>Ga0256867_10000587_pt1 | contig 14660 bp, 19 predicted proteins | sample RVTome_15_FD_185939 | JGI IMG/M metagenome (GOLD analysis project Ga0256867, IMG submission 185939) | Soil microbial communities from uranium-contaminated site in the Upper Colorado River Basin, Wyoming, United States - RVT150D86 (HiSeq) ... | reverse complement strand
CCGAGATTGACCTGCAGAGTTTCGAGGCGCCTGCGGCGGATTGCGGGAAAGCCGGTCGATTCGAGCCGGGGCAGGGTTGCATGCATGGCTTCGCCTTAAGCCTCTGAGAAAGCTGTGTGTTTTGCGCGGACGCAAACGCTATGACCGTCCCGCAATGGGGGTCAACCCGTAATTAGTCGCCATAATCCTCCACAGCTTACGTATAACACAACTCGCCGGATGCAACGTAGCTCCGACTCGCTGCACAAAGAGCGGTTCCATCGGCTGCCCGCACCAGGCAACGACGTCTCACGGTGGGGCGGGCATGGACTGCCCATACGGCGGCATATCGCGCCCGGGACAGGGTAGATTGATTGCATTTTGGACTGACCATTCTATAATACGTGCCGCATCAGCGGAGGAAACGACATGGCCAGAATCTCACCGGCGCCGGCTGACCGCATCGCGGAGTTCCAGGCGGACTTCGACAAGGCGAAAAAGCAGCGCGGCTACATTCCCAACAGCTGGTTCGCGCTTGCCCGCTGCCCACGCGTGTTCCGCGCGTTGCGCGAGCTGCGCGAGGCGGTGATGAGCGGGCCGCATTGAATCTCGCGCTGGCCGTGGGCAGCTGTCCACCAGCGGTGACCGACGGAGCATCACCCGCTCGAATTTGCCCGCAAGCACCTTGCAGCATCGGGCTGGACGCCGGGCGTGCATGCACCCTGAATGACAGAGTAAAGGATTGCAAATGTTCATCTACCGCGCCGCCGCTTTGCTTGGACTTGCCCTCTTCATCTTCGCTGGGGCGGCGGCCGCCGCCGAAGGGCTTGTCTCGGTGAAAAGCCCTTACAGTGTCAAGGAGACGCTTGACCGGTTCGAAAATGCCGCAAAGGGCAAGGGCCTCAACGTCTTCTTACGCCTGGACCACGCGGCCGGTGCGCGCAAGATCGGCAAGACGCTGAGACCCACGGAGCTGCTCGTCTTCGGAAACCCGCAAGGCGGCACCCCGCTCATGGAGTGCGCGCAGTCCGTGGGCATCGATCTGCCGCTCAAGGCGCTCGCCTGGCAGGATGCGTCGGGGCAGGTCTGGCTCGCCTACAACGATCCGCAGTATCTTGTTGAGCGCCATGAGCTGAACGAGTGTGGGCCCGTAGCGCGGAAACTGCGCAAGGCGCTCGATGGTCTTGCGCAGGCCGCGACCAAGTAATGGGCCGTCCGCGCGAATTCGATGCAGACACCGCCCTTGAGCGCGCGATGCAGGCGTTCTGGGCGAAGGGCTTCAAGGCGACCTCGCTCGACGACTTATGCGCAGCGACCGGGCTCAGCCGCTCGAGCCTTTACGCCGCTTTCGGCGGGAAGCGCGCGCTGCTGCACCAGTCGCTGCAGCGCTATGAGGAGCAGGGCATTCTGCGTATCACCGCCGCGCTCAACCGGCCCGTGCCGATCCGCGAGGCCATTGCCGGATTCGTCGACGACCTGATCGAGCGGATTGTCTCCGGCTCGGGCAGGACCGGATGCTTGATCGGGAACTGCGCCGCCGAGCTCGCCCGGCAGGACCGGGCAACGGCGGCCCGCGTGCGCCGCAGCCTCGAGCGCATCGAGGCCGCGTTTGGTGGCGGCCTCGCCCGCGCGCAAGCGCGCGGCGAAATTGCGGAATCGGCGGATACCGGGGCGACGGCCCGGTTTCTCGTCGCCAGCATCCAGGGCCTGCGCCTCGTCGGCAAGGCGAACCCGGACCGCGCCGCGCTTGAGGACATCAAGCGCGTAATGCTGCGCTGCCTCGGTTGATATTTTTTTGCATGAATTGGACTGAGTGATCCATAAACGCTTGGACATAGGGAGGACCGCATGAACCAACGCTCAACACCTGCACCGCGGCTTGCGCCGCTTCCGCTCGCGCCGGAGTTGAAGGACCTCGAGCAGGGCTTTGGCCGCAGCCTCGGGTTCGTGCCCAACAGCGCGCTCATCATGCAGCGCAGGCCGAAGCTCCTTCGCGCCTTCACAGCACTCTCCGCGGCGGTGTGGGATCCGGAGGGCGAGGTTCCGCTCGGCTTCAAGCGGCTCATCGCGCACGTCGCGAGCCGCGCGCATGGCTGTCATTACTGAATGGCGCACACCGCCGGGGCGGCGCTCCGGCTGGGCGTGAGCGACGAGAAGCTCGAGGCGGTATGGGAGTTCCGCACGAGCCCGCTTTTCACGGAAGCCGAACGCGCCGCGCTCGAACTCGCGATTGCCGGCGCGGCTCAGCCGAACGAGGTCACGGATGAGCTCTTCGAGAAGGCGAAGCGGCACTGGAACGAGAACCAGGTCGTGGAGATCGTCGGAGTCATCGCGCTCTTCGGGTTTCTCAACCGCTTCAACGACACCATGGCGACCCCGCTCGAAGCCGAGCCCATCGAGGTGGGCGAGAAGCACCTCGCGAAAAGCGGCTGGAGCGCCGGCCGGCACCGACGTTGATTTCCGGCAGCGCGTTCAGGGAACGCAGCGTGCGACCGGCGCAGCACCCGGTCTTACATGAGCGTCTTCTCGATCCGCTTGATGTGGTCGACGGAGTCCGCCACCAGGATGTAGCCTCCGCTGCGCACCGGGACCGTGAGCGCCGTCATCTGGCGGTCGGCGACGATGACCCGCGGCCCCATCGGGTGGTCGGGGACCAGGATGAGCGTAACCCTGCCCAGCGCGGTTTCCAGGACAACGTGCTCGCCTGTGCCGGTGGGCACCGGGCATTTCCCGAGATAGCGGACGTTCACGCCTCGTGACGGGAGCTTGAGCCCGAGGCGCGCGAGCGCCGCGCGCATTATCGCCGGATCGCCGCTGCGACCCTCGGCGAGCAGCTTCGACTCGTGATCGACGACATAGGATATGGCGGCCACTGCGGGATGGCTTTCGCCCACGCTCGCCGCCGCGATCACCTGCTCCTGTTCCGGCCCGAGGCCGGGATAGAAGTAGGCGCTGATCGCGACCGCCAGGACAAGCGAGGCCGCCAGCGCCCAGACGCGTGCCGCCGAGGGCCGGATCCTGCGCCGCAGCAGAATCCGCTCGGCCAACGCGTCCGGCACGGCCACGTTCATCGCCTGATAGAGGCGGGACTCGAAGTTTTCCATCCCGCGCGCGAGATTTGCGCACTCGGAACAGCCGGCGAGATGCGCTTCCTGTTCCGGCGTGCGCGTGCGCGGGTCCGCCAGGATGAGTCGTCTGAATTCTATGCAGTCCATCGCTCAGTCACCTTGCGTCGAAGGTCATTTCCCACGATCTTTCGCAATGCGAGTCGGGCCCGGGTAAGGCGCGTCATGACCGCCCCTTCGCTGATCTTCAGCATATCCCCGATCTCCGCGCAGCTGAAGCCGCCCAGCACCTGCAGCAGCAGCGGCTCGCGATACGTCGGCGGCAACGCTTCGAGCGCCTGCCGCATCTCGAACTGGTCGAATACCGACCCGCTGCCCGTATCCACGATCTCGTCGAGCTCCTGCGAATCGTCGATTTCAGGGCGTTTCCGTTCGTACAGGCGTGCATGCTCATTGCGAAGTATCGTATAGAGCCAGCTCTTCGTCGCCGCGCCGTCGCGGAGGTTCTGCCAGCCACGCCAGGCGCGGGCGAACGCCTCCTGCACCAGGTCTTCAGCGGTGAACCGGTCCCGGCAGAGCCAGTAGGCGTAGCGATAGAGCTCCGTCGAGTACGCTCTGACGAGGCTCTCAAAGCTCGATTGCCTGGATTCGAACAGCGCCATGGCGTCAAGTCAGTCCGGTTTGTCTACTGCCGGAACAGGGATCCCGGGGTCCCTGTCGCCAAGGTCCCGCCGGCGGCCGCGTGATTCATCCCCGCTCCCCGATATAGACCGGAAGGCAGCCGCAAAGCTTACGGGCGCGGCGTCGCGTCGTTCGCGAGCATACCGTCGTGGCCCGCCAGCGGGCGAGCCGGTCCGCCAGGGGGCTCGTTTTCTGGGGCCCAGACGAGGCCCCGGTAGTCGAACGCGTCATCGAGGCCGGCCTTTACTACCTGGAAATACGGCGAGATGTCGAAGTCGCGCGGCGCGAAGAGGCTATGGTGTCGGATGTGGAATATTTCCTGCACGCAGTCATAGCAATCCGGGCGCGGCGCCGGCCGGGTCTCGATGTCGGGAAGGATCGGGTAGCCGACGGACTGGAAGAGCTGCGCGATCATGGTCGAGCAGATCGCGCGCGTCGGCTGGCCGCTGCCGAGCGCGATCATGCGCCTTCGCCAGCGCTGGGGCACCGGCGGCGTCGGCAGCAGGTAGCGTGCGAGGTCGATGATGTTTCGCAGGTCATAGGTGTGGCCGAGGCGCGCGACAGCGGTGCCGATCATGCGTTCCAGGTCCGCGCGCTTGAGGCCAACCGGGCGGCAGATACGGGTGTGACAGTTCTCGTAGAGGCTGAGGGGCACAGCGCGCACGCCCTCGATGACGTCGGCCTCGATCAAGGCCGGCGGATCGGGATCATCGGGAGCGCGCGCCAGGCGATCGCCAATATAGAACGCGGCATGGGACCAGGTGGATTGCGTCAGGTACTTGATGGCGACGGCGATCTGCGTGTTGCCTTCCACCAGCAGCACATCGCCCGAACGCAACGCGTTCCGTAGCTGCCCCGGCGGGACCGTGGCAAGCGGCTCATAGCTTCGGCTCGGCCGGCTGAGGTAAGCCGCAAGCGCGTGTCCCAGCCTTGAGAGGATCCCTATCATCGCCGCGTAACCCGCGCATTACCTGGCACTGGACCCGGATGACCGCGCTGGATCAAAGATTTCAGACTCGGGTCTGAAGGCCAGCCACGCGAACGCAAAATGCACCCCGCTGTCCGCGGGCTCGAGGCGCCGGCCTTTCAGCGCTCCGGCGACCGCCCGGCCGAAGAGGTCCCACTCGGAGCTGGTCTCGCGATCGATGATGCGCCCATCGCGCAGCTCGAAGGTCAGGACGCGCTCATCCAGTTTTCTGCTGTACGCGGCCGCTGCCGGGATCCGGCGCGAATCCCGGATGATCTCGGCATCGAGCGCGGAGAGCATGCCCTCGGCCGTGAAGACCGCAACCGGCAGGCTGCCGACCTCGTCGTTGACGACGCGTGCCTGTGCGAGCGTCGCGAACGGGTAGATCCGGACCACGCCGTCCCGTTGAACGCCAAGCACGCGCTCCATCGCGGGCAGGCGCGGATCGACCGGATCGGAGAACAGGAACGGCGTGTCGCCGATGCGGTCGTAGCCGCGATAGGGATTGCGCCCGTAAGGCCGCGTGAAGCCGGTCTCGCGCGACAGCACCCGGCCTTCGGGGTGTGCCTCGCGAAAATCGCCGAACGAGGCGATCGTGGAAGGCAGCTGCTTCAGCACGGCGTCCGTGTACGCGCCCACGATCCCCTTGCCGGTGAACTGCTGCCACCAGCTCTCCGTCTGGCGGTCGTACATGACGAGATCGCTCTTGCGCAGCTTGCCCGTCGTGCCGAAGTCGAGCACCGTGCCCGCAACGCGCCGGTCGAAGGCGATCGAGGCGTTGCACAGCGGGCAGAACGTCACGGCAACGGGCGAGCCGCCAACGGTGTCGTTCACAATTTCGTGGAACATGAGGATCTGCAGGGGATAGGCGCGCGCATCGCCCGCCCGCTCGAAGACGATCACCGGCTCGCGGGCATCGAGCCAGCGCGCCGCCGCCTCGCTCCCGATGAAGCGCGGGCGGTCAACCGGCGGGATGCCGTCTTTCGGGGGGCCGCCGGAGCGGATCTCCTGCAACGGCACCGAATGCTTTCCGAAGTTCGTCCCCGGCCACTCGGTTTTCCAGTCCACCTCGGCGGTAACCGGCGGCGAGAGCCAGTACGCCCCCGCAAGAAGCAGCACGCCGTAGACCGCGATGCGCAGGAGGAGCGCAGGGTTCCAACGATTCAATTGCGGTTTCACGAGGGCCGGATTCATATCGGCTGTCCCTGACGGATGCTTCTGGATTGTCATACGGAAACGGGCATCAATTGGACTCAGGAACGGTCACAGGGCATTCATCTCTCCGAGTAGCTTACCGGAACCCCTCCGGCGCGCGCCCGTCATCGAGGCCGAAGCGCGGGCGCAGGCGGATGCCCACCCAGCAACCGGGCAGCGCGGCGATGATCCACAGCCAGCCGTGCAGGCTCGTCGAGGCGACCCCCGAGTAGAACGCCCCGATGTTGCAGCCGTACGCGATGCGCGCGCCGTAACCCATCGCAAGGCCTCCGAGCACTGCGGCTGCGGCTGAGTGCCCCGAAAGCGCAAGGCGCGGCGCGAAGCCGCCGGCGGCCCCGGCGCCCGCGAGGGCCCCGAGGACGATTCCGATGTCCATCACCGAGGTCACGTCGGCGAGGATCCCGTTCGAGAGAGCGGCGCTCTGGAAGCTGCTGCGCCAGAACTCGGCGCCGGCAGGGTCCCACCCGAGAAAGAGCGCCGTCTTTGCGCCCCACAGCGTGAAGGCCCAGGTAATCGACCACGGATGTCCCGCGAGCACGAGTGTAAGCACGCTCAGCAGCGAGAGCACGAGCGCTCCGATCCAGAGCGCCCGCTGTCGCACCGCTTTATCGGGCGAGGCGCGATCTCCGGCCGGCCCCGGTCGGCCGATTCGTCCAAGCAGGATCCAGAGCGCGACGAGCAGCGCGAGTTGAAGCGCGACCGCCGTGGGCCAGCCGAGCGCCGCCCCGAGGGAGACTTCGCCCACGCCGGGGAGGCGTCCCCACCAGGACATGTGAAAACTCGCGAGGAACGACCCGCCGCAGAACGCGACGAGCACGAGCGCCATCCGGGGGCTGCCCCCGCCCATGGTGTAGAGCGTGCCGGATCCGCAGCCGCCGGCGAGCTGCATGCCGATCCCGAACAGGAACGCCCCTGCGCCGACCGCGATCCCGGCGGGCGCCACGGCTGGCACCACTTCCCGCCCAAAGACCGAGCCCGCGGCGAGCGCGGGCGCGAAAAGGATCGTGGTGACGGCAAGGAGCAGCAACTGCGCGCGCACGGCGCCTGTTTCGCGCCGAACGAGCAGCTCGCGGTAGGCCGCAGTGAAACCGAATCCGGTGAGATACAGCGTGAGCCCGAAGAGCACGCCGAGCGCGAAGAGGCCCGGCATTCTCCAGCCCGCAGGAAGACCGAGCAGCACTGCGCCCGCGAGCGCGCCGGCGGCCGCGACGACGGCGATCTGTGCGCCGCGGGATGCCTGGCGTGGCGACCCTTCAGCGGCCCGCAGCATCGTGCACGATCTTCCGGAAAATCGCGTCGAGCTCCAGCGCCATCCGGTCGAGCTCGCCGCTGCCGTACGGAGCGAAGACCGCGCTCGGAAGCCGGTAGGTGATGCTCGCCGTGCCATCCGGATTCTCGGTCACGTACAGGCGCAGGGGCGCCTCGATTCCTGCCGGCACGCTCGCCTTGAGCATTCGCACGGCGTAGTCGTTGCGGAACACCATCAGCACGGCGTTGCCGGGAATCTTCACCCCGCGGGCGGCCGCCCCGCGGCTCGCGCTCGCCTGTGCCACCAGCCCCATCTGGTGGTCGGCTATCGCGCGCTCGAGCCGGACCACGAGCTCGTCGAAACCGTGCCTGGTGTTCACCTGGTTCGTGCCGGGGTACGGGCCGTCTGCGCCCGTCACCGGCGAGGCTGCCCACATCAGCATGACGGCAAGCAACCACGCTGCCAGCCGGAGCCGGCCCTTGTGCCACGCGGGCGATTTCATGGAATTTGTCGACCCGAACCTACGCCCCGCCCGAATGTGCTTCTACTTTCGCAATCCATGCGTCCACGTCAATCGGCAAATAGCCGGTCACCTCGAGATCGCGGTCTTCCAGGGGATTGCTTTCCGGGTGTTTGCAGCCGTGGGCCGCGACGACCGCATCCCGGTGCCGGAGCAGCGCTTCGATGTGAGGGCGAAACAGGATCATCATGGCGCCGATCCAGTGATTGACCGGCCACGACGGGAAGGCATGATCGATCTTGAAGCGCGGAAGGATGCGCAGGATCTCCGGCGCGCGACGCCACTGTCCCCCCGCCACCCAGCGATTCGTCGTAAAGAGACCGATGGGCCAGCCCTCGGCGTTCATCGAAATGCCGATCAGGTGCACCGCGTCGTCATCCGCAGAGCAGCCGGGACCCCGTCCGGAGCGGGAAAGGAGAGTTTGGCCCGCCCCTGATCCCGGCTGCCTGAGGAAGGTGTGAAAATGCCCATGCTCTCCGGTCAGTCCGCGGTGCGCGTGGTAGTAATACTGTGATCCGGTTTCGCTGTCGTAGACGTCGTCCGCGGGGTAATGATCGTGCTCGTAGAACGTGCCCTGCCCGCGCAGAATCTCGCCGACGATGTTGAGGCCGCCTTTCCTCAACACACGCTCGCATTCCGAGATTGCCGCCGCAGCCATGATCATCGCGCGCACGCGCGGGCGAGAAATCGACGCCAGCTGCACCGGTTCAAGCGGCGGGACTGAGGACGGAAGCGGCGCGCGGCCCGGGACTTCCCCGGAGACGGGACGCACGCGCTCCGTGCTCTTTGCGAATTCCGGCGCGTTCACGGTTCGCGCCTCACATCCTGCCCGCGACGCGCGCCGGGTCAGTGCCTGGCGGCGCAGGGGTTCCTTGCCGCGCAGGGATTCTTGGCGGCACACGGGTTCCCGCGAGCGCACGGGTTTTTCCCGGCACAAGGATTCCTCGCGGCACAGGGATTGCGCGCCGCGCAGGGATTCTTCGCTGCGCACGGGTTCTTAGCGGCACACGGATTCGGCTTGAAGCCCTTCTGAAGATGCACTGTATAGGCCGTCAGCGCCGCCAGCGCTTTTGAGTCCCAAGCAAGCGGCTTTGCCGCCATGGGCACCACCATGCAGAACTGGACCATCTCCTCTGCATTGACGCGCTTGAAGCCCGACATCTGATCCGACATCGCCACGTAGTGGGGATACGGTTTCGCGAACGTGGCCTGGAACGCGCCGTTGTTGGTGTGGCAGCTGTTGCACGACAACCCGTTCGTGCTGAGTTTCGTATCCTTCCACAGCGTCTCGCCGGTCTTCACGAGATCGGCTGTCCTACCCTGGTAGGGTCGGGTGCCCTTGGGTCGGGTGACGAGCTTGGGATCGACCTTGCCGGCGGCGGCGCAGGGATTTTTTGCCGCACACGGGTTTTTCGCCGCGCAAGGGTTCTTCGCGGCACAAGGATTCCGGGGGGCACACGGGTTCTTTGCCGCGCACGGATTTCTCGCAGCGCAGGGATTGGACGCTGCACTCGATCGCACGCGCGCGCCGCAGGGGCCACAGGGGCTCGCGGCGAAGCCCGCCGGCATTCCCAGGCTCAGCGTCATGAGACCGGCGGATACCAGCGATCTTGTCAGAGGTTTCACTTCAGAAGGCATATTTGGGCCTCTCCTGGTTGGGTGGCTCGCACTTCGCGGGATCTATCGCGGCGCGCACGGGTTGCGCTTGGCCGCGCAGGGATTCTTCGCGGCGCAAGGATTCCGGGCGGCACACGGGTTCTTTGCCGCGCAGGGATTCCGGGCCGCGCAGGGATTCCGGGCCGCACAGGGATTCCGGGCCGCACAGGGATTCTCCTGGGCCCTGCGGGAAGCCGGCCTGCACGGATTGCAGGGACTCGCCGCGAGTGCGCCCGGAGCACCCAGTGCAAGGGTGATCACGCCTGCGGACAGAATGGATCTTGTGACTGATTTTGTTCGGGATTTCATGACTTTCTCTCCTATTGGCGGTATTTGCTGCAATGAAAACGGAGCCGACTGAACCTCCGCGGATGTGGAAGAGACCGGACATCCGCGCAAAACCTTACATGCGTGTCTCACTGCGATGGTCGCGCGCAATGCGGGCGTTCGTCGTGGTCAATGGCCCGTTCCTTACGAAGGTCTCGATCAAAGCGGCCCCTGAATGAACCCGTGTAAGGAACCCGCCGCACCTCCGACCAACCGCTGCGCAGGACCAGAAACGCAATCGAATTTAGTCCGATGTGAGGTGTCAGGTGCCGCGCCGGTCATATGACCCAGGGCAGCACCAGCGGCGAACCGGCAACGGAGGCTGATTTCTGGTCTGCTGTAAAGACATTTTTTCTTACTTAATGGAGATGATCATGCTGAAGAAGATTGCCTATGCTGCACTCGTAAGTGGCCTCATGTTCGCGTCGCTGGGCGCATCCGCGGACGATGCCTTCCCGGAGGACAACAGCATCGACTACGGCGTGCGCATTGCCGGGTCCGAGCTGGAGAGCGTATTCCCGAAGGACAACAGCATCGACTACGGCGTGCGCATTGCCGGATCCGAGCTGGAGAGCGTATTCCCGAAGGACAACAGCATCGACTACGGCGTACGCATTGCCGGATCCGAGCTCGAGAGTCCGTTCCCGAGGGACAACAGCAATGACTACGGAATTACCATTGCCGCATGAGCTTCCGGTCATTCAGTCGCGTGACCGCGTGTCGTAGAATTGAGAACCCCGCTTGGCGGGGTTCTTTTTTGCCCGTCATCGGGCCTTGGCGGGACTCGGCCCGCTCGATATCATGAGCAACGTTTCGACAATAGCCAATCCGGGGTGAGACGCATTGAGTGCAGATTCGGACCTTTCAGTCCACGCGCCTGATGGCGAGGAGCTCGAGCAGCTTCGCGCCTACCTGCTGCGTTACGCGATGCTCCGGCTTCGGAACCCGGCGCTGGCGGAGGATGCGGTACAGGAGACATTGCTCGCGGCGCTCCATGCGCGCTCAGGGTACTCCGGGCAATCCGCCTACAGGACCTGGGTCGTCGGCATTCTGAAGCACAAGATCATCGACATGACCCGGAAGAGCGCGCGCGAGCAACCCCTTGCCACGGAAAAGGACGAATCGGAGTCCGACGCGATCGATGCCCTTTTCGACGCGAATGGCAGCTGGCGGGAGATGGCGCCAGCCTGGGCAGATCCCGAGAAATCCTTCGAGGACAAGAAATTCTGGCAGGCGCTGGAACGCTGCCTGGAGTCCATGCCGGCGCGTACCGCGCGCGTATTCATGATGCGGGAAGTGATGGACCGCTCGAGCGAGGAGATCTGTAAGGACCTGGAGATCAGCGCGACGAATTTGTGGGTAATTCTGCACCGTGCAAGGCTGAATCTGCGCGAGTGCCTCAATGTGAACTGGTTTGGCGGTACAGCAAGATAGGTAGAGACCGACGTTGTCGTGCCGGGACGTGAGCAAGCTGCTGTCCCAGTCCAGGGAAAGACGCCTGGGCCTCTGGGAGCGCCTTGGCCTTCAAATGCATCTGGCGATGTGCAAGGGCTGCAGCAATGCCCGCAGGCAGCTCGATTTCATCAGTGCCGCCATGCGGCGATACCGGGACCGCGACGGGATGCATTGACGCTGTCGCCGGCCGTTTCCAGCCGTCCCTCAGAGACAAGAAATACGCGCGGGTTCCGGATTGCCGACTGTCGCGGCATCGTCGCGGGCCGGCGGTCATGCGCCAGGACGCGATCGTCACGCGATTTGTGGCGCGTCCTCGGTCAGTTCGGCGATGACATCGCCATCCGACGGCGCCTCCGGATTTGTGACCACTGCGCACGAGCGGATGCCGGCAGGCCGACGCGCCGGAAACTTTTCACACTTAACGCGACTCAATGTCACCGAGGTGACGCAGGATCCGTGTGGGGGATATGTCATGTCCGGGCAAGGGTTATACGACGATCTGATCATGGACCACATCAAGAATGCTCGGAACTACCGGGTTCTCGAACGCAGGAACCGCACGGCGACGGGGTCCAATCCGTTATGCGGGGACGAGCTTACCGTGTACCTCAGGCTGGGGGCCGGAATGGTAGAGGATGTTTCGTTTCAGTGCATGGCGTGCGGTGTTTCGATGGCTTCCGCGTCCATCATGACCGAGCTGACCAAGGAAATGACTGCCGTTGACGCAAGGGCACTGATCCACACTTTCGCTGCTGTGTTGAACAATCATGCCGCGCTACCGGGCGACGGCGCCACGACCGGGCGGCGCGCGATCATCGCGACCGTGCGATCTTTTCCCGCCCGCACCCGTTGCGCGGTGCTGCCGTGGGCCACGCTCGAAGGCGCGTTGGACGGCCGAGAGGACGTGGTAATCGTTCGCTAGCGAGGGGCCTTCCCGCGACCATGATACGTAGCATCAGTGAATCGCGCCCCAGCCCGGTTCGCCTGCGGCGCACCGGCCGTGGCGATCAGTTCTCCGCCAGCCGAGTCACGATTTGCACCTCCGAAGTCAGAGTGCGATGAACCGGGCACTTGGCGGCGATCTGCAGAAGTCTCTCGCGCTGCGCTGCATCGAGGTCGCCCTGGATCGTGACGTGGCGCTCGATGCGGTCGATCTTTCCGGCCCTGGTATCGCACTCCGCGCAGTCCTGCGCGTGGACCTTGGAGTGCGTGAGCTTCACGGCTACGCCGGCCAGCGGCCACTGTTTCTGCGCGGCATACATGCGCAGGGTCATGGAAGTGCACGCGCCAAGGCCCGCCAGCAGGAGGTCGTACGGGGATGGCCCGCGATCGTCTCCCCCCGCGGCCACGGGCTCGTCCGCCCGCAGCCGGTGGCGTCCCGCGCTGATCGCCTGCTCAAACGCCCCTGTCCCGGCCTCCGCGACGATGACTTCTCCGGGCGCGGCCCGCGGCAGGTCGGCGGCCCCCGACAGCGGTCGCGAGATGTAGCGCGCGGCCCAGGCGGCTAGCACCGAGCCCGCGTACATCGCGTCGTCGCGGCGCGAGAGCAGGTGATCGGCTCCGTCAAGCGATACAAAGCTCTTTGGATGCCTGGCCGCAAGAAAGATCTGCGCGGCATTGTCGATGTTTACGGTGGCGTCGAGCGGAGCATGCATCACCATCAGCGCCTTTTTCATCCGTTTTATTCCCTCGGCGAGCCGGTGCTGCTCGATGTCCTCAATGAACTGCTTCTTGATGCGGAAGAGCCGCCCCCCGAGCGTCACCTCGGCTTCGCCCGCCGATTCGATCTCGGCGCGCGTCGCGGCCATCATGTGCAGCACATGCGCCGGGTCGAAGGGCGCGTTGATGGTGGCTACGGCGCGCGCGTCGGCAATCCTTGGCGCTGCAGCCAGCACGGCGGCGCCACCCAGGCTGTGCCCGATCAATATTTCAGGCGCGCCGTGTTTTTCGCGCAGGAAATCCGCCGCCGCGACGAGATCAGCGACGTTGGACGAGAAATTTGTGTTGGCGAAGTCCCCCCCGCTGCCGCCGAGACCGGTAAAATCGAAACGGAGCGTTGCAATTCCCTGTTCGGCGAGCGCGGCGCTCACATAGGTCGCGGCCTTGGTGTCCTTCGAGCAGGTGAAGCAGTGCGCGAATATGGCGTAGGCGCGCACCTCGCCCAGCGGCAGGTCAAGGCGCGCCGCAAGCTCGGCCCCGTTCGCGCCGGCAAAGGTGACTTTCTGGCTTGGCATCGGTTCTCCTTTCGCGTCCCGCATGCAACCGCTCTCAAAAGTCGCACCCGATTGCGAATTATTACGGTCCCATCCGCCGCGCGCGTAAGTATTCAGCAGCGGTCCGACTAACGCCTGCTGGTGCCGTCCGGGCCTTTGCGGGGTGGTGGCTCCTGCCCGGGCTGAACTATGCCTATTCCGCCGTGCTGGTCGCGCGCCTGATGTTCCGGTTGATGAAGAGTCGTCCACGTTGACCGCAACCCTATGACTAAGCTACTCTTTCCCTTTCTTCATCGGGCAGCACCCAAATGCCCAAGCCCGCGAAATCCCCGACACCCCGGAGCTTCGAATCGGCCCTCTCCGAGCTGGAGAAGATCGTGTCGAGCATGGAGGCCGGGCAGATGCCCCTCGAGCAATCGTTGTCTGCCTACAAGCGCGGCGCGGAGCTCCTCAAGTTCTGCCAGGCGGCCCTGCAGGACGCGCAGCAGCAGGTCAAGTTGCTCGAAGAGGGCGTCTTGCGGGATTTCAAGAGTGACGACTGATTTCCAGACCTGGTCCCACGAGAACGTCCAGCGCGTGGAGGGCGTTCTGCAGCGCGTGCTGCCGGCGCCGGAAATCGCCCCGCCGCGGCTGCACGAGGCGATGCGCTACGTCGCATTGAGCGGGGGCAAGCGCGCGCGTCCCCTGCTGGCCTTCGCTGCGGGCGAGCTCGCCGCCGCCGATCCGGGGCGCGTGGAGATCGGCGCAGCCGCGGTCGAGTTGATACACGCCTATTCCCTGGTGCATGACGACCTGCCGTGCATGGACGACGACGTGCTGAGGCGCGGCAAGCCCACGTGCCACGTCGAGTACGACGAGGCGACGGCGCTGCTTGTCGGAGATGCATTGCAGAGCCTGGCGTTTCAGCTCCTGGGCGAGTACCGGCTTGCCGACGACGTGCGGGTCCAGCTCGAAATGGTCAAGCTCCTGGCGGTGGCCGCAGGCTCGCGCGGCATGGCCGGTGGCCAGCAGATTGATCTGGAGGCCACGGGCAAGGTGCTGACCGTGCCGGAGCTGGAATTCATGCACATTCACAAGACGGGCGCGTTGATCAGGGCCGCGGCGCTGATCGGGGCGCGGTGCGGAAACAGCCTGGATGAGCGGGAGGTCTCGCAGGTCGATCTCTTCGCCAAGCTGATCGGACTTGCGTTCCAGGTGGTCGATGACGTGCTCGACGCCGAGGCTCCAACCGCGACCCTGGGCAAGACGGCGGGCAAGGACGCCAGGAACAACAAGCCGACCTACGTTACCGCAATGGGCGCGAGCCGCGCCCGGGAATTCGCGGAGGAGCTGC
>Ga0256867_10000586_pt1 | contig 14666 bp, 17 predicted proteins | sample RVTome_15_FD_185939 | JGI IMG/M metagenome (GOLD analysis project Ga0256867, IMG submission 185939) | Soil microbial communities from uranium-contaminated site in the Upper Colorado River Basin, Wyoming, United States - RVT150D86 (HiSeq) ... | reverse complement strand
GCCGTTCTGGCAGCAGGTCGCGGTGGGCGCTGTCCTCATCCTGGCCGTATATGTGGATCAGCTCAAGCGTCAAGCCCGGGAACGCGCATGAGGGAAGCCGGACGAAGGGAGGTCGCCGCGGGGGAGTCTTCTCTGACGAAGCGAGGGGTAGCCGGACGAAGGGAGGCGTGTGATGAAGCGTAGGTTTCTGGCCCTCCTGGCCGTCGCCGCTCTGGTCGCCGCGGCGTGCGGCGATGACGGAGGAGGCGGCGACGGGGGCGAGGAGGCACTGGACATCGTCCTGATCCAGGGCGTCGCCGGTGACGAGTTCTACATCACCATGGACTGTGGGGCCCAGGCGGCCGCGGAGGAGCTCGGCGTGAACTACTCGGTCCAGGGGCCCAACGAGTTCGACCCGACGGAGCAGATCCCCATCGTGGAGGCGGTGGTTGCGCAGGGGCCGGACGCCATCCTCATCGCGCCGACCGAACGCACCGCGCTTATCGCGCCGCTCCAGGCCGCACAGGACGCCGGGATCACCGTCGTCCTCGTCGACACGATCGTGGACGACGAGAACATCGGCGTCTCCCGGATCGCCACCGACAACGTCGAGGGCGGCCGGGTCGCGGGCGAGGCGCTGGTCGAGCTGATCGGGGGCGAGGGCTCGGTGTTCGTTAACACCACCCAACCCGGGGTTTCCACGGTGGAAGAGCGCCAGGAGGGCTTCGAATCGGTGATCGAGGGCGAGTCCGGCATCGAGTACCTGGGGGCGGAGTTCAACAACGACGACGCCACCAGGGCTGCCCAGATCACCTCAGCGGTGCTGGCTCGCAACCCCGACCTGGCCGGCATCTTCGCCACGAACCTGTTCTCGGCAGAGGGGGCGGCCACCGCGCTCCGGGACGCCGGGGCACAGGAACAGGTCCAGATCGTCGGATTCGACGCGAGCCCGGGCCAGGTTGACCAGCTGGAAGAGGGCTTGGTCCAGGCGCTGGTGGCTCAGAACCCCAGGGAGATCGGTTTCCAGGGTGTTCAGACCGCCGTGGCGTCCATCCGGGGTGAGGACTTCGAGGAGCAGATCACCACGCCGCTAACCGCGGTCACTCAGGACAACTTGGATGACCCGGAGGTTCAGGACACCCTGTACCTGGGCGAGTGCTGATCTCGTTCTGACGGAAGGGGCGGCCGGCGCCGGGGAACGGCGCCGGCCGCGCCTCCACTAGCCGCCGCTGCCGGCGAGGACCGGCTCGGCCCGCCCGGAGCCGGCCGACGTGAGGGCCGCGTCGAACAGTCGATGTGCCGCCAGCGCCTCCCCGGCTGTAACGCACGGGAACGCGTCGCCCAAGGCTCCGGCCCGCTCGGCGAGGAACGCCGCCCACATCTGGAGCACCGCATCGGAGAACCCGAACTCGAAGATCCCTCCGGTGACTGTGGGGAAGGCAGACTGACTTCCGGTCTCGACCCGCTCCCAAACCTGCTCCCCATCCCGAACGGCGAACCGGAGCACGGTCTTGGGGTGGGCGGTCGAGAACTCGACGCCGCCCCGCATGCCCACCACCCGGATCCGCCAGGTGTTCATCTCGCCCGGAGCGATCCGCTTCGTCTCCACGGTGAGTGGGAACTCGCCGTCGGGGGCGTCGACGTTGCAGACCAGCGTTGCGTTCTCGATCGTGTCGCAGGACACCGGGACCCCATCGGGCCCGGGACGCTCAGTCACCAGGTCTTGGAGCACCGCGTAGACGCGAGAGGGGTACCACCCGAGTTTGTAGGGCAGGTGGAGGGCATGCATCCCGAGGTCGCCCATAACTCCGGTGCGGCCCGCGAACCTCGTCTGGCGCTTCCAGCTGATCGGCTTCTCGAGGTCCAGGTCGCTCGAGTGCAAGAACGCGGTGCTGGCCTCGATGACCCGACCGATCGCTCCCGACCGGATCACGCCGGCAGCGACCTGGGCACCCGGGAAGTAAGGCATCTCGCTGGAGCACCGCACGAAGAGGTGGGGCCGTTGGCCCAGGGCCTCCAGTATCTGTTCCGCCGCCCGCAGGTCGATCCCGAAGGGCTTCTCTCCGAGGAAGTCCTTCCCGGCATCGATGGCGGCGAGGTAAAGCTCCTCGTGAAGATGGTGCGGAACCGCGATGTACAGCACCTCCAGCCCGTCATCCTGGAGCAGCTCGCGGTAGTCGGTGCTGAGCATCCGGACCGTGTCGATGCGGTCGAACCACGAGAGCACGCCGGGATCGTTGTCGCACACCGCTGTGAGCCGGGGGCGGACCGGATGGCTATGGAGCGCCGTCCACCGGTCGATGGCGCTGGCCGTCTCCTTGCCCATGAGGCCGCCACCGATGATGCCGACCTCGACCTCCCGCGCGCCGTCGCTCAGGTCTTTCCCTCGATGAGCGTCATGGCCTTCTCCGGGGCCCAGTCGTCGTGGACGATGGCCATCAGGGCCCGAGTGATGGCTCCGGGGGAGGGGTGCTGGATGATGTTGCGCCCGTAAACGATCCCCGCCGCACCCTGACGGATCAGCTCGTTGGTCCGTGCCAGGATCTCCTGGTCGCTCACCCGGCCGCCTCCACGGGCCAGCACCGGGACACCGGCGACCTCCACAACGCGGTGGTAGTCGGCGGGGTCGTCGGTGGGGTCGGCCTTGATGATGTCGGCTCCCAGCTCGACGGCCTGCCGGACCAGGGCGGTGATCCTTCCGAGATCCCCGTCGACCGTGTATCCGCCACCGTCCGCGGGCTTCATCACCAGCGGCTCGACCATCAGGGGCATCCCCGCCTGCTCGCAGGCTCCCTTGAGCCGGCTGACGTTCTCGATGCTCGCCCGACGAAGGTCATCGGCACCGGGAACATCGAACATGTTCACCACGACGCATGCCGCGTCGAGGCGGAGGGCCTGTCCCACCGGATCGTCGATCAGGACGGCGAACGCCCGGTCGGGCTGCTGCCGTCCGTAGACGTTGGCGGTGTCGGACCGGAGCACCAGGGCCGGTTTATCGCGACCCGGCTTGGATTGAAGCAGATGAGCCTGGCCCACTGTTAGCTGGATGGCGTCGGGGGCTGCTTCCACCAACCGACCCACCGCGGCCGCCATGTCCTCGATGCCCACCAGGAACTCGGCCTGGCCGGCGAACCCGTGATCGACGGCGACGTCGAGGCACCGGCCCGACCTCGGGTTGAACAGGCGGTTCAGTCGGTAGGGCTTCATCGGTCCCCTTGACCAGCCGGCGGTACAGAACCTAGGCTACTCAGGACAACGTTGTCAATCGGCCGAGGTAACCGGTGGATCCGATCGTCCTGGCAGCCAACCAGATCCGACGCTTCTATCGCGGTGGAGAGGCCATAGCCGGGTTCCGCAGGATCCCTCACCAGGACGAGTTCGCGCCAGAGGACTGGGTGGGGTCGGCCACGCCCGTCTTCGGCTCGGAGACGCTAGGGCTGTCCGCGCTGCCGGACGGGCGAACGGTGAAGGACGCGCTCGAGTCGGACCCGGAGGGCTTCCTCGGGACTGCGCACGCTGAACGGTTCGGGTCCGAGATGGGCCTCCTGGTGAAGCTGCTGGATGCCGGCCAGCGGCTGCCGGTGCACTGTCACCCGAGCCGGGAGTTCGCCCGTCGGCACCTCGACTGCCCGTACGGCAAGACGGAGGCCTGGGTCGTGGTCGAGGTTCGGTCGCCGGAACCGTTCCTATATCTGGGGTTCCGGGAAGATGTGGACCCCGCTACGCTGGCCGGCTGGGTCACCGGGCAGGATACCGAGGCGATCACGGGAGCCATGCATAGTTTACCCGCGGCACCGGGGGACTCGATCCTGGTGCCGGCGGGGGTCCCGCACAGCATCGGAGAGGGAGTCTTCATCGTGGAGCTGCAGGAGCCGACCGATCTCTCGGTGCTCCTGGAGTGGAAGGGTTTCGATATCGATGGAGCTCGCCACGGACACCTTGGGCTTGGTTTCGAGACCGGACTGGGGTGCGTGGATAGTTCGGGCTGGGGCAATGAGGAGCTCGGGTGGCTCCGGTCCGTTCGGCAGGACGTTGGGGCCCGGCGACCAGGGGTGGAGCTCCTGTTCCCAGGGGAAGCAGACCCGTTCTTCCGGGCAGAGCGGATCCGTCCGCGTGGCCCCGTCCCGCTCCCTGCCGGTGTGTCGATCCTCGTGGTGACCGCGGGAACCGGCAAGCTCGAGTGGGGGGACCGCGGACTGGAAGTCGGTCGGGGCGACACGGTGCTGATCCCCTTCGGCGCGGGCGACTGCGTGCTCGGGGGCGCGCTCGAGGCCATCCGCTGCATGCCCCCCGACCCCGGCGCGCCGGACGCCTCCGTCCCGACCTTCAGATGACCGAGGAGCTGCTCCTCGGTCTGGACCTGGGGACCACGTACGCCAAGGCCGCGGTGGTGACGCTGGATGGCCGGGAGCGCGCTCACGGCAGGGCCATCACTCCCTGGCGCCGGGTCACGACGGGCGCGGAGATGGATCCCCCCGACCTGGTGCGAGGGGCGGTGGCCGCCGCCCGTCAGGCGCTGGGCAGGGGGCCCACAGGGAGGGTGGTGGGCGTCGGCATCTGCAGCATGGCCGAGACAGGCGTGCTGCTGGACGAGGCGGGGGACCCGGTGGCTCCCATGATCGCGTGGCACGACACTCGGGGGGACCCGGAGGCCGAGGAGATCGGAGAGGCGATCGGCGCGGAACGCTTCAGCGAGCGCACCGGGCTCCCCGTCAGCCGCCTGTGCACGCTGAGCAAGTACCGGTGGATGCGGGCCGAAGTCCCTGGTTCGGCCCGGGGGGCCAGATGGCTGAACGTCGCCGAGTGGGTGGTGCGAGCGTTCGGGGGAGAGGACGTGGCGGAGCTGTCGCTCTCGTCGCGAACCGGATTCCTGAACCTCGACGACCGGGGATGGTGGGATGAGGCCCTCGAGCTCGCCGAGGCTCCGGCCGGATTCCTCCCGGAGCTCAGGAACGCTGGGGAGCCCGCGGGGCGGCTGACCCGGGCGCTGCCGGAGGCCGAAGGGGCCGTGCTCACCGTCTCGGGACACGACCACCCCTGCGCTTCCGTCGGCGCCGGGGCCACCCGTCCGGGGGACGTGTTCGATTCCTGCGGAACGGCCGAAGCCTTCGTTCGGCCCGTAGATCGGCCGTTGGGATCCGACGCCATCAGGCGAGCGGTGACCGGGGGAGCGACGGTGGGGTGGAATGCGGTGCCCGGCCAGCAGGCCCTGATGGCAGGCTTCGTCTCCGGCCTGGCCCTGCAGCGGTTCCTGAACCTCCTGGGCATCGAGGAGGACGGCCGGGAGAGCCTGGAGGCGGCCGCGCTGGAGGTCCCCCTCGGCGCGGACGGCATCACGGTGGTCGGAGTGACGGATGACCGGGCCACCCTCCGAGGCATCCCACCGTCCGCCGGACCGGCCCACGTGTGGCGCGCCGCTGTCGAAGCGGTGGCCCGCCACGGTGCCGAGGTCCTGGCGACGATCCGGTCGGTGGCCGGGGACCCGGCTCGGCTTGTGGTGACGGGCGGGTGGGCCCGGAGCCCCACGGTACGAGCGGTGAAGCGAGATCTCCTGGGCCCCTTCGAGGAGCCCGTGGTCCAGGAGGCGGGAGCCAGGGGAGCCGCCCTGATCGCCGGGATCGCCGCGGGCGTCTTCAAGGGCTTCGATGACCTCCCTCCGGTGGAGTGGCGGGAGCCGGATCGAGGATGACCCGTCCCATTGAGGAGTACGTCCGGGCCGGCAAGGTCGCCAACCTCGACCAGCTGGCCAGCGCCATCGCGTCCACCGTCGAGGACGGCCCGGCTCGCGGCTGCCGGGCCCTGGATCTCCGCGTGGCCGGTGGGATCGACCTCCGGGTTCTCCCGGACCGGGGTTTCGACATCGGCCAGGCCTGGTTCCGCGGCCTTCCACTGGCCTGGATGTCCGGCGTGGGCGAGTCGGCACCCTTCAGGGAGCTCGCCGGTGAGGCATGGCGTGAGGCGTTCGGCGGAGGACTGGTCACCACATGCGGTCTCCGCAACGTCGGATCTCCCTCGGAAGGTCACGGCCTTCACGGCCGCTTCTCCCACCTGCCGGCGTCGGACGTGCGGGTGGACAGGGCGGCGGCGGGGGGTGACCTCATCCTCACCGCCAGGGCCGTGATCGAGGAGATCGACGAAGGGGGAGCTCATCTCCGGGTCGAGCGGACCGTGCGCATCCGCACGGGCCGAGCCCGCCTGGAGCTCACGGACGACACGGTGAACCTGGGCGGCGGCCCGGAGCCGGCGCCCATCCTCTACCACGTGAACCTGGGGGTTCCCTTCTTCGACCAGGGCGCGCGTCTGGAGGTAGACAGCCTCGAGGTCCTCCCTCGCGATTCCGACGCGGAACGTGGCCTGGCCTCGTGGATGGAACCGGGTCTCCCCGAGGATGGTGCGTCCGAGATGGTCTTCGAGCACCGGGTGCGCCCGGACGAGTCGGGCTGGGGCCAGGCAGCCCTGACGAACGGATCAGCGGGGCTGAGGCTCGTTCTTCGGTGGCGGCAGGCGGAGCTGCCCCGCTTCCACCAGTGGCTCCACCGGGGCCGAGGCATGTACGTGTTGGGGTTGGAGCCGGCCAACTGCTCGGTCCTGGGTCGAGCCGCCGATCGGGCCAAGGGGGACCTGCCGGTCCTGGAGCCCGGGGAAAGACGGGCGACGGAGATCAGGATCACGGCCGAGACGCTCGGGGAGAGCTGATCGCACGTGCTCATCGCGGGCCCCAACCTCACGCTGGACAGGATCCTCCGCATCGACGAGCTCCGTCCCGGCGAGGTCCTGCGCTTTACCGACGCAATCATCGCTCCGGGAGGGAAAGGCGTCAACGTGGCCCGGGTGGGTCGGACCTTGGGCTTCCCTGCGGTCCTGGTCGCTCTGGCGCCGGGGCGCACAGGCCGGGCAGTGGTCGAGCTTCTCCAGGACGAGGGGCTGGAGCTAGATGTGGTGGCCAGCGGTGGCGAGGCTCGGGCGGCGTCCATCGTCCTGGAGCGGAGTGGGCGAGTGACCGTCCTCAACGAGCCCGGCCCCGCCATCGGATCGGAGGACTGGTCGGCCTTCGAGGCGACGGTGGCGGAACGCCTGGCCGGACACCGGTTCCTGGTCTGCATCGGCAGCACGCCTCCGGGAAGCCCGCCCGATGCATACGGCAGGCTCGTGCGGCTGGCCCGGGAACGAGGCGTCTCCTCGCTGGTCGACGCGTCCGGTGAGTCGCTGGCCTATGCGCTGGAGGCCGGCCCCGATCTCGTGACCCCGAACCTGGCCGAAGCCGAAGGGATCCTCGCCGGGGACGTGTCGCAGCCGGCGGCCGAGCGGTCCCCGGACGTTAAGGATCGAGCCCTGGAGGCCGCGGCGGCCATGGTCGCCCGGGGTGCGGGCACGGCCGCGGTGACGGTGGGTGCCGGCGTGGCAGTGGACGGACGGTCCGAACGTTGGTGGATCGACGCTCCCAGCGTCACGGTGCGGAATCCGATCGGCGCTGGGGACTCGCTGGTCGGTGGTCTGGTGGGCTCGCTCGAGCGAGGCGATGACTTCCGGGACGCCCTCGGCCTCGGCGTCGCCGCCGCATCGGCCAGCGTCGAGTCCGAACTGCCCGGACTCATCGACAGCGAGCGGGTCCTGCACCTGAGCCGGCGTCTCTCGTTCCGAGACGAGTGAGGGGGAATGCTCTCGACCTTGGCCCGGTTGACCATGGGTGAGGTGCGGAACCGTCGGAGGCGACCATGGACGTGGCGATAATCGGCGCGGGGAGCGTTGGAAGCGCGCTGGCTGGGTCGCTGACCCGTGCCAGCCACGCCGTGACCATCACAGCGTCCACCGAGGAGCGGGCCGCGGCGGTGGCCGAACGAACCGGGGCCACTCCGGCGGCGTCCACCGTCGAGGCGGTCGATGCCGCCGATGCCGTCGTCCTGGCCGTGCCGAACGGCGTGATCGATGGCCTCATCCAGGAGATCGCTCCGGTCGTGTCGGGGAAGATCCTGATCGACGTGACGAATCGGATCAGCCGCGACGACCCGGCCGCGGTCCTCGACGGGACCTCGAACGCCGAGCGCATCCAGGCCCTGGCCCCCGGGGCCCGGGTGGTCAAGGCGTTCAACTACGCATTCGCCGCGCGGATGGCCGAGCCGATCGTCGACGGGATTCCCCTCGACGGCTTCGTGGCCGGGGACGACGAGGCGGCGAAGGCCAGGGTCCTCGACCTCATCGGGTCCATCGGATTTCGTCCGATCGATGTGGGGTCCCTGGCGATGGCCCGGGCCCTGGAGGCGTTGGCGTCGTTGATAGTCTCGCTCAGGATCCGGAACGGGTGGAGGGGGCGTAACGGGTGGAAGCTGATCGGCCCGACCGACTGACACGAGGGAGTTCTCATGGAGGACCACAGGATCATCGACCGGATCAACGAGCTCGCTCACGAGGAGCACGATCTGTTCGACCGCGAGTCGCGCGGCGAGGCCAGCGAAGCCGAGCGGGCCCGTCTCAAGCGGCTCGAGGTCACGCTCGACCAGTGCTGGGACCTGCTTCACCAGCGCCGGGCCCGTCGGTCTGCCGGGCTCGACCCCGAAGCGGCCACGGTTCGTGACGAGCGGACCGTCGAGGGTTACATCGGATAAGGAGCTTCGACATGTTCACGATCAAGCGACTGAACCACGCCGTCCTGTACGTGAGCGACGCCGTTCGCTCCGGCGACTTCTACCGCAACGTCCTGGGATTCGAGGTCGTTGAGGCCATGGGCGACCAGGCCCTGTTCCTCCGGGCCAACGGTAGCGAGAACCACCACGACCTCGGCCTGTTCGGCGTCGGGGCCGGCGGTTCGCCGCCGTCCCGCGGCCAGATCGGTCTGTACCACCTGGCCTGGGAGGTCGAGTCCCTCCCCGACCTGGCTCGGGCTCGGGAGGCCCTCCTGGGCGCCGGGGCCCTCACCGGGGAGTCGGATCACGGCGCCAGCCTCAGCCTGTACGCCAGCGACCCCGACGGCATCGAGTTCGAGGTGTTCTGGATGGTCCCCCGCGACGAGTGGGGTACCCGCGGCTTCGGCACGCGGCGGCTAGACCTCGAAGGGGAGCTGGCCCGGCGCGGCCTGGCCGACGCCCCCTCGTAGGCCTCAGGCGACCCTGATCGTCCCCCGCATCGAGGGGTGGATGGCGCACACGTACGTGACCGGCCCGTTCACGGTGGTCGAGAACGTGGCGCCCCGGTCCATGGGCCCCGAGTCGAACGAGCCGTCGTCCCCGGTAACGGTGTGTTGGGCCGGATCCTGGTTGGTCCAGGTCACCTCGGTGCCCGCGGCCACCTGCAGCGTGGCCGGCTGGAACGCGAAGCCGGCGATGGCGACCGCGTCCCCGGCCCCGCCGGCCGGCTCCTGACGGACCTTCGGGGCATCCGGGCTGACCTCGAGCAGGGCCTCCATCCCGAGGTCGTCGTGGTTGGCCACGAAGCACTCGACCTTGTAGATGCCGGGAGCCAGGTCGAGGGGGACCCGGATCGTCTCCCCGGGCCCGAACGTGGGCCGTTCGATCTTGAAGCCCTCGTCCCCGCTGCCGGGACCGCTGCTGTCCCCGCCCTCGATCTCCATCTCGAAGCCGTGGATGAGCTCACCGCCGTTGTGGATCACGAACGTGACCGGTCCCGGCCGGATGGCGGTGGCCTCGAGGGTGACGGCGAACTCGCCGAACCCAATCTCGAACCCGTCGTCTCGAGGGTCCACCCTGGCCGGGGCCGCCACCGGTGATCCGGCCGTGGCCTCCGGCGACGGACCGGCCCCGGCCTCGATCGGCCCGACCTCCGGCTCCGAACGCGCGCATCCGGCCGCGACCAGGGCCGTCACGGCGGCGGTGATCCACATCCTCCTGCTGGACGATCCCATGTCGAACCTCCTCGACGTCCTTTCCCTACAGGATGCGGGTAGAACGTCAGGCGAACATGAGGGTCACATGAAGGTTCCTTCAGAGATGGGTCCACGGGCCGATGCCGTCGATCCGCTCGGGCGTGATGCGGGTGATGAATCCCGGCGGGGGGTTGGGCATCGGCGGGAACACCGCGTCCGGCCCCACGTAGGTCCGGGCCAGGCGCTGCAGGAGCTCCGGGGCGCCGCCCTCGGTGACCCGGGCCCGACCCTCCACGACCAGGTATTCGAGCAGCCCGTACGGGTTGCGGTTCGTGGTCTGGACGACCACGGCCACCCGGGGGTCCCGGCGGATGTTCCGGAGCTTTCGCTGCTCGGGGAGCGTCCCGATGACGATCTCGTCGTCCTCGACCCCCACCCACGCCGCGGTCACGTTGGGGCTTCCGTCAGGGTTCAGGGTGACCAGGGTGGCCACGTGGTCCCCCTCGAGGACCTCCAGGGCGGTGGGCGGCAGCTGCATCGTCCGTAGCCTACCGGCGGTCGAAGAGGTGCGGCAGGCGTCAGAATAGGGAACGTGGCCGGAACCAGGACCGAGACCGACAGCATGGGGCCGATCGAGGTCCCCGCGGACCGCTACTGGGGGGCCCAGACCCAGCGGTCCCTGCTCCACTTCTCGATAGGCGAGGACCGGATGCCGGTGGAGGTCACCCGGGCCATGGGGCTGCTGAAGAAGGCCTGCGCGCTGGTGAACGCGGAGCTCGGGAAGCTCCCACAGGAGAAGGCAGACCTCATCGTGGCCGCGGCCGAGGAGGTCATCGAGGGGGGCCTCGACGACCACTTCCCGTTGTTCGTCTGGCAGACGGGCTCAGGCACCCAGACGAACATGAACGCCAACGAGGTCATCGCGAACCGGGCCATCGAGATCGCCGGGGGAGAGCTGGGATCGAAGACCCCGATCCACCCGAACGACGACGTGAACATGTCCCAGTCCTCGAATGACACGTTCCCCACGGCGATGAACGTGGCCGCGGCCGGGGCCATCATCGAGGGGCTCCTCCCGGCCGTGGAGCGGCTCCGGGACGCCCTCCAGGCGAAGGCGGACGAGCTCGCCGACGTGGTGAAGATAGGCCGGACCCACCTCCAGGACGCCGTCCCGCTCACCCTGGGGCAGGAGTTAGGGGGCTACGCGGCCCAGGTCGATGACGGCCTGGGGCGAATAGGGGAGTCCCTCCACGGCCTGTACCAGTTGGCCATCGGAGGGACGGCGGTTGGCACCGGCCTGGCCTCCCCGCGCGGTTTCGGCGCCAGGGTCGCCGAGCGGATCGCGGAGATGACCGGGTTCCCGTTCGTGGCGGCCCCGAACCCGTTCGTCGCCCTGGCCTCACACGACGCCCTGGTGCACGCGCACGGGGCCATCCGGACGCTGGCCGTGTCGCTGATGAAGGTCGCCAACGACATCCGGTGGCTCGCGTCCGGCCCCCGCTCCGGGCTCGGCGAGCTCGAGCTGCCCGAGAACGAGCCGGGGTCCTCGATCATGCCCGGGAAGGTGAACCCCACCCAGTCCGAGGCCATGACGATGGTGTGCACCCAGGTCTTCGGGAACGACGTGGCCGTGACGGTGGCCGGCTCGCAGGGGAACTTCGAGCTGAACGTGTTCAAGCCGGTGATCATCCGGAACGTCCTGCACTCGGTCCGGATCCTGTCCGACGCGTGCCGGACGTTCCGGGAGTTCTGCGTGGAGGGCATCCGGCCGAATCGGGAGCGGATCGCCGAGCTCGTGGATCGCTCGCTGATGCTGGTCACCGCGCTCAGCCCGCACATCGGGTACGACAAGGCCGCGGAGATCGCCGAGAAGGCCCACCACGAGGGCCTGACGCTCAAGGAAGCGGCGATCGAGCTCGGATACGTCACCGAGACCGAGTACGACGAGTGGGTCCGGCCGGAGAAGATGGTCGGGCCCGATGCCTGAGCCCTTCTGACGTGACCTGGTTCGACATCCCGCTTCGGGGCCCGGCCGGTGAACCCGTCGACCTGCGGCGGACCCTGGCGTCGCACGGGACGGCCTCGCTCCCGCCGATGCTCCTCGACGAGGCCGTGGGCACGCTCGAGGTCACGGTCCCGGTCCAGGGCGGCCGACCCCGGACCGTGGTCATCGGCCAGGGGCCGAGTGGGCACGCCCGGATCGAGGTCCGCGGACGGGCCCCGGCGGCCGGGGCCACGGCCTCGCTGACCGAGACCGTCCTGCGGATCCTCAACCTCGACGAGGACCTCTCGGCGTTCTACGAGGTGGCAGGGGGCGACCCCGACCTGTCCTGGGTCACGGCCGGCGCCGGTCGGATGGTCCACGCGCCCACCGTGTTCGAGGACGTGATCAAGACCGTGTGCACCACGAACTGCTCCTGGTCGCTCACCACGAGGATGGTCACGGCGCTCGTCGAGCACCTGGGGGAACCGGCCTCGGGGGCCGGGGACGGCTGGCGGGGCCGGACCTTCCCCACGCCCATGGCCATGGCCGAGGCCGACGAGTCGTTCTACCGGGACGTGGCCCGGGCCGGCTATAGGGGCCCCTACCTGCGCTCGCTGGCCCGTTCGGTGGCGGACGGCGACGTCGACCTGGAGGCGCTTCGCGATGGCGACGTCCCCGACGAGGAGGTCGAGGCCCGCCTCCTGGCCCTACCCGGCCTGGGGCCGTACGCGGCTGCCCACGTGATGCTCACGTTGGGGCGGTATGGGCGGCTGGTCCTCGACTCCTGGACCCGCCCAACCTACGCCCGGCTCCGTCGATCCCGGCGGCCGGTGTCCGACGCCGGTATCGCCCGCCGGTTCCGACGGTACGGTCCCCATGCCGGCCTGGCCTTCTGGTGCTTCCTCACCAGGGACTGGGTCGAAGAGGTGTGAGCGGCCCTCGTTTGGGGATCTCCGCACGCGGGTAAGCAAGCGGTACCCAAGGAGAGTCAAATGGCATACGACCACGGACATTCCCATCACGAGCCCGAGAGCGGCGGCGGCCTCACCGGGTACGCCATCGCCAAGTACGGCTTCATCCTGCTGATCGTCATCGTGGTGCTCTGGTTCGTGGCCAACTACTTCCTGGGCCGGTAGCCCGGCCTACCCGAGCAGGACGCCCACCGCCTCGGCCGCCTCGCGCACAGCGGGGTGGTCGAGCGTGAGGGGTTCCGGCTCCCCGACCACGGAAAGCCGCCCGCCGATCCTGTCAGCGAACAGCGTCACGTTGATCCAGGACGCCTCGATGGTGGACCACCACTCCAGCCCGTCAACTCCTTCCTCGTAAAGCCGCAGGGCCAACCGCTGGGTGGGCCGCCGGGCCCTGGTGGCAACCCCCGAAGGACGAAGGTCCCGGGCCACCAGGTTCGACGGATCGTCGAGGTCGAGCACCCGGCCGATGGCGTCGTCATCGATGGCCGCCAGGGCGAAGGGGGACCCCTCTCGGAGCAGTCTGGTGGCCTCGACCGGCCGGCCCACGTAATCCTGCAGGAACTCCGCCAACGGAGAGGGGGCGGTTCGGCTGAGGTACAGGGTCCCGTAGGTGTCGGGGTTGTCGTGCCGGCCGCCACCCTGATCGAAGCGGGGGACGTGGAGGGGGCCGCCGGGCTCGTCCGGGCTCGCCAGGGGGTTCCACGGGAAGAGGCGGTACAGCACGATCAGTGGAAGGACAGGGCCTTGTGGGCCCGGGCCGCTTCGATCACCTCGGTCACCTTCCCGCGGGCCAGGTGGTCGATGGGACGGAAGTCGTTCAGGAATCGGTTGTGGCCGTTGAGCCAGGCGATCGCCGTGTCAGGGTGCAGGAAGGTCAGGAGGTAGGAGAGGACGAACTCCAGCCCCTCGACCTTCATCTGGTTCTCGGGGTCGGGGTCCTCGGTCTTCAGCCACCGGCTGACCCGGGACGGGCTGACCCCCAGAGCCCGGGCCACTCGGGCCTGGCTCCCCAGGTCCTCCTTGATCGCCCTCAGCTTCTCTCGAACCGGCACCGGCACAGGCTCGCACCTCCCACGGACACGTCCCAGTATACCGCAACGAAGATCGTTGCGGCACCCTGGATGGAGGGCACCGGGGAGCGGACCCGCGATACAGTTACGGGGAGATGGCCCAGAAGACCAAGTACGTCTACGATTTCAGCGAGGGTAACAGGGACATGAAGGACCTCCTGGGGGGCAAGGGGGCCAACCTCGCCGAGATGACGAACCTGGGCCTCCCCGTCCCCGCCGGGTTCACCATCACCACCGAGGCCTGCAACGCGTACATGGAGACCGGGGGCTTCCCCGAGACCCTCGTCGACGAGGTCGACGCCCACCTCCGGAGCCTTGAGACCGCCATGGGCCGGCGGCTGGGGGACATAGAGAACCCTCTCCTGGTCTCGGTCCGCTCGGGCGCGAAGTACTCGATGCCGGGGATGATGGACACGGTCCTCAACCTGGGCCTGAACGACCGCTCCGTCCTCGGCCTGGCCCGGCAGGCGGGATCCGACCGGTTCGCCTTCGACTCGTACCGACGGTTCATCCAGATGTTCGGGAAGATCGTCATGGACATCCCCGGCGAGGCGTTCGAGGACGAGCTCGACCGGGCCAAGGCGAAGAAGGGCCCGGAGGCCAAGGACACCGACCTCACCGCGGTCGACCTCATGGATCTGGTGGAGCGGTTCAAGACGATCGTGCGACAGCACGCCGGACGCCTGTTTCCCACCGAGCCGAAGGAGCAGCTGCGCATGGCCATCGAGGCCGTGTTCCGGTCCTGGAACAACGATCGGGCCAAGGTGTACCGGCGCCAGTACGCCATCCCCGACGACCTGGGAACGGCGGTGAACGTGGTGGCCATGGTGTTCGGGAACCTGGGC
>Ga0256867_10000585_pt1 | contig 14668 bp, 10 predicted proteins | sample RVTome_15_FD_185939 | JGI IMG/M metagenome (GOLD analysis project Ga0256867, IMG submission 185939) | Soil microbial communities from uranium-contaminated site in the Upper Colorado River Basin, Wyoming, United States - RVT150D86 (HiSeq) ... | reverse complement strand
CAGGCGCCTGGCCACCGGATCCATACGAAGCCCCTCGACCTCGTGCCCCTTGGGCCGGCCGAGGTGGGAGGCCAGGACCAGGGGCGACCCCGCCTCGCGGAGCTCCTGGATGGTGGGCAGGGCGGCGACGATCCGCACGTCGTCTGCCACCCGGCCGTCGTCCAGGGGGACGTTGAAGTCGACCCGCACGAAGACCCGCCGCCTGGCCAGGTCGCCGAGATCCTCGATCGTCCGGAGCCGCCCCACGCTCAGCGCTTCGAGGCGACCAGCTCGGTCAGCTCCACCAGCCGGTTCGAGTAGCCCCACTCGTTGTCGTACCAGCCGATCACCTTGACCATGTTTCCGATGGCCATCGTGGACGGCGCGTCGAACACGCACGAGTGCGGGTCGCCGACGATGTCCGAGGACACCAGCGGGTCCTCGGTGTACTTGAGGATGCCGTCCAGCCGTCCCCCGGCCGCGGTCCGGAACGCCTCGTTGATCTCGTCGACCGAGGCCTCCCGCTCCAGGATGCACACCAGGTCGGTGACCGAGCCATCGGGCACCGGCACCCGGAAGGCCATGCCGTCCATCCTCCCCTTCAGCTTGGGGATGGCCAGCGAGGTGGCCTTGGCCGCGCCGGTGCTCGCGGGCACGATGTTGATGGCCGCGGCCCGGGCCCTCCGGAGATCCTTGTGCGGCAGGTCGAGCAGGTTCTGGTCGTTCGTATAGGCGTGGCACGTGGTCATCAGGGCCCGGTCGATTCCGAAGGCCTCCTCCAGGACGCTGGCCAGGGGGACCACGCAGTTCGTGGTGCAGGACGCGTTGGATATCACGTGGTGGGTGGCCGGGTCGTAGTCGTCCTGGTTCACCCCGAGGACGATGGTGATGTCCTCGCCCTTGGCCGGGGCGCTGATGATCACCTTCTCCGCGCCGGCCTCGAGGTGCTTGGCGGCGTTCTCGCGGTCGGTGAACAGGCCGGTCGACTCGATCACGACCTCCGCGCCGAGCTCCTTCCACGGGAGCGCGGCCGGGTCCCGCTCGGCCAGCACCTTCAGCTCGTCGCCGTCCACCCTGATGCCGTCGTCGCTGACGGCGACGTCCGCATCCAGGGTGCCAAGCACCGAGTCGTACTTCAGGAGGTGGGCCAGGGTCCTCGAGTCAGTGATGTCGTTCACCGCCACGAAGTCGAGGTCCGCGCCCTGCTTCTTGGCCGCCCGGAAGAAGTTCCGACCGATCCGTCCGAAGCCGTTGATCCCGACCTTCACCGTCATCTTCGCCGCCTCCTTGTGATCTCGAGGTCCATCCTACCCGCCGGGCCTCCCCTCCCACGGCCGCGCTCAGGCCAGGCGGCCGTCGACCCGCTCGGCCAGGGGCAGCGAGGTCTCGGGGCCGACCCCGCCGACCGGGCCACTGAGCGTCACGGAAGCCACCAGGTCGCCGGACCGCCACACGTAGCCCGACGACTCGCGCCGCGGGACCAGCAGGTGCCAGCCGTAGCCCTCCTCGCCCAGACCGGTGGCAGGAACCTCCTCCGGCATCGCCGCGTGGCCACCGACCGGCAGCAGACGGAGGTAGGCGACCAGGGCCGAGGCGACGGAGGGGTCGATCATCCGGACGACCGTGGAGGACGCCGCGCCGTTCGGGCCGGTGAACGACCGCCGGTAGCCCTCCACGAACCCCTCCCGGAGCCCCTCGGGATGCGGGGGGAGGTTCGGGAACCGGCGTCGGGGCGGGAGCATTCCTCGGATGGAGAGGATCGGGCCGGCCCGGTCCGGCTCAAGCCCCTCCGGCACCTCTCCGGCCAGAAGCACCACCGGCGCCAGCGCCGAGCCGCCGTCGCCGCCCGACGGCCCGGGTCCCGCATCCGGCCCGTCACACGACACGGCGAGCACGACGAGCACAAGCGCCAGGGCTCGGCTCACGGGTGAGGAGCGTACCTATTCGCGGGCCAGGTCGCGGTGATCCCTGGTCACCGGGGTGCCCTTCTCCCGGAAGTACGCCACCAGGTCCTCGGCCACGACCACCGATCGGTGTCGGCCGCCGGTGCAGCCCACCGCGACCGTCAGGTACGACTTCCCCTCGGCCACGAACCCGGGGAGCACGTAATCGAGGAGGCTCCGGAGGCGGGACATGAACTCCGCGTACTGGGGCTGGCCGGTCACGAACCGCTGGACCGGCGCCTCGGTCCCCGGGAGCGACCGGAGCCAGTCGATCCAGTACGGGTTCGGCAGGAACCGCACGTCCAGCACGACGTCCGCGTCCCGGGGTACCCCGAACTTGTAGCCGAACGAGACCACGGCCACCTGGAGGCCGGCCTCCGGCGGAGCCTTGGAGAAGGCGTCCCGGACCCGCTCCCGGAGCTCGTTGGGGGTCAGCCCGGTGGTGTCGATCACCAGGTCGGCGTCGCCTCGGAGGACCTCCATGATGGCCCGCTCCCGCCGGATCCCCTCCTCCCGGCGGTCCTCGGGCGCCAGGGGGTGCTTCCGCCGGGTCTCGGCGAACCGGCTGACCAGCACCTCGTCCGAGGCCTCCAGGAACAGGATCCGGGTGGCGATCCGCCGCTGGCGGAGCAAGTCGAGGGCGTTGGCCAGGTCGCCGAAGAACTTCCCTCCCCGGGCGTCGGCCACGATGGCCACCCGCTGGGGCCCGCCGGTGGCCTCCACGAGCTCGGCCATCTTCGGGATCAGCGCCGGAGGGAGATTGTCCACCACGAAGAACCCTAGGTCCTCCAGGCACTTGGCGGCCTCCGACCGGCCCGCCCCGGACAGGCCGGTGATCAGGGTGAACTGGGGCCCGGCGGGGAGGCGGCGGGGCTCCTCGCGTCTGGCCGGCTGTGCGGTCATGCCGATGCCGCCTCGGACGGTCGGTGAAGGCGGGCGACGACCTCGGCCGCCAGGCGGGGGCCGACGTCCGGAGTGGCCGCGATCTCCTCCTCCGAGGCCCGGGACAACCGGGCCAGCGAGCCGAACCGCCGGAGCAGGGCCTTCTTCCGGGCCGGGCCGATCCCCGGCACCTCGTCTAACGGTGAGGCCATGGCCCGGCGCTCCCGGAGCCGCCGGTGGTAGTCGACGGCGAAACGGTGAGCCTCGTCCCGGACGTGCTGGAGAACGAACAGCGCCTCCGAGCCCCGGGTGATCCGCAGGGGCTCGGGCTGCCCCGGGAGGTACACCTCCTCCAGCCGTTTGGCCAGGCCGATAACCGGGATGTCGAGGCCGAGCTCGTCCAGGACACGGAGGGCGATGTTCAGCTGGCCGCGACCCCCGTCGACCACGACCAGGGACGGCGGGTAGGCGAACCGCCCCCGCTTGGCCACCGGCTCGTCCCGCTCTTTCAGGTAGCGGACGAACCGCCGCCGGAGCATCTCCTCCATCGAGGCAACGTCGTTCTGCCCGGGCACACCCTTGATCTGGAACCGCCGGTAGTCGGAACGCTTAGGGAGCCCGTCCTCGAACACCACCAAGGAACCCACCTTGGCGGTCGGCCCGATGTTCGACACGTCGTACGCCTCTATCCGCAGCGGCGGCTGAGCCAGCCCCAGGGCCTCGCCGAGGTCGCCGAGGGCCCGGGACCGGGCCGCGAAGTCCGAGGCCCGCTTCAGCTTGTGGCGGAGGAAAGCCTCCGTGGCGTTCGTGGTCACCACCTGGAGGAGCCGGCGCTTGTCGCCCCGCTCGGGCAGGGCGATCCGCACCGCGCTCCCCCGCCGGCCCGACAGCCACTCCTCGAGGACGTCGCGGTCACGGGGCCATACTGGCACCAGCACCCGGGCGGGCACCTCTTCGCGCTCCATGTAGAGCTGCTCCAGGAACGAGGACACCAGCGCCGGCGCGTCGAGGTCCTCGACCCGGTCCACCACCCAGCCGCGGCGGCCGGTGACCCGCCCCCGCCGGACGAAGAACACCTGGAACGCCGCCTCCAGGTCGTCCTCGTCGAGCCCGACCACGTCGAGGTTCTCCCGCGGGGACAGAACCATCTCCTGGGACTCGATGGCCTTCCGGGCGGCCGTGAGACGGTCCCGGAACCGGGCCGCCACCTCGTACTCCTCGGCGACGGAGGCCGACCGCATCTCGGCCTCCAGCTCCCGGAGGATGGGGCGGTGGTTGCCGGCCAGGAAGTCGGCCAGCCGGTCCACGTGCTCCCGGTATGTCTCCTCGGTGACCCCGGTCCTCTCGGGGACGCACGGCCCGGCGCACCGGCCGATGTCGTAGTACAGGCACGGCCGGCCGGCCCGGCGCCGCTGGTCGAAGAACCCGTTCGAGCAGGTCCGGACGGGGAACACCCGGGTGAGGGCGTCTAGCGTCTCCCGGATCGCGTACGCGTGGGCGTACGGGCCGAACGACCGCATGCCCTTCCGCCGCTTCGATCGGGTCACCATGGCCCGGGGCCACCGCTCGGCCACCGTGAGGGCCAGGTAGGGATAGGACTTGTCGTCCCGGTACCGGACGTTGAACCGGGGCCGGTGCTCCTGGATCAAGTTGTACTCGAGGTGGAGGGCGTCCACCTCGCCGGACGCCACGATCCACTCGACCCGGTCGGCCGCCTCGAGCATGGCCTCGGTCCGGGGGTGGAGGGGCCGGCCCCAGTACGCGGCCAGCCGCTTACGGAGGGACTTGGCCTTGCCCACGTAGATGACCCGGCCGTCGATGTCACGGAAGATGTACGCCCCCGGGGCGTGGGGGACGGAAGCTGGGTCCGGTCTCGGGATGTCGGTCACTGCCCGTCCGACCCCATTGTAGGGCTCCACCGGGCGAAAGCGAGGGATCGGTCGGTCCCGCTACCCGCCAGCCGCGCCGCCCGCGGCGGCCACCACGAACGTCCCGTTCATCTGCGGGTGCACGTCGCACTGGAAGGAGAAGTTCCCTTCCTGGTCGATCGGATCGACTTCGTACGTCGTGGTGGTCGGGCCGGTGACGATCTCGCCCTGGAAGAACGTGGTCGAGGGGGGCGGGGCCTGGTAGAGAGCAACGTTGTGCGCCTGGGCCTCCTGGTTGTCGAACTCGATCGTGAACGACTCCCCGACAGGAGCAGCCAGACAGTCGGTGTCGAAGGCCAGGTTGTTGGCGGCGATGGCGAGCTCGGTGCCCTCGGGCTCACAGGGCGGCGGTCCCGGGGCCACGGTGCCGCCCCCGCCGCCGGTCTCCTGGGGGGAAGGGACGGCCAGGAGGGGGGCGTCCGCGCTCCGGACGGCCATCTGGACCTCGGTGTCTCCCTGGTCACGGAAGGCCACGTAGACGGTCCCGTCGGCGCCCGCGCCGACCCTGGGACCGACGCCCTCGGCCGTGGATGCCGGCAGCTCCTCCTCGGCGAACTCGCCGCCGGCGTTGCCGGCGTAGGCCAGGCCGTCCGAGGCCTGCCAGGCCACGTGATGGACCCCCTCGGCGTCCACGGCGATCGAGGCCGACGATCCGGTGGCCCCCGACCCGACGTCGGAGACCTCCCAGGGTTCGGTTCCTACAGCGTGGGCGTGCTTCACGTCCCCGGCCGCCGTGAGGTACGCCAGGTGAGGGTTGCCGTCGGCGTCGGGCGCGCCGGACACGCCCACGCCGCCGTCGGGATCGGCCGTCTCGCTGACCCACCGCGCCCCCTGCTGCTCGGCCACGAGGGTCTCGCCGTCGGACCCGAACGCCACCACGGGCCCGTCGGCCGTGACGATCACGGCCGTGCCGGGCGGCTCCTCGGGCGCGGAGGCCTCGGCCACTGTCTCCACCGTCCAGGCTCCCTCCCCCTCCGGCGTGGCGAGGCGGATCAGGGAGGCGGGGCCCTCCGCCTCGTCGAGCGCGGTCTGGAATGCGATCATCGGGGTCCCGCTCTCGTCGGCGGCGATCGACAGGCCCACCGCCTGGACGTCGGCCACGATCCCCGGCTCCTCGGCGAACTCGCCGCCGGCGTTCGACGAGTACAGGATCTGGCCCCCGGCGGTCCAGGCCACGTGGTGCACGCCGTCGGCGTCGACGGCGACGGCGGTCTCCGACTCCGCGTCGACGTCCTGCTCCTCGGCCACCGGCCCCCGGGTCCAGGCGTCCTGCATCAGGTGGGCGTGCATCACGGCCGGGAGCGCGGGGGCCAGCGGGTCGGGCGCGGGCGCCTCGCCCTCGACCTCCTCCTCGAACGCCAAGTACGCGAGGTGCGGGTTGCCCTCGGCGTCGGTGGCCAGCGACAGCCCGGCCCCGGCGTCGCCCGTCGAATCCACCACCAGGGAGAACCACGACGGGCCGTCCGGCTCCTCGGACCGGACCACGATGTCTGGGCGGCCGCAGGCTGCCGCCACCAGCGCGACGACGCCCAGCACGGGCACGAGCCGTCTCACCACAGCGGGACGTGTTCTATCACAGACGGCGCTCACGCCGAGGTCCGGGTCGCTTCCACCGGCGCCCGGGCCCCGAGGACCTCCGCCAGGAATCGCCCGGTGTGCGAGCCGGACGCCCGCGCGACCTCCTCCGGCTGGCCCGAGGCCACCACCTCGCCGCCGCCCTCGCCGCCCTCGGGCCCCAGGTCGATCAGCCAGTCGGCGGTCTTGACCACGTCGAGGTTGTGCTCGATCACCACCACGGTGTTCCCGGCATCCACCAGCCGCTCCAGGACCGACAGCAGCTTCCGGACGTCGTCGAAGTGCAGCCCGGTGGTCGGCTCGTCCAGGATGTAAAACGTCCGGCCGGTGGCCCGCCGGGCCAGCTCCGAGGCCAGCTTGACCCGCTGAGCCTCGCCGCCCGATAGCGTCGGCGCCGGCTGGCCCAGCTTGATGTACCCGAGCCCCACGTCCGACAGCGTTTGGAGGTGCCGGGCGATCACCGGGATGTTCCGGAAGAACTCCAGGGCCTCGTCCACGCTCATCGACAGGACATCGGCGATGCTCCGCCCCTTGAACCTGACGGCCAGCGTCTCCCGGTTGTACCGCTTTCCCTTGCACTGCTCGCAGGTCACGTACACGTCGGGCAGGAAGTGCATCTCGATCTTGATCTGGCCGTCGCCGGCGCACGCCTCGCACCGTCCCCCACGGACGTTGAACGAGAACCGGCCTGGCTTGTACCCCCGCACCCTGGCCTCGGGGGTCTGGGAGAACAGCCGGCGGACGTGATCGAACACGCCGGTGTACGTGGCCGGGTTCGACCGCGGGGTCCGGCCGATCGGCGACTGGTCCACGTGGACGACCTTGTCGATCTCCTCCCACCCCACCAGCCGGCGGTGCTTCCCGGGGACGATCCGGGAGCGGTTCACCTTCTGCTGAAGGGCCCGGTGGACAACGTCCTCGACGAGCGTTGACTTCCCCGACCCCGATACGCCGGTGACGCAGATCAGGAGCCCCAGGGGGAACGACACGTCGATCCGCTTCAGGTTGTGCTCGGCGGCTCCCTTCACCTCGAGGGCTCGCCCGTCCGATTGCCGGCGGACCCGGGGGGTGGGGATGCTGCGCCGGCCGGTCAGGTACGCCCCGGTGATCGACGGTTCGTGGTCGAGGATCCCCTCGACCGAACCCGTGTACACGATCTCCCCGCCGGCCTGGCCGGCCCCCGGCCCGATGTCCACGACCCAGTCGGCGGCCCGGATAGTGGCCTCGTCGTGCTCCACCACGATCAGGGTGTTCCCGAGATCCCGGAGCCGCACGAGCGTGTCGATCAGCCGGCGGTTGTCCCGCTGGTGGAGGCCGATCGACGGCTCGTCCAGCACGTACAGGACCCCCACCAGTCCGGAACCGATCTGCGAGGCCAGTCGGATCCGCTGGGCCTCGCCCCCGGCCAGGGTCCCCGCCGGCCGGGCCAGCGTGAGGTAGTCCAACCCCACGTCGACCAGGAACCCCAGGCGGGCCCGGATCTCCTTGAGGAGCCGCTCGGCGATCATGCTTTCCCGGTCGGAGAGCCGCTCGTGGAGCGCCCCCAGGAACTCGAGCGTGGCCGACACCGACATCGAGGTGAGCTCGGCGATGTTCAGGTCGACCACCGTGACAGCCAGGGACTCCGGCTTCAGCCGGGCCCCCTTGCACGAGCGGCACGGGACCTCGCGCATGTACTGCTCCCACCGCCACCTTGCGTGGTCGGAGTCGGTCTCGGCGTGGCGCCGCTCCACCACCGGGATCACGCCCTCGTAGGTGGTCCAGTAGGCGCGCTGACGCCCGTATCGGTTCCGGTACCGGACGTAGATCTCTCGGTCCGACCCGAACAGGATCACGTCCCTGGCCGCCTGGGATAGCTTCCGCCAGGGGGTGTCGAGGGAGAACCGGTGCGCCTCCGCCGTGGCCTCCAGCACCCGGCCCCAGTACTCCAGGCGGGCGGAGGCGAACGGGGCCAGGGCGCCCTCGCGGATCGACAGGTCGGGGTCGGGGACCACCAGCGCGGGATCTACCTCGAGTCGGGTCCCCAGCCCGTCGCACGACACGCACGCCCCGTAGGGCGAGTTGAACGAGAAGTTCCGGGGAGCCAGCTCGTCGAAGGACAGCCCGTCGAACGTGCAGGCCAGCTTCTCCGAGAACGTGACGATCTCCTCGCGGCCGTCGGTCTGCACGGCCAGGGCCGCCAGGCCCTCCGACAGCTCCAGGGCGGTCTCCACGGAGTCGGCCACGCGGCGGCGGATGTCCGGCTTGGCCACCAGTCGATCGACCACCACCTCGATGTCGTGCTTGTAGTACCGGTCCAGGCGGATCGGCTCTGACAGCTCCCGGACCTGGCCGTCGATCCGGGCCCGGGAGAACCCCCGGCGGGCCAGGTCCTTCAGGAGGCGCTCGTACTCGCCCTTCCGTCCCCGGACCACCGGCCCCAGGACCTGGAACCTGGTCCCCTCCGGGAGGCTCATTACCTGGTCGACGATCTGGTCCGGCGTCTGGCGGCCGATGGGCCGCCCGCACTTCGGGCAGTGCGGATGGCCGATCCTGGCGTACAGGACCCGCAGGTAGTCGTACACCTCGGTGATCGTTCCCACGGTCGATCGGGGGTTCCGGGATCCGGATTTCTGGTCGATCGAGATGGCGGGCGAGAGGCCCTCGATGAAATCGACGTCGGGCTTCTCCATCTGTCCCAGGAACTGGCGGGCGTACGCGGACAACGACTCCACGTACCGTCGCTGCCCCTCGGCGTAGATCGTGTCGAAGGCCAGCGACGACTTCCCGGAACCGGACAGGCCCGTGAACACGATCAGCCGATCCCGGGGAAGCTCCAGGTGGACGTTCCGGAGATTGTGTTCTCGGGCGCCGTGGACGACGATCCGATCGGTGCCCATCGGGACCATTGTACCGACGGTCGTTCCGACGGCCGCCTCAGGAGGGGGGGATGGTCCGGGCGAACGACACCCGGATGCCCGCGGAGACCAGTGAGGTCCCCGCCGTGGCCGCCAGGGCGGCCTGGGGCATCCCCAGGATCGACAGGACCGCCACCAGTAGGAGGCGGCCGTCCCGGCCTCCCAGGAGCCAGCCGATCCGCCGCTCGGAAGGCGGCTCCAGGCCGAGCGCCGCGACCCGGTCCTTGGTGGCCATGGACAGCATGGCCCCGGAGGTGGCCGCAGCCACCAGGACCACCACCACGGCAGGAGACGCCCCCGCCGAGGTCGCCCACACGCCCAGGGCGGCGCAGATGGCCGCGTCGCCCAGCCGGTCCAGGACTCCGTCCAGAAGGGTCCCCCTGGGCCCGGCCCGCAGCTGCAGCCGGGCCACCTCGCCGTCCACCCCGTCCAGGACAGAGCAGAGCTGGGCCATCAGGCCGCCGGCCACCCCCAGGCCCGCGGCCAGGAGGGCTGCGGCCACCAGGCCCACCACGAAGGCCGCCGCCGACAGCAGGTCCGGGTTCGGTCCGAACCGGACCAGCAGCCAGGACACCGGCACCGACAGCCGGCGGTTCAGCAGGCGGGCCACCGGGCCGTCGCCGGGCCTGGGCAGGCCGGCCCGGAGCCGGCGGGCGGCCAGGGCCAGATCCTCGGGCGTGTCCACGTCCTGCCACCACACCTCGGACCGGATGGCCACGGCCGCCACGGGCACCGTCCTCCCCAGCTCGGTCACGGCCCCCGCCAGCGATCCGTCCCCCCGCGCCCTGCTCCTCCGGACGGCATCGAACACCTCTCGGGGGAGGAGGAATACCCCCGCGTCGACCGTGGGCGAGTCCGTGTCCTTCCCCAGCTCCAGGACACGCCCGTCGGCGGCGACCCGGGCCTTGGTGGCCTCCTTCCACACCTTCGGATCCGGCGCCGGGTCGACCAGCACGGCGGGACGGCCCGCCAGCGCCAGGTCACTCAGGGCATCCTCGGCAAACACGTGGTCCGCGCTGACGGCCAGGAAGCCCAGATCGCTGCCGACCGAGGTCTCGGCCGCGGCCAGAGACGCGCCGTTGCCCTCCTCCCAGTCGGGGGCGTCCACCACCTGGACCCTCCCCGGCGCGGCGCGCTGGGCCACCGCGGCCACCGGGCCGGCGTGATAGCCGACCACCACGACCACGCGCTTGACCCCGTTCGCCAGAAGGGTGCGGATGGCCCGCTCCACCAGTCGCAGGCCCCCCAGCCGGACCAGCGCCTTCGAGCCTCCCCCGGTCACGGCCCGGAGGCGCTCGGAGCGCCCGGCGGCGAGCACCACCCCGACACGGGGGGTAGGGATGTCCGTCATGGGCGGCATGGTACCGGGGGTCAGGGGCCCAGCCTGACGGTGCCGCCCCGGATCACCAGGCGGACACGACCTAGGGCCTCGAGGTCCTCGAAGGGGTCCCCGGCCAGCCCCACCACGTCGGCCTCGACCCCCTGGCGGAGCGGGGACAGCGTCATGCCCGACAGGATCGCCGCCGCGTCCAGCCCCGCCTCGGTCAGGTGCCTGACTTCGCCGACATGGATACCCGGCGGGATGGGCCCGTTGCCGAGGTCGGTCCCGTACCGCACCCGCCCGCCGGCCGCCACGAACCGACGGAGGTTGTCCAGGGCCGTCACCAGCTCCGGCGTTTCCCGGCCGTACGAGTGGATATCGAGGGTGCTGACCACGGCCACGGTTCGGGTCAGGGCCTCGACGAGGTCGTCGGTCAGCCGCTCGGTCCACGGACAGTGGGCCAGCTCGTCGACGCCGGCCCCGAGCGCCCGCTCCGTCTGCCCCCGACCCTGGACGTGCGCGGTCACGGCCAGGCCCCGCTCATGAGCGGCGCCGCACACGGCCAGGAGCTCGGCGTCGGTGAGCGTGGGCCCGGCCTCGGCGTTGAGGGCGACCTTGATCACGGCGGGGTCCTGGTCCGCGATCCGGGCCACTGCCCGGGTCGCGTCCTCCGCCCCTGCCACCTCCATCCCGGTCCCGGCGGGCGCCCACGCGGACGCGGTCGGGTAGCCTCCCCGGGCCGTGATCATCGGGCCGGCAGCGGCGATGGCCGGACCGTCGAAGTCCGTGGCCTGGGAGATGTCGGCCAGCGGGAAGATGTCCTCGGCGGGCCAGGCGAGGTCGCGGACCAACGTCACCCCTCCCCGGAGGATCGCTCTCGGATCCGACAGGCCGATGTGGACGTGATGGTCGAGGATGCCGGGGAGCAGGAACCAGTCCCCCCGGATCTGCCGATCCGCCTCGGGCGCCTCCCAGGCCGGCCCGGCGAAGACGATCCGACGCCCTTCGATGACCACGGCGGCGGCCCCGATCACCTCGCCCGAGCCGATCCAGGCCCCCGTCCCTCGAACCAGCAGCCGCCCCGTCGTCACCTTGGGGCGAGGATAGCGGTGGGGGGTGGGCCGGCGCCCACCCCCCACGATGCCTCACCCGCGGACGGCTACAGAGAGAACTCCTGCGTCTGCGGGTTCAGGTGATCCAGCTTGATCGCGCCGGCCAGGGCGCGGTCGCTGGCCTTGTAGACGGCGAGACCTCGGGTGATGTCGCTCTCGTAGATCTCACCGTTGTACCAGTACGACGACCAGGCTCCGCCGAGCTGGCAGCCCGGTGGCCTCGTCGCGGAACAGAACGGACCGGAACCGAGCGAGGGCGGATCGGCCCAGGCCACGGTGACCGGGTTGGCCGGATCGGTGAAGTCCGTCACCCACGTCCCGGCCTGGTAGTGGCCCGCTACCACGACGTACCTGCCGCTCCGGAGGGGGACGATGTTGTAGTTGTGGATCGTGCAGTTCTCGTCGGGTCCCTGCGGGCGAGGCAGCACCCACTGGCCGAGCTTCGAGCCGTCGGCCGAGTCGTAGAAGAACATGCTCTTCTTCACGTCCGGATCCGTCGCCTCGCACTCTGCCTGGGAACCACCGCCAGGTTCCCACCCGAGGACGATGACCTCACCGTCCCAGGTGAGGGCGGCGGAATGCCAGTTCCCACCGACGCCGACGCCAGGCTCCGCGATCGTGTACAGGAACTCCGGGTCCTCCAGGCCGCTGCTGATGTCCCAGACATGGGCCAGGTCATGGCCCGCGGAGACCATCAGGTTCGCGTCGCCGAGGATGACGCCGACGTCGTGCGACGGACCCTCCCTCGGCTCGTCACGCAGGTGCGTCAGTTCCCCGGTCGCCAGATCGAACTCGATGACTCCGACGAAGGGGCAGGGCCCGCCGGACGTCGAGTTGTAGATGATCAGACGGTCGTTGTCGAGGTCCGGCACGGCGGTCGCCGTGTGCGAGCCGCACCCGAACGCGTCGGCCTCGGGCCTGTCGCTGAGCTCGAGTGAGTCGACCAGCTGGGGGCTGCTCACGTTGCTGATGTCGAAAACGTGGAACCCCTCGAAGTCCTCGGGCACCGGCTCTCCGCCGCACTCCACACCGGCCGGGGCCGGCGAGTTCCAGGAGCGAACGACCCAGTTCTCCCACACGATGACGTCGCCCTGGTCGCCGTCGCAGAAGGCCTCACCGACCAGCTTGGGGTTCCCCGGGGCGGAGATGTTGACGATCCGGAACCCGTTGTACCGACCGTGGATCGCCAGGTTCCCCCAGAAGGCGAGGTCGGAGTTGACGTTGTCTCGGTCGGCCGGGTTCACGCTGAAGGTCCCGGGGTTCGAGCTGTGACCCAGCGCATGGATGTTGTTCGTGCTAGGGAAGCTCTTATGGTCGGCTCCGGCCGGGAGGGCCGTCGCCACCAGGGCCGCCGCGGAGACGGCCACCACGGACCATCGGATGCTCCTTCTCATGCGTCCCCACCTCCTCGTCGAATCGGCATTCGGCCCGCGAAGCGATCTCGTGGAGATCATCCCGGCGGGAGCGGGGCCCGTTGCGCGGGCTCCGGGCTGGCCGCCTCTCCGGGCGATCGGCCATAGCGGAACCACCTGCGAGCTCAGGGACGTGCTCAATCTACCAAACCACCACGGAGGGTGCAAATCGGGAGGTCAGGGGCGCGAAGAGGAGGGAGGGGGCGGTCCCGACCGCCCCCTCCCTCAAGTGCCTAGCCAGCGCCGAACGCCGTGCCCTTGAAGGGGAACGTCGTCTCCTGTGTCTGCGGGTTGACGCGGTCGAACTTCTTCGCCCCGGCCACCGCGTTGTCGCTCAGCTTCCAGATGATGAGCCCGCGCGTGATGTCGGACTCGTAGATCCGTCCGTTGTACCAGTACGACGACCAGTCGCCGCCGAGCTCGATGGCGGTCGGGTTGTTCGGGTTGATCAGCGGCGCCGGGTCCGCGAACGCGATCTCCTGCGCGTTGGCCGGATCGGTGAAGTCGACGACGGTGATCCCCGACTGGTAGTTGCCGGAGACCAGGACGTACCGCTTGTCCGTGGGAACCACGTTGTAATTGTGCGTTGTGCAGTTCTCCACGTTCGTCTGCGTACGCGGGAGGGTAGACTGCCCGATCGAGTCGCCCGTGTCACCGTCGACGTAGAAGAACGTCCGCTCGAGCGGATCCGATGTCTCCTGGCACCGGGCGCCGCCCCCGCCTCCTGGCTCGTGCCCGACGATGATGACCTCGCCGTCCCAGGTGAAGGCTTTACCTCCCGGCGGGCAACCGCTTTGCGTCGGGGGTCACTCTAGCCCCGGCGGGATGGACCTCGCAAATCGTGTGGACCCGGTGGAACACGGGCGAAACGGACGAGGGCGGGCGATCGCTCGCCCGCCCTCGAGCCGTGCCCCGTCCCGGCTACCCGATGGTGAACTCCTGGGTCTGCGGGTTCAGGTGACCGAGCCTCTTGGCTCCGGCCACCGCCGTGTCGCTGAGACGCCAGGTGGTGAACCCACGGGTGATGTCGGATTCGTAGATCATCCCGTCGTACCAGTACGTGGACCAGTCACCGCCCACGACGAGGGAGGTCGCCGAGAGCGGCGCCGGGTCTGCGAAGGCGATCTCCTTGGCGTTCGCGGGGTCGGTGAAGTCCACCACGCTGATCCCCGACTGGTAGTTGCCGGAGACCAGGACGTACCGCTTGCCCGTGGGCACAACGTTGTAGTTGTGCCACGTGCAGTTCTCGGTGTTGGTCTGCGGCCGGGGGAGGACGAACGACCCCAGCTGGTTCCCCTCGTGGTCGAAGAAGAACAGGGTCTTGTTGACCTCGGGGGTGGGAGGAGTCGTCTGGCACTGAGCCTGACCGCCGCCTCCGGGCTCGTGGCCGAAGACCAGCACCTCGCCGTCCCAGGTCCACGCGGCCGAGTGCCCGATGGTCACCCCGGGGATCTCGAAGTGATGCATCAGCATCGGGTCGGTCAGTGAACCCCCGTCGGCGGGGTCGAGGCTGAAGATGCGCGCCCCGTTGCCGCCGGCGCAGGCCAGCCGCATGGCGTCGCCGAGGATGACCCCGATGTCGTGGCAGGTATGCATCGAGTCGACGACGTTGATCACGC
>Ga0256867_10000583_pt1 | contig 14688 bp, 14 predicted proteins | sample RVTome_15_FD_185939 | JGI IMG/M metagenome (GOLD analysis project Ga0256867, IMG submission 185939) | Soil microbial communities from uranium-contaminated site in the Upper Colorado River Basin, Wyoming, United States - RVT150D86 (HiSeq) ... | reverse complement strand
GAGATGTTCGACAGCGCGCTGATCGCGGTGTTCGACGCGATGGAGCCTCCTGCAGGCGTCGGCCTGGCCGCTCAGGGGGGTTACGGCCGCCGCCAACAGCTGCCGCTGTCCGACGTCGACCTGCTGGTGGTGCACGACGGTTCGCGGCCGGACGAGGTCGCCGAGGTGACCGAGCGGCTGCTGTACCCACTGTGGGACGCCGGGTTCGAGGTCGGGCACGCGATGCGCACGCCTGCGGAGTGCGAGCTGATCGCTCACGAACGCCTCGACGCGCTCACGTCGATGCTGGACCTGCGCCGGCTCGCCGGAGACGGCGAGCTCGTGCGGGCAGCCGCCGATCGGGTCCTGGCTCTGGCCGCCGCCGACGTTCCCGGGCTCGCGCGAGCTCTGCAGGGCGACGCCGTGGCTCGTGCGGAGCGCTACGGCGTATCGGCGTACCTGCTCGAGCCGGATCTGAAGAGCGGCGCCGGCGGCCTCCGCGACGTGCACGCGGTGCGGTGGATGACGGCGACCGCGGGTCCGGCGGTGGTTCGCACGGCCGAGCGTGAAGCGCTCGACGCCGCGGAGGAGTTCTTCACGCGGGTACGCGGGGCCCTTCACCTCGAGACGAGGAGGAGGGCCGACCGGCTGCCGCTCGAGCTGCAACCCCCGATCGCCCGCGCGATGGGCTTCACCGACGAACCCGGGCTGATCGCCGAGGACGCCTTGATGCGCGCCCTGTTCGAGCACGCCCGCTCGATCCGGTGGATCGCCGAGAACGTGTTGGCCCGAGCCGAAGCCGGCGTCTCGATGCCGACGGATCCACCGGTGCCGTTCAGAGACATCGACGAGGCGCTCGAGGCACTCGCGGCGACGGTCGAGGCGGGGACGCGGCCCGAGGCTCGTCAGCTGGACTCGATCGAGGCGACGCCCGTGCCCGATCGGATCGAGTGGACCGCTGGAACCCTCGAGTCGTTCATGCGCATCCTGCGGGCGGGAGAGGCGGGCATCCACGCGCTCGATGCATTGGATCGGCTCGGACTGCTCGTTCGACTCCTGCCCGCTTGGGCCGCCGTCCGATGTCGTCCGCAGCGCGATCCCTACCACCGCTTCACCGTCGACACCCATCTCACGATGGCGCTCGCCGAGATGGGTCGTCTGATCCGAGGCGACCGTTCCGGGGACGAGATGGTGGCCGAGGCGGTCGAACGAGTGCCGGACCGAGACGGGCTCTTGCTGGGTGCGCTCCTGCACGACATCGGCAAGATCGGCGAAGGAGGCCACGTGCCCATCGGAGCGCGCGTCGCCGACGAGACGCTCGTGCACATGGGGGTCACGGGCTCGTCGCGCGACCTGGCGTCGTTCATGGTTGCGGAGCACCTCGTGCTGCCCGATACGGCAACGCGTCGTGATCTTACCGACGAGAACATGATCCTCGACGTGGCCGCGCGCATCGGCTCGCCCGAACGGCTCGCCGCCCTGACCCTGTTGGCGCGCGCCGACGCCGTGGCCACCGGTCCGTCCGCGTGGACGGCATGGCGGCGAACCCTGCTCGCCGAGCTCGTCGGCCGGGTGCAGCGCGTGTACGACCGGGGAGACATGGGGGAGGAGCTCGCCCAGCAGCTCACCACGCGGATCGAGGCGGTGCGGGCGGCGCTCGCGCGTGAGCCCGACGAGTCCGTGGAGCGTTTCGTGCTCCGCATGCCGCGCGGGTACTTCCTGTCGATGGAGCCCGGTCGCATCGCCCGGCACCACCCGGTGATCGCGCCCGAGGTCGGCTCGGCCGAGGTGCGGACCGCCGCGAGCCCCGGTGCACGTGAAGGCACCTACGAGCTGCTCGTCGTGGCCGCCGATCGCCCGGGGCTGCTCTCCTCGATCGCCGGGGCCGTCGCGGTGACCGGGTTGTCGATCCTCACCGCGCAGGCGTTCACGACCGACGACGGTGTCGCCGTCGACGTGTTCGAGGTCGAGGGGGTCTTCGAGCGTGAGGTCGGAGAGGACCGCTGGCGCGAGCTGCGCACGGTGCTTCGAAAGGAGATGGAGGGCAGGCTCTCCCTGGGGCATCGCGTCGCCGAGAAACGAGCGCTGTATCCCGCGCCGCGGTCGAGCGTGCCGGTCACGGTCGGCGTCGACAACGATGATTCCGACTACTCCACCGTGATCGAGGTGGGGGCGGCCGACCGCACCGGCTTGCTGTTCGACATCACGAGCGTGCTCGCCGAGCTCATGCTCGACGTGCAGCTCGCCAAGGTCGCGACGTACGCCGATCGCGTGATCGACGTCTTCTACGTTCGCGACGCGCTCGGTCGCAAGATCACCGATGCGGACCAGGTCGAGGAGATCGAGACTGCGATCCGCGCCCGGCTCGCCTCGCCCGAGGGCCGCTGAGGCGGTCAGGCCTCGACCAGCGCTCCGAGGCGCTTGGCCATCTTCGGGCCGAAACCGTCGTCTTCGTGCTTGAAGTAGCAGAAGATGTCGGCGCCCGCTCCGAGCGCGGGGCGGATCCGTCCAGCCCACTCCTCGAGCTCACCGTCGCCGTACTCGGTCTTGCGCAGGCGAAGGTAGCCGACCGGTTCCCACGAGAGCTCCTCGGGCTTCGGGTCCCGCTCGTCGGTCTCGGCGACACACCAGGCGATGCCCTGGTCGCGCAGCAGGTCCTTCGCCTCGCCCCACGACGCGTGACGGAACTCCATCGCGAACGCGGGAGGTCCGGGCGGCAGGTACCCGACGAACCGCTCGATCAGCTCACGGTCGTACTGCAGCGTCGGCGGGCACTGGAACAGCACGCAGCCGAGACGGTCGCCGAGCACCTTCGCCCGGTCGAGGAAGTCGCGCACGTCCTCGTCGGCGTCGCGCAGTCGCTTGAAGTGCGTGATCCGCTGATTCGCCTTCAGCGTGAACACGAACCCGTCGGCCGCCTGCTCCCGCCACGCGGTCAGGGACTTCTCGGTCGGGAAGCGACGGAACGTGTAGTTGATCTCGACCGAACCGAGCTGCGTCGAGTAGTAGTGGAGCATCTCGCGGTTCTTCAGACCCTCGGGGTAGAAGACGCCGTGCTTCCAGCCGTCGAAGGAGAACCCGCTCGTGCCGAGGTGCAGCGTGCCCTTCGTCGCCATGCCATGCATGATGGCATGCATGCCGACCACCGAGGAGCGGTTCACGATCGACGTGCCGGGCGCGACCGCCGTGAGCGCGGTCTACACCCCGGCCGAAGGCTCGTTCGCCTCGCTCGCGCTGTTCCACGGTGCGGGGGCGGGCATGGACCATCCCTTCATGGCTGGGTTCGCCCAGGCGATAGCCTCCGAAGGCGTCGCGACCCTGCGGTGCAACTTCCCGTACATGGAAGCCGGCAAGCGCTCGCCCGATCGGCAGCCGATAGCCGTGGCCACGGTCGGAGCGGCGTTCGAGGCGGCGGCGGAGCGCGCCGGCGACGGCGAGCCGGTCTGGGTCGGGGGGAAGTCGTTCGGCGGGCGCATGGCGAGCGTGGCGGTCGCCGAGGGACTGGCCGCGGCCGGCATCGTCTTCCTCGGATACCCATTCCACCCGCCCGGCAAGCCCGATCGCGTCCGCGACGAGCACCTGTACGGCATCGATCGACCGATGCTGTTCCTGCAGGGCACGAAGGACCCCTTCGGGATCCCTGCCGTTCGCGATGCCGTGATCGGGAAGCTCCCTGGGGCCTCCCTGCACCTCGTCGAAGGGGGCGGACACTCGCTCGAACGCTCCCGCAAGGACGATGCCCGCGAGGTCGCGGCGTCGTTCGCCCCGCTGGTCGCGGCGTTCATGCGCGGGGAGCCCGGCTGATGCCGCGGAAGAACCGACGGAACCCGGAGTTCTTCCACCCACCATCGCCGGTGGACGCCGCCCGGACGGCGCCCGATGCCCCGGCATGGGCCCAGGCGCCCGGGTACGAGGTCCGCGCGGTGGGAGGACAGAAGCCGTACCTGTGCCCCGGCTGCGATCACGAGGTGCGGGCCGGCACCGCACACCTCGTGGTCGTTCCAGTGGGCGACGCCGATGCGAGGCGGCACTGGCACACCGAATGCTGGCGCCGCGAGCTCCGCCGGCTCGGTCTGTATCGAGCGCCGCAACCCGAGATGTAGTGGGCGCCGCAGGCTACGATGCCCTCGGTGGAACCAGAGATCGTCGATCGGCCCGCCGCGTGCATGCCGGCCTACGAGTCCAAGCGGCTTCCCTGCGACCTGTGCGGGCATCCCATGGAGCCCGAACACGCCCACTACAGGTGTCCGGCGTGTCACTACATCCTTCCCTGCTGCGGCTGGTGACGCCATGGCCGACGAGGTCCGTGCACGCATGTGGCAGTCGGGCGGGCGTCACTACGCCAGGGTGCTCGACGTCCCCGCGTTCATCGAGGTGACGGGCGTCAGCCGGGGGGAGTGCCTCGAGGAGCTGCGCAAGGCGACGGGCGACGAGGTGCATCTCGTCGTGGAGGTCGTGCCCGACGTGGTCGGCGTCGCGGAGGCCGCCGAGATCATGGAGTGGGACAAGCGCCGGGTGATCACCTATATCGATCGAGGGTCGTTCCCCGAGCCGATCACCGCCCTGGCCTCGGGTCGCATCTGGCTCCGCGAGGACGTTCAGGCCTACGCCGAGGAGTGGAGGGCTCGCCGCGCCGCGAGGTCCGGTCCGACCGAGGGGGCATCGAGTTGAGCGACCGCCGTCTGTACCTGATCCGCCACGCGCGCCCCGACTACACGTCGACCGACCACACCGAGACGCCGCGCGGTCGCCAGTACGACCCGCCGCTGGGCGAGGTGGGGCTCGAGCAGGCCGAACGCCTCGCCGATCGGCTCCAACTGCTGCCGAGGCCGGCGGCGATCTATTCGTCGACGCTGGCCCGCGCCCGGCAGACCGCGCTCGTGTACGCCGAGCGAATCGGCATGGCGGTGATCGAGCGCGACGACCTCTGCGAGTGGTTCGGCGGCGAGTGGGAGGCGAAGGATTTCGAGCAGATCTTCCAGGATCATCCCGAGGCGATCGACCTGTTCCGCAACCAGAACCCCGCCTGGCACCTCGCGCCGAACAGCGAACGATCCGACGACCTCCAGCGCCGATGCGTCGACGCGGTGGAGTCGATCATCGCGGCCCACCCGGGCGGCGACGTCGTGGTCGTGGCCCACGGCGGCGTGATCAACGCCTACTTCAGCCACATCCTCGGGATCGGCGGCCAGGACATGTTCTTCCTGCCCGAGAACACGTCGCTCAACACGGTGGTGATCCGGGGCGAGGAGCGCCTCGCGTGGTTCCTGTCCGATGCGTCGCACCTCACCGATCCCGGGTGGTTCCTGCTGCGCGACTGGGAGCGTGACCTGGCCGAGGGCCGGTGATCGCACGGCCTATACTCGCCCGAGCCGACCCCGGACCGAGGAGGCTCCAGTGACCGTGCCGTTCCTGTCCACCGAGTGGGCAGACGCCGTGAAGGCTCAGCTGAACGCGAACGAGGAGTTCCGCGGCGCCGCGTCGGGCCAGAGCGCGACGATCCAGCAGATCATCACCTCGGGGGGCGACGAAACCCACTACTGGATCGAGATCGCCGACGGCACGATCGACATGGGCGTCGGCGACGCCGACGACCCCGATGCCACGATCACCCAGAGCTACGAGACCGCGGTGAAGCTGGCGACGAGCGAACTCTCGGTCGTGACGGCGTTCATGACCGGGAAGGTGAAGGTCGCCGGGAACATGGGGCTGCTCATGGGATTGCAGGGAGCGTTGTCGCAGCTCCCGGCCGCGATGCAGGCCGTCGACACCGACTACTGAAGCCCCCAGCCATCCCGCTTCGCCTCCGGCTGCGTAAGTCTCCAAGGGTCGGTCGTTTGACGGTCCCGGTGCACCTAGGGACAATCCCTCGCGGGTCGCCCGAGCGGCCCGGGGGATCCGAACACGAGAACGGGAGGGAAGCATGCCGAAGTGGCTCCGCATGTTCGCCTTGCCGATCGTCGTGCTCTCGCTCGTGGCCGCGGCGTGCGGCAGCGACGACGGCGACGGCGATGCGGGCGACGGCGCGACGGATGGAGGCGATACCGCCGAGTGCAACGCCGACATCACGGTGGGCGTGGCGCTCGACGTCGGTGGACTCGGCGACAAGTCCTTCAACGACGCGGCGAACGCCGGCCTCCAGCAGGCGATCGACGACGGGCTCGTCTGCGAGGAGAACACGAACTTCATCGAGGCCGACAACACCGGATCGAACCGTGACGAGAACGTCCAGGCGCTGGCCGACGAGGGGTACGACCTCGTGGTGGGCGTCGGGTTCGCGTTCTCCGAAGGCATCGCCGGCATCGCGGCCGACTACCCGGACCAGAACTTCGCGATCGTCGACGGGTTCGCCAACGCGGTCGACGAGACCCTCACGAACGTCGCCGACCTGACGTTCAAGGAGCACGAGGGGTCGTTCCTCGTCGGTGTCGCAGCGGCCGAGACCTGCCAGTGCGACACGATCGGGTTCCTGGGCGGGCAGACCGGGCCGCTGATCGAGAAGTTCGAGGCCGGATACACCGCCGGCGCGAAGGCAGTGAACCCCGACATCGAGGTGCTCGTGCAGTACATCGGTGACGACACGACGGCGTTCGTGAACGACGTCAAGGGTGAGGCCCTCTCGACCAGGATGTACGACGACGGCGCGGAGATCGTCTACCACGCCGCCGGTCTGTCGGGTGCGGGGCTGTTCCGGGCCGCCGTCGAGGCCGACAAGCCCGCCATCGGGGTCGACTCGGACCAGTACCTCACGGCGGCTCCCGAGGAGCAGCCGCTGATCCTCACCTCGATGCTCAAGCGCGTCGACACCGCGGTGTACAACGCGATCGCGCAGACCGGCGAGGGCGAGTTCGTCACCGGGTTCCAGGTCTTCGGCCTGGCCGACGAGGGCGTCGGCTACTCGCAGTCGAACACCGAGGCGCTCACGCCCGAGGTGATCGAGATCGTCGACGGGTACGCCGACCAGATCGTGGCCGGTGACATCGTGGTCCCGGAGACGCCGGAGGAAGCGTAAGCTCCCGGTCGTGTCGACCACGATGAGGGAGCACGACGAGGCGGGGCGCTCAGGCGCCCCGCCTCTCGTCGTTCTCGAACACATCACGAAGAAGTTCCCCGGCGTCGTGGCCAACGACGACGTCGGCATCGACCTGCGGCCGGGGGAGGTGCATGCGCTGATCGGCGAGAACGGCGCCGGGAAGTCGACGCTGATGCGCGTGCTCTACGGCATGTATCCGGCCGACTCGGGGCGCATCGTGATCCGGGGGGAGGAGCGCAAGATCGCGTCGCCTCGCGACGCGATCGCCAACGGCATCGGCATGGTCCACCAGCACTTCGTGCTGGTGGACACGTTCACGGTGACCGAGAACATCATCCTCGGCGACGAAGGCGGACCGGTGCTGCACACCGACGGCGCCGAGCAGCAGGTGACGGTTCTCGCCGATTCCTACGGCTTCCAGATCGATCCCGGCGCCGTCGTCGAGGATCTCTCGGTGGGGGAGGAGCAGCGGGTCGAGATCCTGAAGGCGCTGTACCGGGGCGTCGACATCCTGATCCTCGACGAGCCCACGGCGGTGCTCACGCCGGCCGAGACCCAGGAGCTGTTCGCCAACCTGCGTCGGCTTCGGCAGGACGGCAAGTCCATCGTGTTCATCAGCCACAAGCTCGACGAGGTCCTGCAGATCGCCGACCGCATCACGGTGCTCCGGCGGGGCGCCGTCGTCGGTGAGACCACGCCCGCCGACACGGACAAGGCCAAGCTCGCCGAGATGATGGTCGGCCGCCCCGTGTTGTTCCGGCTCGAGAAGCCGACCGTCGAGGTCGGTGAGTCCGTGCTCCGTCTCGACGACCTGCGAGGGGGGCGGCTGGCCGGGTTGACGCTCGACGTGCGAGCGAGCGAGATCGTCGGGGTGGCCGGCGTCGAAGGCAACGGCCAACGCGAGCTGGCCGACGCGATCATGGGTCTCCGGGCCCTCGACGCCGGCTCGATCTCGCTCGACGGGCGCGATCTTCGGGGCCTGACGACCGAGGAGATCCGCAACGCCGGCGTGGCGTTCGTTCCCGAGGATCGCCACGAGCAGGGGCTCGTGCTCGACATGACCCTGTGGGAGAACGTCGTGCTCGGACGCCACGACGACGCGGAGTACAGCGGTACCGGGGGCGTGCTGTTCATCAGGAAGATCAAACAGCTGGCGTCGAGGCTGGTCGGGCTGTTCGACGTCCGCACCAGGAGCATCGACGTCAACGCGGGCACGCTGTCGGGCGGGAACCAGCAGAAGCTGATCCTAGCCCGCGAGCTCGAGACCGACCCCAAGCTGCTGATCGCGGCCCAGCCGACGCGCGGGCTCGATGTCGGCGCGATCGAGTTCGTCTGGAGCCAGATCCTGCAGCAGAAGGCCGAGGGTCGCGCCGTCTTGCTGATCTCGGCCGAGCTCGACGAGATCTATGCGCTGTCCGACCGCATCGTGACCCTGTACGAGGGACGCATCACCGGGGAGTACCCGCCCGATGCGGCTGCCGAGGACGTCGGCAGCGGGATGCTCGGGCGCGGAAGCACGGAGACGACCGGGTAGTGGCGGCGCCCGGCGCGACCGTGCCAGCCGCCCGCGTCCGCGAGCGGCCGCGCTGGCTCGAGCCCCTGCTCGTGCAGGCCGGAGCCCTGCTGCTCGCGCTCCTGATCTCGCTCGCGATCGGCGCCGTCATCATCGTGTGGTACGGGGAGAGCCCGATCCTCGTCTACAGCACGATCCTGAAGTTCGCGTTCCGCGACGCCACGAGCTTCGGCACCGTGCTCTCGATCGCGACCCCGCTGATCTTCTCGGCGCTCGCGGTCGCGGTCTGCTTCAAGGCCGGCCTGTTCAACATCGGCGTCGAAGGGCAGTTCCTGGTCGGCCTCGTCACGGCGACGTGGGCCGCGCTGCATCTCGACTTCCTGCCGGGCCCGACGCTCCCGATCGCGGTGCTGGTGTTCGCGATGTTCGGCGGCATGATCTGGGCGGCGATCCCGGCGGTGCTCAAGGTGAGGACGGGCGCCCACGAGGTCGTGACGACGATCATGCTGAACGGCATCGCCGTGAGCTTCCTGGCTTGGGCCCTCAACGGCCCGCTGAAGTTCACGGAGACCGAAGGGGCGTTCAACGTCGACCTGCGGTCCGACCGGTTCGCCGACAACGCGCTGATGCCCAACATCGGTGAAACCTTCGGCATGAAGGCGTCGTCCGACTTCTCGCTTCTCTTCTTCTTGGCGCTGATCGCTGCCGTGCTCGTGTGGTTCCTGTTCAAGCGCATGCGGCTCGGGTACGAGGCGCGCGCGGTGGGGTCCTCACCCGGCTCCGCGCAGGCGGGCGGCATCTCGATCGGTGCGGTCCAGATCAAGCTCTTCCTCATATCGGGCGCCCTCGCCGGGCTGATCGGCATGCAGCAGCTGCTCGTCGACAAGGGGGCGCTGGTCCAGAACTACGAGGCGCAGCTCGGGTTCATCGGCATCGGGGTCGCGTTCCTCGGTCAGAACAATCCGATCGGCATCATCTTCGCCGCGATCTTCTGGAGCGTGCTCTCCCGGGGAGAGTCCGGCCTGCAGATCGACACCGAGGTGCCTCGCGAGTTCGTGATCATCCTGCAGGGCATCTTCATCATGACCGTGGTGATCGTGTACCAGGTGGCCAGGCGGTGGGCAGGTCGGCGTCAGCTCGCGAGGGAGAGCCTGGTCGAGGACATGGAGGATTCCGCCGCCTCCGTCGACGTCGAGGGCCTCGCGAGGGAGGACATCTGATGTTCCTCGAGGACTTCGGAGCGTCGATCCAGATCGCGTTCACGTACTTCACGATCATCTACATCACGGGCCTCGGTGGGCTGTTCAGCGAGCGATCGGGCATCGTGAACATCGGCCTCGAGGGCATGATGATCATCGGCACCGTCACGGGGTCGTTCGGCACGCTGTACTTCACGACCGAGCTCGGGTGGGGCATCCCGCTCGGCCCGATCATGGGGCTGCTCTTCGGCATGGTCTGCGGCCTGCTCTTCGCCTCGATCCATGCGGTGGCCACGATCACGTTCCGCGTCGACCACATCGTGTCCGGCGTGGTCATCAACCTCGTGGCGATCGGGCTGGCGCGGTTCCTCTCGGCGATCTGGTTCGGGCAGGCGACCCAGTCGCCGCCCGGCCAGCCCAAGCTCTCGCCGCTCGACCTGCCGCTGCTCTCGGATCTTCCCTGGGGGCTCGGGCGCGCGTTCCAGCAGCTCTCGCCCATGGTCCTCGTGGCCTTCCTGCTGTTGATCCCGGTCTGGTACTCCCTGAACCGGACCCGCTGGGGCCTTCGGCTGCGCTCGTGCGGCGAGAACCCCGAGGCGACCCGCTCGCTCGGCGTCTCGGTCCCGATCTACCGGTACCAGGGCGTGCTGATCTCGGGGGCGCTGGCCGGTCTCGCGGGGGCGTTCCTCTCGATCGAGGAAAGCCAGTTCTGGCGGGAGGGGCAGACCCAGGGCCTGGGATTCATCGCCCTGGCCGCGCTGATCCTGTCGAACTGGAACCCGGTCCGGCTCCTGTGGGCGGCGTTCCTGTTCGGATTCGCGCAGGCGATCCCGTTGCGCCTCGACGACTTCTTCCTCTTCTCGTGGCTGCCACCGCAGTTCATCCGCATGATCCCGTACGTCGTCACGATCGTTGCGATCGCCGGGTTCGTCGGGAAGGTTCGTCCACCGGCCGCCGCGGGTCGTGCCTACGAAGGCGGCGGCGCGCTCTAGGGAGACGTGTGCCCCGCGGGACTAGTCTGTCTTGGACTAGCCGGACTCAGAACGTGCCGTAGAGGCGATCGCCGAAGTCACCGAGCCCGGGAAGGATGTAGGCGTTCGCGTTCAGCTCCCGGTCGAGCGCCGCGGCCACGACCGGCACGTCGGCATGGTCGGTGTGCAATCGCTCGAGGCCCTCCGGTGCGGCGACCACGCACACGAACGTGATGTCGTCGGCACCGGCGTCCTTCACGTAGCCGACGGCCGCGCTGCCGCTGCCGCCGGTCGCGAGCATCGGGTCGACGACGAGCGCCTTGCGGCCGCCGAGGTCCGGCAGCTTCGCGTAATAGTCGCGCGGCTCGTGCGTCTCCTCGTCGCGTTCCATGCCCAGGTAGCCGACGACGGCGTCGGGGTAGAGGTCGGTGACCGCTTCGAGCAGCCCGAGGCCGGCCCGCAGGACCGGGATCGCCACGACCCGCTTCGTGACACGTGTGCCCTCGAACGGCTCGAGCGGAGTATCCACCTTCCTGGGCTCGCTCGCGAGGTCACGGGTGGCCTCGGCCACGAGCAGCAACCCGAGGCGCCTCGTGAGCGCGCGATACTCGGCGGGACCGGTGTCGCGGTCACGCAGGCGGGTCAAGAGATCGCCGGCGAGCGGGTGATCCAGCACGGTGAACGAGGCCGCCATCGGGCCGAATCGTACGTGAGAGCTGCCGCGCTCGCTTGTCACACCCGCGCCGGTCGGGCATCATGGCTCGGTCATGCAGGGTTACGTCGGCTTCTGGTTCACCTACTTCGGGCGCGATCCGGGGTAGTCGCCGGCAGCCAACCAGCGACAGCGGCCCCGGGTCGGTACCCGGGGCTTTCTCGTCCCGGCGTGCCGCGACCGGGCGAGTGAGAGGAACGCCAGATGGTCGTCGTCATGAAGCAGGACGCCACGGACTCGGACATCGAGGTCGTCTGCGAGAAGGTCCGCAACCTCGGCGGCGAGGCGTTCGTCTCGCGGGGCGCGGTGCACACGGTGATCGGGCTCGTCGGTGACACGGCTCGCTTCCAGGCGATCCCGTTCGCACAGCTCGCCGGCGTCGACCACGTGATCCAGATCGGCAAGCCCTACAAGATGGTCGCCCGCGATCTGCACCCCGAGGCCACCACCGTGATGGTGGGCTCCACGCCGGTCGGCCGCGGCACGTTCACGATCATCGCCGGCCCGTGCGCGGTCGAGAGCGAGGACCAGGCGAGGATCGCGACCCGCGCAGCGAAGGCCGCGGGCGCGACGGTCCTTCGGGGCGACGTCTTCAAGCCGAGGACGTCGCCCTACTCGTTCCAGGGGCTGGGCGAGCGGGGGCTGGAGATCCTCGTGGAGTGTCGTGCCGACACCGGGCTGCCGATCATCGTCGAGGTCGTCGACGTCTCGCAGGTGGGGCACGTGGCCGAGATCGCCGACTGCATCCGGGTGGGCACGCGCAACGCCCAGAACTTCGAGCTGCTGAAGGAGGTCGGCCTCACGCACAAGCCCGTGATGCTGAAGCGGGGCCTGGCGATGACGATCGACGAGTGGCTCCAGGCCGCCGAGTATGTCGCACAGCGCGGAAACTCCGAGGTGATCCTGTGCGAGCGGGGCATCCGCACGTTCGAGCCCGCGACCCGCAACACGCTCGACCTCGCCGGCATGGCGGTGGCCCAGCACGAATCGCACCTGCCGGTGATCGTCGATCCCTCGCACGCGGTCGGCAAGAAGCACCTCGTGGCGCCCATGGCCAGGGCCGCGGTCGCGGCGGGCGCCGATGCGGTGATGATCGACGTGCATCACGACCCCGAGGTGGCTCTCTGCGACGGGCCGCAAGCGCTGCAGCCCGAGGAGATGGAGTCGCTCGGCAAGGAGCTGACGACGCTCGCCGAGGCGATGGGTCGCCCGGTCAACCGTCCCGGGTAGGCACGCTCCCAGGTGCGAGCAGCCGAAGGTCAGGCCGGCACGTTCGGCGTGAGCTCCACGATGTCGACCGTGCCTCGCCATTTCGCGATGTTCTCGGCCGGCGAACCGTTGCGGCTCTTGCGCTTGTCGGCGAGCAGGGCGGCGGCGGCCTCCCACTCGGCGCCCTCGAGAAGACGCTGGGCAGCCCGGAACTCTTCGAGCGAGGTGTCCCGTCCCTTCCGGCGCGTGATCACGACGAGCTGCTCGGCGCCCGGCACGCCGGGCACGGTCTGCTCCTCGGAGCCGGGCTCCCGCTGCGAGATGACGTAGATCTTGCCGTTCTTGTAGGCGAACCAGACGGGGGCGGTGCGCCGCTTGTCGTCGCGCACGGATCCAACCCAGATCACGTCGGACTTCCTGAGCCCGTCCTCCGTCTCCTTGGGGAGCTTCTCCGGCGAGGTCTGCACGAAGACGGGGAACTCGACCTCGCCCACGATGGCGTCGTCGATCACGAACGAGGCGACGAACGTGCCCGTCTCGTCGAAGACCGTCTCGTCGATGCGATCGAGCTCGGTCGTCAGGTCCATCGCGCCGGCCATGCGCCGCGGTTCCGGCCCCCATCGGAAGATCGTGCGTCCCGACGGGCCGATCAGGCGGATCTCCTCGCTCACGACTCCCACCGGCACCTTCCAGGCGCGGAAGATCACGAACGGGAGCGCCGGGCCGGGCTGCCCGACGAGATAGACACCGTCGTTGGCCCGGTCGCCATAGGCGTTCCAGACACGCTCGTCGACGACGGCTGCTGCGACGAGCTCTCCGACCGGTTCCATCGAGCGGAGAGGATACCCGAAGGTCCAGGGGAGAGAGCCCGGGGCCTGCGACGGGCCCCGGAGCGCTCCCTGCTGAACGTTCTGTGTCAGCCGCGGGTACGGTGCGCGCGCTTGCTCAGCTTGTCGATGTGGGCGTAGTCGGGGCTCTCGTCGAGGGCCACCACGGGCTTCACCGGCGACAGCACCAGCCATCCCGCGCTGCTGGCCCGCACTCGCACGCCCGATCGGTGCGCAGCTGCCTTGGCAAAGTCGAGCGCAGCCTTGGCGTGGTCGAACGCCCCCGCGTAGTCGTGCCCACGGAAGGCCGCCGAGGCCATGCCCGCCTGTCGGTCGGCCCGGCGGAGGGCGGCCATGCCTGCCGATGCGCCGGCGCTCGCCAGCACGTCGCCCGCGACCACGTTGGCGTTGTTCAAGTAGGCGGCGGCGGTGGTTCGCCAATGGTTGTCGAGATCGAACTGGCTGAAATCCCAGTTGAGGTCGATGTAGCTCATGATCGTGTTCGACTCGTCGCCCGACCACGCGAAGTAGAATCGGTCGGCGGGCTCGAAGTCGATCCCCCGTTCGTAGTCGAAGCCGTCGTGAGGATGGCTCATGCCAACGTGGTGGCCCACCTCATGGATCGTGGTCGTGGAAAGGCCGTACCCGAACTCCACGATCGTCGGATCGACGAAGGCGACCACGACGCTCTGGGTGCCGTCGAGCCAGTTGTCGTCGGCGTAGCCGAGCAGGCCACCCCCGGCGTCGAAGTCGGTCGCATAGTTGAACGACATCGCTTCGTACTGGCCGCCGCCGTCCTTGAAGCGATTCCGATGGATCGCGTTGTACAGGAACAGGTTCGCGAACGGGTCTGGATACTGCGGGCGGTTGCGGTAGCAGATCAGGTTGTTGACCCATTTGTTGAAGCACCGCTTGGCCGGACCCGCCAGGGGCACCTGCTGGCGATCCAGCGTCGTGCGCACGCGCAGCAGCTCACCCTGTTCCTTCCGGACCAGACCCGGGTCGATGAACCGTTGCGACGCGTTTACGCCGGGCCAGCCCTCGTAGGTGTTGATGTCGAGGTTGACGGGATCGGGCATCCGCTGGGGCGTGAGGTCGGGTGGGTACAGCGGGGAGGTTGTGAACAGCAGGTCGATGCCGACGTACCGAGCGATCTTCGCGAGGTCGCCCGTGATCTTGCCGGGCCTGCGGAACCCACCCTGCGTGTACTCCCAGATGGGGGGCATGCGGTAGTCGACCTCGCCG
>Ga0256867_10000581_pt1 | contig 14694 bp, 12 predicted proteins | sample RVTome_15_FD_185939 | JGI IMG/M metagenome (GOLD analysis project Ga0256867, IMG submission 185939) | Soil microbial communities from uranium-contaminated site in the Upper Colorado River Basin, Wyoming, United States - RVT150D86 (HiSeq) ... | reverse complement strand
CCCTCGCAGCGTCGTCGGCGTGATCGACCTGAGCGCCGCCAGCTACCGCAAGATGGTGCAGAACCTCGTTTGGGCTACGGGCTACAACCTGCTGGCCATACCGGTGGCCGCCGGGGTGTTCGCCTTCGCCGGCATCACCATCTCCCCCGCCATCGCCGCCATCGCCATGTCGGCCTCCACCATCATCGTCGCCGCCAACGCCCAGCTGCTGCGCCGCATCGACCTTCGCCGCCAGGATCCGTCACCGGCGACCACGGCCACGGTGCCCGCTCCGGCGTGAGGTGCGAGCCGGTGCCTGGTACAAATCGCGCGTGGAACCGCGACCGCCGACGGCCACCTCAACCGGGTCTCCGCGGCCCGAGGTCTGGTTGACCGGCTGCCGCAGGGCCCACCGCCGCCTCGACCACCTCGTGGACACGCTGCCGCTCGACGCCACTCGCCGTCCGTCGCTCCTGCCGGGCTGGACGGTCGGCCACCTGCTCAGCCACCTGGCCCGCAACGCCGACTCCGTCTCCAGGGTGGTCGAGGCGGCCCAGCAGGGGGAGGTGGTCGGCCAGTACCGGGGCGGCCGGGAACAGCGCGACACCGAGATCGAGACGGGAGCGCATCGCGACCCCGAGGAGATCTACGGCGACGTGGGCCGCACGATGCGGCACCTGGAGGCGGTCTGGGAGTCGACCGGTGAGCTCACCTGGTCGACCGGCCTCGGACTGCGGGGCGCCGAGCCAGTGGCCATCGCCGACTTCGCCTTCCTGCGCTGGCGCGAGGTCGAGCTGCACCTGGTCGACCTCGGTCTGTCCGACCTGGGCGGCCCGACCTGGGCCGACCTCGACGAGCAGTACCTGGAGCACGAGTGGCGCTGGACCAGCGAGAGCCTGGCCGGACGGATCCCTCCCTCGCAGGTGCTGCTGCTGTCGCCCACCGACCGCCCGGCCAGGACCTTCGGCCGGGGCGACCGGATAGTGACCGCCAGGGGGAGCACCAGCGAGCTCCTGGCCTGGCTCACTGGCCGCGCCGTGGGCGGAGGGCCCCTCCACCTCGAACCCTGGATCTGATCGCGCTTCACCGGCACCGGGGGGCGCTTCCCCGGTTCGGGTCCCCAGCTCGGCAGTACCCTCGCGGCCATGTTCGACGCACTGGCCGGGATGAGGATCGTCGAGGGCTCGGCCTTCGTGGCGGCACCGTCGGGAGGGATGATGCTGGCCCAGCTGGGGGCAGACGTCATCCGCTTCGACCAGATCGGAGGCGGGATCGACCACGACCGCTGGCCGGTCACCGCCGAGGGGCGTTCGATGTACTGGGCCGGCCTCAACAAGGGCAAGCGGTCCCTCGCCGTGGACCTCAGAGACGAGCGGGGTCAGGAGCTCGTGACCGAGCTCATCTGCGCTCCCGGCGAGCAGAACGGCATATTCCTGACGAACTTCCCCAACCGGGGCTGGATGTCCTACGAGGTCCTGCAGCGGCGTCGCAACGACCTCATCATGGTGAACATCCTGGGCAACCGCGACGGGACGACTGCAGTCGACTACACGGTCAACTGCGCCGTCGGCTATCCCCTGGTCACCGGTCCCGACTCCAGCGCCTCACCTGCCAACCACGTCCTGCCCGCCTGGGACGTGATCTGCGGTCAGATGTCGGCCCTGGGGTTGCTGGCCGCCGAGCGGCACCGGCGCATGGTCGCCGAAGGGCAGCTGGTGGAGGTGGCCCTGTCCGACGTGGCCATGTGGACAGTTGCCATGCTCGGCCACATCGCCGAGGCCCAGATCAACAGGGAAGAGCGCAGCCGTCTCGGCAACGACATGTACGGCGCCTTCGGCAGGGACTTCCCAACCAGGGACGGGCGGCGGGTCATGGCTGTGGCCATCAGCTACCGCCAGTGGGAGAACCTGCTGGAGGCCATGGGCATGCAGGAGCGGATGAAGCGGGTGGAGGAGCTGCTCGAGACGGATTTCCGCACCGAGGGCGCCCGCTTCGAGCACAGGGCCGTCATCGCCTCGGTCATGGAGCCGTGGTTCAGGGCCCACACCCTGGAGCAGGTGCGGACGGCCTTCGACGTGCACAGCGTCTGCTGGGGCCCCTACCAGACCTTCCGCCAGCTCGTCGACGAGGATCCTCGCTGCTCGCAGGAGAACCCGATGTTCCAGATGGCCGACCAGCCGGGCATCGGTCGCTACCTCATGGCCGGCTCACCGCTGGAGTTCTCGGCCATCGAGCGCCGGACGGTGCGGCCGGCCCCGGTCCTGGGCCAGCACACCGAGGAGATCCTCGGTCAGGACCTGGGCCTGTCGCCCACCGAGATCGGCCGTCTGCACGACGACGGCGTCGTGGCCGGGCCCGAATACGAGCTGACCTGAGCTGAGGTCAGGCCCGGGCCAGCACCACCGGTCGCCAGTCCAGGACGGGGTGGGTGGTGCCCTCCCGCTCGGCCTCGACCCGCACCGACAAGCCCATCACCACACCGGAGGGGGCCGGGTGCACCCCCTCCAGGCGCGCCTCGCACCCCAGCACGTCGCCCTCGAACACCGGTCCGGTATGGTCGCAGCTCACCCAGCCGAGCACAGTGGCCATGGACGGCAGCAGCCGTGACAGCGAGGCCTGGGCCAAGCCGATGGTGTGACCGCCGTAGACCAGCCTCTGCCCGCCCAGGCCGCGAGCCGGGTCACGGTGGGCGGCGGCCTGGTTCTGCGTGAGCCTGACCAGGGCCAGGGCGTCCGACACCGTGTCCCTGAGCGGGTCCCGGCGCGCCTGGCCCACCATCCATGGCTCTCCCGCCGGCAGCGGTCCGAGGTCCCAGTGAGGAGCGGACGCCACCCATGCCGCCAGGTCGAGCTCGGAGTCGGGGCCGCCGAGGTCGTCGTCATGCCCGGTCTCGTCGACGCTACGCAAGTCCAGCATCGGGCAGCGCTCGTAATCGACGACGACACGGCCCTCCTGGTCGGTGGTGCGGATCCCCAGCAGCACCGACCCCCTTGGTGGGCGGTCGGGCCGGCGCCGGTTCTCGCGCATGCCCCGCACCTCGACCGTGGTCGAAAGGGTGTCGCCGACGCGCACCGTGCGGTGCAGGCGCACCCCGCGATAGAAGAGGTTGGCGATGACCCGCCGGGTGGCCACGGTCGACTGCCCGATCGAGACCTGCAGCACCAGTCCCGGGTTCACAACCTGGCCCGGCTCGCCGGTGACGGCCTCGGCCAGGGGACGGCTCGAGGCGATGGCCAACGGATCGCCACAGATGGCCTGGTAGAGGGCGGTCTCGCCCGGTCCGATCGTGATGGCCGGCGCCGGTGCGAGCACATGTCCCACGTGCAGGTCGTCGAAGTAGGGCCCGTCGAGCACCGCGCACCCTCGCTGCTCAGAAGGCGGGACGGACGAAGGGCCGCGAAGTCCAACCGAAGGTGCCCTGCCCGGCCATCTCGGTCGCGGCCTCCTCCAACAGCCCGTAGCAGGCCAGGAACAGGGCCCCACCGATGCTGATCCGGCGGACCCCCGCCTCGGCCAGGGCGTCGACGGTCAGGGAAGTGTTCCTGCCTCCCACCAGGACGTTCAACGGGCGGTCGACGGCCCTCACCATGGCCGCGATCTCGTCGATGTCGCGCACCCCGGGGGCGTAGAGCACGTCGGCCCCCGCCGCTGCATAGGCGTTGAGCCGCCGCACGGACTCGTCGAACGGCCCGTCCACGCCGGCCAGGTAGCACTCCGCTCGTCCCGTGAGCACGAACGGAACGCCCGAGGAGTCGATGGCCTCGCGGGCGGCCGTGATCCGGTCCACGGCGAGAGAGAGCTCGTACAGCGGTGCCGCCCTGTCGGCGGTGTGGTCCTCGATGCCCCCTCCGGCCATACCAGCAGCGATGGCTTGGCGGATGGTCTCGGCCACAGCCTCGGGCTCGGCCCCGTAGCCGTTCTCCAGATCGCCGTTGCAGGGCAGGTCCACAGCACGGGCGATCAACCCGAAGTCGCGGATCATGTCCTCGCGGGGCACGTGGTAGTCCCAGTCCGTGGTGCCGTTGGCGTAGTTGGTGCCGGCGCTGGTGGTGGCGATGGCGTCGAAGCCGACCGCCTCGAGGATGCGGGCACTGCCCCGGTCCCAGGCGTTGGGCATCACGAAGGTGCCCTCACGGTGCAGCGCCGCGAAGCGTTCCGCCTTGTCCCGAACGTCCATCGCTGGGTACCTCCAGTCGGCGCGGGCCCGCTGTCCCGACCCTAGGAGAGCGACCCTACAGACGGGTGGCCCGACCACACCGGGCTATGGTGGCCGCCGACCGCAGGGAGGCTGCATGGCAGAGGTCGTCGCCGCCGTCGGCACGTCGCATACGCCTCTCCTGGTCGTCGACGTGGAGCTGTGGCCAGAGCTGGCCAGGCGCGATCGCACCAACACGATGCTGTACGACGACCGCGGTCGGCACCGGTCCTACGACGAACTGGCCGCCGAGATGGCCGACCGCTTCGCCTCCGACCTGCACCCCGAGGTGCTCGCCCACCGCTGGGCGCTGTGCCAGGCCTCGCTCGACCGGCTGGCAGCCTCGCTGGCCGCAGCCGACCCCGACGTCGTGATCATCGTCGGCGACGACCAGCACGAGCTGTTCGGTCCCGCCAACCAACCGGCGCTCGCCGTGTTCTGGGGCGAGGAGATCCGCACCGGTGTCTCCGGCGCGCCCTCCTCCCCGCTCTCGGACCAGATCAAGGTCGGCTACGCCATGGACCGCCACCACGAGTTCCCTGGCTGTCCGGCCCTGGCCCTCGACCTCATCGGCTCGCTGGTGGCGCAGGGCTTCGACGTCGCCTCGGTGGCCCACAACCGGCCTGCGGCCGTACCCGGTGACGCGGCCGAGAGCGCTCACGGCGGGTTCGGCCACGCCTACGGGTTCGTGGCCATGCGCCTGTTCGGCCAGCGGACCATCCCCATCGTGCCCGTGCTGTTGAACACCTTCTACCCGCCGAACCAGCCCTCGCCGGCGCGCTGCCACGACCTGGGCCGGGCTCTGCGGCTCGCCATCGGGGAGTCGTCGCTGCCGCTGCGGGTGGCACTGGTGGCCTCCGGAGGGCTGAGCCACTTCGTCGTGGACGAGGCGCTCGACGAGCTCGTGCTGGGTGCCCTCCGCAGCGGGGACGGCGAGGCGCTGCGCACCCTGCCCACCGAGCGGCTGGAGGCCGGCGCGTCGGAGATCCGGAACTGGATCACGGTGGCCGGGGCGATGGACGGCAGCGCCGTCGAGTGGGTCGAGTACGTGCCCGTGCGCCGCAGCCCGGCCGGTACAGGGGTCGGCTGCGCCTTCGCCAGCTGGTAGCGGCACGAGTCATCGGTCACGGCTACACGAGGGGGAATCCGTGGACCCGAGCTATGCAGAGGATCTGACCAGGGTCGGACCAGGCACCGCCATGGGCGAGCTGATGCGGCAGTACTGGCTGCCGGCGGCCATGTCGTCGGAGCTCGAGCCGGACGGTGCGCCCATGCGCCTGCCGCTGCTGGGCGAGAAGCTGATCGCCTTCCGTGACACCTCGGGCCGGGTGGGCGTGATGGATCAGCGCTGCGCCCACCGGTGTGCCTCGCTGTTCCTGGGTCGCAACGAGCACGACGGCATCCGCTGCATCTACCACGGCTGGAAGTACGCGGTGGACGGCACATGCGTCGACATGCCCAACGTGCCGAACCAGGCCGAGTTCCGCCCCAAGGTGCGGGCCAAGGCCTACCCGGTGAGCGAGCGGGCCGGCATCGTCTGGGTCTACATGGGCGCACGACCACAGGCACCGCCCCTACCCCATCTCGAGGCCACCCTCCTGCCCGCAGACGAGCTGGACATCCAGTTCGTACATCGCGACTGCAACTGGCTGCAGGCCCTCGAGGGCGACATCGACACCTCGCACTTCGGGTTCCTCCACGCCGGTCACCTCGATGCCGAGGACCTGGACGAGGACAACCCGCTGTACTTCACGGTCACCAACCGCACGCCCGCGTACCACGTGACCAACACGCCATGGGGAACCTCGTACGGGGCGTACCGGACCGCCACCGACCGACAGACCTACTGGCGCTTCGCCAACTTCCTGTTCCCCTTCTACACCCAGCAGCCCCAGGGTGTGTTCGCCCGTCACGTCCACTTCCGCGCCTGGGTGCCCCTGGACGACACCCACACGATGTTCATGAACGTCATGTGGCGGGGCATGTCCCGGGCCGTCACCCCCAGGACCAAGGACGACCGCGCCATCGCCGGGTTGCGCCTGGCGAACGACTACCAGCCCACCACCACCGACTGGTTCGGGCGCTGGCGACTGACCCGAGACGAGTCCAACGACTGGGGCATCGACCGGGATGCCCAGAGCTCGGGGGCGATCTTCTCGGGGATCGACGAGATCCATCTGCAGGACCAGGCCATCACCGAGTCGATGGGGCCAGTCACGGACTTCGACTTCGAGCACCTCACCGTGTCCGACCAGATGATCGCCCGCACCCGTCGCCGCATGATCACCGCCGCCAGGGCCCTGCGCGACAGCGGCTCGGTGCCCCCCGGGGTGGACGAGCCGCAGGTCTACCGGCGGGCCCGCAGCGGCTTCTTCCTGGCCGAGAGCACGGTCGACTGGCAGGACGCCTACACGGCGCAGGCCGCCAGCATGGAGGTCCCAGGCGACCTCGCCGTCGCCGCCCCGTGACGGTCCGGCCTCGCCGTGCCAGGAGTCCGGCTCAACGCCCGCACGAAGCTGGTCGGGGCAATGCCTTCGACCACGCTCGGGACCTCGCGGTCGCCGCCCCCTCGACGGTCCGTCAGTCCAGGATCAGGGGGACCTCGGAGACGACGCCCACACCGGAGTCGGCGTCACGCCCCTGCACCGTCAGCGTGCGCCAGTCGGCGTCGTCGGGCAGCAGGCGTGACACCGCCCGCAGCCGGTCCAGACCCACATCGTCCACGTTGGCGGGCACGGAGCCGTCGTCTCGCAGCGCCTTGGCCGCGGCCAGGAGCTGGCTGCGAACGGCCACCACCATGGCGTCGGAGGAGCCGAGATGCTCCTGTGTCCGGTCGTAGAGCGGCTCGTCGTCTGGGCCGCACATCAGCTCGGTCATGGCCCTGTCCTGGAGGTTCAGCACGAAGGGGATGCCGCACGACATCAGCGTCCGCTCCACCTCGAGGTCGCGCTGGTAGTCGTTCCGCTTGTTGGCCTTGGTCATGAAGTACGAGCGTGGGTCGTGGGTGCGTTCCTCGTAGCCGCCCACCTCGGCGAAGGGGTCCTCGGCGCGCCGTCGCCCCTCGTCGCTGATGGGCTCGGCAGGATCGGCCACTTGGTGGATGAGCATGGCGTGGTGGTCGTCGAGGGGCACGAAGGACCGCAGGTTCACCATGGGTCCGGCGCTGATCATGGTGTGGAACGGGAAGATGAACTGGTTGACCCGATGCCAGTCCTCACCGCTGCGCATGCGCCGCATGGAGCTGTAGTAGGCGCCATAGGAGGTTCGCTCCACGTCCAACCGGGGCGGGTTGGGGTCGGGGTTCCAGAAGCCCTGCATGCCCACCGTCGGCGGCGGCGCGTCCTCGTTCAGGCGTCGGTGCACGAAGTCCAGGTGGACGGAGTCGAGGTCACCCTCCATGTTCTGCACCCAGTTCGCCTCCTCCATCATGATCGAAGGAGGGGCCACGTGCTCTGCCGCCAGGGTGTTCACCTCGAAGGCCGGTAGCGGCGGCGGCTCGGCCCGTGGGCCCATGTACACCCAGATCATGTGGTTGACGTCTCGGCAGGGGTAGGCACGGGCCCGCACCTTGTCCATGTAGTAGCGCTGGAAGGTGCTGCCCGCCTCTTCGGTGGGCAGGTCCACCAGCTTGCCGTCCACGTCGAACTTCCAGCCGTGGTAGGGGCAGCGCAGACCGCACTCCTCGTTCCGCCCGAAGTAGAGGCTGGCGCCGCGGTGCGGACAGGCCTCGGCCAGCGCTCCCATGCGCCCCTGCGAGTCGCGGAACATCACCAGGTTCTCTCCGAGCAGCTTCATGCGCAGCTGCGGTGAGTCCGGCACCGGAAACTCCGACGAGGGCAGAGCCGGTATCCAGAACTCCCGCAGCAAGGCCCCCATGGGCGTGCCCGGTCCGACTCGGCACAGGAGTTGGTTGTCCTGATGGGACAGCATCTACCGCCCTCCTCCCCCTCAGAGCGATGGCGAGCGTGACGCTAGCCCTCCCGTCGTTGCCGCGGTCACGGGGCCCGTGCCTGCGTCGTCGAGCCAGACGTCCCAGCACCACCTCGCCTGGACCCGAGCCGGCGGAAGGCGGCATGCACGGTCGGAACCACGCCGCGGCGGAACCCGAGGAACAACACGACGATGATCGCGCCGTACAGCAGCACCCGCAGCTCGATGAACGAGACCAGCCACTCGTCGAGCCAGGTGAAGACCGCCGCGCCGACCACCGGCCCGAGCAGGGACCCGATGCCACCGAAGGCCAGCATCACGATCACGCGGATGTCGACTCGCCCGAAGGCGTAGGTCGATGGGCCGATGAACCCTTCGCTGTGCGCGTAGAGCGCTCCGGCGAAGCCCAGCATGGCTGAGCCGATGACACCCGCTTCGACCCGGTACCACCGGACGTCGACGCCCGACAGCTCGGCCGCCATCTCGTCGTCGCGCAGCGCTCGGAACGCCCAACCGATGTGCGACCGCTGCAGGACGCGGTAGATGACGAGGTAGGCGACGACCACGGCCAGGAAGGCGTAGTAGGGCGGTACCCGATCGCCGAGGAACGTGTCGGCGCCGGCCTGCACCCGTAGGCCCGACTCGCCGCCCGTGAGGTCACGGCGCCCGAGCAGGAGACTGGAGAACGCCAGGGAGAACGCCAGCGTGACGATGCCGGTGAAGATGACGTCGAGTGACCGGCTGACCGCGATCCAGCTGAGCAGCCCACCTACCAGCGCGGCCAGCGCCGTCGCCAGCACCATGCTGACGAGCATCGGGATCCCGACCTCGTCGCTGAGGATGACCGACGCGAAGCCGCCGACGCCGGCCAGCGCCCCGATGCACAGGAACAACTGCCCGGTGCTGCCGAAGATGATGTTGAAGGCGATGGCGTAGCAAGCGAACACGAGGCCGGTGACGAGCACACCCATCAGCGTGCGCGACTCGTGGTAGCGGAGCGGGGGAAGGGCGAGCACGGCGGCCGTCACTGCGATGGGGAGGTAGGCGCGGAAGAGGGACAGCCGGCCCGGGGCCCGTCGGGCGGTGGTGGCAGTCATCTGCGGGGCGCCAGAAGTCCGGCCGGGCGGACGACGATGGTGATGGCCGCGGCGGCCAGCAGGAAGATCGTCGTGATGTAGGTGCCGATGTAGAAGGAGCTCACGCGGTCGACGATCCCGAGGAGGATCCCGGCCAGGAACGCTCCCGAGACACTGCCGAGCCCACCCACCACGGCGACGATGAGCGCCAAGGTGGTGAGCGTGATGCCCTCGGTCACCGTCACCGGCGATGTCATCGAACGGGTGATGGCGACGAGGCCGGCCAGCGCGCCGCTCAGGGCGAAGATGAGCCCTCGGACGAACGCAGGGTTGATGCCGCACAGCTGGGCGCCCTCCTCGTTCTGGATGACGGATCGCACCGCCCGGCCCGTGGTCGTGCCGCGGAAGAAGAACAGCAGCGCCGCGCCGGCCGCCAGCGCGATGCCCGACGCCCAGAGGCTGCCCACCCGCATGTTGACGCCGAGGATCGGGACGGGGTCGCCACCGATGCGAAGGCTGAGGGCTTCGATCGGGTACCGCCACTCGAGGAAGCCGTCGATCACGAAGGCGACGCCGAGCATCAGCAGGAGGCCGAGCAGGACGCGGCTCTCGCCCCGCAGCCGGTAGACGGGCTGCATCAGGGTGCGGTCGAGCAGCAGCCCGATGACTGCCGCGCAGAGGATGCCGACCAGCGCCGCCACACCGGCGGAGGAACCCGCGTCGATGGTCAGCGCGGCGATGATGGCGGCGAGGACTGCGAGTTGACCATGCGCCAGGTTGAGCACGCCGGCTAGGCCGAACACGAGCGTCAACCCGACGCCCAGCAGCCCGTACTGCAGGCCCAGCACGATGCCGTCGAAGATGGCCGCCTTCACCGCGCGGACCCCATGGGGGAGCCGGAGGGAACGGCGTCGAGCATGGCCGCCTTCACCGCTCGCCCCTCACGACACGCCCAGGTAGGCGCGCCGGACGTCGGGGTTGCCGACCAGCTCGGCCGAGGTGCCGGCGAGCTGGATGCGACCGTTCTCCAGGACGTAGCCACGCTCGGCCAGCCCCAGCGCCAGCGGGACGTTCTGCTCAGCGACGAGGACCGTCAGCCCGTGCGACCGGAGCTCGGCGAGCGCCGCGTATGCCTCTGCGGCCAGCTTCGGTGCGAGACCCGTCGTCGGCTCGTCGAGCATCAGGAGGCGGGGGTTCGTCATCAGGGACCGGCCGACTGCCAGCATCTGCTGCTCGCCGCCGCTCATGGTGCCGGCGTGCTGGCGCTTCCGCTCGGCCAATCGGGGGAACAGGCCGAACACCAGCTCCAGCCGCTCGGGATCGGGTCGCTGCGGGTAGGAGCCGAGGAACAGGTTGTCGCGCACGGACATCTCGGGGAACAGCTGCCGCTCGGCGGGCACGTACGCCAGACCGGCACGGGCGATCCGATGGACCTTGGAGCCGGTGATGTCGGCGCCGCCGAACCGCACCCTCCCGCTCGACGTAGCGAGCAGGCCGCAGACGGCTCGGAACAGGCTCGTCTTCCCCGCCCCGTTCGATCCGATCACGGCGACGGCCTCCCCCTCGGCGATGGTGACGGACACGTCGTGCACGACGTCCTCCCCGAGGTAGCCGGCGCAGATGCCGTCTAGGGCCAGGATCTCGTCAGCCACCGTCCACCCGTCCGTCGGCCACGTCCGGCTCGGCGAGACCGAGCTGCGCGCCATCGCCCAGGTAGGCGGCCGCGACGTCGGGATCGCGCATCACCTCCTGGGGCGCACCGTTGGCGAGGACCTTGCCGAAGTTCAGCACGACGATCCGCTCGGCCAGGCTCATCACCGCCGTCATGACGTGCTCGACCCAGATGACGGTGAGACCGAGCTCGTCGCGGGCAGTGCGGACGATGTCGATGGACGCCTGCAGCTCGGTCTCGTTCAGTCCGGCCATCACCTCGTCGAGCAGGAGCAGCCTCGGCCGGCCGGCCAGGGCCCGGGCCAGCTCGAGGAACCGCTGCTCGTGGAGGTTCAGCGCGTCGACCTCGTCCTCGGCACGGTCGGCCAGGCCGACGAAGTCGAGTGCATCCATGGCCCGCTCGTGTGCCTTGGCCTCGGGCATGCGGCCGCGGCTGTCGCCGAACATGGCACCGAGCACGACGTTCTCCCTGACCGACATCGACTCGAACGTGCGGGGCGACTGCAGCACCATGCACACGCCGCGCTGGCGAACGGTGTGAGCCCGAAATCCGGTGATGTCCCGGCCCATGAAGCGGATCCGGCCCCGCGTGGCGGGCTGCATGCCGCTGATCGCCTTCAGCAGGGTGCTCTTGCCGGCGCCGTTCGGGCCGACGAGAGCGAGGATCTCGCCTTCGTCGACCGTCAGGCTCACACCGCTGACGGCCGGCAGACCGCCGAAGTGTTTGTCAACGGCATCGAGCTCCAGTATCGCCACCGGGCCCGGACGTTAGGGCATGTACGGCTCGAGCGGTTCGGACTGCGACAGCGTCTCGGGGTACCAGTCCCCCGCCTCGTTGACGCCCTCGGGTGCCGGACCCTCGCCGATCACCGTGAATATGGGCTGCGCGGTGGCCAGCTCACCCCACTCGGTCCACCCCATCTCGAAGGCGTAGCCGGGCAGGTCATAGGTCTGGCCGTGCAGGTACTCGGCGATGGCGGTCGGGTCGTCGCCCACGTTGGCGACCGCGTCGGCCACCATCGTCACGATCCCATACCCGGCGACCGCGTCGTCGTCCATGAACCCGTTGTCGGAGATGGCCAGGTAGCGCCTGGCGAGATCCTGGTAATCCTCGCTGGCGTAGTCGGCGCAGTCGAAGTCGCTGTACTTGCCGATGGCCGCGTCCCCGGCGCCCTCCATGACGAGCGGGAGGACCGACCAGGCGCCCGTCACGGGCACGTCGATGCCGAGGTCGGCGGACTGCACCGTGATGGGCCCGGACCCGGGTGGATGGCCGGTGGCGATGATCAGCTCGGGATCGAGGCCCTCGAGGTTCCTGAGGTAGGTGGTGAAGTCCTGCTCGGGGACGGGCGCCACCTCGATCTGCAGCTCGACACCCTCGAGCTCGCCGAAGGCGGTCTGCATGGCCTCCTCGATCGAGTGTCCCCACCCGTAGTCGGCGATGATCGCGCCGACCCTGGTGAGTCCCTCCGCCTCCGCGTACTGGGCGATCGGGTCGGCGACCATCGGCGCCGACGGCAGGCAGGTCCTGAAGACGTACCGGCTCTCGGGGGTGAGGATGTCACTGGCACCGGCCTTGACCAGGAACGTCGGGATCTGCAGTTCCTCGGCGAGACCGCTGGTGGCCAGCCCCACGTCGCTGGAGATGACACCGCCCATGGCCACGACGTCCTCCTCGGCGAGGCGCTCGAACGCGGGGCCACCCTCTTCGGCGTCGGACTGGGTGTCGCCCTCGACCAACTCGATCATGCGCCCGTCGACGCCACCCTCGGCGTTGATCTCCTCGGCCGCCAGCCGCATCCCGTCACGGACCTGGAGGCCCCACGGCGCGAAGTTGCCGGTCAGCGGGGTGAGGACACCGATCTTTATCGGCTCCCCCGACGCTCCCTCGTCAGGGGCTGCAGTGGTCTCTGCGGCCGCCGTGGTCTCGGGTGCTGTCGTCGTTTCGGCGCCCGTGTCCTCCGGCGCGGCCGTGGTGTCGGCGGCTGCGGTTGTCTCTGTGGGCGCCTCTCCGTCGTCGTCGCTGTCGCCGCACGCCGCAGCGATCAGGCCGAACGCCAGCAGCAGGGCGAGCAGCGCTCTCCAGTGGCCGTTCCCCTTCATGGTTCCCCCCTCCTGGTGCGCGGCAGCGGTCGTCGACGCCGACCTGCAGCTGTCCGCCACCGGACAATGACCGCGCGATGAGCGCAGTCAGGCTACCGGCGAGGTCGTCGGCGATCAAGGAACGACATCGGCAGCACCGGGATCAGGCGACGCTGCCGTTGCCTCCGTAGCGGTCCTCCGCCTCGGTCCACTATCGGCGGGCCGGCCGGACCACTTCGGCGCGGAGGGCCGCGAAGCTGCCCACCCCCTGACAGTTCGGGACCACTTGCCACGCCGCGCCTAGCCATCGCGATCCAACCTACGGTCGAGCCGAACGTAGGGTCGGGCGCCTTGTCGGCAGGGCGCGGCGTGGCGGTAGTGGGTTTGCTGGCACCGGCGGCCATCCTGGCCGTCGATCCGTCCGGTTGGGCGCCGTTCGGGCCGGTCAAGTGGGCCGTCGTGTCGGCTCTGGGGTTGGCCGCAGTGGCCATGGCGCTGGCCACGAGCCCGACGCTGCGGCTGCATCGTTGGTCCACCGGCCTGTTCGCCGGGCTGGTGGTGTGGCTCGGGGCGGCCGCGGTCTTCGGCGTCGATCGCATCTATTCCTGGGCCGGCACGCCGGAGCGGCACCTGGGCGTGGCGGCCTGGGCCCTCTTCCTCGGTCTGTTCGTGACCGGTCAGTGCCTGCGCCATCGTTCCCAGGTCCGCTGGGTCCTCGACGGCTTGGTGGTGGCGGCCCTCGGAGTCGGTGCCTGGATCGTGCTCGAGCTCGCCGGTCGGCCACCGGTGGGCCTGGACCTGGACTCGTCCCGCCTCACCGGACCGCTGGGCTCGGCCGCCCTGCTGGGAGCGGCCTGCACGCTCCTGGTGCCGGCCACGCTCGGCGTCGCGCTGGACCAGACGCGCCACCGGCGGTGGAGGGCAGCCGCTGCCGTCGGCAGCGCATCTGCGGTGGCCGCAGCGGCCGGCTCTGGGGCCAGGGCCGCCTGGCTGGGGCTGGCCGCAGCCGCCGTGGTGGTGGCCGTGGCGCGCCACGGCAGCGTGACGCGCCGGTTGCACTCACCGGTCGGGGCGCTGGTGGTGGCCGTGGGAGTCGCCATCGGCGTGCTGGCGGTGCTGGCCGGCCCGATCGGCGGCCGCCTCGCAGATGTCGCCGACCTCGACAACGGCGTCGCGGCCTCGCGCCTGGCCGAGTGGGCCGTGGCCAGCCGGGTCCTGGCCGATGATCCCGTCATCGGGGTCGGCCCCGAGGGCTACCGGATCGCCGCCCCGGCCCACATCGACGCCGGCTACGAGCGGCGCTTCGGACGCCAGGAGCTGCCCGACCGGGCCCATGACGGGGTCCTGGACGTGGCCGTGGCCGGTGGCATCCCGGCCGGAGTCACCTATGTCGCACTGCTGGCCGTGGTCGGCGGCTTGGCCGTGGCCGCCGTGCGCCGAGGTGAGGTGTGGTTGGTGGGTTGCGGCGCCGCCTTGATCGCCTACGGAGTGCAGCAGCTCATGCTGTTCCCCGTGGCCACCCTCGATCCTGTCGCGTGGCTGCTGGCCGGGGTGGTGGTGGCCTCCACCGCCAGCGACCGGACATTCGCGACCTTCACCGCCCCCTTCGCCGTGGTCGGGGTCGTGGCCGCCCTCGCCGTGGGCGCCGCTGTCGTGGGGGCGCTCGACGTCGCCGCCGACCGGTCCGCGGCCACCGCCCTGGGCGCAGCGGCACGCGGCGACCTCGACGAGGCCGGCCGCCAGGCCCGGAGGGCCACGCGC
>Ga0256867_10000578_pt1 | contig 14703 bp, 6 predicted proteins | sample RVTome_15_FD_185939 | JGI IMG/M metagenome (GOLD analysis project Ga0256867, IMG submission 185939) | Soil microbial communities from uranium-contaminated site in the Upper Colorado River Basin, Wyoming, United States - RVT150D86 (HiSeq) ... | reverse complement strand
CGCCGCAGAATTCAGGAGAATAATAGACCATCCCGGTGTTGATGCCTTTTCTCCGGCCCACGCGCTGGCGCATCTCGGCCTCGGACGCGCAGCAGCCATTAGCGGCGACACAGCAGGAGCGCGCAGAGCCTATCAGGATTTCTTTGCTTTGTGGAAGGACGCCGATCCAGACCTGCCTGTGTTGGTGCAGGCAAAGAAGGAATACGAGCAACTGAAATAACTCTGTGCAACCTCTGTGTCTCTGTGGTTGGTCCTTCTTTGAGGAGGAAGTTCACCACAGAGGCACAAAGGGCACAGAGGTTGCACAGAGAAGAAAGCTGTGCGTTTGTGATATATTCCCGTCCCTGACAACCCACATTCCCAGAAGGATCTGAATCCAATGTCCGGACATTCCAAATGGCATAGTATTAAGCACAAGAAAGGCGCGCTCGACGCCAAGCGCGGCAAACTATTTACGAAGTTTATTAAGGAGATCACCGTCGCCGCGCGCACGGGTGGCGGCGATCCTGAAGGTAATGCACGCTTGCGCAAAGCCATCCTCGATGCGAAGGGTGGCAACATGCCCAACGATACGATTGAGCGTGCGATCCGTCGCGGCACAGGTGAAGAAGAAGGCGTCAACTACGAAGAGATTACATACGAAGGTTATGGTCCAGGCGGTGTGGCATTGCTGATTCAATCCATGACTGACAATCGAAACCGCACCGTCGCGGAGATTCGTCACATCTTCTCGAAGAATGGCGGTAATCTCGGTGAGAGTGGTTCAGTGGGTTGGCTGTTTGAAAAGAAGGGTTACATCGTTGTCGAAAAGGCAGGGAGATCCGAGGACAATCTTTTTGAACTGGCAATCGAGGCGGGCGCCGACGATCTTCGTGACGACGAAGACAACTTTGAGATCATGACATCTCCCGATGCGTTTGATGAAGTGTTATCGGCAGTGAAAGGAGCCGGCATCGAACCACAGGTCGCAGAGGTTGAGATGGTGCCGCAGAACTACGTGCGGCTCGAGGGTGCAGACGCGCGCCAGATGCTGAAATTGATGGAGGCCCTGGAAGATCACGACGACGTACAGAAGGTTTCGGCGAATTTTGATATCAGCGAAGCTGATATGGCGGCAGCATAAGCACGGATTCACACAAATGAACACGGATAAGAAAAACGCTTAGGAAAGAAAGCTTTTTTGCTCCTCTTTATGATCCGTTCCATCCGTGGACATCTGTGGCTCACCCATCACGATTCGAACATTATGCGTCTTCTCATCGTCGACTAGCGTTATCGGCTCTCCGGGTTGCACCACGCCGTCAACCTCCACATTAAGCACCCCACGACTTACACCGAGCGGATTCTCGACTTTGATCCGGTAGATCGCACGCCCGCGCCGGTAAGTGATCTCAAATTCGCGCCACCAACGTGGTACACACGGGTTAATTTCGAGACGATCGTTTTGCAGTCTGAAGCCGAGTATAGATTCAAGCCCCGCGCGATACATCCAGCCCGCTGATCCTGTATACCAGGTCCATCCACCTCGGCCTGTATGTGGAGGAACTGCATAAACGTCGCCCACAGCGGCGTAAGGTTCGACCTTGTATTTATGCAGACCAGCACGCGTGGAGGAGTGGTTGATTGGATTGAGCAGAGCAAACAACTCGCCAGCTCGCTCGCCATCGCCCAAAAGTGAATAGGCGATCAGGGTCCAGATCGCGGCGTGAGTATATTGCCCGCCGTTTTCGCGCACGCCGGGAACGTATCCTTTTATATAGCCGGGATTAAGGCTGCCTTTGTCGAACGGCGGTGTGAATAGAATAACCAGCCCGTCGCCGCGCCGGATCAAATACTCTTCAACAGCGGCCATCGCGCGTCCCATGCGATATGGATCCGACGCACCTGAAATCACAGCCCACGATTGCGCGATCGAATCGATGCGACATTCCTCATTCCGGGCCGAACCCAGCGGCGTACCATCGTCGAAATAGGCGCGTCGATACCAGTCGCCGTCCCACGCCTTTTCTTCGAGCGCTTTTTTCAGGCTCTCCAGATATCGTCGATAACGATTGCCGCGCGCTTTTTGCTTTCGTGAATCCACGTGTGGAGTGAACGCGGCGATCGTCGTGTAGAGAAACCAACCAAGCCAAACACTTTCACCTTTTCCAAGATGTCCAACTCGATTCATGCCGTCGTTCCAATCGCCGCCACCCATCAACGGCAAACCGTGCTTGCCCACGGGCAGACTACGATCGATAGCACGCACGCAGTGTTCGTAGATCGTTGCCGACTCTTCGGAGACTTCCGGTTGCATGTAACTCTCGAGCTGCGCGGCTTCCAGTAAAGGCTGCTCGATGAAAGGCACCACTTCGTCCAAAACCGCGGCGTCGCCCGTAACGTTGACATAGAAAGCAGTAACAAAAGGCAGCCAAACCAGATCGTCGGAAAAAGTTGTGCGTACCCCTCTTCCACTTGGCGGATGCCACCAGTGTTGCACGTCGCCTTCTTTAAACTGATGCGAGGCGGCCAGCAGGATCTGTCGCCGGGCAATTTCAGGGAAGCTGTAGACCATCGCCATGACGTCCTGCAACTGATCGCGAAAACCGAATGCGCCACCGGATTGATAAAAGGCAGTGCGAGCCCAAATGCGGCACGAGAGTGTCTGGTAAAGAAGCCAGCGGTTGAGCATAGTGTCCAGGGCAGGGTCTGGAGTCTTGACTTCGATTGTGCCGAGAAGGTCGTCCCAATGGGTCAGCACTTTTTCAAACGCCGAGTTGACGACTCCAGCCTGGCGAAAGTTGGCAACTACTGATTGCGCCGCGGTTTTCGACTCCGCTTCGCCGAGTAAAAAGACGATCTCGCGAGCTTCATGCGGCGCAAGCTCTATGTGTGTTTGCATCGCTGCGCACGGATCCAGTCCCGCGCCGTACCTTCCAGTCAAACCTATCCGCCTGAGTGCAGCCGGTGCTTCGAGCGAACTGTTGCGACCAATGAATTCCTTGCGGTCGCAGGTCGCGCTCGAAATCTGCTCGCTCGTAGCCACGAATGCTACGCGCTCGGCAAACTCGTTATTGAAAGGATTCCTGGCGAAGATAGTCGCGGCTGCCTGGTCGATCTCCGTGATGATGTAAGGCGCCGACGATGCTCTCGAAACACCGAGTACGAGTTCGATGAAATGAGTGACTGACAGTTTTCGCTTTCTACCGGTCCGGTTGCGCAAACGCAGCAGAGAAATCTTTACCGCCGCATCGAGCGGAGCAAACACGAGTAATTCCTGTGATATGCCGTGACTTGTATGTTCGAAGACAGTGTAGCCCTGCCCATGCCTGATGATGTACGGCTCTCTTTCTCGAATCGGTAAAGGCGTGGCAGACCAGATCGTTCCTGAATCTTCATCGCGAAGATAGACCACTTCTCCGGGGGGATCGCTGACAGCGTCGTTGGACCATGGAGTCAGACGATTTTCACGGCTGTTGAGCGACCAGGTACAACCACCGCCTGTTTCGGTGATTTGAAATCCAAACTCAGCGGCGTTGCCGATGACGTTGGACCAAGGCGCGGGTGTCCACTGTTCGGCGCCAAGAAGCGTCACGTACTCACGCCCGCCCTGGTGAAATCCGCCCAGCCCGTTGAAGAACGTCAGGTCAGGCGGCGCCACAGTAGGCTCGGGGTAGGTCTGGGAAGGCAGACGTGGAATAAAAGCCGCCGGTAAAGGTTCTTCAACGAACGGTCGTTCGATCTGATCCTCGAACGTACCGCGGTCGGCCACGATAACAACTCGCGCCACAGCGTGAAGCAGAATGCGATCAGCCTCCGGCATCTGATCGGCGCAACGCAGGTAAACACCTCCAGGCTTGTCCTGCAATCCCTGCAAGCCACTGGTGCGTACTGTCGTTTCCAACTCCTGATGTAACAACTGAAGATAGCTTGTCGGAGTATCGTTGAGAATTACGAGGTCGATTCTCAGACCTTTGAAGTGCAGGTATTCATGGCCGCGAACAAGCTTCTTAACGGTTCGCAGGTCACTGGCTTTGTTAATCCGGACAACAACTATCGGTAGATCGCCGCTGATGCCATACGCCCAGAGACTCGACTGCGCTTTTGTGTTTAGAGCGAGCACATGTGGACTCGGGCGGAGTGAAGGATCGGAATAAACTATGCGCGCACCGAGCCGTTGAAAGAGGTGCGCCTCTTCTGCATCTATCTTGAGATGGCTCATTTCGACCTGAGCTTTGGTCCAGGCCAGACGAAGCTCCCGTTCGAAGATGTTTGGATCGTGATACTTGTCAGCCAGGGCCAGCGCTTCTTCGCGCGAACGCGCGACGGCGGTGCTGAATGAGCATCTGACAGTTTGGTTGGGCTGAATCCTCACGCGCCGGCGCAGACTGAAAACCGGGTCGAGCACGGCTCCGGTCGTATTTGAAAGCGGTCGATCTTCCATTACGGCGATGGGATTGCCCGCCGTTCGTCCGCGTCCAAGAAACCTTCCCCGATCAGTTTCATACTGTACGGCGCCGACGGGCTCACCTTCTGCAACTACAACGTGTAAACCCCAAATGGGCCGATCCTCGGATGAACGCGGGCGGCGATGGGCCAGGATGGCATTTTCACCGGCGACAAATTCAGTCTCGACAAAAAGATTACTAAACGCCTGATGTGCTGCGTCGGCGTCGGGCCTGGCTAAGACAACCTCTGCATAACTGGTTAATTCAATTTCGCGGACGCGTGACGAGTGGTTCGTAAGACAAACACGCCGCACTTCGGCGTTATCCTCGGCTGAAACCACCACCTCCATGCGCGTGGAGATACCGGAGTCAACCCGGCGAAAGTCAGCCTTGTCTTCCGAAAAAGCTACTTGATACGACTGCGGCCGGCGCCGCACCGGTTGATACCCGGCTGACCAGACTGCGCCACTGCGCACGTCGCGCAGGTAGATAAACGCGCCCCAGTTGTCTCTGGTAACGTCTTCACGCCAACGCGTAACCGCGTTCCCCTCGCATAGCGAGAAACCGGACCCGGCCGTAGTCACCATCACGTTGTAGGCGCCATTCGAAAGCAATTGCGTGCGTGGAGTCTCGAGGTCCGCCGTTTCGTAAACACGCGTGATCATCCCCGGCATTGTTTGGACCACGCGTCCCGTCAAAACTTCCTCGGCGCGTGGGTGAGCAGCGGCTACTCCGACGGGGATTCGTTCCTGCAAAAGCAACTCAGTCGCCTGCACTGCGGGATCGGCGTGGAAACGTCTCTCGACGCGATCATCCTGCAAGATGTTGGCGAGTGAAATCAGGCTCATTCCCTGGTGGTGCGTCATAAAGGCTCGAATCACCACCGATTTGTGACCTTCCGGCAATCGCTCCGCCGTGTAGTCAATCGACTCGTAAAAGCCAAATGGTCCAAGAGCGCCTTCCTTTTGGAGTCTGTGAAGATTCTTTATTGCCGATGCTGGATCGATCTCGGCCGCCAGCATCGTTGCGTAGGGAGCAACAACGAGATCTTCAATGAGGCCACGCTTCAAGCCGAGCCCGGGGACGCCAAATGGTCCGTATTGATAGTTGAGGTGAAGATCGCGCACGTTATAAGCAGCTTCTGAAATGCCCCACGGCACACCGCGCTCGTCGCCGTATTCGATCTGACGATTGACGATAGTCTTGTAAGTTTCAGACAGCAGCGTTGCCTGATAGTTACGCATCACCAGGAGTGGCATTAGGTATTCGAACATCGTGCCGGTCCAGGAGATGAGGGCGCGTCCACCGTCGACCTTTGTGAGTGCGCGGCCCATGCGGAACCAATGCTCTTGCGGCACGTCGCCTTTGGCGATCCCGACAAAACTTGCGAGGCGTGCTTCTGACGCCAGCAGATCGTAGTAAGACTCGTCTGCGCGCGAAGCCGTCACGTTGTAACCAATAGTGAACAGCTTGCGCTCGACATCGAAGAGAAACGAAAAATCCATCTCCTCGATGATTTGATCGCAGCGGCGGGCCAGCCGGCTGAGGCGTGACAACATATCAGACGAAGCGCCCGCTGATTGTTCGAGGGCCTTTGTCAATTTCGAAGCTGTTTGAGCAAGTTGTTCCGAAGCATGTTCCTGCATGGCAGCAAGTTGGACCAAAGCCTTGTCACAAAGTTGCGGTACCTCAGCAAGTGTCGGAACACGCTCCAGGAGTTTGAGAATCCTCTCCCAGTCTTTGTTTGAATCGCCTGCTGCCGACTCAACCAGTGGGAGCAGACGACCCCAGTGAGTAAGCGCTTCCACATCTCTTCGGCGGCAATCAACCTGGTGTTTTAGCGCTCCCACCCACCAACGCAATTCCTTAAAAGTGACCTCGCCATGCTCGTGCGCCAGAGCGTTTACTATGTCTTCAATTTCGGAAGCACGGCGTGCTAAAGAATCAATCAACATAATCCATGAAGACAGATTATCGCCCGGTTCTGCTTTCAACAGTTGACGACAAGCCGCGATCTCATCCTGCAACTGCCTCACTGTCACGACCTCAGTGCGCTGTCGAAAGCTGCGTAAGCTCGCTGCTTCCATCGCGACCGCGTCAATCGTGTCGGTAAATCCTTCCACGACACGTCCGTCAAACAAGCTGTTCTCGGGAAACTCGATACACGCTTGTTTTACTGCGAACAGATGTCCGGCGAGGTTGCCGCTATCGACTGTGGAGATGTATTGCGGCAACAGCGGCTCGAGAGTCTTCGTGTCGTACCAATTGAAATAGTGACCGTGAAAGTGGCCCAAACCGGTTAATGTCGAAAAGGTCAGTTCCTGTCGCTCGACCAATTCCAGTGCGCCCAGATAACCAAGATCGCGTGCCGAACAAGTGGCCAAAAGGATCAAGCCGATGTTTGTGGGAGACGTGCGATGCGCAATAACTGGCGCGGGGTCTTCCTGGTAGTTATCGGGCGGCAACCAGTTGTCTTCGGCGCCTACGAAAGTTTCAAAGAAGCGCCAGGTCCGGCGAACGATCATGCGAGCAAATTTCGCGTCTTCCGCGCTCAATAGTTTTCGCTCTGCCGCTCGGAGTTTGCTGACCCAATATGCGATTAATGGCGAGAGTATCCAGATTGCGACCAGTGGGCCCATCACCGGTAGCGCCGCCGGCCTAAGACCCAACGTAAGGCCTAGTGCAATCAGCGTCAGAACGGAAGATGGCAGCATGAACCGAATAAAGGAAGAGAGATCGTTTTGCGCAGATCTTTCTGCTTCCGCTGCTGACACCCACTCGAGCAGATTCTTTCGAGAGATCAGTTGCCGGTAGACCGCGCGAACGATCGCGTCGCACATAAGCCACGCCTGATGCGGCAGGAAAGCAAAGGAGAGTGCGATCTGAGCAGTGTTAGTGCGAAAGTCGCCCCAAAGGCTCCAGAAGTGGCTGGTCCACGGAATCCCGCGCGGATGGATCAGCATCCCGGTTGTTACGTGCAAGTGAACCGGGAAAGCAATCACCAGGAAAACAAAGAGGGACCACAGAAACGGCGAACCCGGAAAAAGCACGCATGAAGCAACGAGCCACAACAACAACGAAGGGGCAACCAGGCTGCGCCGAAGATTGTCGAGGATCTTCCAGCGGGCCATCACCGGCAACACGTTGCGAATCCTTTTCCGATCGCCATCGGGCACAGTCGGAAATAGCCAGCGACTGATTTGCCAATCACCGCGCGTCCAGCGATGCGATCGTTTTGCGTAGGCTTCGTACGATGCCGGGTAATCGTCGAGAAGCTCGATGTCGGTTGCTAATGCGGCACGCGCAAACAACGATTCGAACAAATCATGACTGAGCAGCGCGTTTGGAGGTACGCGGTTTTCGAGCGTACGCTGAAAAGCGTCGACGTCATAGAGGCCCTTGCCGGTAAAGTTTCCTTCGCCGCAGAAGTCCTGGTAGACGTCTGACACTGCGGTTGTGTAAGGATCGATACCTGTGTAACCCGAGAAGATCTGCACAAACTTCGAACGCGATGCGCTGGCAAGTGAGATACTGACGCGTGGTTGCAGAATCCCGTATCCGTAAACGACACGGTTGGTTGAGGGATCCACGCCGGGCTGATTGAGTGGGTGAATTGCTGCGCCTACAAGTTTGCGAGCAACATCGCGAGGAAGTTGTGTGTCTGAGTCGAGCGTTATTACATAGCGAATCGATTTCAGTAACGCGTCATCAGCAGTGCGCACAACAAAGCTTGTGTCTGTTGCGCCGCGAAGAAGGAGATTGAACTCTTCCAGTTTGCCTCGTTTACGCTCCCACCCCATCCATTTGTTTTCACCAGCATTCCACTGCCGCCGGCGATGAAAGAGATGAAAGCGAGCGTCGCCATGTTTTCGGTTCAGGGCGTCGATGCCGCTTTGAGCAATTGCCAGCAGATGCGAATCCTTCAGGGTCTCTTCCGATTCGGCGTCGGGAAAATCGCCGAGCAAAGCGAAATAGACATGCGAATCCTGGTTGGCGAGGTAGTGGACCTCGAGTCGTTCGACAAGCTCGTTGACTTGCGACTCGTTCAGAAAGATGGTGGGTACAACAACGAATGTAGAAGCATCGTCGGGGATACCATCGACCGTATCCATTCGTGGCAGTAAACGCGGCGGAAAGAAATGTGTGACGTCCCAATTAAGCGCTGTGAGGGCGACATCGCTTGCTGGAATCAAGGCGAATAGTGCCGTTAGTACAAGGAACTGCCAATCGACTCCGTGAAGATGCATCATGTAAAGCAGGAAACTCATCAGCAACAGAGTCAGGAACGCGAATATGCCGAGGTATGTGGCAGTTGAATGTCTAAGGAGAAAGCGACGCAAACGTTCCGTGGGTCGGGGTTGATAACCGAACCTCGTTTCGAGAAGAGGCAGGCCGGCGTCGATGAGGTAATAGCCGACGTGTCTTTGTGGGCCTGACTCTCCCTTTGTTTGGGCGGCGAGGTTGACGGCAGCCTGTGCGATTTCGAGTTCGCCGGCGCGAGTGCGTTTGCTTATCCGCTCGATTACATGACGATAGCGATCCCGCGAAGCAAACTCCATCCGTGAATAAACGCCTGCGGGGTCCTTTCCAAGCAGCGGTTCGATCAGACTGACCTTCTCAAAAAAGTCGTTCCAATCGAGCGTCGAGAGCAGGCGCATGCTGGTGATGATGTTTCCGACAGTGACCTGCGCCGCAGCCTGCCGTTGGTGTTCGGCATGAATGATCTGTTCGACAGTTGTGCCTTGCCGCGCCGGCTGCTTTTCAATCCAGTCCATCACAGGCATGACCGACGGATGCTGTTCACGAAGGCGTTGAACCAGTTGGACCAGAAATGTCTGCGGTAACTCTTCTCGTTTTGCGATTTTCTCGTTGAGAAACGGCATGACGCCGGAGGGCTGAAGTGAAGCCAGCTCGAGCAGCTTGTCGGCCAGCTTGTCAGCTTCCTCACGTTCCTCGCGTGCAAGCGCGATAGTGATTGCCAGACGGCGAAGATTTTCTACCAGCGCGAGACGCAGGGTGATGGCGACTGCCCACAGTTCGCCAATAGAAAGAGGAGCGACTGTTTGATACGCCGCTATGAATCTTTGCAGCGTATGCGTGTCGAGACGTGAGTCGGTGTGGGCGATAAGCGCGAGCGCGACGCAGTAGATTCGTGGGTAGCCTTCGAGTTCGCCTTCTGCGAGCTTAGGGAGTTCGTGGTAGTAACTCCTGGGAAGATCCTGACGAATCTCGCGCAGTTGTTCTTCGACGATGTGATAGTTATCTACAAGCCATTCGGCAGCAGGCGAAATTGCGCGGCCATCACGAATCGCCTCGACGAGAGATCTGTAAGCGGCTTCGAGTTTGCGTCCGTTATCCTCGAGCCGCGGTAATAGTTGTGCGCGGTCCTTTCTCGTAACGGTCTTGTGACTGGCTGCGAGAGTCTGCGCGAACTGTTCGAGGCGTTCGACGCTAAAAAACTCTCCCTGAAACGGTTTCTGATCGGCATAGCCAGTTGGCTTGCGGACCAATGAAGCCAGCGATTGGAAGAACTCACTCATGATTTTAACGTCGAAAAAGACGGGGGCTTAGGCGAGTGTTCAGAATAACATTTTGTGCTTTGTACCTGGTACTTTGTTCTTTGTGCGTGTAGTGATGCAGTTTTGACATAACCGTTTGCTCTGAGCCGGGTCATTACCGTAGGAGTTCATCATCGGGGCATTAGCCCGGCCGTCAGAGGGCTCATTGGTTAGCGGCTGGGAAAGCAGAGCCCTCCCTTACGGTCGGGCTCATGCCCCGACGATCAAAGCACAAAGCTCCATGTAGTATACTTCCGCGCCATGCGCGTTCTAGGAATCGATCCGGGCAGTCAGACAACAGGTTGGGGCGTTGTTGAAGGCGATGGACGGCGTTACTCACTCGTGGCCTTTGGTTCAGTTCGCGCAACATCAGGCATGAAGTTTTCTACCCGGCTCCTGAAGATTTGCAACGGACTGGAAGAAGTGATCGCGCAACATCGCCCCGATGCCTGCGCACTTGAAGATGCCTTCCTTGCAACCAACGTCAAGGTCAGTATGAAACTCGGACAAGTTCGCGGTGTTGTTTTATTGGTTGCTGAACGAGCAGCGCTCGAGATTCATGAATATTCACCGCGATTAATCAAGCAGACGGTTGTAGGCTACGGCAACGCGGAGAAGCATCAGGTGCAGGAGATGGTGCGATTGCTGCTTTCGCTCAAGAGTATTCCTTCGCCCCACGATGCCGCGGATGCGCTGGCCGTCGCGATTTGCCATTTTCATCATGCGCGGTTTAATGAAAGAGTAGCGAGGGCGTAAATTCATTGCCAATTGCCGATTGCCAATTGGCAATTTGCATGAATCGATGCTCTCAAATCGGCAATTGGCAATTGGCAATCGGCAATAACAAGGCCTCACAAGGGAGAAAAACCATGATTCCTCACAAGCTCGCATTTTGCCTGCTCTTTTTAATCGTCTTCAACCACAACACACTCTTCGCGCAGAAAAGAAAACCTCCAGCAGGCGGTCGTCTTGCCGTTGTGGTTGATGAACGCCTCGCGGCCCTTCGCGCCACACCTCAATTAACAGGAAAACTTGTGCGACGCCTCGACCGTGGACGAATGGTTGCCATCAGATCTGTGAAGATGAGTCCTGATGGCATCACATTCTTTCTCGTGAACGTAACAAGCCGGACGCATGGATGGATTCAGCGTGAAGCTGTTGTTTCGCCTTCACGCGTGGGCGACGATCGGAGGTTATTGGGTCTAATCCAACTTTCGCAAAGTTTTGATCGGATTTCACGCGCGCGAATATTTCTGGATCACTTTGCGCGTTCGCCTCTGCGCCCGCAAGTTCTGTTGTTGCTTGGTGATAGTGCCGAAGAGGTTGCCGCCAAACTGAGCAATACCGCTAGCCGCAGAATGAACGAAAGCCTTGGCGACGCGCCGGAGTTCAGTTATTTCCTGAACTACAGCGGCCTCGACCGCTACAACCGTCAGCGTGTCGGATTTGTTTTTGACCAATTAACAAAGCGCTTCCACTATGACGGTGCAGCCTGGCGGGAACTGATTCGCCGCTATCCAAAAGCCCCGGCAGCCAACGAAGCGCGCAAGCGTTTGGAACTGCTTTACTCGCACCTGCGTAGAATGTAAACTTGGCAGCTAATGAAGTTAATAGCGCTTTGCACGAATAAGAACCAGCTTCTCTGTGTTATCTCTGTGTCTCTGTGGTGGCTTAATTTCCCAGCAAAAACTCACCACCGATACACAGAGGGCACAGAGATAGCACAGAGAAACCAGTGCGCAAGGGACTTCTCGTGCAAAGCCGGTCTAAGCTTCGATTTCTGATCATTTTGCGCATTTTGTGCTTTTTTGCGGCCTTTTTCCCAAGAGCTGTTAATAAAGCCTTCAAACCTTCGTCTATCACGTGTAGACGAAGGAGACACCCTTGCAGGCAGCACTTAAACCGTTACGATTAGTGACCGACCAACCCGCCAGCGAGCTGGAAACACTCTTCCAGGCACATCACGGCCGAGTTTTTCGGACCGCCCAGCGCATTACAGGCAGCGCCGCTGATGCTGAAGATGTACTCCAGACTGTCTTCCTGAGACTCGTCAAGGGTCAGGATGATTACGACTGGTCGGGAAATCCCGAGGCTTATCTTTCGCGTGCAGCTACAAATGCTTCCCTCGATTTGCTGCGGAGTCGCACGCGTTCGAGAGTCGTTGCTCTCGATGAAGCCAGAATTGATTCTTATGCCGGCAGTTTCCTGAGTCCGGAGGCTGCCCATGCCGATCGGGAGTTGCAAACGCTGGTTCGCCAGGCTGTATCGCGACTTGGAAAGACCGCCGGCGAGATGTTTGTTTTGCGTTACTACGAGGGTTTTGACAACAAGGAAATTGCCGCACTGTTAAATACTTCACCGCTGGTGGTGGGCGTGGTCCTCCATCGCGCACGTACGAAACTGAGAAAAGAGATTGGGCACTATCTGGAGAAACATCATGAAAAGCACTAAGGAAGAGCAAATGCTCGATAAAGTTACTGCTGAGATCCGAAACGAAAAGATTGATCCGGCAACAGTATCAGCAGCGGCAGACCGTGTTTGGGCCCGTGTCTCCGCTGCGGCAGGTGAGACTGAATTTCATTTGCCGACAGTCGACAGGATTGAAGGCTGTGGAGATTTTCAGTCGCTGATTCCCGCATACCTCGCAGGCAAACTTTCCGAAGCGCGCTCGCTGTTGCTGGTGGATCACACGCATGAGTGCATCCCTTGTCGCAAGGCGATGAACGACGCTCGCTCGCGACGTTCGGCCACCATTAAGCCGTTAGCACGCAGGCCGCGTTACACGCTTCAACCTGTTGTCATGCGCTGGGGCATCGCCGCTGCTTTGGTCATCGGCTTTGGACTTTTGGCCGTTCCATTCGTGCAGAGGTTTTGGCCGTACGGCGATTTTGAAGCCACTGTTCAGGCAGCCGAAGGACAGGTTTTTCAAGTTGCCGACACGCGCATGGCGGCAGTCAATGTCGGGGCGAAGTTGCAAAAAGGTGAGAAGGTGCGCACCGCAAAAGACGGGCGCGCCGTGGTTCGTCTGGGCGATGGTTCGTTGATCGAAATGAAAGATCGCTCGGAGCTTTATCTGACTAAGAGTGGCCAGGGAACAACGATTCACCTGAGCCGCGGCAGCATCGTCGTTGAAGCAGCAGAGCAGAAAGACGGGCAATTGTTCGTGGAGAGTGGCGACTCACTCGTCTCTGTCACTGGCACGATTTTTTCCGTGATCAATGGCACCAAGGGATCGAGGGTGTCGGTCATCGAAGGCGAAGTGAATTTGAATCACGCCGGCAAAGATCGTGTGCTTCGTCCCGGCGAGCAGGTCACTACCAATCCGTCAATCGCGACGATTCCAGTGAAAGACGAAGTCGCGTGGAGCCGCAACGCAAATCACTACGCGGCAGTGTTGTCAGGTATCGCTACCCTCAAGAACGAGTTGAAGACAGTGCAGCAGCCTGGCGTTCGCAACTCAACGCACCTGCTTGATTTGATGCCCGAGAACACAGTCGTCTATGCGGCACTACCGAATCTCGCCAACACACTCGCTGAGTCGCATCGCGTTATTCAGGAGCGAATGAGTCAGAACGCTGCGTTGCGCGACTGGTGGGAAAAAGAGCAGTCAGGCCGAGCCCAAAACATGGACCAGGTTGTGGAAACGATTCGGCAGTTTGGCTCCTACCTGGGTGACGAGATTGCAGTTTCGGTTTCAATGGATGAAAAGGGCAAGCCAACCGAGCCGTTGGTGCTGGCTGATCTGAAGAACTCTCAGGGTTTCCGGCAGTTTCTCGAGCAGGAGATCGCGAAATACTCAGGCGACAAGAAAGGTAAACCGGAGCTCCAGTTTATTGAGAATCCGATGACCGCGGCTGTTGGGTCCGACGATAGCAAAGAAAAGCTTTATGTTTGGATTCAAGAGAATCTGTTTGCTGCAAGTCCGAAGTTGCAACAGCTTCAGGGTCTCGCCACAGCAAAGGCCAACGGAGGACTAAGCAGTTTTACTGCAACTCCTTTCCGTAGTCGCATTGCTCAGGTGTATCAGGAAGGGGCTGGAGGTAGTCGCGGCTAACCTCGAGAAGGTTGTGGCTCAAACCAGGTCGGAGCGTGCAACGGGTCCGGATGCTGAGAAGCGCGAAAGCGCATTGAACCAGTTGGGCATTCTCAGTTTGAAGTATTTCGTTCTGGATCAGAAAGATACCAATGGCAAGACATACACGCAGGCTTCGCTCTCCTTCAGCGATGCGCAGCGCGGAATTCCTTCCTGGTTGGCTGCTCCTGGACCGATGGGCTCTCTGGAGTACATCTCACCGGATGCGAACGTAGTGGCGGGGTTCGTGGTTAAGAATCCGGTAACACTGGTTGACGATCTTCTTGGTGTGCTGGAAACAGTGTCGCCCGAATTGCGTAAGAACCTCGACAAACAGCAATCCGACCATGGGCTGGATATCCGCAACGATATCGCTGCGCCACTCGGTGGAGAGTTTGCTTTCGCGATTGATGGCCCAATCCTACCGACGCCCTCGTGGAAGTTGGTGTTTGAGGTTAACGATCCGGCGCATCTCCAACAAACACTCGAACGCGTAGTTGGTGAAGTCAACAAAGAAGCTGCGAGGTTTGGCAAAGGTGGCCTGGCCTGGGAGCAGACGGACATCGGTGGTCGCATCTACTACACGCTAAAATCGACCGACTTCGGGTTTTTGGAAGTGAACTACACGTATGCCAACGGATACCTG
>Ga0256867_10000577_pt1 | contig 14712 bp, 20 predicted proteins | sample RVTome_15_FD_185939 | JGI IMG/M metagenome (GOLD analysis project Ga0256867, IMG submission 185939) | Soil microbial communities from uranium-contaminated site in the Upper Colorado River Basin, Wyoming, United States - RVT150D86 (HiSeq) ... | reverse complement strand
ACCACACCAGGTCGAACAGATACATGTACACCGGCACCGCGGCGACCTGTGCCGGGTTCGGGCGCGCGTTCTGCATCCGACCCTGCAGCTGCGAGAACGACGTCACCTCGCCCCGGAAGGCCACGATCTCGCCGTCGGCGATCAACGACGGGGTGCCGGCCCGCATCACCGCCTCGACGATGTCGGGGTAGTGAGACGTTCGGTCTTTCTCGTTCCGGGTGATCAGACGCACCGTCTTCCCTCGCTTCCACAGCAGCGATCGCTGGCCGTCGAGCTTGGCCTCGTAGATCCATGCGGGGTCCGAGAAGACCTGCTTCGTCAGGGTGGCCAGCATCGGCGGGGTGAAGCTCGGGATCGCGCACCGCCTGAGCCGTCGCCGGTCGTCCGGGTCGAGCGCTCGGAGCTGAGGATGCACGGCCCAAGCCTCGCACATGCCGGCGGACCGAAGGACCCCGGAAGCATCCGCGCCTATCCTGATGGCCATGTCCACGTCGGTGCTCGTCCTCGGAGCCGGTTTCGGCGGGCTCGAACTCTCCACTCGGCTGTCGGAGGAGCTCGGCGAGCAGGTCGACGTCACCCTGATCGACCGCGCCGACGCGTTCGTGTTCGGCTTCTCCAAGCTCGATGTGATGTTCGGCGTGCGGGCACCCGAGGCCGTCCGCCTCCACTACGCCGACATGACCACGCCGCGCGTCCGGTTCCGGCAGGAGGCGATCACAGAGATCGACCCCGATGCACGCCGGGTCGTGACCGACCTCGACGAGTACGAGGCCGACGTGCTGGTGGTGGCGCTCGGGGCCGACTACGACTTCGAGGCCACCCCGGGGCTGGCCGAGGCAGGGAACGAGTACTACTCGGTCGAGGGAGCCGAGGCAGTGCGCGACGTGCTTCCGTCGTTCCGGTCCGGCGCCGCGATCGTCGGTGTGTGCGGCCCGTCGTTCAAGTGTCCGCCGGCGCCGAGCGAGGCCGCCCTTCTCCTCGACGAGTACCTGCGCGAGCGAGGGCTCCGCGACGACGTGTCGATCCAGGTCGTGATGCCGTTCGGCGCGCCCATCCCGCCTTCGCCGAGCACGTCGGAGGCGATCCTCGCGAGGTTCGTCGAACGCGGCATCGAGTTCGTCCCCGATCACAGGGTCGCGTCGCTGGATCCCGCCACGCACGAGGCCGTGCTCGACGACGGCGCCCGCCTTCCGTACGACCTGTTCCTCGGAATCCCGGTCCACCGGGCGCCGGCGGTGGTGGAAGCATCGGGCATGACGGAGGACGGGTGGATCCCGGTGGCCCAGGGCACCCTCGCGACGCGGTACCCCGGCGTGTACGCGGTCGGCGACGTGACGAGCGTCGGCACGCCGAAGGCCGGCGTGTTCGCCGAGGGCGCGGCCCGCGCGCTGGCCGACCAGCTGATCGCGCGCATCCGCGGGCAGGCTGGGTCGCCCGAGTTCGACGGAACCGGCGCCTGCTGGATCGAGTTCGGCGACGACGAGGTCGCGCGCATCGATGTGGACTTCTTCTCGAGGCCGGGCCATCCGATGGGCACCTTCACCGAACCGTCGCTCGCGACGGCGGAGGAGAAGGCCGAGTACGGGGCCAGCCGGCGCGCACGCTGGTTCGGCGCCTGAACCTTTCGTCCCGCCGAGGCGTGATGTGCGCCGAGGGTGGGTAAGCGTGCCTAATGAGCTAACGCGGGAGGCAATCATCATGGGATTGATCGGAACGATCGCGACGTTCGGCGTCGGTTACGCGGCGGGAGCCGTCACCGGCGACAAGGCCAGGGAACGACTCCCCGAGCGGTTCCACGGGGCGCTTCCGGGGCACGAAGGCGGTGCCGCCGCCGGGATCCCCACCGTGGACCTGCGGGAGGTCCGGCAGGTCATGACCGCTGCACCCGAAGCGGTACGGCCGAACGACAGCTTGCAGCAGGCCGCCCGCATCATGAAGGACCACGACATCGGCGACGTGCTCGTCCAGGACGAGGCGGGCGCCCTGCTCGGCATCGTCACCGATCGCGACATCGTGATCCGTGCCATGGCCGAGGGCAGGAACCCGCAGCTGGCACCCGTCGGCGACGTGTACACGCGGGAGGTCGCCACGGCCGCCCCGACCGACACGGTCCAGGATGCGATCCACGTGATGCGGACCCGCGACATACGGCGGCTCCCCGTCGTCGACAGCGGCCGGGCCATCGGCATCGTCTCGCTCGGCGACATCGCGATCGAGACGACGCCGGGGTCGGTGCTCGCCGACATCAGCACCGCCTCCCCCGACCGCTGAGTCGGCGACGCCCACGCCTCCGTGAGGAGAGCAGAACCTCGTGAGAACGCGCGAACGCCCGCGCGTCAGAAGGAAGGAGACACCATGAGGAAGGTACCGACGATCCTGACCGGAGCGATGGCATTCCTGGCCACGACGGCCGGGACCGCGTTCGCCCAATATACCGACAGTCCTCCGCCCGAGGGTCTCGTGGAAGGCGCCGGCGGAGGCGCCGAACAGGCCGGCGTCGCCGGGGATGCCGCGTTCACCGGCGGCGATGCCTCGACTGCCGCGATCGTCGCGCTGGCGCTGGTGTCGATCGGGCTGGTCGCGCTCCTCGTGGCCCGGCGCCGCGCCACCTCGTCCTGAGGCAACGTTCCTCGGTCGAAAGGCCGAGTTTCCGTACGCCCGTGCCCGGGTACACCGACGCCAAACCTCGGAAGGAGGGCCAGATGAGTCGTACCACTGGAACGAGCATCCTGGTGCTCGGGATCGTGCTCGGCGCGGTGGGCGCGATCCTGTACTGGGCCGTGACCGCGAACGCCGACGGCTTCGACATCAACGCGGCCGGCCTGATCCTGTTCTGGGTGGGTGTCGTGACCGCCGTGATCGGGGCCGTGCTCACGTTCATGGGCACCCGCTCCACGACCGTCAGGCGCGGCGACGCCGTCGACGGTGGCCGGTACGAGTACGAGGAGGAACACCGCTCGATCTGACCCCTCAGGATGAGCGGAGCGAGCCGCCGGGGCGCACGCCCCGGCGGCCTCGCGTTCCTCAGGACGGGTGCTCCGTCGCCACCGCCCGGAAAAGCGGAACCGGATCGGCGATGCCCTTGAGCAGGGCCGACCCGCGTTCGACGAACGTGACACCCTGCGTGCCCCCGGTCGCGACCACCGCCTCTCCGACGAGCACCTCCCCGGGCCCGGCCTCCGACGCGATGCGGGCCGCGATGTTCACCGTGCGGCCGAAATAGTCCCCCTCGTCGTAGATCACCGGCCCCGCATTGACCCCGATGTGGGCCGGCGGCAGGCCGCGCGGGCCGACGCTCGCCACGACCTCGAGCGACGCGAGCACGGCGTCGGGCGGGTGCCCGAAGTGGAAGCACACGCCGTCGCCCAGCATCTTGACGACCTCCCCGTGATGGCGCACCGCGACCTCCTTCACGAGCTCGGCGAGCTCGAGGGAGGTGCGCGCCGCCGCCTCGTCGCCGGCCTCCTCGGTGAGACGCGTGTAGCCGGTGAGGTCCGCGAACACGATCGCTCCGACGCTCTTCGCGGGACGCGGACGAACGCCCGCCTGCTCGAGCGCGATCTCGACGTGCTCGAACTGATGCTCGGTCAGGAACGCCTCGGAATGGCGTCGCAAGAGCCACGAGAGCATCTCCTCTCCCGACCGTCCCGCGCGCAGCCCCACCCCGGCGATGGCCGCCTCGAACGCCTCGTTGTCGCGCATGCCACGGCGGCGGTACTGCTCCTCGATCGCGTGGTGCATGTAGTGGTTCTGGTACTGCGCCACCTTCCGCGCGGCGTCGCCCCAGACCCGCGCCAGGCGCAGCACCTCTCCCTCGGGAACCCCCACCGAGATGAGCACCGGGAGCGTCCCCAGGGCCTCGAGGTCCTCGGAGCGGACGAGCTCCTCGCGTGGCGGCGGTGGGAGCCCGAACGCGACGTAGATGCGCTCGAGCGTCTCGATGTCGATGCCGAGCTTCGCGGCGAGCTGCTCGGACGTCGTGTCGGACCGCGGGTGTCGTCGCCCGGCGCTCTCGAGGTAGCCGAGCGTGAGGTCGCCGGTCTCGAGCGCAGCCGCGACCGACCCGGCGTCGATCCCCTTGGTCTCGAGCATCTCCACCACCCGCACGACCATCACGTCCCGTCGCCGGAACCCGCCGTCGGCGGACCGCACGATGCCGAGCTCGACGAGCTCCCTGAGGCGCTCGACCGTCGTGCCGCCCCGCTCGGCGAGCTCGTCCTCCGTCAGGACGTCAGCCGACATACGAGGTCGGGTCCGCGACGAACGCGTCGTGGCAGGCCTGCGAGCAGAAGTAGTACGTGACGCCGTCGTGGGCGGCGATCGCCGCCGCGTCGTCATCGTCGATCCTCATTCCGCAGACCGGATCCGTCACCATCGCCATCGGTCACCTCCCGTGCACTCGGAAGCTGCATCCGCCACCCTGCCATGCCGGCGATCGGTTCGTCCGGCTGGTTGCCGTTCGACGAGGCGTGCGCCACCATGTGCGGTACGAGAGGAAGGAGGTGGTCCAGCTTGCATACACAGCTCGAGACCCTCGAGGTGACTGGCTGCTGAGCCGTCCCTCGCGGGCCGGGGTCACCTCCGCGCCCGCCTTGCCGGGCGACCGGCAAATCCACACCAGCTCACCGACCTGTCGGGCTCCGGCTGGTCTACCGGACGAAGCCTCGTCTGAGGCAGAAGTGCTCGAGAGGCGATAGGCAGCGAACGGGCCGGGTCCTCACGCGGACCCGGCCTGTTCGTCTTCCGGATCGTGGTGCGACCTCTGCCGGCATTCTCCCCGGATCGCCCTACAGCGTCGTAGGGACGTGGATTCACCCGGCCGGTCGACTGTGGAACGTCGTGGCACGTGGGACGCTCGCAACGTCGCCGGGAGAGCCCGGGGGGCTCTCCACCTGATCTCGGCGACCCCAGGCCGAGAGGCCGCGGGGTATCCGCGCAGCAGCCCTTCCCCGCGGCCGCTCGGCCGCTACCGTGCGCCGAGCTCCTGAACCACGGCGTGCTGCTCGACGTCGTCGTACACGATCTCCTGGCGCACGTGGCCGCACCGGTACAGCGTCCACCGCACCAGCCCGTCGCTGCCCGGGTGCACCCCGGACAACGATGGCCCGGGGCGGCCACACCGTTCGCAGAATGGGACAGCATCAGTCATGGGCGCAGTCTGGCGAACGGTGACCGCGACGGCATCGGGCCGACGACCCGTTTCCCGACCCCCCGGTCCCCGCCCTCCCGACCCCCCGGTACCCGGTCTGGAGTACGACTCCTGGACGAGCGTTCGGCGACCGCTTCGGCCGCTCCTCAAGAAGAGACCTTCGGCCCCTAGCCAAACGGCGGAGGCTCGGCTACGTTCCGGGCCGAGCCACGCGTTTCCCCGTCCCCCCAGGAGTGGATCGATGGACACCTCGCGAAGCGATGCCACGATGTGGTCAGCCCTGCCCGATGCGGTGCCCCCGCCGACCTTCAAGACGGTCAAGCGCGGGTTCGACCAGGACCAGGTGGTCGACTACATCGCCCGGCTGAACGAACGCCTGCGTTCTCTCGAACGCCAGGTGCGCCAGGTCCGACAGGAGGCCGAGCAGGTGAAGCGTGAGCGTGATGCGGCCCTGCGCGAGCGTGCCGAGCTCTTGCAGCAGCAGACGGCGTCGACCGCATCAGGCGAAGCCACGGCCGGAGGCGGCGCCAGGTACGAGCAGCTGTCCGGCCGCGTGACGGAGATCCTGGCCGGCCTGGACCGCGAGGTCGAGAAGATCCGGGGCGAGGCCGAGGCCGAGGCGAAGCAGATCGCGGAACACGCCAGGAGCGAGGCCTACCGCGTGAGCCGCGAAGCCGAGGACGCGCGGGCCGCCGCGACCATGGCCGCCCAGCGGGCCAAGAAGCAGGCCGAGCGGTCCGTCGAGGAGATGGAGACCCGGCGTGGTGAGGTGCTCCAGGAGCTCCGGAAGACGTGCAGCGGGTTCCTGGACGTCGTCGGGAACCTGGCGGCATCGATCGAATCGAAGGGATCGGCCGAGCAGGGGAACGGGTCGGCGCCGAAGGCGGACACCCCCGTCGTCATCCCCGACGTGACGCCCGACCAGGCGTAGTTCGGCTCTCAGGGCACGAGGCGGTAGAAGCGCAGCTCGTCGTCCTCGATCGGCAGCACCTCGACCTCACGAAAGCCGGCCTCTTCGGCGTATCGGCGAAGCGTGTCGGCGCGCATCACCGCGCCGGTGGCGGCCGAACCGGGGTGACCCATCGCCTGAGGAAGACACGCAACCACGCTGATCGCGTGAACGTATCGATCGCGCTCCGAGGCCGGTGCCGTGAAGGAGTCCTCGACCCGCTCGTCCCCGACGACGACGCATCCGTCGTCCGTGAGCACCTCCCGCGTGGTTCGGAGCACGTCGACCGGGCGCGTCATGTCGTGCAGCGCAACGAGGATTGTCACGAGGTCGTAGGGCGGGTCCACCGGCTCGGAGGCGTCGGCCACCGAGAAGGTGACACGGTCGGCGACGCCCGATGCCGTCGCATGCTCGCCGGCGACCGCGATCGCGTCGGGGTCGAGATCCATCCCGTGCACGACGATCGAGGGGTACGCCGATGCCATCGCGATGCTCGACCATCCCGTACCGCACGCGAGGTCGGCCACCTTCGCCGGCGGGTCCCCGCGAAGCCGACGGTCGACCGGCCCGATCGCCGGCAGCCACTGCTTGCCCAAGCGATCGAGGTACACCGTGCGGTTCCACTCGGCGCGTCCCTCGGGCTCCCAGGGGACGGGCGGCGCGGCGTCGCCGGTTCGGAACGCCTCGACGACATCGGGCATGCTCCGCGCGACGCGCGCGATCTCGATCGCGCGATACGCCTGGAACGCCTCGTCCTCGGCTTCGGCCAGGACCGGAACGTGGTGGTCGGGGATCGCGTAGCGGCGCTCGAGTGCGTCGGCCGCCTGGATGTCGACCTCGAGGAGGCCCGTCGCCGCCTGCTGCTCGAGCCATTCCCGGATGTAGCGCTCGGCGGTTCCGGTGCGCTCCGCGAGCTCGGCGGACGTGGCCGGCCCGCGTTCGGCGAGCGAGCGGTAGAGCCCGAGTCGCTCGCCGACGTAGACGGTCAGCAGGTCGAGCGCACCGAGCGCGCCGCGGAACAACCGGTCGCCCAGGGGACCGTCCATCCGGCGCACCGTACCGCCGATCCGGGTCTGTGAGAAAGAGGGTCGTTCGACCCCATGTGCCAGGATGCGTCCTCGGGAATGCTGGAAGCGTCGAAGATGAAAGGTGGCTCGCGATGAGCAACAACAACGCAGGTGCGGCGGCGGGCGGGGGCGCGATCTACGGCCTCGGGATCTTCGGCGCGATCGTCTTCTACTGGCAGCAGGCCGACTCGTTCTGGGAGTACGTCGGCTCGATCTTCCAAGGCCTCTTCTGGCCGGCCTTCATGGTCTACGAGGTCTTCGAGAACCTCGCCGGGTGAGCCCGTCGACGGCTCGATAAGGTGGCCTCGATGACCGAGGAAGAACTGATCGAGCTCCTGCGTGAGCAACACAACCGGGGGAGAACCGCGTACGTCACCTTCGGCGATCTCGTTGCGATGGTGCCGGCGAACCAGATCGACGAGTGGCGGGCCGTGCTGGCGAAGGTCAAGGCCGCCGACGCCGCTCGGAACGCCGCGGAAGACGCCGACTGAGAGCGGAGCATGTCCACGATCTTCGTCGCGACCGAGGACGGCGTCGCCATGTTCGACCACGACGGCCGGGCGCTCGACGTGGCGCACGAGGCCCGGCCCGTCACCGCCCTCGGCCGCATGCGTGACGAGGTCTGGGGGGTCCTCGACGCGGCCGAGCTCTGGCATCTCGCGTCCAACGGCTGGTCCCACGTCGCCGATCTCGACGACGGCCTGCGGGCCACGTGCGTCGTCGGCATCGGGACGGATGTGCTCGTCGGCTCGTCGGAGGCGCGGCTGTTCCGTCTCGCCGGGGAGACGCTCGACCCGGTCGACGCGTTCGACGTCGCTCCGGGACGGGAGACGTGGTACACGCCCTGGGGCGGACCGCCGGACACACGTTCGATCGCGAACTGGAGTGACGACGAGTACGTGAACGTCCACGTCGGCGGCATCCTGCGGACCGAGGACCGTGGCGACACGTGGACGCCGACGGTCGACATCGACGCCGACGTGCACCAGGTCACGACCGCCGAGGGATCGGTGCTCGCGGCGTGCGCGGGCGGGCTCGCCGTGAGCACCGACCGCGGCGCGGCGTGGACGTATCGGACCGACGGGCTGGACGCCCGGTACTCGCGCGCGGTGGCCGTCTGCGGTGACGCGGTGCTGGTGTCCGCCTCGGACGGACCCCGTGGCGGGAACGCCGCGGTGTATCGCGGAAGCCTCGACCACGGCACCTTCGAGCGATGCGCCGACGGTCTTCCCGCGTCGTTCGACGACAACATCGACACCTACTGCCTCGACGCGTTCCCCGACGGCTCGTTCGCCGCGTTCGGCACGACCGAGGGCACGGTCTACGGCTCGACGGATCAGGGCGGGACGTGGGGCGAGCTCGCATCGGGCCTGAGGCCGGTGACGCGCGTGCTCGTGATGCCCTGAGACGGCGACAGGTCTCATGACTGGGAGGCGCGGCTGATCGCCGGGCGTCGGACGAAGACCGGCTTGCAGACGTCGGTTGCATCGATCCGAGACGCCCCGCTAGGCTCGAATCCCCGCTAGGAAGGTGGTCCCCCATGCGGAAGACGCTCTCGGCCGTCGTCGTGTCGACGGCACTCGTGTTCCTCCCGTCCGCGGCAGGCGCGATCACGAACGGGCAGCCCGATGGCAACGCTCATCCGTTCGTCGCGATGCTCGCCTTCTACGACGGCTCGGGGAACTACGTGCACCGCTGCTCGGGCACGCTGATGTCCGACACGGTGGTGTTGACGGCCGCCCACTGCACCCTCGGGACCGGCTCGGCTCGTGCCTACTTCGACTCGGAGGTCACGGCCGACTTCCGGAACGGACAGGGCGGGTTCGTGGGCACGCCGTTCACCCATCCCGGCTTCAACACGAACACGCTGGCCAACGACGTGGGCGTCGTGGAGCTCGACAGTGAGCCGAACGTCACCAACACCTACCCGAGCCTGCCGAGCGAGGGGTTCCTCAGCCGGCTGAAGCGCCAGCACGAGATCCAGGACGACTCGTTCGTGGCCGTCGGCTACGGCGGCGTGACGCAGTCCCCGCCCCCGATCATCACGTTCGACCTGATCAGGCGGAACGCCGAGTCGCCGTACGGGAGCCTGACGAAGAACAACCTGCACCTGCAGCAGAACCCGAACCCCGACGGAGCAGGCGGAACGTGCTTCGGCGACTCCGGTGGCCCTCGCTTCTGGAAGGACACGCTCAAGGTCGTGGGCGTCACGAGCTGGGGCGACGCCATCTGTCGTTCCAACGACAGGGCTCAGCGTCTCGACCTCGCGTCGGTGCTCGGCTTCCTCGACGACCACGGCCTGTAGTCCCGTCGGCCTCCGACCGTCGCGCTGGGGAGTCGACCTTCGGAAGGTCTAGGCTCCGGCCATGATCGAAGCTGCCCTCCTCGCGGCGGTGATCGCCGATTCCAGGGCACGGGCCATCGCGCGGGACGTCGGCGCGCTCGCCGAGGCGAGGCAGCGTTCGCACGAGCTCGCGCTCGCGCGGACCCGGTGGCTGGAACAGCACGATGCCGAGGCATCGTTCCCGTGCGGTGTGACGCGCCCCGAGCTGCCCGTCGACGAGGGCAGAGCGACGCGTAGTGGCGAGGAGGTGCACGTGATCGCCGCCGTGCTTCCCGGGTCCGTCGTGTTCCTGGTGGAGCCACCGGCATGGCTCGCGTCGCCCGATCCGATCGAGGCGGGAACGATCCGGCGCGACGCGATCGGCACGGTCGATGTCGTCGACGCGGGGGGGCGGCCGGTGCCCGAGCCTGCGACGGAGCCGTTCGACCCCGAGCCGGAGGTCGAGCTCGTGGTCCGGTGGGACGGCGACCCCGGCGAGCAGCGGCTGACGTTCCGCTCGTCGTGGCTGGCCTGGCAGGCCGCCCGGAGACTGCGCGGGCTCTCGAAGCAAGCCTGACTGGTGACGTCGACCACATCACGGGGGGCCTCCCAGCTCGTACGAGGGCCCGGTATGGATCCAGCGGGAAGGACCGACGGTGTTCGCGCCGTTCCCGGCGGAGGGCGAGAACCCACATCTCGGGCGAGGCGGGTGGGGCATCAACTTCCGAGTCGGCGATCTCGACGCGATCGTGGCACAGCTCCGCGCGACGGGCATCGACGTGGAGATCGATCCGGAGGAGTATCCGAACGGACGGTTCGCTCAGCTCAGAGACCCCGAGGGCAACGCGATCCAGCTGTGGGAACCGTCGTGATCTCCGGGTCCACCGGGTCTCACCGAGTGTCGCGCCCGAGCAGCACGGCCGCGATCGCCGCGATGTCGTCGGGGCCGGTGCCGCAGCATCCGCCGATCGCGGTCGCGCCCTCCTCGGACCAGGCCGCCGCACCGGCGCCGAAGTCGGGTCGCGGTCCTTCGGCGCGCCAGGCTCGCGCAGCGGCGTCCCACGTCGAGCCCACGTTCGGATACGCGATGAGCGGTACCTTCGGCAGCTCTCGCCGGATCCCGCGGAGCAGCCCCGCCACGAACCCCGGCGGCGTGCAGTTCACTCCGACGCCGAGCACCGCGGGGCTCGAGGCGGCGAGGGAGGCAGCCTCGACGATCGGCGTGCCGTCGCTGATGCGCCCTTCGTCGCGGCAGCTGAACGTCACCCAGGCGCGCGCTCCCGGGCGCGCGTCGAGCAGGCGAACGATCGCCTCGGTCTCGACGATCGACGGGATCGTCTCGACGGCGAGCAGGTCCGGTTCGGCGCCGAGCAGCACGTCGAGCCGCGGCTCGTGGAAGGCGACGAGCTCCTCGGTCGTCACGCCGTAGCGTCCGTCGTACTCGGACCCGTCGGCGAGCACGGCGCCGTAGGGGCCCACCGACGCGGCGACGAGCGGTGTGCGCTCATCGCCGGCGAACCCCGCGGCCGCGTCGCGCGCGAGCTCGACGCTCCGGCGGAGCAGCATGACCGAGCCCGCCTGGTCGATCCCCCGCCGGGAGAACCCGTCGAACGAGGCCTGGTAGCTGGCGCCGATCGCGACGTCGGCCCCGGCCTCGAAGTACGAGCGATGGGCGCGGCGGATCAGGTCGGGTTCGTCGACCAGGAGCCTCGCCGACCAGAGCTCGTCGCGCAGGTCGGCGCCGAGGAGCTCGAGCTGCGAGGCGAGCCCGCCGTCGATCACCAGGGGGCCTCGGAACCGATCCGCGACGTCCATGTGTCCCATCATCCCGGCTGCTCGTGCGGAGTGGCGACCGGGCGGGGTTCCACCTTGACGGCTCCGGTGGTGCCCTGAAAGGGTCTACAGAGGAATGATCGCGTCACCGGCGGTGGCGTCGACCGTTCCAGGAACCTCTGGCTCATGAACAACTGGAAGAAGAACGGCCCGCTCGAGCCGGTCTTCCTCACCAACCCGGGCGGGAACTCGTTCGTGATCGTTCCCGGCGCGGCGGCGCCGATCGAGACGCCGTTGATCGGACCGCCCGAGCCCGCAGACGCGGCGTAGACGGGGAACGATCGTACGCGGCACCGCGCACGGCGGGGCGTCGGTTCCTAGACTGCCCGCATGCCGTCCGGCGAGCGGATCGACGCGGAGACCCTGGCCTCGCGCACCGGCGTCGAGCCGGACCGCATCGAGGAACTCGCGCGGGTCGGCATCCTCGGTAGGGATCCCGAGGGGAGCTTCGCCGCGGGCGACCTCGCGACGGCGCGCCTCGCGTTCGCGTTCGAGGCGTCGGGGATCACGCTCGAGGACCTCGGGGCCGCGACCACGAGCGGGGTGCTGCCCGAGCTCTCGCGCCTGGTCCTCGGCGAGCCGGTCGGCCTGCGCCGGCAGACGCACGCTCAGGTGGCCGAGCAGGTCGGCATCGACCCGGCGCTGATGGGCCGTTTCCTGCAGGCGCTCGGGCTGCCGGAGGTCGAGCCCGATGCGCCGATCCGCGACGACGACGCCGAGCTCCTCGGGTTCGGGGCGGCGGCGATCGGCGCCGGCCTGCCCGAGGAGACCGTGATGCGCACGCTCCGGGTGTTCGCCGAGCACCTCGACCGCATGGCCGAGCACCAGCGTGCTCTGTTCCGCAGCGACGTCCAGGACCGGATGATCGATGCGGGTCTGCCGCGCGCGCAGATGCTCGAGGCGAGCGCGGAGGTCCGCCAACGGCTGGTCGAGCTGGGGTTCCGCACGTCGCTCCTGATCCACCGACGGCTGCTGGAACGCCAGCAGTTCGAGAACACGGCGGAGCAGCTCGAGCTGCTGTTCGACGAGCTCGGGATCCGCCGCCGATCCGATCACGCGCCCGAGGCGATCGTCTTCGTCGACCTGAGCGGGTTCACGCGCCTGACCGAGGAGCTGGGCGACGAGCAGGCCGCCGAGCGCAGCCGCGAGCTGGCGAACGTCGTGCGCACCGCCGCCGGTCGCCACCGGGGCCGGTTGATCAAGCTCCTCGGCGACGGGGCGATGCTGCACTTCGGGTCGGCCGCAGAGGCGGTGGCGGGGGCTTCGGCCGTGATCGAGCTGGCCGAGCTCGCCGGGCTGCCGGCGGCGCGCGCCGGCGTCACGGTCGGCGCCCTGATCCGCCGCGACGGCGACTACTTCGGACACACGGTGAACCTGGCCTCGCGCATCTGCGACGCGGCGGCGGCAGGTTCGGTGACCGCCACCCGCGAGGTCGCCGATCTGACCTCGGGGCTCGGCTGGTCTCCGATCGGCGAGGCGACCCTCAAGGGGGTGCCCGACCCGGTGGCTCTCGTCCGGCTCGCCCCCGGATCGGCGAACTCGACGCTCGATGCCGATGTGCCCACCTAAGCGCGAACCGCGTGGCGTCAGCCCTCCGTCTCGGCTCCTCCTAGGAGGGCGAGCCTGCGATGTTGACCATCCAGGAGATGCCGAAGCGGTCGATGCACATGCCGAACTCGTCGCCCCACATCTGCTTCTCGAGGGGCATCGCGACCGTGCCGCCGTCGGAGAGCTTGTCCCAGTAGCCGTGGAGCTCGTCCGCGTCGTTCCCGCTCAGCGATATCGAGATGTGGTCGCCGACCTTCACCTCGGTGCCCGGAGGTCCGTCCGACGCCATCAGGGTGAAGCCGTTGGCGGCCTCGAGCTGCGCATGCATCGTCCCGTCGGCGATCGCAGGGTCGTCGGTGCCGTACTCGCCGAACGTGTTGACGACCAACTCGCGCCCGCGAAGACGTCGCGGTAGAACTCCATCGCCTCCCGGGCGTTGCCATCGAAGTTGATGTACGGGTTCAGACGTGACGGCATCGTCGTGACCTCCGTTGGCTCGTTCATCGACGCCGTCGACGCTAGGGCAGGGCCGCGGGTCCGGTCAACGAGCGGCCGACACCTCAGGATCGTCCGCGATGTTGGCGCAATGCGTCGAGGATGAGCTCGAGGCCGAACTCGAACTCGCTCTCGAGGCTGAATCCAGACGTCACCGCGTGCTCTCCCACCTCGAGGAGATGCGGGAACTCGTCCTTCGTGGTCTCCTCGAGGTCGGGCCGCGCCGAGCCGTTCATCTCGTGCGACGTACTCGAGGACAAGCTGGCCTCCTGGATGACGTGTCCGTACACGTAGCTGTCGAGCAGCCAGAAGGCGTGGGCGGCGTTCTCGATCGAGAAGCCCGCCGATCGCAGGTTCCCGAGGATCGCGTCGACGTAGCGCATGACGGTGGGCCCCATCGCCCCGCGGGCCTCGAACAGCCCGATCGCCCAGGAGTGGCGGCCGAGCACCCGGCGCGCCGAGATCGCCCGCCGCCGCATGGCCAGCTTCCAATCGGCCTCGTCGAGGGGGACCTCGATCTCGCCGATGACGAGCTCGACGATCCCGCCGAGGATCTCCTCCTTGTTGGCGACGTGTTTGTAGAGCGACATCGCCTCGACGCCGAGTTCGGCGCCCAAACGACGCATCGTCAGGGCGCCGACCCCTTCGCGGTCGGCCAGATCGACGGCAGCGTGCAGGATCCGCTCTCTGGTCAGGGGCGGTCGGGCGGATGCGTCGTCGCTGGTCATCACGGTTGACGAGTTTACTAAGTAAACCTAGGATTACTAAGTAAGCCGACCGCGAACGAACGGAGGGACTGCATGGCCACGAATATCGAGAAGGCGCCTTCGGGCGCCGGAACCAGGTTCGAACCATTCCCCGTCAACGTGAGGATCAAGATCTCGGCGCTCTGGACGGCGATGCTGTTCGTCTTCGCCTACGTCGACATCTTCAGCCTGTACCGACCCGACGTTCGCGCCGACCTCGAAGCCGGTGAGGTCGGAGGGTTCGCGGTCGGCCAGTCGTTTCTGCTGGCGACCACGATCTACGTCGTGATCCCCGCCCTGATGGTGTTCGGCACACTCGTCCTTCGACCGAGGATCAGCCGGATCGCCAACATCGCGCTGAGCGTCATCTACGCGCTGACGATCGTCGCTGGGGCGATCGGCGAGTGGAACTACTACGTCTTCGGCAGCGCGATCGAGGTCGCCGCGCTCGCGGCCGTTGCCTATTACGCGTGGACCTGGCCGGAGGTCGGGCCGTCGGACGATCAGTCGGGGCGCCGGCCGACGAAGCTCTCGGCGCCGACCCCTTCCTCGTCGTCGTAGGGGCTCGGCACGGCGCGCACGTCGATGAACCCGACGTCGGC
>Ga0256867_10000576_pt1 | contig 14720 bp, 11 predicted proteins | sample RVTome_15_FD_185939 | JGI IMG/M metagenome (GOLD analysis project Ga0256867, IMG submission 185939) | Soil microbial communities from uranium-contaminated site in the Upper Colorado River Basin, Wyoming, United States - RVT150D86 (HiSeq) ... | reverse complement strand
CTCGACCTACCGGCAGGAGGCGCTGGGGAAGCACAAGGGCTACGAATACGCCCGCACGCAGAACCCCACGCGGGAGGCGCTGGAGCGGAACGCCGCGGCGCTCGAGGGCGGCACGCACGGCCTCGCGTTCGCCTCGGGGCTCGCCGCCCTGGACGCGCTGCTCAAGCTGTTCAAGGCGGGCGATCACATCGTAAGCGGCGAGAACCTCTACGGCGGCTCGATGCGCCTTATGTCCCGCATCTTCGAGCCCTACGGCCTCGACACCACCTACGTGGATGCGCGCAATCCGGTGAACATCGAGCGCGCCATCACCCAGAAGACCCGGATGGTCTACTGCGAGACGCCCACCAATCCCATGATGTTCCTGACCGACCTGCGCGCGGTCGGCGACCTGACCCGCGCGCGCGGGCTGCTCCTCGCGGTCGACAACACGTTCGCCTCACCCGTCTTCCAGCGGCCGATCGAGTTCGGCGCCGACGTGGTCCTGCACTCGACCACCAAATACCTGAACGGCCACAGTGATATGGTGGGCGGGCTCCTGATCACCAATCGCGACGACGTCGCGGAGCGGCTCGCCTTCATCCAGAACGCGAGCGGCGCGGTGCCCGGGCCGATGGACTGCTGGCTCGCGCTCCGGGGCATCAAGACCCTGCCGCTCCGGATGCGGCAGCACGACGCGAACGGCCGCCGGATCGCCGACTGGCTCGCGGGCCGGCCCCAGGTCAAGAAGCTGTACTATCCCGGCCTCGCTTCCCATCCACAGCACGAGCTCGCCCGGCAGCAGATGAGCGGGTTCGGCGGCATGGTGAGCTTCGACGTGGAGAACAACGACCTCGCCCGGAAGATCCTGGAGCAGGTCAAGGTCTTCCAGCTCGCCGAGTCCCTTGGCGGCGTCGAGAGCCTGATCGGCCATCCGGCGTCGATGACCCACGCCGCGGTCCCCCGCCACCTGCGCGACTCGATGGGCCTCACCGATTCCCTGGTGCGGCTGAGCGTGGGAATCGAGGACGTGGACGATCTCATCGCGGATCTGGATCAGGCGATGACCTGACCCCGGGCCTTCCGTTACGGGTCTCATCCTGAAACATTTGCCCATGCCCTGCGTAGGTCACGAGGCCCCCGACTCCCTGGCTCCCCGACTCCCTGGCACTCTATGACTTCCCTTCCCGCCCCCCGGTCCCGCGTCGCCCTCCCCCAGATCGCCGCCGTCTCCTGGGAGCACCCCGCCGATCGCGCCGCCCTTCAGGCGCTCCGTGCCGTACCGGGCTTCGACGACGTGGTGCGAAAGATCATCGCGATCCTGGGCGGCGAGCGGGGCATCCAGCTCCTGTTTCAGGGCAACGCGGTCCGCTGCGGCCCCCGGCAGTTTCCCAAGGCGCACGCGCTGCACATCGAGGTCGTCGCCACCTTCGACTGGCACGAGACGCCTCCGCTCTTCGTCTCGCAGACCCCGGTGTTCAACGCCGGCGCCTACGGCGTGGACCATCCGTTCATCGTGCTCCACTCGGCCGCGCTCGAGCTGCTCGACGAGGAAGAGCTGCGCGCGCTGATCGCGCACGAGATGGGGCACGTGGTGAGCGGCCACTCGCTCTACCGCACCATCGCCGAGATCCTCCTCAACATCAGCCTCGGCGCGCTCCCGATACTGGCGGGGATTGCCCTGCTTCCGATCCGGCTGGCGATCCTCGAGTGGAGCCGGAAGTCCGAGCTCTCGTCCGATCGCGCCGGCCTGCTCGGCGGGCAGAAGGTGCTGGCGTCGCAGCAGCTGTTCATGAAAATGGCGGGCGCCTACCGCGGCGCGATGGAAGCGGGCGAGATGCATCTCGATCCGTTCATGCAGCAGGCCAGCGAGTACCTGGAGGCCAACGAGGGGCTCGACGTGGTGTACAAGGTGCTGAACACGCTCGCGCTCACCCACCCGATGCACGTGGTGCGCGCGGCGGAGCTCCAGGCCTGGATCGCGACCGGCGCGTACGAGCGGATCCTGCGCGGCGAGTACGTGCGCCGCGGCACCGAGCAGAAGGAGCGGCCGCTGCGGGAAGACTTCAAGCAGGCGAAGGACTACTACGCCGGCGAAGCCCGGGAAGTCGCCACCAAGGTGAAGGACGCCGCCCGGCAGGCCGCCGACAAAGCCAAGGACGCGTTCCGGAAAGCCCGCCAGCAGTGAGGGTGATGGTCGTCGGCGGCGGGGGCCGCGAGCACGCCCTCTGCTGGGCGCTGCGACGCGACCTCCCCGCCGGCGACCTCTTCTGCGCCCCAGGCAACCCGGGGACCGCCGACCTCGCCACCAATCTCCCCGTCGCCGCGGAAGATCTGGACCGCCTGTCCGCCGCGGCCGACGCCCATGCCGTCGATCTCGTCGTCGTCGGGCCCGAGGGGCCGCTGGCCCTCGGCCTCGCCGACACGCTCCGCGCCGCCGGCCGACTGGTCCTGGGGCCCTCGGCCGCCGCCGCGCGGCTCGAGTCCTCCAAAGCCTTCGCGAAGGAAGTCATGGAGGCGGCCGGAGTACCCACCGCGCGGAGCGGCACCTTCACCAAGCTCGAGAAGGCGCTCAAGGCCATCGAGGGCCACCCCGAGCCCCTCGTGGTCAAGGCCAGCGGGCTCGCGGCCGGGAAGGGCGCCATCGTCTGCGCGACCCGCACCGAGGCGCGCCAGGCGGTCATGGCGATGCTCGGCCAGGGCATTTTCGGGGAGGCGGGCAAGACCGTCGTGATCGAGGAGTTTCTCGAGGGCGAGGAGCTGTCGGTGCTCGCGATCACCAATGGCCGGGACCTGACCCTGCTGCCCGCCGCGCAGGATCACAAGCGGCTGGGCGAGGGCGACCGGGGCCCTAACACGGGGGGGATGGGCGCGTACAGCCCGGTGGGGATGGCCGACGCGGCGCTGCTCGCGCGGGTCGAACGCGAGGTGCTCCAGCCCACGCTCGAGGAGATGGCGCGGCGGCGGGCGCCCTTTTCCGGCGTGCTCTACGCGGGCCTCATGATCGACGGCGCCGGGACGCCCAACGTCATCGAGTTCAACTGCCGGCTCGGCGACCCTGAGGCGCAGGTGATGCTCCCCCGGATCGGCACGGGGTTCCTCGAAGCCGTCATCGCCGCCGCGCGCGGCGAATCCATCCCGCCGCTGATCGTGACCGAGCGCGCGGCCGTCACCACGGTGCTGGCCTCCGCCGGCTATCCCGACGCGCCGGTCAGGGGCGCCGCGATCACCATCCCCGACGATCTGCCGGACGGCACGCTCGTGTTCCACGCCGGAACCCGGCGCGAGGAGGGCATACTTCGCGCCAACGGCGGCCGCGTGCTCGCAGTCACCGGACTCGGGGCCACGTTCGCCGAAGCCCAGCGGGTGAGTGCCCAGGCCGCGGAGCGGATTCAGTTCGAGGGCAAGCAATACCGGCGTGACATCGGGTGGCGCGAAGCGGCCCGCGTCCGGTCCGGCACCCGCTAGTCCCGCACCCGATCCACGTACGAGTCCCCGACATACATTCGGACCACCCGCCCGCCTTCTTCCACGAACCGCACCGTCTCACCCACCGGACCCCCGCCGGCCGGCGTGGTGAACCGGAACACGCCGTTCCCGAGCGGCTCCAGCCGCACCGGATTGTCGAGGTTCGCTGCGGTCGGCGGGACCAGGACGAGCCGCTGGTTGAGCAGGACGACGTGCATGTCGCCCCCGCGACTCCGATAGAGTCCGGCAAAGCGGGCCCACCCCGGCTCCCATGCGACCACGTTGGGCGTCCGCGCGGTCGCCTTCGCCACCGCGACGCCAACCGTGTTCATGAGCTGCGTCGCGATGTCCAGGGGATTCGAATCGTTCGTGTTGGTCAGGACGATGACGCCGACCTTGTCGTCGAGCTGGATCAGCGTCTGGGTCGTGTAGCCCGGGTAGCCGCCGCCGTGACCCACGTAGGTCTTGTCCCGCACCCGTCGCACCGCGAACCCGATGGCGTTCCCCTGGGTCCAGTTGTTCTCCAGCATGCGCACCCGGTGCATCTCGCGGAGCGAGCCCGTGCCGAGGATCCGGTCGCCGCCCCGTGAACCGGTGCGGAACTGGGCCGAGACGAACTTCGCCATGTCTCCCACTGTGGAGGTGATCCCGGTCGCGGCGCCCATGCTGCGGGCATCGATGAACGGCATCACGGCGCGCGACCCGTCCGGCATCCGGCGGCCATAGCCGACCGCCAGCCCCGGCACGTTCCGGTCGACGCTGGATTCGGTCATCCCGAGCGGCTGGAAGATGTGCTTCGTGACGTAGTCGGCCCAGGGATCGCCGCTCACGGTCTCCACGATCATGCCGGCCAGGGTGTAGGCGAGATTCGAGTACTTGAACCGCACCTCGGGGGAGAAGGCGGCCTGCCGGTCGGGCAGGAGGGCCTTGAGCTCCTCCACCGTCGGGAACTCGTGGGTGGTCCAGTGGGGCCCCGCTTCGCGCGGCAGACCGGAGCTGTGGGTGAGCAGCTCCTCGATGGTGGGCGGCGGGTCATCCGCGGCGGCAGGCTTGACCCGGAACCACGCCAAATGCTTCGAGACGGGATCGTCGAGGCCGAGCTTGCCCTGCTCGCGGAGCTGCATCACGGCGGTGGCGGTGAACAGCTTGCTGTGGGACGCCATGCGGAATTTCGTGGCCGGCGTCATGGGAGCACGAGCCTTGGTGTCGGCAAAGCCGAAGCCGGTGGCCCATACCAGCTCCTGATCGGCCACGACGCCGACCACGATGCCGGGAAGCCCGCGGTAGGCCATCTGGCCTTCGAGCCACGCCGAGAAGAGGCGCTGGGCGCCGAGGACGTCGGCACTGGTCTTCGGGTCGGCCGGTGACTGCATCGCGTCCACGGGCCGGAACGGAAGCAGCAGGAGCACTCCAACGAGCACCAGGAATGTCGCGGCACGGAGCCGTGCGGTTTGGTGTGTCATCGGGACCTCGCGTGAGGAACGGATGGCGTGGGCTCGCTGTGGTGCGAGCCCCGATCAAGTGCGGACGGTGCGCGGACGCGGAAGCGCGTACCGCGCCGGGACCAGCTCTTCGGCAACCGTGGCCAGGCGGTCGGCGAGCTCACGAAGGGTGCGTTCGCGCTTCCCGCTCGACCTGGCATAGACGAACCGGGCGGTGGAGTACACCAGTGTCAGCCAGAGCGGAATAATGACCGGGAGGAGCTGGGGGGCCTGCAGACCGCCCATCACGATGCCCATGATCGGGCCCATGCCGCCTCCCCCGGCACCACCGCCGATCCCTCCGAAGACGCCCCCGATAAGGCCGCCGAGGTGCTCCCGGACCAGGATGCGGGTGCGTCCGCTCCGGACCGTCACCGAGACCTGGCAGTCGCGCTTGACGCCCGAGCTGCTGCTGCCGCTATGAGCCCAGGAGAACGACCGGCCGAGCTGGCTCACCTGGCCGACGTTGCCGATGATGGTCCGGATCTCATCGACCAGGAGCGGGAACTCAGCGTCCGGCAGCTCACCCTCGACGATCCGCTCGAAAGTGATCACCGTCGGTCCGCCGATCAGCTGGTTCCGCTTCATGATCGGGGCGGGAACGGGCGTCGTGGTCGCCAGGGAGTCGACCGCGGCCCGCACCATTTCCGGGGCGATCCCGACCTCCGCGGCCAGCGCCTCCACTCCACCCACGGTCATGGCGCCGCTCTTCGTGGGATAGGTCGCCTCCAACTCGGCGGCCCGCCGGACGATCTCCTTCACTTCCTCGTCGCTGTACTGCCGCCGCAGAGGAGCGCTCCCGGTGAGCTCCTCGACGAACGCGGCGGGCGAGGCGGTGCGCTGATCGAGCCGGATCGACATAGCCCGCACCAGGGCCGATTCGATCCGGCCCTCGACCCGCGCCAGCCGCGCACGGTGATCCGCCTGGGCCTCGAGAAAGCGCCCCGTGCGCACCGCGTCCTCGGTGGGCCAGTGGCCCGGGGCCGCGCCGACCAGCATCTCATAGACCACGATCGCGAGACTGTAGACGTCGGTGCGCGCGTCGAGATCCGAAAGGCCGGCCGCCTGCTCGGGACTCATATAGCCCGGCGTGCCGATCGGGAACCCGGTGCGGGTGAGATTGGGGTCGCCCGCGGTGCTCACCGCCTTGGCAATCCCGAAATCCGCCACGATCGGATGGCCTTCGGCAAAGAGGATGTTCTCCGGCTTGATGTCGCGGTGCACCACGCCCATGCGATGCGCGTAGGTCAGGGCGTCGGCGACCCGGCTCGCAATCGACAGCGCCTCGCCAGGCTCGATCGGGCCGCGGGCGAGGAGGCGCTGGCGGAGCGACGGCCCGTCGATGAACGGCATGACGTAGTAGAGGAACCCACCGGCTTCTCCCGAGTCGTGCATCGTCAGGATGTGCGGGTGGGTGAGCCGGGCCGCGATCTGGATTTCCTTGAGGAACCGCTCGGTGCCGAGCGAGGCGGCGAGATCCTGGCGCAGCACCTTGACCGCCACCTCCCGCTCATGCCGCCGGTCATGGGCCAGGTAGACGGTCGCCATCCCGCCCCGGCCCAGGACGCGGCGGAGCTCGAACCGCGCGGCGAGCGCGGCCTGCAGGTCGGTGGGGATCTGTTCAGCCATTGTCGGTAATATACGGTGCCCGAATGCCTCCTCTCGCTCCCTAGCTCCCTCGCTCCCTAGCTCCCTAGCTTTCGGGGTGCCCGAGCTACCCGAAGTCGAAACCATCGTCCGCGACATACGTCCCGAGCTGATCGGCCGCCGGATTCTTTCGGCCCGGCTCTCCCATGACGATGTTCTCCGCGGCGTCACCCGGCGGAAGCTGTTGCGCGGCCTGGCCGGGGCTCAGGTGCTGGAGGTGACCCGGCGCGCCAAGCACGCCATCGTGCGAACGGAATCGCACCGCCTGGTGGTCCAGCCCGGGATGACCGGCTCGCTCCAGGTCTGCGTGGGGAAGCTCTCGGCAGACGAGCGGCGGTATGCCGTCCTGCGCGCCGCCCTGGACGATGGCCGCGAGCTGGTCTACCGCGACGTCCGGCGTCTGGGCACATTGTTATGGCTCGACGACGACGGCTGGCGGGGATATACGGCCGCGATCGGTCCCGAGCCCCTCGATCCCTATTTCACGCCCGAGGTTTTCGCGCGGATCCTGCAGCGGTCCCGGGCGGCGGTGAAGAAAGTCCTCATGGACCAGCGCGCCTTGGCCGGCGTGGGGAACATCTATGCGCAGGAGGCACTGTTCGAGGCGGGCATCGATCCCTCGAAGCCCGCCCGGAGTGTCCCCGCCGGGAAGATCCCCCTGTTGCATGGCGCCCTCGTGACGATCCTCCGCGCCTCCATCGCCCGGCAGGGCACGACCGTGCGCGACTACCGGACCGGCACCGGGGAAAGCGGCAGCTTTCAGCTCGAGCTCAAGGTGTACGATCGCGAAGGCGAGCCCTGTGTCCGTTGTGGCATCGCCCTCACCGGGACGCACGCGATCGACGCGCGCATCACGGTCTTCTGCCATCGATGCCAGTCGTGACGGCGCGCGCGTCGTTCGACCTTCCTCTCCCGACTGCGGACCTTACCGCCCTGCGGCGGCGGGTCAGGCTCCTCGCCGAGCAGCGCCCGGCCGTCTATCGCATGACCGATGCGAGCGGGCAGGTGCTCTACGTCGGCAAAGCGAAGCGCCTCCGGAGCCGGCTCCTCTCGTACTTTCACGCGACGTATCCGGACGACAAAGCCGCGCGGATTCTGCGGGCAGCGCACGACATCGCATGGGACTACGTCCCCAGCGAGTTTGCCGCGCATCTCACCGAGCTGCGCGACATCAGGCGCTGGACGCCGCCCTACAACGTCGCCATGAATCGGCGCCGCAACGCCGTCTTCCTGGCGATCCTCGAGGGCCGCGCGCCCAAGCTGGGCGTCACCGCGACGCCGACCCGGGAATCGGCGCAGTACTACGGCCCGCTGCCGTCGCCTACCCGGGCCCGGGAGGCGATCCGGGTCCTCAACGACCTGTTCGGCCTGCGCGATTGCGCCGACCGGATGCCGATGCTCTTCGCGGAGCAGTGCGATCTCTTCGACGCGCCCCGGCAAGCCGCCTGCCCGCGCTACGAGTTCGGCACCTGCAGCGGCCCCTGCGCGGGGCTCGTCACCGAGCACGGCTATCGGGAGCGCGTCCGGGGGGCGGCGGCGTTTCTCGAGGGGAGGTCGATCACCCCGGTCGACCGGGTCATCGCCTCCATGGTGGCCGCCTCCGAGACCGGCGAGTTCGAGGTGGCGGCGCGATGGCGGGAGCGCTTCGAGTCCCTCGAGTGGCTGCTGGGCGCCACCACGCGCGCGCGCGCCGCGGTGGATCTCCTCACCTTCGTGTATCGCGACACTGGCGCGTATGGGGACGATCGCGTGTACCTCATCCGCCATGGGCTCGTGCGGGCGAGCTACCCCTGGCCCGAGACCCCCATCGAGCGGGAGGCGTTTCGGGGAGTGCTCGACGCCGAGCGTGCCTCGGTCCGGTCCACCGCGCCAGCGCCGCTTCATGCCAGCCAGATCGACGAGATGCTGCTGGTGATGTCGTGGTTCCGGCGGCATCCCGAGGCCCTGCGCAGAACCCGCCCCATTGAAGCCCGGGGCGAGGAGCTCCCCGCGTTCAGCGCCGCACCGTCGCACACAGGGCCGCCATCTTGATGCTGGTCGTCGAGGCCCATGCGCAAACGATAGGCGCCACAATCCGGCCTCCGGCGTCGCTGTTCGTCAGAATCACCAGGCCATCCCCGGTCCCGGCGCTCATGAAGAAGGCCGCGCGCCAACCCTCGTTTGCTCCGTCGTACGTCACCAGATGCGAGCCGCCCGGCACGGCGAACTGCTTGTATCCGAGCCCGTGCCGGCCCCCGGTTGCTGCCGCCGGGGCAACCATGGCGGCCACCGCATCCGCCGTGAGGATGCCGCGGCCGGGGCGTTGCCCCTCCGGACCCGGCATTGCGGCCGCCACGAAGCGAGCCAGGTCCCGGACCGTCGTGTACACGCCGCCGGACGCCTGCTCCGGACCCACAAAGTGCGGCCACGGTCTTCCCTCTTCGTTGTAGGGCGTCGCGACTGCCGCGCGAAGCTCGGGTGTCCAGTCATATCCCGTGTGGTCCATCCGGAGCGGAGCGAAGAGGCTGCGGCGCATGTAGTCCGCGAAGCGCTCGCCAGTCACGTCCTCGATCAGGAGCTGGAGCATCGTGTAGCCCCCGCTCGAGTACACGAACTCCGAGCCCGGCTCCCGCTCGACCCGGAGAGCCCCATCGCTCCCCGGGTAGCCGTCGAGGGACTCGATCAGCGTCGGCATCGCCTCGCCTTCCACGCGGACCCCGTGATATCCGCGCACCGACAAGCCCGCGGTATGGCTCAGGACTCGGCGGACAGTGACGCTTCCGTGGTCGAACGCGGAAGGCGGCAGTTGCCACCGCCTGAGATACCGCTGGACCGGAGCATCGAGATCGATTTGATGCGTCATAGCGAGTGCGGTTACGCCCCACGCCGTGATCGGCTTCGACACGGACCCGATGTTGAACCGCGTGTCGTTGCCGACCTGCCGGCCTCGCGCCGCATCCGCCAGCCCGAAGCCCCGTGACCAGTCCAGCGTGCCGCCGCGGACGACGGCAACGGCGGCCCCCGCTACGCGATGCTGCGCCAGGAGTGATGGGACCAGCGTGTCCAGGGTCGGGCCGAGCCAGGAGGACGGGTGCTCGACGGCGGCCTGGGGAGGCGTCGTGCAGAACAGCGGAAGCAGCGCGCACGGGACAGGGAATCGAGGCATCGAATAGCACCTCCACGCAAGCGAGTACTTTATAACGCAAAGATGCATCTGGCAACCGCCGAGTCGCCGGTGGATGAAGTGGCGATGGCGGAACACCGAGCGCGCACCGGAGGAGGCTCCGCGGGCGCGTCCGCTGCGCGAGGGGTTGGATGGCAAGAGGACCACGACGATTGGGGGCCCGGTGCGCGCTGAGCGCGCCCGGCGGTATTCTTCACGCGGTTGCTGAGCCACCCGCCCTCCAACATCACGAGCTTGCCATGCGCCACATGCTGTGGGGCCCCCTGCTGCTCGGCCTCCTTGCCCCGTCCCTTGCCGCGCAGGCTCCCGCCCGCGACACCGCCCGCAAGGTCCTCCTCGTTCCGGGTGAGCGACACGGGCCGAGCGTGTTCCCCCTGGTCGACTATCCCGAGACCCGGCCGCTGGTCGCGGGTCAGCTCGACTGGAAGCACTACCACAGCACCGAAGAGATCGAGATGTGGATGAAGAAGTGGAGTGAGCAGTATCCCGATCTCGTGGATCTCTACCCCGTGGGAAAGAGCTTCGGCGGACGCACGCTCTGGCAGCTGACGCTCACCAGCAAGAAGACCGGCAAGGACACCGATAAGCCCGCGGCGTTCTTCGAGGGCGGCCGGCACTCGGGAGAGATCTCGGGCACCGAATCGGCCTTCTATCTCGCGTGGTACGTGCTCGAGCGCTACGGGAAGGACCCCGAGATCACCCGGCTGCTCGACGAGAAGGCCCTGTACATCCGCCCGCTCAACAACCCCGACGGGGGCGACCTCTACCGGCATTCGGCGCAGAGCAACCGCAGCAGCGTCAGGCCCCACGACTCGGACCGGGATGGCTTGCTGGACGAGGACCCGCCGGAAGACCTCGACGGCGACGGCTATACCCGCCAGATGCGGCAGAAGGTCGAGATGGGCAAGGGCGAGTTCATCCTCGATCCGGATGATCCCTCGGGCCGGCTGCTCAAGCGGGTCGGCGAGGGCAAAGGCGAGTACCGCACCTGGAGCGAAGGGATCGACAACGACCTCGACGGCCGCTACAACGAAGACGGCGTGGGCGGCCTCGACCTCCATCGCAATTACCTGGAGAACTGGCGGCCGGAACCGGGGCATGACGCCACCGGCCGCGGCTGGACTCAGCTCGGCGCAGGCGAGTATCCCCTGTCGGAGCCGGAGACCCGCGCGGTCGTGATGTGGCTGCTGACCCACCCCAACGTCGGCGTCGCCAACTCGATGGACACCTCGGTCCCGATGCACCTGCGCGGCCCGTCGGTGTGCGAGGAGACCGAGTGCATGCACCGCTCCGACCTCGCCATCTACAAGCACATGGACTCGGTGGGGCTGTCGTTTACCAAGTACCCCTGGGCGGGCGACGTGTATCGCACCTACAACACCCGTACTCCGGTCAACCAATTCACGGGAGATTCCACCCGTCCCTCGCCGCTGTTCGGCCATGGGCCGGACTGGGGATACTCCTACTACGGAGCCGTGTGGTACGGCGACGAGCTCTGGCACGGCGGCCGGGAGAAGGACTACGACGGCGACGGCATCATCGAGCCGTTCGAGGTGCTGCGCTACTGCGATGAGGCGTTCAAGGGCACCTGCTTCAAGCCGTGGACCAGGTTCCAGCATCCGCAGCTGGGGGAGGTGGAGATCGGCGGCTACAATCCCAAGTTCTTCAGCCAGAACGGGCCGCCCGAGGTGCTGGAGCAGTGGGCCGGCAACCAGGCCATGTTCAATCTCTACATGGCCAAGTCCCTTCCCCGGGTCGAGATCGTGGACGTCAAGATCGCCGGCGAGCGCGCGGCGAAGGACTCGGCCACCCACGAGCTCCGCGTCACGGTGCGCAACACCGGCCGGCTGCCGACGGCGCTGGAACAGGCCAAGATGGTGAAAATCGTGCGCCCCGACCGGGTCGTGGCCGAGTTCGCGCGCGGAAGCGCGAGTGCCGCCGTCGGCCGGGCGCCGGAGCTCTGGCTCAACGGGAACGACACGCGGACGGTCGTCTTGCGGGTTAAGGCCGGCACCGCCCCGGCCGATCGCAAGCTCACGGTCAGGCTCCTCAGCACCAGAGGAGGCGTGGCCACGCGCGACGTGACCCTCCCCTAACTCGAGTGGCGGGGCTCATTGGGCTTGCGGCGCTCGCCGCCGTCGTGTTCTGGCTCTTCGGCCGCTCGCGCCGACGGGCGGGGCCCGCTCCGGAAGACGACGTCGCGACGCCGGTGGATGAGGCGTTGCTCGCGGAGGCCGAGCGGGAGCTGGAGGAGGATCCGGAGGCCGGCCCGCTCCAGGATGGCCTCGACGACGAGGCCGCCGACGATTGGGGGCCGGGCACCCGCTGACCGCTCAGCCCGGGCGGCCCAGGCCCGCGGCGGCGTTGTCGTGTTTCGCGGGACCCGCGCGTCATAGTCGGTCCCGCGGACGCCGGACCCCGCCGCACGGCGGTCCCCCGATTCGATGAGGTCGACGCATGCCCCGATTCCTGGTTCTCGCCAGAGACGACAACAGCACGTTCAGCCGGCTCAGCCCGGCCGAGATGGAAGCAGTCATTCACAAATACATCGCGTGGAGCGAAGGCCTGCGCCGAAACGGCAGCCTGGTCTCCAGCGACAAGCTCAAGGACGGCGAGGGGAAGGTTCTCGGCCGGAGTGGCGGACGCGAAGTGGTGAACGACGGCCCCTTCAGCGAGGTCAAAGAGATCGTCGGCGGATACTGGATCGTGCAGGCGGAGGGCTACGACGCGGTGAAAAAGCTCTGCGAGGCGAGCCCGCACCTCGACTTCGGGACCCTCGAGATCCGGCAAATCGAGGAGCTGGGGTGATGGATGAGGTTCCGGGCCGGGTCGATGGCGTTTTCCGGCGATCGGCCGGGCGCATCGTCGCATTACTGGCGGCCAGGCTCGGCCCCGCCCGGCTCGACCTGGCGGAGGAAGCCGTGCAGGACGCGCTGCTCAAAGCGCTACAGACCTGGCCCCATCGGGGTGTCCCGGACAATCCCGAAGCCTGGCTCATGCAGGTGGCCCGCAACCGGGCCCTGGACCTCCTTCGCAAGGACACCCGTCACGACGATGCAGCAGCGTGGCTTGGCGCGGGCGAGGCTGGGGCCGACGCGCCCGCGGGGGAAGCCGAAGAGCTGGGGCTGTTGCTGTTGTGCTGCCATCCGGCGCTGACCCCGCGCGCACGCGTCGCCCTGGCCCTCAAGACCGTCGGCGGCTTCAGCGTAGGAGAGATCGCTCGGGCGTTCCTCTCCGAGCCGGAGGCGGTGGCGCAGCTGCTGGTCCGTGCCCGGCGCGCCATCCGCGATCAGGGCCTGCGCCTGGAGCCGATGGCCGGCACGCAACCCAGCGGACGGCTCGCGGCCGCGCTGGATACCCTCTATCTCATGTTCAACGAGGGGTATTCGGCCACCGGGGGTGAGCGGGTTATCCGCGAGGAGCTTTGCGTGGCCGCCATCCGCCTCGCCGAGATGTTTCTCGCGGAACAGTCCACGGCGCGGCCCGAAGTGAACGCCTTGCTGGCCCTCATGCTGTTCCAGGCCAGCCGGCTTGGCGCGCGGATCGCCCCGGACGGAGCGCTTCGCCTGCTCGACGACCAGGACCGCTCACAGTGGAACCGGGACATGATCGCGGCGGGCTTCCGCCACTTCGCGCAGGCGACCAGCGGAGCCCGCATCACGGCATGGCATGTCGAGGCGGCCATCGCCAGCGTGCACGCGGCTGCGGAGCGCCCGGAGGACACCGACTGGACCCGCATCCTCGCGCTGTACGATGATCTCATGTCGCTCAAGCCCTCGCCGGTGGTACGGCTCAACCGCGCCGTGGCGATGGGGCGGATGGGCCGGATCGAGGCGGCGCTCCGGGAGCTGAACGACGTCGCGGCGCATCCCGCCATGCGGCGGTACTTCCTGCTGGACGCGGCCCGGGCGGAGCTGCTGCTTCGCGCCGGCCGCGCGACGGAGGCACGAGCGGCGCTCACGCAAGCGGCCTCGCGGGCGGGCACCGAGCCGGAGCGCCGCCTGCTGCAGGCGCGGCTCGCGCGCGCGAGCAAGGAGCCATCGATGGCGAAGCGCACCGGAATAACGACCGGTCTGGTCCTGATGCTGGCGATGTCCGCCGCCATGAGCGGTGCCGCCGGTACGGGCGGTACTCCCCATGCGTCGCCCGCGCGACAGGCGGCCGATTCACTCTTCGCGCTCACCTTTGCCGTTGGTCCGGCCTGGGACACCACGAAGCCTCCCGGCGCGCAGGCCGGCTTCCGGGAGCATTCCCAGAATCTCGCGCGGCTTCGGCGGGCAGGCAGGATTCTCGCGGGCGGGCGATTCGGTGCGCTCGGGCTCATGCTGGTGCGCGCCCGCGACTCCGCCGAGGTGCGTGCGCAGCTCGCCGGCGATTCGACCCTCACGCACGGCGTATTCAAGGCCACGATCGACGTCTGGCGGACGATCTACGACGGGCCGGTCCCTGCCAGGTGAACGAACCGGTGCTCGTCGCGCTGCTGCTCGTGCTCTCCGCGGGAACCCTCGCCGGCCAGGAGCCCGCGGCCTGCCTGGCCGGGCCGGGCACGCCGCGACTGGACCATGCGATCGTCGTCGTCCACGACCTCGACTCGGCCGCGGCACGGTTCGGTCCCCTCGGCTTTCGCTTCAAGCCCGGTCGTCTGCACCCGGACAGCCTGCTCAACCTCCACATCAAGTTTCGGGACCGCACCGAGGTCGAGCTCATGACCCTGGCCGGCACGCCTACGAGTCGCATGGCGCGCGACTACGCCGACCTCCTGGCGACCGGTGAGAAGGGTGTGTATGTGGCGCTGTGGACCGACGGACTCGACCCGGTCAAGGCGAGCGCGGCGCGCATGACGCTGCCGGTGCGCACCACCACCCTTGGCGCGTGGCACTTTCTGAGCTTCCCCGGTGTCGGCGACGCGGCCGCCATCTTCTTCGGTGCCGGAGGGCTGCCACCCGTCGATCCCGATTCGATCCTCGCCCACCCGAACGGGG
>Ga0256867_10000575_pt1 | contig 14726 bp, 16 predicted proteins | sample RVTome_15_FD_185939 | JGI IMG/M metagenome (GOLD analysis project Ga0256867, IMG submission 185939) | Soil microbial communities from uranium-contaminated site in the Upper Colorado River Basin, Wyoming, United States - RVT150D86 (HiSeq) ... | reverse complement strand
ATGGTCGACCTGGTCGAGGAACAGGGCCCCCGGTCGGGTTGGGAGAAGGGCAGCAGCCACGACGTCGACTCCCGTGGTCAAAACCGTGTCAGAGCGCATCGCAGGCTCGGTCAGTGCCCCTTCCTCGAGGAGCCCGGCGGCGAGCAGGGCGTTGACGACACTCGTCAGCAGTACGGAGGGGTCACTGTCCGACTCGTCGAGTGTCAGCCAGCCGGTTGAGCCGGCCCGCTCGGCCCGGAACTGGCCCATGACCGTGGTCTTGCCGTACCCGGGAGGAGCCAGGATGGACACCACGGGGATTTGAGACGCAGAGTGGAGCCTGTCGAGGACTCCTCGCCGCACCACGAGACCCGCACGCGATGTCGGCGGGCGTAGCTTGAAGTCCAGCATTCGGCGGATGTACTCCCTGATGAGAGCTGACCAGGTCATTCAGGCGGTTGCCCTCGGCAGAGGGCATCACCACAGGCTACTCAGTCTCAACGGGTGTCGGTCTTCAGCCCTCGACCACCTCGAGTTCGAGGGCCGCCATGAGATGGGGCAACGCGGCGGTCATTCGGGCGACGCCGATGATCGGTGCTACCACCAGGAGGGCGTGAAAGATCTCGTCGTCGTCGACACCCGCTGCCATTGCCAACTCGGCCGCCCATTGGAATGTGGCCGGATCGGAGTCGACGCTCAGGAGGGCCGCGAGCCTGACGAGGGCCGCGGTACCGGCATCGAGCCGGAGTGAATCGGCCAACGACCCGCTCATGACGAGGTTGGTGGCCTCGCGCTCGTTGAGAGCCAGCTTTCTCAGCAGATTCACTTGATCAGGAGTCATGGGACCAAGCCAGCAGCGACCTCCTTGGCCCATTCTGCAGCCGGCAGCCCCCGGGGCCATCGTCCCCTTGGGATGATCGGCGTTTCATCCCCACCGGACGATGTCGCGTGACGGCGCAGAGTGGACCATGGACGAAACGAAAGGAGATCGTGTATGCCTCTTTTGGACCTGTTCTGGGCCATGTTGTGGTTCTATCTGTTCTTCATCTGGATCTGGTTGCTGATCAGCATCTTCGGGGACATCTTTCGGAGTGATGACATGGGCGGCGGGGCCAAGGCCTTCTGGATCCTGTTCGTCATCGTGCTCCCGTTCTTGGGAGTCCTCGTGTACGTGATCACGCGTGGCGACAAGATGAGGGATCGCGCGGCCAGGGAGGCAGCGGCCGCCGAGGCCGCGACCCGGGACTACATCCAGCAAGCGGCGGGAACTACGTCGGCCGCTGATGAGATCGCCAAACTCGCAGCCCTTCGCGACAAGGGTGTGCTCACCGCGGCGGAGTTCGAATCTCAGAAGGCTGCCCTACTCGGCTAGGGGAGTTTCCGGTATCCGTCGAGGGAGGCGGTTCGCGCCCGAGGTGCGCGACCGCCTCCCCTCGCGTCTTCTAAGAGGCGGTTTGGCCGGCCACCCAATTGGAGGCGTCCTCGTGGGCGCGCGCCAGCGTCCCGCCGAGCCACTCGTCGGCCGGATAGACATTTTCGTCGCCGATGAGCCCGGTGACACCGGTGATCGTCAACTGCTCGATTACGCGGGGGGCGGCAGAGACGATCATCAGCTTGCTTCCGAACTGTTGGAGTCTCATCGCATAGCGAGCGATGATCTCCATGAAGGTCGTTCCGAGGTCGCTCTTCCCTCGCAGCCTGAGGATCACCACCGAGTTCCCAGAGTCGGGGGTCACTTCGGGGAGGGCCTTCTCGAATATCGGCGCCGCCGCGAAGAAGAGACTGCCGTAGGGCTGGAGCACCAAGACCGTGTTGCCCTCGACTCGTGTGGGAGGATCGATTTCCCTCATGTGGCCGTCCTCGTCGAACCACCATTGCATGACACGCACCTGGTTCGACTGGCGGATGACGTAGAGGATGACCGACATCCCGGCGCCGACGAGGACCGCAGTCTGCAGCGGGATCAGCATCGTCAGCCCGAATGTGACCGCCAACACCGTGGCTTGGGTCTTCCCGGTGCGCCAGACAGCCTTGATGTCGGCGGGGTTGACGGTGCGAAACCCGATGAGCATGAGTAACCCGGCGAGGGCGGGCATGGCGATGTAGCCGACGAGATTCCCCAACAGCAAGGTGCAGAGGGCCATCACCAGTGACGCGATGATCAGGGCGCTCTTGGTCCTCCCGCCGGCTTCCTTGATGAGAGAGCTGCCCGACATCGAGCCTCCGACCGGCATGCCCTGGAAGACCCCGGAGGCGATGTTGGCCGCCCCCTGACCCACGAAGTCACGCGAAGCGTTGGGATACGTCCCGTCGGGGTTGGGGAAGTTCGCCGATATCCCCGCGCCCTGGACCAGCCCGACGAAGGCGAGGGCGGCAGCCGGCACCAACAACTCGAATATCAGGCTCGGATCGGGGAGCACCGGAAGCGGCAGGGAGCGGGGGATGTCGGTGACATCGTTGAGGAGAATCACTCCCCGGCTGAGGAGGGGGGCGACGGCTGATGTGGCCACGATGGCAACCACCATTCCCATCGAGCCGAGCCTGGTCCGCTCCAGCATCACTATGAGGACGATGGTCGCCGTGCCAATCACCATCGATGGCCAATGTGCTTCGCCGAGATTGAGCAACAGGTCGACAGCGCGCGCCACCCTATTGGCCCCCTCCGCCTGATAGCCGCTGAAGTTGTCGAGCTGCCCGAGGATGATGTTTATCCCGACCGCGTTGATGAAACCGACCATCACCGCATTGGAGACCCAGCGCAGCAACGATCCCAGCTTGAGCAACCCGGCGACGAGCATGATTGCTCCGGTGAGGATTGAGAGTGTGAACAGTGCGCTCGCCGGGTCGTCTCCGGAACGGACACTCGGGACGTCGGAGACGATGATCGCCATGGCCCCGGTCCCCTGCACCGCCATGAATGTGGCGCTGGTGAACAGCGCCCCGGTCACGGTCCCAACCATGAAGGCATAGAGCCCGAACACCGGGTTGACACCGGCGAGGAGCCCGCTGGCGAGGCCGTCGGGCACGCTCTCCACGCCGAGGACGATGCCGGCCACGGCATCGTCTTTCAGCGTTTCACGAGAGAACAGCGAGGCTCTCCAAGACTTGATCCCGTTCGAGCTGTCGGCCCCGGGGACGGCTCAGCCGGCCAGGATCTTGGCCTTCTGGGCCTCGAACTCGGCGTCGGTCAGGACACCGGCATCCCTCAGTTCCCCCAACTCCTTGAGTTGGGCCAGCTTGTCGTCAGTGCTCGGCTGGGCCGGCGCGGCGGGCGCCGCGGCCTGGGCCATTTGCTCCTGCTCGTAGGCTTGGGCCTCGGCTTGCTGTGTCCATCGGTCGCCTTGGCGCCGGGAGACGCGATTGGAGACCGCGGTGGCCGTGCCGGCCACAACGGCCGTGCGGGCTACGGTGCGCATCAGTCTGGGCATTGTCTGGGCTCCTTGTTTCAGCTCTCGGCGGACTCGAGCTCGTCGAGGGCGGCGATGATGTCGTTGATCGGGATGCGTCCTTGTGCGACCAATTGGGCGCCACCCTTGCGCAGGGCGGTGGCGAACGGTGCCGCCCAGCGGTTCTCGTAGACGAGGATCGCAGCGGCGGTCCCCGGTTCCAACGCGTTCCCCGCCTCCTGATGGTCCTCCTCGTCGAGCAAGCCGGAAGATGCTCCCACGAACACCGCGAGGTCGGGATGTCCGTCGAGATCGAAATCGCCGATATCGATCTTCAACACGTTCCCATCCTCGTCCTTCTCGATGAAAGACATGTCGAGGATGCGGACGATTCCCCGGTCCACGAGATCGACCAGATAGGGGAAGGCCTCGCCGGTGGGCGGTGACCCCTTGGGCCACTCCACTATGAGGTAGTCGACGGGTCCGACTTCCATCTCATCTCCGCTCATACGCTTCCTTTCGCTCGCGCGGGCAATATCGAACCAACCGTCGCGCCGATGCGCTTTGGCGACATCCTCCCGATGGGGTGAAGCCGTGGGGGCAGGTATCGTCCCCATCGGATGATGCCTCTCCGCACTCGAAATCATCCAATGGGTCAGAGGCAAACTGGAAACGAGGAGGACAAATGGCAACTAGAGAGGTGAGCGGCTGGGCGGTCGGATGGACCATCTATGCCGCGGTCTGGATGTGGATCCTTGGGTTCTTCCACGCGATGGCCGGCTTCGTCGGCATCGTCGAGGACGAGATCTACGTGACCACCCCGGACTACGTATTCCAGTTGGATGTCACGACATGGGGATGGATCCACCTGATCCTGGGGATCGTGGTGTTGCTGGCCGGGTTCGCTGTGTTCAACGGCTCGGTGTGGGCACGCACCGTGGGCGTCATCATCGCCGTGTTGAGCACACTGGTGAACTTCGCCTGGCTCCCGTGGTATCCGCTCTGGGGTCTGCTGATGATCGCGGCCAACGTGTTCGTCATCTGGGCCCTCACCGTCCATGGACGGGATGTGGCCGGAGGCTGACTCCTCATGACGCCGGGGGCGGATGGCCCCCGGCGTCAAGTGGTCACACAGCGAAAGCCCACGTTCCCCGACGAGCTGTCGGGAGTGTTGGAGCTTCGTGCCGCCACCCGATAGCGGTAGCAGTATGACTCGTGGCACAGGTACGAGCCGCCACGCATCACCCGGTGAGTTCCTGTTCCTGGCCCGGTCGGATCGACCACGTCATGCGAGCGATAGGCGTGCGCGTCGAACCAATCCTGGCACCATTCCCAGATGTTGCCGGTCATGTTGTGCAGCCCGTATCCATTGGGAGGGAAGGCGTCGGCAGGGGCCGTCCCGACGAAGCCGTCGTCTCCTGTGTTCTCGCCGGGGAACGAGCCCTGCCAGACGTTCATCAGATGGACACCGCCGGGTTCCCGCTCGTCACCCCAGGGATACCGGTTCTGCTGGAGGCCGCCCCTCGCCGCGTATTCCCACTCGGCCTCGGTAGGTAGGCGTTTGCCCGCCCATCCGCAGTAGGCGACGGCGTCGTCCCACGACATGTGGACGACCGGATGGTCGAGCCTGTCGCCGATGTCCGAGTGTGGGCCCTCCGGGTGTCGCCAGTCCGATCCCTCGACCTGACGCCACCACGGCGCATGCACCACCGATCGGGTGGGTGGGAAGTCGTCGGGGAGTAATCCGGCGAACACGAATGACCAGCCGTAGCGCTCTGCTTCGGTCCGATACGAGGTTGCCTCGACGAACTCGTCGAACATCGTATTGGTGACCGTGGTGACGTCGATCCAAAAGGGGCTCAACTCGACCGGGTGCATAGGGCCTTCACCGTCTTCGGGGTAGCCGTCATCGTCGTCGTGACCCATTAGGAAGCCGCCGCCGTCGAGATGGAGCATTCCTGCAGGCGAGGTTGCGGGGCCCGGCACGGCGATGCCTTCTGTGTCACGGCTGAACGGGCGGTCCGCCTCCGGTGCGCAGCAAGAATGCATCTCAGCCCTCCCTCGATCAGAGGCGGGAGCCCGCTTTCCTATGAGGCGTACCGCCTCCGGCCCATCGTGGCCGATCCGGCGTGGAGCGCCACGTCGAGGAACAGCCCGATGATGGCTCCGAGGATCCCCCATGGTGCCGCAGCGTCGCCGATCACATACCCGAGGACGTAGAGCGCGGTGGTCCAGGGCAGGAGGATGATCCCGGCCAGCGGCAGAATCCAACTGTCACCGAAGGCTCGGTCCACCCAGTCGGTGAGCAACCAGAGCCCGACGACACCAAGTCTCGGGCTTATCCCCAGGAGGAGAAGAAATAGACATCCCATCAGCGGCTCTCGGCCCGGGGTTCGATCTCAAAGCTCATTGGTGCTCCTCTCAAGTGACGTGATATTCGCACTGGATCCGCACCAGCCACATCACCCTATCGGGAGGATGGTGGGATTCGAGCGCGAATGCGATGATCGGCTCGCTGTCAGACACGGCGTACATGACCGTTGCGAAGAGAACCTTGCGGTCGCGCCGTTTTGGATCGCTTTGCTGCTCTCGCACGAGCTCATCCTCATGGACGCCAACGGCATCGTCGTCGCCACCTACCGCCAGCCACTACCCGTTCTGTGTCGATTATCCCGTCTCTCAGACGGGATAATCGACACAGAAAGTGGGTCACACGCCCAAACCCAGGCTCCCCGCGATGACGTTTCGCATGATGTCGTCGGTGCCGCCGCCGATGGGGCCGACCCTGGCGTCGCGCCAGAATCGCTGCGCCGGGTACTCCTTGAGGGCGCCGGCTCCACCATGCACCTGGACGCACTCGTCGGCCACCTCCCACGCGAGACGCTGGCTCGACAGTTTGGCCATCGACGTGATCCGAACGAGCTCGTCGCGTGGCACGGGCTTGCCGGCCTCGTCGGCAATGTGATGTCGCAATGCGTGATAGGTCAACGCCTTGGACGTGCGAATGCGCACCGCCAAGTCGGCGAATCGGTGCTGCCAGACCTGGAACTTGATCACCGGGCGGCCGAACGCGTTGCGCTCCCGGGCGTATCGGATGGCCGTCTCCAGCGATAGCTCGGCCAGGGCGATGGCACCGAGCGACATCATCAGACGCTCCCATTGGAAGTTCTCCATGATGTGACGGAATCCCGAGCCCACCTCGCCCAGTCGGTTCCTGTCGGCGACACGCATGTCATCGAAGAACAGCTCACCGGTGTGCGACGTCTGCCAGGCGATCATCTTCATCCGGCGGCGGTCGAGGCCCGGGCCGTCGGTGTCGACGAGAAAGAGGGTGATGTTGTCGTGACCGGGATTCTCAGACGTGCGGGCGGCCACCACCAGGTAATCCGACCACGAGCCATTGGTGATGAACATCTTGGAGCCGTTGATGACCCATTCGTCCCCATCACCGCGCGCGGTGGTCCGTATCGCATTGACGTCGCTTCCGGCCCCCGGTTCGGTCACCGCCAACGCCCCGATCAGGTTGCCTGCGATCGAAGGTCGGAGGTAGCGCTCCTTCTGGTCGTCGTCGCCGAAGCGGTCTACATAGAGCGCGGCGAGTTGGCTGTGTGCCCCCAGGTCGGACGCGGTGCCAAACGTCAGCCCCCTGGACAACTCCTCGATCCACACCGCCTCGGCGGCATAGTCAGGCCCTGTGCCACCCCAAATCGGGTCGAATTTGGCGCCGAAAAAGCCTGCGGACCCGACCTTCTGGAAGAGGCCCCGCGGGTAGTCCCGCTCATCCTCCCACCGTTCGGCAAACGGGTTGATCTCGTTGGTGACGAAGCTCCTCGCGGCTCCCCGGTAGGCGTCATGCTCATCGCGAAAGAGCGGCTCGAGCCCACTCATGCGATCCCCATGATCCGGGCCAGGATCTCACGCTGCACCTCATCGCTGCCTCCACCGATTCGCCCGATCCGCATACCCAACCACTCCCGCGAGATGAACGATCCCTCCATGAGACCGGCCCCGCCCAGGGTCTGGACGGCGGCGTCCGCCACCTTGTTCGACACTTGTCCAACAGCGAGTTTGGCCATGGCGACCTCCTCAGTGGAATACACACCGCGGTTCCACAGGTCGCAGCACTCATAGACCAGCGCCTGAACCGCCTCCACTTCGGTGGCCATGTCGGCGAGCCGGTGTGACACCGCCTGGAAGTCTCCGATGGGCCGGCCAAAGGCCCGGCGATCCTGGGCGTAGGCGATGGCTTCTTCGAGGACCGCGCGGGCGCCGGCGATGCCGAAGACGGACACTCCCATCCGCTCGCCCTGCAGCTCCCACATGATCTGCTTGAACCCTTCTCCTTCGACACCGAGGAGGGCGTCGGCGGGGAGCCGCATGTCGTCCATGAAGAGCAGTGCGGTGTCGGAGAGACGCATCCCGGCTTTCTCCAGCTTCTTCGAGACGTTGAATCCGGGAAGACTGGTGTCGACGATGAACATCGAGATCCCGGCCCAGGGATTGTCCACTTCGAGCTGACCGGTGCGTACCACCATTGTGATGAAGTCGGCCCGAGCACCGTTGGTGATGTACATCTTCGACCCGTTGAGCACCCATTCGTCGCCGTCGCGTAGGGCGTTGGTGCGGATCGAGGCGACGTCCGATCCGGTGTCAGGCTCGGTGATGCCGATGGCACCGATGAGCTCGCCACTGAACGCCGGTTTCAGCCAGCGTTCGATCTGAGACTCGGTCCCGAACTCGAGGATCGGTGGAGTGGCCATGTCGGTCTGCACCGAGAGGACCATGGCGATGGGTTGGCTGACCCGGCCCACTTCCTCGAGGAATACCACCTGTGACCAGTAGTCCCCACCCTGGCCCCCCGCCGACTCGGGGAAGGCAAGACCGAGGAAACCGAGCTCCCCGGCGCGGCTGAAGACCTGGTTGGGGAAGTCCCCTTCCTCCTCCCAATCGGCGACTGATGGGGCGATCTCGGAGTCCACCCAGCCCCGTATCGTCGTGCGGAGCAGCTCGTGCTCGTCAGTGAACGGCGACAGGCTCATCACGTCGTTGACCCTAGTTTTTCCCTCGATCGAGGGCGTGACGCACCACACAATCGCCCTCTTGGGGTGAGGAACGGGCTATCGGTGCACCGTACGGTGAGGAGATGGAGCGGAATCGTGAGTTCGTCAACCTTTTCGGTAATGGCGCCACCGGGATGAACCGTCTTGTCTTTCTCACGGGTAGTTTGGCGGGACGATGAACAGCACGATCAGTGACGACCGCCTGCCCGAGCTGCTCGCTCTGGTCGGCGACTCCGACTCGGTCGAGCTCAAGCTGACGGTGGCCGACACACATCACCGCTCCACCGCAGACTCGCTAGAGCTCGATCCGCTCAACGCCGAGATCCGTCAAGTCGTGTTCTTCGACACTCCGGACTTGGCGCTGAACCGCTCGGGCCTGGTGGTGCGGGGGCGACGTATCCAGGGTGGAGCCGGAGACACCGTGGTCAAGCTGCGTCCTGTGGTCCCGGATCAGATCCCTTCCAACTTGCGTCTCTCGGGGAGTGTGGCCATAGAAGTCGACGCCATGCCCGGTGGCTTTGTCTGCTCGGCATCGATGAAAGGCAAGAGCAGCGCCGCCGCGGTCCGGCGGGTCGTCCTCGGCGCCAGCCACCCCGGCTCTCTCTTCTCCAAGCCGCAGAAGGCCTTCTTCAGACAGCACGCTCCCGAGGGTCTGCGCATGCGCGACCTGGCGGTGCTGGGCCCGATCAACATCCTCAAACTCAAGTTCGGGCCGGCGGCCCTCGGGCGGAAGATGGTCGCCGAGTTGTGGCTGTACCCCGACGGGTCGCGAATCCTGGAGCTCTCCACCAAGAGCGCTCCCGGTGAGGCTTTCCAGGTGGCGGCGGAGGCTCGGGGGTTTCTCGCGAACCACGGGATCGATCTCGGTGGTGAGCAACAGACCAAGACCAAGACTGCCCTGGAGTACTTCTCGTCTGCCCTCACCGATGAGGCGGTGCCCGTCACGGCGTCCTGACGACTCGGGTTAGGTTCTAGGCGATGGCGGCTTCGGAGAAGGTGACCCTGTCCGGTGCGTCCGGGGCTTGGGGGGATTCGTCGCTATCGACGGCACAGCTGCTCGAGGACGGGCGCAGCGATTACATCATCTACGAAGGCCTCGCCGAGATCACCATGGCCATCCTCAGCCGGGCCCGGTCGGCGGATCCTGGCCTTGGCTATGCCCGTGACCTGATCGAGACCATCGCTGCCAACGTGGACGACTACCGCGTGCGGGGAATGAGGGTGATCACCAACGCAGGGGGGGTGAACCCCCATGCCGCTGCCGATTTGATCAGGACGGCTGATCCCTCGGTCAAGGTAGGGGTGGTCACCGGTGACGACCTGATGGGCACGCCATCGCTGGACGAGGCGGCGCTTTCGGGCCGGCCGATGTCGGCGAACGTGTACCTCGGCGCCCGGCCTATCGCCGCCGCCCTCGACGCCGGGGCCGACGTGGTCGTCACCGGGCGCGTGGTCGACTCCGCCCTCGTCCTCGGACCACTCATCCACGAGTTCGGCTGGGGCTCATCGGAGCTCGACCTGCTGTCGGCGGGGTCTCTGGCGGGACATCTCCTCGAGTGTGGGCCCCAGTCGACCGGGGGGCTTCTCACCGATTGGGAGGACACCCGAAGTTGGGCCAACCCGGGCTTTCCCATCGCTGAGGTGGCTTCAGACGGCTCATTCGTCCTCACGGCACCGGACGGCACCGACGCACTGGTCGACGTGCGCACCGCCGCCGAGCAACTTCTCTACGAGATCGGGGACCCGTCCCGCTACCTGCTCCCCGATGTCACGTGTGATTGGAGATGGGTCGAGGTCGAGGAGGTCGGGATCAATCGAGTCCATGTGTCCGGCGCCCGCGGGCACGCCCCTCCCCGGACCTTGAAGGCATGTGCCCAGATCCCTGACGGGTGGCGGGCCCAGTCACTTCTGTTCGTAGCTGGCCGCGAGGCGGTCGCCAAGGCGCGTCGCATCGGCGCAGACCTGGTCGACCGGGGCCGGGCGATGTTGCGCCGGGCCGGGCTGGACGACTTCACGGCCGTCGACATCGAAGTGCTTGGCGCCGAAGACACCTACGGCAATCACTCCCGAGCGGCGACGTCGCGGGAGGTGGTGCTAAAGATCGGGATCCACCACCCGAGCCTCGAGGCCGTCGAGACGTTCATCCGCGAGGTCCCCTCTGTTGCGCTATCCGGCCCACCGGGGGTCTCAGGCGGGGGAACGGGTCTGCCGCGGCCCACACCCATGATCAGGTTGGAATGCTTCGCAGTGGAGCGCGGTGCTGTCACTGCCGCGGTCGAGGTCGACGGCACGGTGGCCGCCTTCGTCGACGTCGCTTTGTCGGCCACACCATCGGTGGATTTCGAGCCGACGCATGGGTGCCCGGGCGTTCCCAAAATGGCCTCCGGGGGAGGGCCCAAGATCACGGTCCCCTTGATCGCCGTCGCCCACGGCCGCTCCGGCGACAAAGGGGCCGACGTCAACATCGGGATCCGCGCCCGCCATCCCGTCTTCTGGCCGATCTTGCTGTCAGAGTTGACCGCCGATCGTGTCGGCGAGTACTTGGCTCATCTCGGAGCTTCAGAAGTCACGAGGTTCGAACTGCCCGGTATCCAGGCGGTCAACTTCCTGTTCCAAGGTGGGCTCGGCGCCGGTGGCACCGCGTCGTTGCGCTTCGACCCCCAGGGAAAGGCCGTAGCCCAGCAACTCTTGGAGATGGATGTCGAGATCCCGGCGGACATCGCAGCCCATCCGACGGTGCGATCGCTCTGAACCTCGCGCCCTCCACTCGACCACATGTCAAACATGAAAGAATCAACCCAGGGTTGCCACCACCGCTGAGCGGGGGCACGAACCCTGGGTTGGTGTTGTCTAGGCGAGCAGCTTGGCCTTCTGGGCGGCGAACTCTGCTTCGCTGATGGTTCCGGCATCACGCAGCTTGGCCAGCTTCTCCAGCTCGTCTGCAGTGCCGCCTGATCCCGCCACCTGTCGGATGTAGTCCTTCTGGGCAGTTTCCATAGCCTGGTAATCCCGGACTGTGCGCTCCTGCATGTCGCCCCCGTTGACGATCAGGTAGATCAGGGCACCGAGGAGTGGGAGGACGATCAGGAAGAACACCCAGCCGGCCTTGGCCCAACCCGACATGTCGCGACGGAAGATGTCGCTGAAGATCGAGATCAGGAGCCAGATCCACACAAAGAACAGGAACAGCCAGAGCATGGTCCAGAACAGGTCCAATAGGGGCATTGATTCTCCTTCGAATCACTGAGGTTGCGCCGGGAGTCTAGGCATCGGGCCGCGGGGGAGAGCAAGGTGCCGAAACCGCCATTCCCGCAAACGCAAAGCTGTCGTATCCTGTAGCGAATGAGGTCGCCGAGGATGGGCAGGCTCACAACGGTCGCGATCGTCTCCGGCGTGGTTCTCGCCGCCTGCTCCAACGGCAGCGCCGATGTCCGCACCATCACCGACGACCAGAGCCTGAGTCGGTTCGACCTCCCCACCGACTGGCACACATACGAGCTCTCCGAGCTGTCCACGCTCGAAGAGCTCCCGTTCGATACTCCCTATCAGAGCTTCACTTTCCCTGCGATATCTAGTGTCGGCTTCGACGGGGCGCCGGTCCAGGACGTGACCCAGCTCAATGCCAGCATCGCCGAGGCCGACTACCCGATCGGAGCCGCCTCGGTCCGTCAGGTCGGGGATATCGAGCGTGACTTCCTCTCGCGGGCGATGCTCACCCAGTCGGTCGTCCCCTACCGAACCATGGCCAACCCCGACGAGATCCAAAAGGAGGATTTCTCCTTCGGCAACGGCTTCGACGGGGTGCGGGTGCTGTTCTCCTTCGAGAGCGCGGCGGGCTCCGATCTCGGTGTCGCCTATCTCATCTCCGTCTCCAACCCCGAAGACAGCCGGATCTACTCGATCGTCGCCGGGTGCAATCGTGACTGCTTCATCGCAAATCAAGACACCATCACGAAGGTGGTCGACTCATGGCTCGTAAACAAAAAGGGCTGAACTCTCGCATCAGAGACGGGCGGGTGACCCGGCGCAAGGCCGACACCTGGGATCGCATCAAGTTTCTGATCCTGCTCGGGATCGTCATGACGGCGATCATCCTCAGCTCGCCCGATCTTGGGTTCCTCGGCTTCCGGGAGGTGGTGACGAACTTCTTCGCCACAACCGCGGGCCGGGTGCTGGCGGTGATGTTCGGACTCGAGGTCCTGCGCCAGATCCACTACTACGTCTCGGAGAAGTCGGCGGCCTACCATTCGTTCTGGCGGGACACGGTGTTCGGGGGGCTGGAGCGTTTCACCCACCACCACTTCAAGCCGTGGACCCGTTTCCGGGTGGGAAGGCTGTTCCGTTGGTCGCTCTACCTGCTGATCCTCGGCGTGCTTCTCGACTACTTCATCGCCGAGGTCAACGGGCCCATCCAAGCGCTGGTCGAGGCGCCGCGCACACTCGTGGAGGCTCTGCCCTTCATCTTCCAACTGATGTTCGGGTTCCTCTTCGTGGCCGTCCAGTTCCTCGGGATCTTCTGGCTGTTGTCCCGGGGCGGCATGGACGTGATCCTTCCCGAGGAGGTGACCACCCGCTTCGACGACGTCTGGGGTCAGGACCACGTCCTCGACCTCATCCGGGAGAACATCGCGTTCCTCGAGAAGCCCGACGAGATCGAGGCGAAGGGCGGTTACATACCGGGCGGAATCCTCTTGTGGGGGCCCCCCGGCACGGGAAAGACCCTTCTCGCCCAGGCAACGGCCGGCGAGACTGGGCGCCCGTTCGTGTTCGTGGAGCCGGGCGCCTTCATCAACATGTTCTTCGGGATAGGCATCCTCAAAGTGAAGAGCCTCTACCGCAAGCTGCGCAAGCTCTCCCTGCGTCACGGTGGAGTCATAGTCTTCTTCGACGAAGCCGACTCGCTCGGCTCCCGTGGCCAGCTCGGCGGCACCCCTCAAGGCCAGCTCGGTCATGCTGCCCGGGGTGATACCGGCTTCTCCTGTAATGGCTTCTCCTATCTCAGCCCTGCCTCGCAGCGAATGCTGATCGATGCCTGGAACGAGGACGCCCAGGCCGGGACTCCGGACGAGGAGCCGCGTCGGCGCTGGACCGACCGCATCATGATGGGCGGAATGGGCGGTGGTGGCGGCATGGGAACCCTCCAGGCGCTGCTCACCGAGATGAACGGCCTGACCAAGCCACGGGGTCTCACCAACAGGCTTCGCAAGCTGTTCGGGTTCAAGCCGAAACCACCCCCCAGGTACCGGATCCTCCACATCATGGCGACCAACATGCCCAACGCGCTCGACGAGGCGATGTTGCGGCCGGGCCGCATCGACCGGATGTACAAGGTCGGGTTCCCGTCGAAGGACGGGCGCCGGCAGACGATGGTCGGGTACTTGAACAAGGTGGAGCACAGGCTCAGCGAAGACGAGATCACCAAGCTGGCCACCGTCACCCCCTACTACTCGGGGGCGATGATCAAGGACATGGTCAACGAGGCATTGATCCTGGCGGTCCGCGACGGGCGGGAGGCCATCGAGTGGCCCGACATCTGGAAGGCCAAGGCCCTGAAGGAGCTCGGCCCGCCCGAAGACGTCGACTACGTGCAGCGGGAGCGTCACGCGGTAGCCATTCACGAGGCGTCCCACGCCGTCACTGCCCACCTGCTCGGGGCGCACCGGCGGATCGACCTGGTGTCGATCGAGAAGCGTTCCTCGACCTTGGGCATGGTGAAAAGCCAATCCGAGGAGGAGCGGTTCACTCAGTGGAAGTCGGAGTTCGAGACGGACATCATGGTCTCTCTGGCCTCGCTGGCCGGGGAGCGGATGTTCTTCGAAGAGGACAACAGCTCCGGAGTGTCGGGTGACCTCAGCTCCGCCTCTAGGGTCGCCGCCCTCATGGAGGGCTCATTCGGGATGGGCTCCAGCCTCACCTCGGCGATGGGGACACGGCAGAACGCCGGGGGTGGCCCGGCGAATGCCGTGTCGATCTCATTGCGGGAGAACCGGGAGGCGATCGAAAAGAGTCTCGGCCATCTCTATGACGAGGTTGCTGTGCTGCTCGCGGAGCATAGGGACAACGTGCTGGAGCTGGCGGCGGTCCTGGAGATGCGCAAGAACATCTCGGGTGATGAGGTGGCCGAGATCATGGGCTCTTCACCCGGGTCACGAACGATGCGCGAGCCCAAGGGTTGGCAGGCCGTCTCCGACATGGTGGCTGATGCCCGCCAGCGGGACGCCCTGTTGCGCAGTGGCCGGGACGCGGTCCCCGTCGAGGCTGCCGTCGAGAACGAGGAGACCGATTAGCCCCTCGTGGTGTC
>Ga0256867_10000574_pt1 | contig 14731 bp, 10 predicted proteins | sample RVTome_15_FD_185939 | JGI IMG/M metagenome (GOLD analysis project Ga0256867, IMG submission 185939) | Soil microbial communities from uranium-contaminated site in the Upper Colorado River Basin, Wyoming, United States - RVT150D86 (HiSeq) ... | reverse complement strand
CCGCGCTTCCGCGAGCGGAGAGCGGTCCTGCCCCACCGCGAGGCAAGCTCCTCCGGTCACCGCGAGCACGGCGAGCATGCAGCTCGGCCCGATCCGGACCCGGGTCATGGGTTCTTCGCCTCGAGCTCGCGCAGCTCGCGGGTCTTCTCCGCGAGGGCGGTGACCAGCCGCTCCAGCTCGCGCTCGTAGCTGACGGAGTCCATGGTGGCTTTCCTGAGCCGGAGCTCCGCGACTGCGGATTCGAGCGCACGCCGCTCCTTGTCCAGCGCGGCGACGCGCGGGTCGCTCGACACGATAAGGGGTCGGAGACCGAAGGCGATCTGCCGCGCCAGCGTCCCATCGGCTTGCGCGCCGCCCGGCTCGGCGCTGCCCTTCTGATCGCCGTTGTCGTCCAGCTGCGCGTGCTCCGTCAGAAGCCGGCCATCGCTCTCGTAGACGCGCGCCACTTCGCGGCGCGCGTAGAGGAATGCCTCGAGCAGGGTGACGCGCCCGTCCTTGTCGGCGTCCGCCTCTCCATCCGCCAGGCCCTTCGTAAAGGGACCCGCGAACGTCGTGGCATTCCGCTCCATGGCGCTCTTGGTGGCGGTGATCACCACCCGGCCTCTGCCGGAGAGCGCAGGGAGAAAGTCCCCGGAGCCGCTCGCGGCGTTCAGCACGACCAGGATGCGGCCCTCGAACGGCGCGAGGCGCTCCGCGAGCTCGCGGGCGGACAGGTCCGGACCGGGCAGCCCGATCCGGGAAGCCGCGCCTTCGCCGCTCCCGTGCCCCAGCAACGCGAGGAACACGATATCGCCCGGCGCGGAGCGCAGCGCCAGACGCTTGAGCGCCACCGCGATCTCGGCCGACGTGGCCCGCCCGCTGATTCGAGCCCGGTCCGCGGCGGGATCCTCCGCCAGGTAGATGAGGCTCGAATCGGCCACGCCCCACCGGCTCCTGGCCGCGTCCACCAGTCGCGCCGCGGCCTCGGCAAACTCCCGGGCATAACGAGGCTCCCCGCTCAGGCCCGTGACGATAAGCAGGTGCGTACCTCCACCCTGCCCCCTGGCGCCGGTGAACGGGGCCAGCGCCAGAGCGGCGATCAGGAGCGCCGTGCGCCGCCCGGACGTCATGCGAGGCCTCGCGACCGCCGGAAGCTCCATTCGGCGGCGAGCAGCCCCAGCAACAGGAAGAACACGAGCGGCGCGTCCCACAGCTCCTTGGCTTCGGTAACGGTGATGCCGCTCTCGGTGTACACGACGTCTTCCGGAAGCGAGCCGATAGCGTTCAACGGATAGTACCGGCCACCGGTTTCCTCGGCGATCCGGCGGAGGAACGGGGTCCGCAGCTCGGCATCGACGAAATCGGCGCCCTGGTCGGCGACCCACACCCACGAGGGGTCGGCACGCAACGAGTCGCCGCCGCGGGCCGATTCGATGTCGATCCGGTAGAGGCCTTCCTCCGCGGCCGTGAATACCCCGCGGTACGCACCATGCTGGCCCAGAATCCAATCGAGTCCGATGGAGCGCTCGACCCCCGAGGGCGCGGTTACGGTGCCCCGCACCGCGGCATCGTTGACGCCGGAATAGGCGGAGTCCCACAGCTCGGCCCGCACTGTGATCGCCTGCCCGGGACCGGGGCGTGCGGGAGAGGCGGTCACCTCCAGCCGATCGGGGGTTTCCTCCACCAGCCACCGCAGCATCTGCCGCCAGAACGTCTCGTGCGACAGGTCCTCGAGTGGAACCGCGGCGTGCATCTGCCAGAGCCAGGAATCCTGCGGCGCGAAGGCGGCGGCGCGCCCCCGGCCGTAGCGCTGCGCGGCCAGCAGCGGGGTGCGCGATCCGCGTTCCGAGCCGGAGCCATCGAGCAGGACGGTGGCGCCGGGACGGGCGTCGTCGATCCGGTTGACGAGCGTGAGCGGGGGCAGGCTGTCCCAGCGCTTTCTCCCTTCCTCCGCGGTGCCGCCCAGCTGCATGGCCACGTGGGAGAGGCCGGCCGGCGTGGGCCGCACCTGTAGCTCGGCGGGTGGGCGGAGGGTGTCCTCCCCGGGGCGGCCCGAGAAACGAAGGGGCAGGACCTCCTCCAGGGGGCTGCCGGTCCAGCCGCCTTCGCCGAACGAATGGCGCCCGCCGAGCGCGAGCAGCCCGCCGCCCCGCTCGCCCACGAAATCGGCCAGCATTCGTAGCTGGTCGAGAGTAAACGCGCTGGCCTCGAAGCTGCCCACGATGATCGCGCGATACCGGAAGAGATCGACCCTCGAGGTGGGAATTCCGCCCGCCAGCTCGAGGCTGTCGTCGACCCCGAGCCGCAAGAACTTCCCTTCCGCGGTGCGCAGCATGCCCACCAGCTGCAGGTTCGAATCGGAGGCCGCCGCCCGACGCAGGAAGGGGAACTCGGGGCGCGGCTCCCCCTCCAGGTACAGCACCTTCTCGCGCCGGTCCCGGATCTGCAACACGGTCGCGGTCTGGTTGTTCTGCTCGACCGCTTCGCCGGGAACCGGCCGGACGGCAATCCGGATCCGCCGGGGCCCTGGCTCGGTACCCGGCAGCCGCAGGTGGACCGTTACCAGGTCTCCATCGCGCGGGATGCTCACCTCCTGCACCGCCACCTGCCGCCCGCCGTCCTCCGCGGTTACGGTCACCGACTTGCCGCCCATCCCCCGCTGCCGGAGCGTGACCGTCGCCACCAGCGTGGCACCCCGCAGCGCCGATGAGGGCAGGTCCACCCGCTCGATCGCGATGTCGCTGGAGAACCGCTCGGAGCCCACTCCGACCGGATAAACCGGCACCTTGCGGCCCCGGAGGGCCAGCAGCGGCTCGGCGAGGGCGCCGGCCCCGTTGTCGGCCCCGTCGGTGACCAGGACGATTCCAGCCACGGGGAGGCCCGCGAGGTCGCGCCTCGCCTCGTCCAGCGCGAGCGCGAGATCGGTGCGGGCCCCGTTCCCCCGCAGCCGAGCGGCGCCGCCCACCCGGTCGAGGCCGCTGCCGAACCGGTAGAACCGGAGCGCGAACTTCTCGCCGAGGGACCGCACCACATCCGCGGAGTCGGCGAAAGCGGCCTGGACGGCCGCAATGCGGGTGATTCGACCCGCGTCGGCGATGCTCATGCTGCGCGAATCGTCGAGCAGCACCGCGAGGATGTTCCGCTGCGGGACCGCGCTCGAGACCAGGAGCGCGGGACGCATGAGGCAGGCGGTCAGGAGCGCGAGGGCGCCGAGGCGGATGACACCCAGCACCACGCGGTCGGCCGGGCGAGTCCGGCCACGGGCCGTCACGTACGTAAGCGCGACCGCGCTCAGGATGAGCGCTGCCGGCAGGAGCAGCCGCATCCCGCCGCCCTGTTGCCACACCAGGGTTCCCCGCTCGAAGACTCGAGGTGGGTACTTCAGCAGGAACTCGAAAACTGCGTCGAAGACCACGCGCACAGACACCTATGACGCTGGATGACTCGCTCCCGATGTCACCCGCGAGGAGTGGCCGGCGCCGGGAGGAAGGGCTCTCTGAATCTTACCTAGGCCGGACGGCCCGGCTGAGGCCCGGGTTTCCGGACCGACCAACTCTGAAATGGGCACAATTCGGTCATTTCAGGCTCCGGTAGCGCCCCCGCCGGTCCCTGTTTAGATATGATGAAGGGGTATCCCAGGTAGTCGCCCGCGCGACGGCGCCGCTCCGGCTGCCGTCGCGCGATCGTCCTCGGGACGGGAGTCAGTCGAATGACAAAGCGCAAGTTGGCCACCATTGGATTGCTACTTCTGGCCCCGGTCGCGGCCGGAGCGTTTCTGGTCCAGAGCAAGGAGCCGCTGGACGGCGCCCGGTTGTTTGCCCAGGTGCTCCAGCGGATCGAAGACAGCGCCGTCGATTCCGTTTCGCGCAACGCGCTCTACGAGAAGGCGGCCCGGGGGCTCATCAAGAACCTCCGCGATCCGTACGCCGACATATACTCCCCGGACGAGCTGGCATCGTTCAATCGCAATACCCTGCGCAACAACTATGGCGGCCTCGGGATGCAGATCGAGCCGCAGGACGACCAGGTCGTTGTCGGCCGCGTGTTTCCGGGCACCCCGGCGGCCGGCGGGGGCGTCCAGCCCGGCGACCGGATCGTCCAGGTAGACTCGGTCTCCACCGCAGGACTCCGCTTGGACCAGGTGTCGGGCCGTCTGGTGGGCCAGCCGGGCACCAGCGTCGAGGTGGTCTTCCAGCGTCCCGGGATTCCGCAACCGATCCGATCCCGGTTCGTCCGGGCGATCATCCGCGTGCCGGCCGTTCCCTATACGCTTACCCTCGACGAGGACGTTGGGTACATCCCTCTCCAGAGCTTCAACGAGTCCAGCGCGGACGATGTGGAGCGTGCCTTGGTCTCGCTCCGGCAGCGCGGGGCCCGGGCGTTCGTGCTCGACCTTCGTGCCAATGGGGGAGGATCCCTGGATCAGGCACTCGAGATCAGCAATCTCTTCCTGAGGCCCGGCCAGGAGATCGCCAGGGTCCGCCACCGGACCAAGGCGCCCGAGATCTACAAGGCGAATCGCCCGTCGGTCCTCGACTCCATGCCCGTCGTGGTGTTGGTGGATGGCGGCAGTGCATCGGCGTCGGAGATCGTCGCGGGCTCGCTCCAGGATCATGACCGGGCCCTGGTCGTGGGCACGACCTCGTTTGGAAAGGGGTTGGTACAAACCCTCTTCCAGGTCGATGGCGGCTGGGCGCTCAAGCTCACCACCGGGAAATGGTACACGCCGAGCGGCCGTTCGATTCAGGCCGAGCACGACCGGCTGGATGACGACCGGTTCGTGGAGTACGCCACGCCGGCCGATTCCGCTCGGGCCGACTCGAATCGCGTTCGCCCTGTCTTTCGCTCCGATGCCGGGCGTGAAGTGCTCGGCGGCGGAGGGGTGACCCCTGACGTCGTCGTGACGCCCGATACCTCAACCGTTGCCGAGCGCGAGCTGCTCCGGGTGGTGGGCCCCGCGTCGCAGACGTGGTACGTGACCCTATACAACTTTGCGCTGGAGCAGAAGAACACGCTGAAGCCCGGCTTCACCGTCACGCCGGAAATGCGCGAGGAGTTCCTCCAGCGGCTGACGAAAGCCAAGGTGCCGGTCACGAAGGCGATGTTCGATTCGGCGCCCGACCTGGTTATCCGAAGCATGGAGGACCAGCTCGCCCGGCTCGCCTTCGGCGACTCGGCCGTGTTCCGGCGTCGTGAGAAGAGCGACACCCAGCTGGCTGCCGCGCTGGATTACCTCCGGCGGGGGCAGACCCAGCGGCAGATCCTGGCCCTGGCGTCGGAAGCGGCCAAGTCCAGGCAGCAGGAGGAGTAGGTCAGGGCGCCGTCGTTCCCCGAAGGATCCCGGCTCGGACCCGGGCTGCCTTCGGGGATGCCTGGCGGTCGAACACGAGGTGCGATTCGGTCTCGATCACCCGCCGGATCTGCAGCGTAAGCGTTCGCTCGGCGTTGGCCCGTCGCACCACGACGGGAATGCTGGTCCCGTCCGCCGCCGACGCGTACCGGGTGCGGAATTGCTCGCCGAAGTTCTGGTCTTTCACCTGCACATCGCCAAGCCGGACCAGCTCGTCACCCGGCTGCACCCCCGCCGCGGCCGCCGCCCCCTCCGGCACCACTTCGGTCACCATCACCTTCTCCCCGTCCGAAGCCGTGCTCACCCCGACGCGCAGCACCCGCGTGCTGTCGGTCACGAACAACATCCCCGCGAGCCGACCCACTTCCGCCCAGGGGTACGCCTCCCGGCCGTCGACGTATTTCGCGTGATACTCCGCGAAGGAGCGACCGCCCGCGGCACGGCTCGCGGCTGCCAGGAATTGCTCGGTGGTGAAGCCGCGCCCGCGCTTGTAGGTCGAGTCGTACAGCGAGCGCATCACGTGATCGAGCGACCGGCGGTTGTCGCTCGCGTCCCGAATCAGGATGTCGAGCAGGAGGCCGGCCAGCGAGCCCTTGTCGTAGTAGATGTGGGAGGTGCCGTCGGTCGGCTCGATCCAGGTGGAGAGTGAGGCGTCCTCCAGGGCGACCGCGGGGAGCGACGCGACGTTCTGGATCTTCCCTCTGGTGACGTTGAGAAAGACCGTCGAGTCGATGATGCCGCCCCGCACCAGGGCGAGGTCGGCGTAGTAGTCGGTGATCCCTTCGCTGACCCACAGCAGGGGCGTCGGCTGGGGTATGTCGTAGCGGTAGGGGTGCAGCTCGGCCGGCCGCAGCCGCTTGACGTTCCACGCGTGCACGATCTCGTGCGCCGTGATGGAGGCCAGGAGCGGCGTCCCGATGAACTGCGGGTTGTAGATGCCGACGTGAGAGTTCTGATGCTCGAGCGCGCTGCCCCCGCCGTACGAGCCCTCGAAGATCAGCATCGTGGTGTAGGTCTCGAATGGGGTCTCGCCGAAGACCGCGACCAGGGGAGGCATCATCTTCCGGATCTGTCCCCAGAGCACCTCCCGGCCCAGGCCGCGCAGAGTCCCGGCCGGATAGGTTGCCAGCCGGTGCCAGCGGCCGTCGACCTGGGCGCTGTCGATATCGATCCGCCCGATGAAAAACGGCATGTCCACGAGATCATGGAAGTTTCCCGCCCGGTAGCGGAACCCGGCTCCATCGGGGGCCATCCCGGTTGCGACCCGCCATCCCGAGCTGGTGCGGACGCTGACCTGCGCAGGAAAGTCGAGGCCGATGCCCTCCGGATAGAGAAACACGTTGGTGCCGTTGACCAGAAGAAAGTCCTGCGTGGACCAGGCCATGGCGTTGTCCAGCGAGTCGGCCACGAACTGGAACCGCACTTCGACCGGGCCCGGGCTGGTCACGCGCACCCGCCAGGTGTCGTAGTCGGTCTTGTCCCACGACAGCTCGCGGCCGCCGGCGGAGGCGCCGAACGCCTGCACCTTCCGCGCGAAGTTGCCGATGCCGTAGGCTCCGGGCGTCCAGGAGGGAAGCGAGAGGAGCACGGGACCGGCGACCCCGGCCTGAAACCGCATCGCGATCGACGCCTGGCGTCTCGCCGCGGTGCTCGAATCGAACGCGATCTCGTACTGGATGCCCGTTACCGCCGGACGGGATTGCGGCGGCTGCGCACACAATGGGGTCGTCGCGGCAAGAAGCGCGAGCGTCGCAGTCGGAACAAGCGGCCGATGCACGATGAATCCTTTCCCAAAGCCCAGCGTAGAGACGAATCAGGCCCGGCCCACCGCCGGAGTATCCGTCCGTGAGGAGACGATGTTCACGAGCACCCTCGCCACCGCCCTGGCTGCATGCGCCTTCATGGCGTCGAGCGGATGGGCCCAGAACGGTAGCATGGTAACGCTTCTCGCGGCGGATCGTGCCGCCGCCGAGCGGAGCCTGAGGGAGGGCCCCGGGTCCGCGCTGATCGCGGTCCTCGGGCCGGATGGGGCGGTCCTGTGGCCCGGCGCTCCCGTCGTCGCGGAACGGGAGCCCGTTCGCCGGCTGTTCTCGGGGGTTCGCTTCGATTCCACGACATTCACCTGGGAGCCGCTGGGAGCTGAGCTTTCCGCCGACTCGACCCTCGGCCTGACCTGGGGTGTGTCCCTGCGGGCCTCGGTGAGAGGTGGAGCGACGCCACCGGTCGGTGGGCGTTACCTGGCGAGCTGGCGGCTGGAGGCCTCGCGCTGGGAGCTCACCGCCATCGCCTTCACGGGAAACGCCGCACCGGCAGCGGCCCCACCGAAGGACCTGCCGCTCCGGCTGCCGGCGCTCACGACGACGGGCACCGCCGGGCGATTCGTGGCCGCGGACCTCGCTTTTGCCGGGCTCGCGGCCGACAGCGGCGCTGCGCTCGCCTTCGAGCGGTGGGCCGCTCCCAAAGCCAGGCTGCACGGTCACGTGCTCACCGTGGGACCCGCGGCGATCGGCCGTGCGATCGGGTCCGGCGGGAAGGCGACGTGGCGCTGGCATCCGGTCCTGGCCTGGACGACGCCGGCCGGCGATTTCGGCTTCACGGTGGGCGAGGCGACAATCACACCGGAGAACGGCAACATCGCCTATTCGAAGTATCTCACGGCCTGGCGCCGGTTTGCCGATGGGCGCATTCGCTTCGTCGCCGACGGTGGCAATTCCCGGCCCGAGACCCCCTGACGGAACGGCTCATTTCAAGGGGAGCGCCAGTATCCGCGGACCCGCCAGCCGGGCCCCCTCTCTCAGCCGTCCGGCCGGGTCATACTTCTCCCAGTGGCTGTTCGCCACGTAGTAGAACGTGCCGTCGAGAAGGAGCCCTAGGGTGGGCTCATCCGCGAGCTCCGGTTGCCGGTCCAGCACTTCGAGCTCCGAGATCCTGCTGCGCGCGGCATCGAGGCGTACGCGAAGCACCCTCGCCGGTGAGATGCCATTCTGAATCGCGAGGAGCGATCCGTCCTCCCAGGTGAGGCCGTCGATCCCGAGCGTCGTCGACCGGGGCGGAGAGGGTAGATCGCGGACCTGTCGGGTTACCAGATCCACCGCGAGAATGCCGTGCGAATAGTCGGCGACAAACAGGGTGCGTTCGCGCTCGTCGAGCGCCGGACCCTGCAGCGAGCGGAACAGGGGATGCCGCAGGAACTCTTCGATGCGGTCGCTGCCCCGCCGGACCCGCCAGATCACCGGGGCGTCGCTGTCGGTGGCGTACACGTCCCCTGCCGCAGTCAGCACCAGGTCGCCGAGCAGATGGGCACCGGAGCGGGCCCGGATGAGCCACCGGCCACGGAGCCGCCCCGTCGAGAGGTCGAAGGCGAAAATGCCGCTGCGTCCGCTGTCGGCGGCGGTGAAGCCGACCATCTGCGGAATCGCGGCGCTGGAGACCCAGAGCGTATTCGCGGCCGTATCCGTCTGCATCCCGAATACGCCCCAGAGTCCATCCTGCCCGGGGTGGACCAGCTCGTGCGTCTCTCCGCCCGGCAGCACGCGCAAGATCTTCCGGTGTCGCACGCTCCCCAGATACCACGCGCCGGTCTTCGGGTCGTGGGCGAGTCCTTCAGGCCAGAAGTCCCGCTCCTCCACCTCGAACGCGACGCGACTTCCGGCGATCGGTTGCAGATTGGCGGCGAGCCGTGCGGCTGCGGACCGGACCGCGGGGGCGTCACGCAGCGGCGCGAGGTCCACCGAAGCGGAGAGGTCGTTACCGCCGCCGAGATCGGCGAGCAGCGAGAGTCCCGTCACCACACCAGAGGTATCGAGGATCCGCGCCGCGATGGTGGCGTACCCCAGCGCATACACCGGCTGAGCCGGCCACGCTTCCATCGCTCGGCGCAGGTGCGCCCGGGCCAGGGCGAGCTCACCGCGTCGCGCCGCGAGCGATCCGTCCCGCCAGGCTTCCCGGGCAACCCGGGCGGAATCGAGAAGCGCCTGGGGGAAAGGGACGGCGGACGCGGACTCGGGGCGCGCGAACAGTGCGAAGGCGAGGACGGCGCAGAGGCGAACGCTCATGAGGGCACGACGGCGACCCTGCGAGGGCGGTTTCACGCCGGGCCCAGCGCCAGGCCGAGCGCCGTGGCCGCGAGACGCGGGGTTCGTTGCGCTAGCGAGTCGATGGCGTCTTGGGTGGGATCTCCCCGCCATCGGGGCCATAGAACATGACCCACACCGCCAGATCGTCGGTGAACTCCTCGAACTGGTGGGATTCGAACGCCGGCACGAGCAGGACATCCCCCGGGGAGAAGGAGTACTTCTCCTTGCCCCGGGCGAAAACGCCGTGGCCCCGGGCGACGAAGTAGACCTCGTCGTGTCGGTGGGGCACCTGGGCATCATTGTCGCGGGGCGCGTAGAGCTCGATCATCAGCGTACCGCGGCTCAAGAGCGAGACAAACCGCTCCCCGCCGGGTCCTGGAAGCCGGGCCAGGGCCTCGTCGAAGGAAAAATGCATGGAGTGAGACTACAACTCGCCTCTGGTCGAAGCAACCGGTGCCGTGGTCTTGCCTGGAGCGCGGAGCCCAGCCATCCTACCCGCTCCCCCGTCGCCCCGGATCTTCCCATGCGATTCGTCGCATTCCTCTTCCTCGCGTCGCTGCACTTCGCGGCGCCGACCGACGCCACCGCCCAGAACCGGCGGACCACGCCGCAGACGGCGCTCCAGCGCCAATTCGGGCCGGCCGCCGAACGTCTCATCTCGGCGGCGACCGCGGACAGCGCCGCGTGGAACAAGCTCGCCGAGCTGACCGATACCTACGGCCACCGGTTCAGCGGCTCCCCCGCGCTCGAGAAGGCCATCGACTGGGTAATGGAGCGGATGCGGGCGGACGGGCTCGAGAATGTCCGCGGAGAACCGGTGATGGTTCCCCGCTGGGTGCGCGGGCATGAGTCGGCCGAGCTGCTCGTGCCGCGCTATGGCAGGCTGCCGATGCTCGGGCTCGGCGGCAGCATCGGGACCCCCGAGGGCGGCATCACCGCCGAGGTGCTGGTGGTCACGAGCTTCGACGATCTGCAGGCACGCGCGGCGGAGGCGCGAGGCAAGTTCGTGCTCTTCGATGTCCCGTTCACGACCTATGGAGCCACCGTCCGCTACCGGACGACCGGCATGAACGCGGCGGCGAGGGTCGGCGCGGTGGGCGTGCTCCTGCGCTCGGTGGGCCCCACCGGGATGCGCACTCCCCACACCGGCACGATGGCGCCGTACGACAGCACCGTCACCCCGATCCCTGCGGCGGCGATCACGATGGAGGACGCCGCCATGCTGCACCGGATGCAGCGGCGCGGCCAGCGGATCGTCGTGCGACTGGAGATGGATGCGCACTTCCTCCCCGATGCGCCGTCACGCAACGTGATCGGCGAGATCGTCGGCCGGGAGAAGCCCGAGGAGGTCGTCGTCATCGGCGGCCACATCGACTCCTGGGACGTGGGCACCGGCGCGATGGACGACGCGGGCGGCGTCGTCGTGGCCTGGGAGGCGGTGCGGCTGATGCAGAAACTGGGCTTGCGGCCGCGGCGGACCGTCCGCGTGGTCGGGTGGACCAACGAGGAGAACGGCATGCGCGGCGCCCAGGCGTACCGCGACGCGCATCGGGCCGAGCTCGACAAGCATGTCCTCGCCATCGAATCGGACGGCGGCGTGTTCAAGCCGGTTGGATTCGGGTTCACCGGATCCGATTCCGCCCGCGCGATCCTCCGCCAGATCGTCGGCCTGCTCCGGCCGATCGGCGCGGACTCACTGCTTCCGCAGGGCGGGGGCGCCGACATCGGGCCCATCATGGCGCTCGGGGTTCCCGGCATGGCGCACGTCGTCGACGGCACCAAATACTTCTGGTATCACCACACGGAGGCGGACAACGTCGACAAGCTCGACCCGCGCGAGGTGGCCCAGAACGTCGCGGCGATGGCCGTGATGGCGTACATCGTGGCCGAGCTGCCCGAGGCACTGCCGCGCGCGGCGCCCGGGCCCGCTCCGCGCTGACCGCGGATCCGGGCCTGGCCGGTCGCCCGCCTCAGTCCGTCGTCGGACGCCCCGCTTTGCGCGGCATGAGCTCGTCCCGGTTGGCGATCGAGAACACGGTCCAGGCGATCACCGCGGCGGCCTGCTTGAGGTCGTCGATCATCAGCCGCTCGTAGGTGTCGACGTAGGAATGGTGCGAGCGGTTGCCGTACTCGATGGGATCCTGGATGAAATTGAATCCGGGAATCCCGGCGGCATCGAAGGCGAGATGGTCGGTGCCGCCGGTGTTGCCGTGCCGTACCGCGACGACGCCCAGATCCCGGAACGGGAAGAGCATCTGCTCGAAGATCGGGGTCACGGCGCTGTTGGACTGATTCCAGATCCCCCGAATCTTGCCGGTCCCGTTGTCCAGGTTCACGTAGGCGGAGATCTTCGCATGCTGGTCCGGGTGCATGCGGACCCACGCGCGCGATCCGATCAAGCCCTGTTCCTCACCGCTCCAGAGACCGATGCGCACGGTGCGCTTCATCGGCAGCCCGAGCGTCTTGAGGATCCGGATGGCCTCCATCATGACGACCGACCCGGCGGCGTTGTCCGTGGCACCGGTTCCTGAGTGCCAGCTGTCGAAGTGCGCGCCGAGCATCACGACTTCGTCGGGCTTCTCGGTGCCACGGACCTCCGCCAGCACGTTGTGGCCCCGGCGGTCGTTGTCGAGGAAACGGTTCTGGACATTGAGCTCGAGCTTCTGCGGGACGCCCCGCTTGGCGTTCCGGTAGAGCTGGCCGTACTGCTCGTGCCCCACCTGGAGGTCAGGGGTCGGATTGTACATGCTGTCGCGCGCGGTGCGCCCGTCCAGATGCCCGCCGGTGCGGAGCAGGCCGTAGGTCCAGCCCGACGGACGCAGGTACGCCGTGGCCTGCTGAGTCCGTAGGAATCGCCCGATCGCGTTGCTCCGCTGAAACTGGCGGAAGAATTCCTGCTGCGCGGCAGACGGCGTCGCCTGTTGTGGCCGCGGCGGCGCAGGAGGGGCGAGAAGCTGATCGAGCGTCGAGCGCCGGGTCGAGGCTTCGAATTCAGGCTCGACCGGGCGATAAGGCGTCCACAGCACGCAGGCGCCCTTGAGCTTGCCCGCATGCCGGGCGAGCTCGGTGGTATCCTGGATCTCGAGCAACACGACGGGGCAGACGACGGTGCCCCTGGTGCTGCCGCTCCAGGCCTGCGGCGTCGCGTGGAGCTGCTTGGTCACCGGCTCGAGGACGCGCGCGCTCAATGAGACCTGCTCCCAGCCGCGACCGAACGCCGAATCCCACGGCTCGACGGCCACATTGGTCAGTCCCCACGAGCGAAACGTTTCGGCGGCCCAGGCGTTGGCCCGCCGGTTGCCCGGCGAATTCGTGAGCCGGCCGCCGATGACGTCCGTCACGTACCCGATCAGCGAGTCCAGCTTCGAGCGATTGAGCGCCTCGTCGCGGATCCGCTGCACTGCGCCGAGGTCCACCCGTTCCGAGACGACCTGGGCACGGAGTGAAGGAGCGAGGACCGCAAGGGTCCCCACCGTCATGAGAGCGCGAAGAGGATTCATGGCCGTAATCCTGTGAAGGATGAGTCCGCCCCGGATCAGCGCACCGCGAGCGCGGTGAGCCGCCGGTCGATCTCTTCCCTGGGAATCCACCGCCCGCCCAGCATGACGCCGGTCTTCCGATCCAGGTTGGCAATGCTCTGCAGCGGGTCCGCGTCGAGGAGAATCAGGTCGGCACGCTTACCGGCCTCGATGGTGCCGGCCTCGGCGGAATTCCCGAGGAACGCGGCCACGTTCAGGGTACCGGTGGCGAGGGCGTGCCACGGCGTGAGTCCGGACGCCACGTAGGATTGCAGCTCCCGGGTCACGGAGAAGCCGGGGGCATTCCAGAGCTGTGGCGAATCCGAGCCCAGGATGATCCCGACGCCGCCATCGTGCAGCGCCTTCAGGATCCGCCGGCGCAGGGCGATGAATGCCTGGCGCGACTCGGGAGTTGATCCAGGCGAGCTCCGAAAGTTGTTGGTCGACGTCTTCCAGTTCTCGACCATGGCGGCCTGGACATATCGCATATCGGGACGAGCCGCGAGCTCGTCCACGGCATCGGTTCCGACCATCGCTTCAAGGAAGTACGACGTAGGCACCACCCAGACGCCGGCCGCCTTGTGCGAAGCGACCAACCCGGGAATCCGCGATTCGTCGAGGTGGCCCATCAGCCCGGTGCCGAAGAACCCGGTCTGTTGCGGCGCCCCGTCGCGGGCCAGCGCCTCCACGAACCCGTCGATGTGGTCGATACTCCAGTACCGGGCTTCGAGGGCCCGGTGCAGGCCGACCGCGGCCGGGACGTGCCCGGCGAATCTGATTCCGAGCTGATCCGCCACCATAGCGAGCGAATCGAAGGCCGCGCGGGATACCCCGGGATGGATCTTGAGGAAGTCGTATCCCATCGCCTTTTCGGCCCGCACCATCCTGGCCGCGGAGTCCGGACTCGGGACGCTCTGGCCGCGGAACGACGGCCCCGAGGTCCAGATCCTCGGCGACAGGATCTCGCCCCGGGCGGCGCGGTCGCGGAAGGCCAGATGGCGGGGATGGCCGAGCATGCTGCGAATCGTGGTCACGCCGTTGACCGCATAAAGCTCGAGGACCCGCGCGATTTCCGCGTCGCTCACCTGGGAGCCCGGCGGAACGTGTGCGTGCATCTCGGCAAGCCCGGGAATGAGGAACTTGCCTGCGGCCTCGATCCGGGTAGCCCCTTCGGGCACCCGGACCCGGCCGGCCGGACCGACCTCGGCGATGCGCCCGTCGCGCACCACCACGGTCTGGCCGGCGACCGATCCCTCCCGGCTCATCGGGATGACGGTGACGTTGACGAACGCGACAGGCTGATTCGATTGGGCCTGGGCTGCGAGCGGCAGGACGCAGGCTAGAGCGGCCACAACTCCAAAAAGACTATGAAGCACACAACCTCCCCGGAATGCCGGTAATCTGTGTCACCTGTGTAATCTGTTGATCCTTGTCAGATACACTACGCTCACCTCGGAGGCGGCGTTTCGGGTGTCCGGGCTTTCGGCTGGTGCCGGAGCACCCGCCCCGCCCGGATCGGAGTCATGGCGCCGTTGTCCACCGTCACCTGGCCGTTCACGATCACGTAATCGATTCCCGCCGGATACTGATGGGGCTCCGCGAATGTGGCTCGGTCCGCGACGGTGGCCGGGTCGAATACCACGAGATCGGCCATCGAACCCTCGGCCACCCGTCCTCGGTCAGTGAGGCCCATTCGTGCGGCCGAGAGCCCGGTCATCTTGCGCACGGCGTCTTCGAGCGTGAGCGCGCCGAGCTCCCGAACGTACTGGCCCAGCACACGCGGGAAGGTACCATAGGCCCTGGGGTGC
>Ga0256867_10000573_pt1 | contig 14748 bp, 14 predicted proteins | sample RVTome_15_FD_185939 | JGI IMG/M metagenome (GOLD analysis project Ga0256867, IMG submission 185939) | Soil microbial communities from uranium-contaminated site in the Upper Colorado River Basin, Wyoming, United States - RVT150D86 (HiSeq) ... | reverse complement strand
AACGGAAGCCGAGTTTTCACGGGAGGTAGCCGGATACAATTTCGTCGCCTTTCCCCTTAAATTTCAACGTGATGCGGGCCGAACGGATCGTGGCTCGGGGGTTCCGGAATCTGACGGACCTGGACCTCGTCCTGCCGGCCGCGGGAGCGGTCTTTCTGGGGCCCAATGGGCACGGAAAGACCAATCTGCTCGAGCTCCTTTCCTACCCGGTCCTCTTCCGCTCTCTCAGGGGAGCGCGCGACAACGAGGTCGTGCGCCACGGCGGGACGGGCTTTCAGCTGACGCTCAGCCTTGCCGCGGAGAGTGGCGCGGGATCGACCCACGCGCGGGAGCTCAGCGCGGGATACCGGACCGTGGGGAAAAAGAAGCTGGTATCGATCGATGGCGCGGCACCGACGAAGCTCGGCGACGCGATCGGGCAATGGCTGGCGGTGGCGTTTCTGCCCTCGGATCTGCGGCTGGTGCAGGATGCGGCGGCGGGCAGGCGCCAGTATCTGGACCGGCTCCTTGCCCTCGCGGATCGGGAATACCTTCGCGCGCTGGGCCGATACCGTCATGCGCGGGCGCAGCGGAATGCAGCGCTCCGACAAGGCCGCCGCGACGTCGCGGGAGCGTTCGACGCCGAGCTCGCCCGCTCGGGGGCGCGGCTGGTGCGGCGGCGGCTCGCCTGGGTGGAGGAGCACGCGGAACGGTTCGCGGCCGGCTGCGAGGCGCTCGGCGAGGCCTCCGGTGCCGCGATGCACTATCGGGGAGATCAGCGCCTGGCGGCGCCCGAGACGTGGCCGGACGCGCTGGCCCGCGCCGCAAGCCGGGACGACGCGCTGGGACAGACCACCATCGGACCGCACCGGGACGATCTGGACCTGCGCCTCGGAGGAAAGCCGCTTCGCGAGGTCGGGTCGACCGGGCAGCATCGCACCGCGGCGATCGCCCTCCGGCTTCGGGAACGGGACACGCTGGCTGAGGCACGAAGAGTGGAGCCGGCCTTGCTCCTCGACGATGTGTTCGCGGAGCTCGATCGCGACCGGCAGGAACGACTGGCGCACGCGCTTCAGAGCGGCCGGAGCGGTGCCCGACAGGTGTTCATCACCTCGCCGCGGGCCGACGAGCTGCCGGACGGGTTTCACTTGGACGTGATGCAGGTGGAGCAGGGCTCGGTCGGGCGGGCAGACAGGGTGGCGGGAGTGACTCCGTGAAGCGGCACCCGGTGTCCGTGGGAGAGGCCCTGGATCGCTGGCTCAGGGCCAAGGGGCTTCGGCGCCGGATGGACCTCGCGGCGGCGGTCGACGAGTGGCCGGTCATCGTCGGCCCGCAGATCGCCGCCGTGACGCGGGCGGAGTCGGTGACCGCCGACGGGGTGCTCTGGGTGCGGGTGACGACGAGCGCCTGGGCGAACGAGCTGAGTCTGATGGCCCCGCGGATTCTGGCGAAGGTGAACCAGGGTCGCACCGGGCAGATCCGTGACATCCGCTGGCTGGTGGGGCATCACCCCCCCGACCCGCGCTAAGAGAGGAGCTGCATGGCGAACGCCGCGCACGTAACCGAAAAGAACGGCGCCGACTACGGGGCCGATTCGATCCAGGTGCTCAAGGGGCTCGAGGCGGTGCGGCGGCGGCCCGCAATGTACATCGGATCGATCGCGGACAACGGGCTCCATCATCTCGTCTACGAGGTGGTGGACAATTCGGTCGACGAGGCGCTGGCCGGCTTCTGCGACAAGATCGAAGTGACGATTCACCGGGACAACTCGATCACCGTGGTCGACAACGGCCGCGGCATTCCGGTGGACATGCACCCGACCGAGAAGCTGCCCGGCGTCGAGCTCGCCCTCACCGTCCTGCACGCGGGCGGCAAGTTCGACAAGGACACCTACAAGGTGTCGGGCGGGCTGCACGGCGTCGGCGTCTCGGTGGTCAACGCGCTCTCGGAAAAACTCGACGTGTACGTGGACCGGGACGGCAAGCGGCATCACATGGGCTTCGTCCGGGGCCAGACGGTCAAGCAGCTCTCGGTGGTCGGCAAGGCGCGCGGCACGGGCACGACCGTCACCTTCAAGCCGGACCCGGAGATCTTTACCACGCTCGAGTTCCACTGGCAGACGCTCGCGGACCGGCTCCGGCAGCTCGCGTTCCTCAACAAGGGGACGACGATCACCCTCTCGGATGAGCGGGAGGAGAAACCCCAGCAGGAGACGTTCTTCGCCAAGGGCGGCCTGATCGAGTTCGTGCAGTGGCTCAACCGCAACAAGAAGCCGCTCCATCCCAAGCCGGTGCCGTTCTTCACCACCCGGGACGAGGTGGAGGTGGACTGCGCGCTCCAGTACGAGGACGGGTACAACGAGAACACGTTCACCTTCGTGAACAACATCAACACCCACGAAGGCGGCACCCACCTCACCGGCTTCAAGGCGGCGCTCACCCGGACGATCAACGAGACGGCGAAGAAGGGGAACTACCTCAAGAAGGAGGATTTCACCCTCACCGGCGAAGACATCCGGGAGGGCCTGACCTGCGTGCTCCACGTCAAGGTCAAGGAGCCGCAGTTCGAGGGCCAGACCAAGACCAAGCTGGGCAACTCCGAGGTCGAGGGCATCGTCAAGCAGGTCGTGAACGAGCACCTCGGCAACTTCCTCGAGGAGCATCCGGCCGTCGCGCGGGCCATCATCGAGAAGGCGGTCAGCGCGGCGCGAGCCCGTGAGGCCGCCCGCAAGGCGCGCGATCTGGTGCGCAAGAAGTCGGGACTCGAGAACGGAGTCCTGCCGGGCAAGCTGGCGGACTGCTCGCTCGACGATCCCGCGCTGTGCGAGATCTACCTCGTCGAGGGCGACTCGGCGGGCGGCAGCGCCAAGGGCGGGCGCAACCGGTCGTTCCAGGCGATCCTGCCGCTGCGCGGCAAGATCCTGAACGTGGAGAAGGCCCGCATCGACAAGATCCTGTCCAACGAGGAGATTCGCGCGATGGTCACCGCCATCGGCTGCGGAGTCAAGGAAGACTTCAAGCTCGAAGACGCCCGGTATCACAAGATCATCCTGATGACCGACGCCGACGTGGATGGCGCCCACATCCGCACGCTGCTCCTGACGTTCTTCTTCCGCCAGATGATGGAGCTGATCGAGGCGGGGTACGTGTACATCGCCCAGCCGCCGCTCTTCCGCGTCGCGAAGGGGAAGGAGGAGTACTACGCCTTCACCGAGCAGGAACGGGACGAATACGTCAAGCGCTTCACTGACGGCAAGGCGAACATCCAGCGCTACAAGGGTCTGGGCGAGATGAACCCGGATCAGCTCTGGAACACGACCATGGATCCCGAGAAGCGCACGATCCTCCGGGTCACGCTGGAGGACGCCGTCGAGGCGTCGAAGCTGTTCGAGGAGCTGATGGGTGACGAGGTCGAGCCGCGGCGGCTGTTCATCGAGCAGAACGCGAAGTACGTCAGCAACCTCGACGTGTAGCTAGGGAGCCTGGGAGCTAGGGAGCTGGGGAGCTGGGCAGCGCCTCGACCCCGGCGGCGGTCACCCGGTGCGAGAGCAACGGGAGCGGGCTGGCGTGGCTTCCCAGCACGATCGCCTCGTCGAGCGTAACCCGGCACCGCTCCGCCTCCGCCTGGGTCCGGGCGTGGATCACCGCGAGCACCTCGCCGCGAGACACCCGGTCACCCGGTTTCACGGGGATGACGATACCCACGGCGGGGTCGATGGCATCCTCGGTCTGTGATCGCCCGCCTCCCAGGGCGATGATGGCGTGCCCGATCTTTCGCGGCGGAATCTCGGCGACGACGGCGTCGGTGACGGCGCGGTACTCCATGAGCACCGGCGCACTGGGGAGCCGGTCCGGCTCGTCCACCAGGGCCGGATCGCCGCCCTGGGCTTCCACGAGGCGCCGGAACAGATCGAGCGCGGCGCCGGAGCTCACCGCGCGCTCGAGCCGCTGCCGCGCGGCACCGCGGTCCTGGTCGACCCCGGCGGCGACCAGCATCTCGACCCCCAGCGCGTAGGTCACCGCCATCAGATCCGGCGGCCCCTGGCCCCGGAGCCCGTCGAGCGATTCCTTCACCTCGAGGGCGTTGCCGCAGGCGTACCCCAGGGGACGATCCATGGCGGTGAGGAGCGCGATGGTCCGGCAGTCATGGGCCTCGCCGATGCCGATCATCGTCCGGGCGAGCACCAGGGACTGCGCCGGGTCGGTGATGAACGCCCCGCTGCCCGTCTTGATGTCGAGCACGAGGCCGCGAAGGCCTTCGGCCAGCTTCTTCGACATGATGCTCGCGGAAATGAGCGGAATCGACTCGACGGTGCCGGTCACGTCCCGGAGCGCGTAGAGCTTCCGGTCGGCCGGACAGAGCTCCGGAGTCTGTCCCAGCATCACCAGCCCGAGCCGGCGCACCTGCTCGACGGCCTGCTCGAGCGTCAAGCGGACGTCGAAGCCGGTGATGCTCTCGAGCTTGTCGAGGGTGCCCCCGGTGTGGCCCAGGCCCCGCCCGGAGATCATCGGCACGGCGGCCCCGCAGGCCGCCACCATGGGGGCCACCAGCAAGGAAGTCTTGTCTCCCACCCCGCCGATCGAATGCTTGTCGACCCGCGGAGTGGCCCAGTCGCCGAAATCCAGCCGGCGTCCGGACTGGAGCATCGCCTCGGTGAGGGCGGCCAGCTCGCCGGGCTCGAGCCCGCGCCACACGACCGCCATGGCGAGGGCACTCATCTGGTAGTCCGGCACCTGCCCGGCGACGTACCCGCCGATCAGGGCGCGCCACTCGTCGGGGGCGAGGGCCAGGCCGTCGCGCTTGCGCTCGATGAGCCGCGGAACCAGCATGCGGGTATCCTGAGAGGTCCGGTGAGCGGTGAGCGGTGAGCAGTGAGCGGAACGACCTTAAGATATCGCTTGCCGCTCCTGGCGGGGCTGGTGGTCACCGGTACGGCGTTCCAGTCGCCGGCTTCACACCCCCGTGACTCGCTCCTGGCGGCCGGGATCGACCTCGCCGCATTCCAGCCGGCGGAGGGAGCCAGGCGGTTCGAGGCGCTCGCCCTGCGCGACTCCCTCGATACCGAAGCCCATTGGCGAGCCGCGATCGCGTGGAGCGAAGCCGCGTCGACGCTGACCGCCAAGCCCGCGCGGGCGCGGCGCGACTCCCTCAACGCGCGCGCCGAGGCACACGCCCGCCGCGCCCGTGCGCTCGACCGCGTCGGCGCCTGGCCCGCCTTCGCCCTGGGCCTGGTGCTCGGCAATACGGCGCTCACCAGAGGAATCAAGGCCCGGGTCCGGCTGGCAGTCGAGGTGCGTCAGCTCGCGCGCAGTGCCCTCGCGGCGGATTCGACCCATGACGGCGCCCACCACCTGCTCGGCCGCTGGCATGCCGAAGTGCGGCGGCTTTCGGGCTTCGAGCGACTCGTCGCGAAAACGATTCTGGGGGGCGGCGTGTTCGGCCAGGCCAGCTGGGAGGAGGCGCGGGCGCATCTGGAACGGGCGGTGGCGCTCGACTCTACCCGGATCTTCCACCGGCTCGACCTGGCGGCGGTGTGCCTTGACCTGAAGGACTACACGTGTGCCGCGGCGGAGCTCCAGCAGGTGGCCGAGCTGCCGGAGCGGGCGGCGATGGATGCGGAGTACAAGCGGGAAGGAGCCCGGCTCCGGGCGCGGCTCAAGCCACCGCAGGACTAGGTGGTCCGGACTTTCTTGACCTCTTTCCGGGCCCGGTCGGACAGGTCGTCCCATTTCTCTTCCGCGATGTGCCGCGCGTGGCGCAGCCGGCGCCGGAGCCGGTGCCGCGTCACGTCGCCGGCCGCCGGTGCCATCAGCAGGGCAACGGTGGCGCCCAGCACGGCACCCAAGGCGAGCCCGACGGCAAACCCGGCCACGCCGAAGCTTCCGCGATCCGAGTCCATGTCGTCCTCCTTGTCTTCCTCGTCGTCCACGTCGTAGTCGTAGTCGTCGTCGTAGTCGTCATCGTCGTCGTTGCGATCGTTCTCGTCCGCCATCGTCGAGCTCCGTGCTGAATGCCGTGAGCGGAACGTAGCCCGGGCACCGGAAGGGGGCAATCAGGCTCCCGGCAACTTGACCGAGGCACAACCGGGAGACGAACTTTCCCGCCGATTGTCCCACCTCCCTTCGGAACCCTCATGACCTACGCGGCTACCTCCCCGGACCAGGTGACCCGGCTCCAGAACCGGATCGAGGCTCTCGAGCGCGAGCGCCGGCAGCTGCTCGCCCTCCTCGACATCTTCAAGGAGATCAGCGGCTCCCTGCACTACGTCGACATCGTGCAGACGGTGGCCCGCCGGCTGGGCAACACGTTCGGGCTGGACCGCTGCTCGGTCTTCCTGGCGGAGCGCGGCGGGGGGGCCGTGCACCTGGTGGCCAGCTACGAAGATCCCGGGATCCGGAATCACGTCGTGGACCTCAGTCGCTATCCCGAGCTCCGCCGCGCCCTCGAAACCGGCGAGGTCGTCGTCATCCCCGACGCCATGCGCGACCCGTCGCTCGCGGGCGTCTTTGCCGTGTTGAGCAGCCGACGGGTGCAGTCGATCACCGTGGTCCCGGTCATGTGGAGGGGAGCGGCGATCGGGGCGATCTTCCTGCGCACCTTCAAGGACGGGGCGGAGGTAGCGGAGCAGGAAATCGAGTTCTGTCGCGTGGTGGCGGACATCACCTCGCGGACCCTCCGGCAGGCCCACCACTTCGAGCGCCTCCAGGAGGGACGGCGCGGCGGCGCCGCACAGATCGGCGCGGAGCGGGAGCGGGCGGCGCTGATCGGGTTCCTGCGGCGCTTTCTCTCGGCCTTCGGTGATCGCGACGGTGCGTGGGATGAGGGGTTGCTCGCGCGGGCCAGCGGCAACGAGCTGGACCGGCTGGTGGGCGTCGCGCTGACCGTCCTCACCCATGAGGCGCAGGCGAGGTGACCGAGCAGGCTCCCGCCACGGCCGCGGGCCGGATCGAAGAGCTTCGAGAACAGATCGTCCGGGCGAACCGGAAGTACTACGCCGAGGACGCTCCCGAAATCTCGGATGCCGAGTACGACCGCCTCTTCCGTGAGCTCCAGGCGCTCGAGGTGGAGCATCCCAGCCTGTCCAGCCCGGACTCCCCGACCCAGCGGCTCGGGGTGCCGCCGTCCTCGGGGTTTTCCAAGCACCATCACCGGCGCCCGATGTTCTCTCTGGCCAACGCGTTCGATGCGGAGGAGCTGGCCGCCTGGGAGGACCGGAATGCCCGCCGCAACGACGCCGTGCGCACCGGCGGCTACACCACCGAGGTCAAGATCGACGGCGCGGCCATCAGCCTCACCTACGAGAAGGGCCGGCTGGTGACCGGGGCCACCCGCGGCAACGGCATTGTGGGCGAGGACGTAACCGCGAATCTCCGCGTGGTGCCGGACATTCCCCTGGTAGTGGCCGGCGACACGTTCCCCGCCGTCGTGGAAATCCGCGGCGAGGTGTATCTCTCCTACCAGAGCTTCGAGCGGCTGAATCGCGACCGCGAGGCGGCCGGCGACCCGCCGTTCGCCAATCCGAGAAACGCAGCCGCGGGGGGGCTTCGCCAGCTCGATCCGAGGGAAACGCGGAAGCGGCGCCTGGGTTTCTTCGCCTTCCACATCGAAGTGCACGAGGGCCGGCTCGAGCTGCCCACGCAGGACCGGGTGCTCAGCCAGCTCCAGGAGTGGGGCTTCCCGGTGGAGCCGCATCACGAGCGGCACGAGAGCCTCGTCGCGGTCCAGGCGCGCATCCCGCAGTACGAGGCGCTGCTCGACCAGCTCCCGTTCCAGGCGGACGGTGTGGTCATCAAGGTCGACCGCCGGGACCTGCAGGAAGATCTCGGCATCGTGGGCGGGCGCGAGCCGCGCTGGGCGGTGGCCCGGAAGTTCGCTCCCGAGGTCGCGATCACGAAGCTGCTCGACATCCGCATCAATGTGGGTCGGACCGGCGCGCTCAACCCGTGGGCGGTCCTCCAGCCGGTGGAGATCAGCGGCGTGACCGTTTCCGCCGCGACGCTTCACAACGAGGATCTCATCGCCCAGAAGGACATCCGGATCGGCGACTGGGTGGAAGTCGTTCGCGCCGGCGAGGTGATCCCCCAGCTGATCGGGCCGGTGCGCGATCGGCGGGACGGCAGCGAGCGAACGTTCGAGATGCCGGCCGCCTGCCCGGCCTGCGATACGCGGGTCGAGCGGCCGGTGGACGAGGCCATGCACTACTGTCCGAACGCGGCATGCCCGGGGCGCATCTTCGAGGGGATCGTGCATTTCGCCTCCCGGGGCGCCATGGACATCCGGGGGCTTGGTCCCGAACGAGTACGCCAGTTCCTCGAGGCCGGCCTGATCCGGGATGTGAGCGATCTCTACTATCTGGAGGCAGAACGCCTGCTGGACCTGGATCGGTTCGCGAAGCAGTCGGCGAACCAGCTGGTGCAGGCCATTGCAGCATCCAAGGAGCGGCCGCTTTCCAAACTCTTGTTCGGCATCGGGATACGCCACGTAGGCGAGAACGTGGCAACCCTGCTGGCGCGCCACTTCGGGTCGCTCGACGCCCTGATGCAGGCCACGGAAGAGGACATCAGCGCGGTTCCTGGCGTGGGGCCGACCATCGCGCAGGCGGTGGCAAGCTTTTTCCGTGCTTTGCCCAACCGCGAGCTCCTCGAGCGGCTGGCCGGGGCCGGCCTTACCCTTCTCGAGCCTCGGGCGGTCCAGCGCGGCGGACCCCTCGAGGGCAAGAGCTACGTGCTCACCGGGACGCTGCCCACTCTCTCGCGAGGCGAAGCGACGGCGTTGATCGAATCCGCCGGAGGACGGGTCTCCGGAACCGTCAGCAAGAAGACCGCAGCGGTGGTGTCGGGCGACGAGGCGGGCAGCAAGCTCGAGAAGGCGCGGGCGCTGGCCGTGGAAGTGATCGACGAAGCGGAGCTCCTCCGGCGGTTGGGCCGGGCAGGATGACGCGAGCAGAGGAGAAATCATGAGCACGACGAGCGGCATCACGGTCGGTCGAAAGGCGCTGCACCAGCTGCACGCCGTTCTGGAACGGGAGACGGGTGCGCAGGCGCCGCTCCTCCTCCGCGAGATCGGCTTCGCGACCGGCGAGTCGCTCTACGGCGCTTTTGTCGACTGGTGCCGCGAGCGGTACCACGTCGAGAAGCCTCAGGAGCTCGATGTGGCGCACCTGGGCGGCGCCCTGTCGGGGTACTTCACCGAGGCCGGGTGGGGCCACATCGACACCGTCGACCTGGGATCCAACGTGCTGGCGCTCGACATGCCCGCGTGGGCCGAGGCGGAGCCCCGCGGCGCCACCTACCCATCCTGCCACTTCTCGTCCGGCATGCTCGCCGACTTTTTCACCCGGCTGGGCGGGGCCCAGGCCGCGGTGATGGAAGTCGAGTGCCTGTGCCGCGGCGATGCCCGCTGTCGTTTCCTCCTGGGCTCGCCCGACCTGCTGACCCACATCTATGAGCGGATGGCGGCGGGGATGAGCTACCAGGACGCGATGGCGCGGTGAGCAGTGAGCAGTGAGCAGTGAGCAGTGAGCGGTGAGCAGTGAGCGGTGAGCAGTGAGCAGTGAGCAGTGAGCGGTGAGCGGGAAGGCGGTTCACCGCTTACTGCTCACCGCTTACCGAACAACCACGCCCACACCGTCGAAGACCATACTGGGCGCGCACCAGCTTCCCACCCAGGTCGCGTCGCTCCCGATCGCGACCACGCGCCCGAGCAGGTCGAACGCATTCCCGGTGAGACTCACGGACTCGACGCGACCGCGCACTTCCCCCTGCTCCACCAGGTAGGCCCACGGCGCGCGTGCCATGAACGCGCCGGGTAGCGGGTTAGGCCCCGGGCCCCACTCGAGGTCCTCGACCAGCAGCCCCGGGGCGAGCGGCGCGAGGAGTGCCGCGCGGTCCCCGTCGCCGGCGCGGACCAGGAGGTTGGTAAATCCCACACGGGGCGGCCCGAAGGCCTGCCGCCAGGCATTCCCGGTAGAGGGAACCCCGGCCAGCGCGCCGATCCGCAGGTCGGCCGCCATCGCGGCGAGACGGCCCTCCACTACCAGGTCGACCCGCCGGGACGGGACGCCGTCGTCGTCGATCGGTCTGGATCCCGGGCGGGCGGGCACCAGCGCGTCATCCACCAGCGAAAACCGGCGGTCGAAGAGCGGTTCGCCGCGCCGGCCGCGCAAGGGCGATCGGCCCAGCAGCGCTTCGTGGCCCAGCAGCGCGGCGCGCAACGGCATGAGCAGGATGGCCAGCGCCCTCGGGGCAAAACAGACCGGCATTCGGCCCGATAACGCGCCCGACTCCACGGGTGGCGGCGCGAGCCTCCGATCCGCCTCGGTGACCAGCGTCTCGACCTCGACCATGGAAGGCATGGTCGCGCCGGCCACGTGGAGCCGGCACGGCGGCGCCGCGCCGGCCCCGATGGACTCGATCATCGTGCCGATTCCGATGGTCGAGACTTCGTACTCGGCGAGCACGCCTCGCGTGTTTCCTACCCTGACCAGGCCCAGGGACCGCTCGGCCCACACTTCCACCCGCCGGTTGGTTCGTGCCAGACGGCCCGCCAGCGGGCGAAGCATCGAGAGCAGGGTCTCCGGTCCCGCGGCGGCGGCCTGGGGAGATCGGGTCATCACACCCGGGAGGGGCGCCGGCGCGGGAAAATGGAGGGTGAGGTCCTCCCCCTCGGGAAGATCAGCGAGGGCCTGCTCCGCGAGCGCCAGGGGCGAAGGGTCCGTGCTGGACGCGACGGCGACTTTGCCGTCACCTGCGATGCGAAGGTGGGAGACCTCGCTGCGACTTGCCGTCACCGTCACACGACCCTCGTCGTCGAGGGACACGGTCAGGGTATCATCGGCCTTGGCGACCGCGTCGGCAGCCGCCACGCGGCCCGCCACCGCGTGGAGCAGCCGTTCGATCACGGCATCCCCTCACTCACCGGCACATCCATCAGGCGAACATGGGGCGCGCCGGCGGTGACCGACACGACGCCGGCTGCACCGTCGCGGCATCGCGTTGCCGAGGAGTCCCAGGTGAAATCGCCGGCGACCGCCTCCACCCGCCCGAGCAGCGACAGCATCGAGCCTTCGAGCTGCACACCTTTCACCGGCTCGGCCAGGCTGCCGTTCCGGATCGCGCGGGACGATCCGGCCCGGAGGGTCAGGTTACCGCCGCTCTCCTCGGCCGCGAGCAGGTCCGAGACGTACACCCCGGAGCCGACGCCGCGCAACAGATCCTCCAGGGTCCCCGCTCCCTGGGCCAGGAAGCTGTTCGCCGCTCGCGGCGCCGGCGCGGCGTGCAGGCTCCCCGCGCGCCCGTGCCCGCTGGGAGCCAGGTGGGTCCTCGCGGCAGTCTCCCGCGTGGTCAAATGCCCGGTGACGACTCCGTTCTGCACCAGGATGGTGCGGCGGGTAGGCGTTCCCTCGTCGTCGCACGCGGCGCTCCCCCTCAACCCCTCCGCGGTCGGATCGTCGCCCAGCGTCAGACACTCCGGCCCCACCCGGAGCCCGAGCGGCAGCGCATCGGGATCGGCGCCGGGGAGCGTGGTCCGGCCGAGATGGGCCACGATACGATGCGCCACGCAGGCTGCCGCCGCCGGATCGAGGATCACGGTGTAGCGCCCCGGGCGCACCGGCACGGCGTGGAGACGCTCGATGGCCTTCGGCGCGACGGATTCGAGCGCTGGAAGGGCGCCGTCGAGCGCGGGCCCGGCCGATTTCCCGCTCCAGGTGCCGAGGACCCGCTCGAGGTTTCCCGCTTCCCTCGCGACGGCGAGGACCGACAGGGACGTCTCGCCTCGCGTCTCGTGCAGCCAGGCACCCTCCGAGGTGGCCAGCCAGGTTTCCACGACGTCGTCGCGATAGAGGACCCGGCTCTCGACGATCCGGCGATCGAAATCGTGAATCACCGCGGACAACCGGTCGGCGATCGCGCGCTTGGCGGAAAGGGGAGTGGCACGGGGGTCATCCTGGAGCACGTCGGCGAGCTCCAGCTGACGAATCGGAATGGGGGCGAGGAGCACCGGGCGCCGGTTGACGGCGGCGGCGGCAAGATCCGCGGCCAGGGAAACCTGAGGCTCGAGCCGGTCCACCTCGGTGAACCCGACGACGCCCCAGCCCGTATCGGGGGAGACGGCGCGAGCGACGCCCCCGATGCGCGTGGCGCTGCCGGCGACTTCCACGGCACGATTTCGAACCAGGACGCTGCTCGACCAGACTCGGCGCACCCGGATCTCGGCGTAGGACGAGCGCGCCCCGCTTACGGCAGCGAGCAGCCGCTCCTTCACCGCTTGTTTTGCAGGTACGGCACGTAGTCGGGCCGGGTTACCAGCTCGCCGTCTGCCACCACCTCGCGATCCCAGGGGAGGATGATGAACTTCTCGGTCTCGAAGGAATGAAAATCCGGCTGAAAGGGTCCGGTCTTGAACGAGACGGCGGTGCGCACCTCGGCGGGCTTGACCGCTTTGACTTCGTTGATGGCGAGGCGCAGGGTGTGGCCGGTATCGCAGGTCTCGTCGACGATCAGAACCCGGCGCCCCTTCACCGTGGGCGGCGGCCCCGTCACCAGAACGGGCAGCTCTTCGCCCGCCTTCCGGGTGACGACCATGGAGATGAAATCCCGCTGCAGGATCGAGGCGATGACGACTCCCGGAATGATCCCCGGCTTGGCAATGCCCAGGATGAGCTCCGGGTCGTACTCCCGGGCGACCTTGAGGGCGAGAGCGCGGCAGAGCTCGCCGAAGAGGGGCCAATCGATCTCGAGCACGCCCCGGGTCGTCGAGACGGGTTTACGTGGCATGAGAGTGCTCCGGCGGAGGCGAAGGACGCGGGGGTTCGACCGGCCCAACGTAAACACCGGAATGCACAGCGGGCAAATGCGTTGCCTGTTGGCGAAGGAAGTTTTAGCTTAGGACCGGCACCCGTGGCACACGCCGTTCCTCTCGCCCGGAGACACCCCCGCCCCGATGACCTTCTGGCGACGACTGCTCGAGAGCTTCGTGGATACCGACGCACATCGTCCTAAGCGGCTGGATTATCTCAACGAGGCGCTCGCCCTCGAGCGGCAGGGCGACTACAACGCCGCAATCACCTCGTATCGCCTGGGGCTCCGCGATAACCCGCGGGATCCCCGGATCCTCCAGAACATGGCGATCGCCTTCACGAAGACGGGTCAGCCGGACGAGGCCATTCGCCATTACCGGAAGGCCCTCGAGCTGGACCCGACGCTGACCGGCGCGCACTACGGCATCGCCTACCTGTTGCTGAAGCGGGGAGATGTCGACGGCGGGGCCCAGCACCTCCGCGCGTTCCTCGGCCGGCCGCCCAGGGGCGCGGATGCGGACAAATGGGTGCGTCACGCCGAGGCGACACTCCGCGACCTTGAGGTTGGGGCATCGACCCCGGGGGCCGAGGCGGCGGAGCCGGCGTGAGGCCGAGCCGCTGGGCCTGCGTGGCCCTGATGGTCGGCGCGTGCGGCTCGCTCGCTATCACCGACGAAGGTGTGGCCTTCCTCGAGATCATCGAACCGCCTTCCCGCACGGTCGCCGTGGGCGATACCATCCAGTTCCTGGCGCGGACCCTGGACCAATCCGGCGCGCCGGTCGAAGCCACGATTCGCTGGCGGACCCCCGACACCACGATCACTGTGAATGCCGAGACCGGGCAGGTCGTGGGTCGCTTTGCCGGCGCGGCCAGAGTCCAGGCGGTGACCGGAACCGAGGGCACCGATCTCGAAAAGTTCATCGCGTCCGATTTCTTCACGGTGACGGTCACCGACCCTCCACTCCCGCCCGGCCCGGCCGGCCCTTCGCGCTGATCGCGCATATCCTATGGCGACACCCAGCACGCTGAACGACCTCTTCTTCGGGGCGATGGACCGATTTCGCGACCGGCCGGCCGCTATGCGCTACAAGGTGGATGGCCGCTGGCAGGCGATCAGCTATGCCGCCCTGCTGGAGCGGGTGCATGCGGCAAGCGCCGGCCTGCTGGAGCTCGGCATCCGGGCCGGCGACCGGGTCGCGATCCTTTCCGAGAATCGCCCCGAGTGGGCGATCAGCGACTATGCCTGTCTCGCCGCCCGGTGCGCCGACGTGCCGGTGTATCCCACTCTGCCGGCCAAGCAGATCGAATACATCCTGAGGGACTCGGGCGCGGTGGCGATCTTCGTCTCCACGCGCGCCCAGCTCGAGAAGCTCCGGGAGATCCTGCCCAATCTCCCCGCCCTCGGGCACGTCATCGCGTTCGATCACGAGCTGGAGGACGACAAGGTCCTGTCCTTCGAGGCGCTGCTGGAACACGGCCGGGTCGCCCGGCCCCAATGGCCGCACTGGCGCGAGGAGGCCCTGGCGGCCAGGCCCGACGACCTGGCGACCCTCATCTACACATCGGGTACCACAGGCGAACCCAAAGGCGTGATCCTGACGCACGGAAACATCGCGTCCAACGTGGCGGCGTCCTGCCTCTCGCTCCTGGTGAACGACCGGGACGAGTGCCTCTCCCTGCTTCCCCTCTCGCACATCTTCGAGCGCATGGCCGGGCATTACCTCATGCTCGAGGCGGGCGTCATCGTCAACTACGCGGAGAGCATCGAATCGGTCGCGGCGAACCTCCTCGAGGTGCGGCCCACGATCACCTTCGCGGTGCCGAGGCTCTTCGAGAAGATCTATGCCCGGGCGCTGGAGGTGGCGGTCAGCGGCTCCGGAACGAAGAAGCGCATTTTTTTCTGGGCGAAGCGGGTGGGCGAGCTGTGGGCGGATCGGGTGCTGTCCGGGAAAGAGGTGCCCTTCGACCTC
>Ga0256867_10000572_pt1 | contig 14750 bp, 11 predicted proteins | sample RVTome_15_FD_185939 | JGI IMG/M metagenome (GOLD analysis project Ga0256867, IMG submission 185939) | Soil microbial communities from uranium-contaminated site in the Upper Colorado River Basin, Wyoming, United States - RVT150D86 (HiSeq) ... | reverse complement strand
AATGGGCCGGCATCTACGTCCACCGGTTCTCAATCGGGATGGGCAAGCCGGTCAAGAGCCTGAGCTTCCGCCGAGGCGAGACGGAGTACGCGATCGGCTGGCTGCCGCTGGGCGGGTACGTGAAGATGGCGAGCCGCGAGGAGGATCCCGCGGCGGCGCTCGAGGGCGGTCTGGAGCATATCGCGGTTCCGCCGGAACGGACCTACGAATCCAAGCCGGTCTGGAAGCGCCTGATCGTGATCCTGGCCGGCGTCACGATGAACGTCCTCTTCGCCTGGCTCCTCCTCACCGGGCTCAACTGGGCCGTCGGCCGGTCCACCTATCCGATCACCCGGGTCGGACGCGTGAACGCCGTGGCGCTGCCCGCCGGAGCCGAAGACCTCGCACGGCTCGCGCCGGGGGACCGGATCGTCAGGGTCGCCGGGCGACCGGTCGCGTCCTGGGAGGACATCGAGCAGGAGTTCATCACCGCGGCGGCGGATTCGGTGGTGTTCGAAATCGACGGAAAGGATCCGGTCGCGGCCCGCTTGCACCGGGACGCGCTCGAGGCGCGCTCACGAGTCCTGATGGCGATGGGGCCGTTCATTCCGCCGGTCATCGGCCAGGTGGTTCCGGGCCGGCCCGGCGCGGCGGCGGGGGTACAGGTCGAGGACACCATCATCGCCGTGAATGGCGAGCCGGTGCTCCAGTGGACGGATCTCGTCGCAGAGGTCGAGGCGAGGCCCGATGAGGACGTCACCCTCACGATCGGGCGGGCCGGAGGACGAGTCGAGCTGGCCGCGCATACCGTCGTCGAGGAAGCACGGGACAGCGCCGGCGAAACGCGACGAGTCGGGAAACTCGGTCTCGGAAACAAGGTGGACGTCCGGCACGAGCCGGTCCCTCTGGGGCAGGCGGTCGTCCTGGGCGCCAAGCAGACCGCCATGATGTCGACCCAGATCGTGCGGGTCGTGCGGGGACTGTTCAGCGGGCGGGTTTCGACCCGCGAGGTGGCAGGGCCGATCGGGATCGGGGTGATGGCCGGCCAGGCGGCTCAGCTTGGCCTGGCGAGCTTTCTGTCCTTGATGGCCCTGATCTCGGTGAACCTGGCGGTCCTGAACCTCCTCCCGATTCCGGTGCTGGACGGGGGGCAGGTGGTGTTCCTGCTGGGCGAGGCGGTGCTCCGGCGCCCGCTCTCCATGAAGCTCCGCGAGCGGCTCACGATGGTGGGGCTGTTTCTGCTCCTGATGCTGACGGTACTGGCGTTCTCGAACGACATCCGGAGGCTGATTGGGCTGTGAGTTCAGTACCCAGTCCGCAGTCCTCAGCCCTCAGTCCTCAGTCCTCAGTCCTCAGTCCTCAGGAACACCTCCTGAGTACTGAGTACTGAGTACTGAGTTCTGAGTACTGGGACCCCCACACTTCCCCTGCGGCCCGACGCCGGTTATCTTGTTGAGCTACATACTTTTCCTGACTTTGGACGCTGGACACGAAGAGGCAAAGACGGCAGCATGAGTTACGACAAGCGCGGCGTAGTGGCGAAGCACCGCCTGCACGAAACCGACACCGGGTCGGCCCGGGTCCAGGTGGCGCTCCTCACCGAGCGGATCAATTCGCTCACCGAACACTTCCGCACCCATCTGAAGGATCATCACGGGCGGCGGGGTCTCCTCAAGATGGTCGGGACGCGCAGGCGTCTGCTGACCTATCTGCGCAACAGCGATCTGGAGACATATCGCGCCCTGATTCAGGAGCTCGGCCTCCGGCACTAGCCGGCGCCGAACGCGACGGGCGTCCCGCACTCACGTGGGGCGCCCGTTTGGCATTGGACTGCGGACAGTTTACCGAAGGCAATCACCGTGCATAAAATCGAAACGACATTCGCCGGCCGCCCCCTCGTCATCGAATCCGGCAAGCTGGCCAAACAGGCCGCGGGATCCGTCGTGGTGCGCTTCGGCGACACCGTCGTCATCGCTGCCGTCACCGTTTCTTCCAGTCAATCCGCCCTCCCGTTCTTCCCCCTGACGGTCGAATACCGGGAGAAAACCTACGCGGCGGGCAAGTTTCCCGGCGGCTTCATCAAGCGCGAGGGACGGCTCTCCGACAAGGAGACCCTGGCCTGCCGGATCATCGACCGGTCGGTCCGGCCGCTCTTTCCGGACGGATTCAAGAACGAGGTGCAGGTCTTCGTGACGGTCGTCTCGGCCGACCAGGAGAACGACGCGGACATCCTCGGCGCCTGTGCGGCGGCGTGGGCGCTCACGGTCTCGTCGATTCCCTGGAACGGTCCGCTGGCCACTGTGCGGGTGGGCCGGATCGAGGGCAACTGGATTCTCAATCCGACCTTCCAGCAGCTCGACGTCTCGAGCCTCGACCTCATCGTGAGCGGCTCGCAGGATTCGATCGTAATGGTCGAGGGCGGCGCGGCCGAGGTGTCCGAGGCCGACATCCTCGATGCGCTCAAAGTTGCCCAGCGGGGGATTCGCGAGCTCCTCGGCCATGCGAAAGAGCTCGCCAAGAAGGAAGGCAAGCCCAAGATGCCGTGGGTCAAGCCCGTCGCCGACGAGGCCCTGGTGGCGCGGGTGCGCGAGCTCGGCGAGATGTCGATGGGCAAAGCGATCAACGCCAAGGACAAGGCCGCGCGGGCCATGGGGCTCGCCACGGCCAAGGCCGATGTCCAGACCAGGCTTGCCGTCGAATTCCCGGAGCGGCTCCGCGATGTCGCCCACGAGCTCGAGGAGATCGAGTACCGGGTGATGCGCAAACAGGTGCTCGATACGGGCGAGCGGGTGGACGGCCGGGACACCGACACGGTCCGGCCCATCACGATCGAGACGGGGCTGCTGCCACGCGCGCACGGCTCGACGCTCTTCACCCGCGGCCAGACCCAGGCGCTCGTGGCCGTGACCCTCGGGACCAGCGACGACGAGCAGCGGATCGATTCGATCGATGTCTCGGGGGAGACCACCAAGTCGTTCATGCTGCACTACAACTTCCCCCCCTACTCCACCGGCGAGGTGCGCATGATCCGCGGCACCAGCCGCCGGGAGATCGGTCACGGCGCGCTGGCGGAGCGGGCCTTGCAGCCGCTGCTGCCGGACTTCGAGGGCTTCCCGTACACGATGCGGGTCGTCTCCGAGATCCTGGAGTCGAACGGTTCGTCCTCGATGGCATCGGTCTGCGGGGGCTCGCTGGCCCTGATGGACGCCGGGGTGCCGATGAAGGCGGCGTGCGCGGGCGTGGCGATGGGGCTGATCAAGGAAGGCGACAAAGTGGCGATCCTCACCGACATTCTCGGGAGCGAGGATCACCTGGGCGACATGGACTTCAAGGTCGCCGGGACGCAGCAGGGCATCACCTCGATCCAGATGGACATCAAGATCGAAGGGCTCGACCTCAAGCTCATGGAGGATGCGCTCAGCCGGGCGAAGAAGGGGCGCCTCCATATCCTGGGCGAAATGACGAAGGCGCTCGCCGCGGCCCGGGCCGACCTCTCGCCGTTCGCGCCGCGGATCATCACGATTCAGATCAAGCCGGACAAGATCGGCGACGTGATCGGACCGAAGGGCAAGACGATCCGGGGCATTCAGGACGCGACCGGCGCGAAGATCTCGGTCGACGACTCAGGCGTCATCACCATCGCCGCGGTCGGGGGCGAGGCGGGGCAGCGCGCCCGCGACATGGTGGCCGCGATCGTGGCCGAGCCCGAGGTCGGCCGGGTCTACGAAGGCCCGGTCAAGAGCACGACCGCGTTCGGCGCTTTCGTGGAGATCATGCCCGGCGTGGAAGGGCTGCTGCACATCAGCGAGCTGCAGCACGGCCGCGTGGAGAAGACCGAGGACGTCGTCAAGAAGGGCGACGTGGTCAAGGTGAAGCTCCTCGAGGTGGACGACCGCGGCCGCATGAAGTTGTCGCGTAAGGCGCTGATCCCCAAGGAATAGCCGCCCTCGTGGAGGTCGAGCGGCTCGACGAGGGGCTCACGCGATGCGTCGTGCCCAATGGCCTGGTCGTCCTCACGGAGCTGCTGCCGGGAGTGCGATCGGCCGCCGTCGGCATCTGGGTCCGGTCCGCGAGCGCCCACGAGGACCGGGCCCAGATGGGTGCGTCCCACCTCCTCGAGCACCTCGTCTTCAAGGGTACCGAACGGCGCACCGCCCAGGAGCTCGCGCGCGAGCTCGAGGTCAGGGGCGGATCCCTCGACGCATACACCTCGCGCGACCACACCAGCTTTCAAGCGCACGTCCTCGATGCCGACGTCCCTCTGGCGGTCGAGATTCTCACCGACCTGGTGCGCCGGCCGCTGCTGCGCGCGGAAGATCTGGAGCTCGAGCGCAACGTGGTGCTGGAGGAGATCAACGGCGTGCAGGACACACCGGACGATCTCGTCTTCGAGCTCCATGCCGCCGCGCTCTGGCCGGAGCATCCCTACGGCTATTCCATTTTGGGCACGCCGGATACCGTCGGGACCCTTACGGCCACGGACCTCACGGCCGTTCACCGTGCGGGGTACTATCGCGGCAACTGTGTCCTCGCCGCCGCGGGGCATGTGGACCACGACCAGCTGCTCACCGTCCTGGAGCGGGAGGGGTGGTTCGAGGGGGACGCCGAACCGTCCCGCGAGGCGGTGGCGCCGCTGCCCGCGGTCCGGGGCGCGGCGTTCGACGTGGCCCGGGACACCACGCAGGCGCATCTTGTCCTCGGCACCGATACCTTTCGCGGCCGGGATCCGCGGCGGTACGCGCTCGCGATTCTGACCAACCTGCTGGGCGGCGGGATGTCCAGCCGCCTCTTTCAGCGGGTGCGGGAGGAGCTGGGCCTCGCCTACGCCATCTACGCCTACCAGCACCTCTATCAGAGCTCCGGCAACCTCGGTGTCTACGTGGGGACCCAACAGGCGACGGCCGGGCAGGCGGAGGCGGTCATCCGGAGCGAGCTCGCGCTGCTGGCGCGTGAGGGATTGTCGGTGGACGAGCTGGCGAGCGGAAAGCAACAGCTCAAGGGCCAGCTGATGCTGTCGCTGGAGAACCCGGGCAGTCGGATGCACCGCCTTGCGGGCGCCGTGCTCCATCGGGACCGGTACCGTCGGCTCGACGAGCTGCTCGCGGAGATCGACGCCGTGACGCGCGAGGACGCGGCGGCGGTCGCGGCGGAATACTGCGATCCGGCGCGATGGACGGTGGTGCGACTGGGGCCGGGATAGGCTAGGGAGTTAGGGAACTCACCCTCAAAGACGAAGACCGGTGCACATGATCATCGGCGTGCCGAAGGAGATCAAGACTAACGAGAACCGGGTGGCGCTGGTACCTGCGGGGGCCGAGCTGATTGCCGCCAAGGGTCACTCGGTCTCTGTCGAGCGCGGGGCCGGCCTGGGCAGCGGGTTTACCGACGACCAGTACGTCGCCGCTGGTGCCACCATCCTGGAGACCGCGGACGCGCTGTGGGCCGAGGCGGAGATGATCATGAAGGTGAAGGAGCCGATCGCCTCGGAATGGCCCCGGATGCGGCGGGGCCAGATGATCTACACCTACTTCCACTTCGCGGCGTCCGAGCCGTTGACCCGGGCGCTCATCGCTTCTCGATCTGTCGCGATCGCCTATGAGACCGTCCAGCTCCCCAACGGGGAGCTGCCGCTGCTCACTCCGATGTCCGAGGTGGCGGGGCGCATGTCGGTGCAGGAAGGCGCCAAGTATCTGGAAAAGGTCTACGGTGGGCGGGGCGTGCTGCTCGGCGGCGTGCCGGGGGTGGCGCCCGCGGAGGTCGTGATCATCGGCGGCGGCGTGGTCGGCACCAACGCAGCCAAGATGGCCGCCGGGCTCGGCGCCCGGGTGACCATTCTCGATCTCTCCCTCGAGCGGCTCCGCTATCTCGATGATGTGTTGCCGAAGAACGTCCGGACCGTCTATTCGAATCGATTCAACATTCTCGAGTCGATTGCGCAGGCGGATCTCGTGGTGGGGGCGGTGCTCCTCCCGGGGGCGAAGGCACCGCATCTCATCCGGCGGGAGGATCTCAAGCGCATGAAGCCGGGTGCCGTGATCGTGGACGTCGCCGTCGACCAGGGCGGCTGTGTCGAGACTATCCGGCCGACGACCCATGAGGATCCGGTCTACTTCGTCGACGGAATCCTGCACTACGCCGTGGCCAACATGCCTGGCGGGGTACCGCGCACCTCCACTCTGGCGCTCACCAACGCCACGCTGCCCTACGGGCTGCGGCTGGCACGGGACGGGTGGAAGGCCGCGTGCCGGAACGACGGGGCGCTCAAGCTCGGACTCAACGTGGTGGACGGCAAGGTGGTGTACCCCGGCGTGGCGGAGGCGTTCGGGCTGCCTCTGGTCGATGTGGAGACGGTGCTGTGAGACGCAGAGAGGAGGGAAGGGGAAAGAGAGTCGAGGGAGGAACCGACCTGGTTTGCAGGGTCCTCCCGCTTCCCTCCCTCCTCCCTGGGACATGGTAGAGATCCAGATCGCCCGGTTGCCGCATGCCGACGGCCTGCCGCTTCCTGCGAAAGCCACGGCAGGATCCGCCGGCTTCGACCTCGCCAGCGCGGAGGAGGGCATTCTCGCGCCGGGAGAACGCCGGCTGTTCGGCACCGGGTTCCGGGTGGCCATTCCGGAGGGCTACGAGGTGCAGATCCGGCCGCGTTCAGGGCTGGCGCTCAAGCACGGCATCACCCTGCCCAATACGCCCGCCACGATCGACAGCGACTATCGGGGGGAGCTCAAGATCGCGCTGGTGAACCTCGGGAGCGAACCATTCGAGGTGACGCGGGGGATGCGGATCGCCCAGTTGATCGTGGGCCGCGTGGAACAGGCCGAGTTTCGGGCGGTCGAGGCACTGCCGCCATCGACCCGCGGAGACGGGGGGTTCGGGAGCACGGGACGCTGAAGCGCGGCCCGTTCTTTGCTTGTAGAAGTCCAAGTGCCCCATTAGGTTAGGCTTACCCCAACCTTCCGGCCTAAACCGCGAGTCATGTTCAAATCCTGGAAGCTCGGGAGCATCTTCCCCGCGAACGACATCGCGGTCGATCTCGGCACGGCCAACACGCTCATCTACGTCAGGGGCGAGGGGATAGTCCTCAACGAGCCCTCCGTGGTGGCGCTGGAGCGGAGCACGGGCAAGATCAAGGGGATCGGCCTCGAAGCGAAGCGCATGCTCGGGCGCACCCCGGATGGCATCATGGCCGTCCGCCCGCTCAAGGACGGGGTGATCGCGGACTTCGACGTGACCGAAAAGATGCTCCGCTACTTCCTCAAGACCATCATCGACAAGCATGTCTTCCGGGTCAAACCGCGGGTGATCGTGTGTGTTCCGTCCGGCATCACCGAGGTGGAGCGGCGCGCGGTCCGGGACTCCGCGGAGACGGCCGGGGCGAAGCAGGTGCTGATGGTGGCGGAGCCCATGGCCGCGGCCATCGGCGTCGGCCTGCCGGTCGAGACCCCGACCGGCAACATGGTGATCGACATCGGCGGCGGGACCACGGAGATCGCGGTCATCGCGCTCTCCGGCATCGTGTCCGACACTTCGATTCGGACCGGCGGCGACGAGCTCGACCAGGCGATCGTGCAGTTCATGCGGAAGAACTACAACCTCCTGGTGGGGGAACCCACCGCGGAGTCCATCAAGATCAAGATCGGCTCCGCGTATCCCACGGGGGATGAGCGGGAGATGGAAGTGAAAGGCCGGGACCTGGTCTCCGGCATCCCCAAGACCGTGCGGGTCCACTCCGCCGAGATTCGTGAGGCTATTCAAGAACCCGTGCAGCAGGTGGTCGATGCCGTTCGCCGTGCCCTCGAGATCACGCCTCCGGAGCTGGCCAGCGACATCGTCGACCGGGGGATCATCATGACCGGCGGTGGCGCGCTGATCCGCGGGCTCGACCTGCTGTTGCAGCAGGAGACAGGTCTCCCGATCCACGTCGACGAGGATCCGCTCACCTGCGTGGTCCGCGGCACCGGGCGCATTCTCGACGACTACGAGAAGTACCGGGGCGTGCTCAGCACCTGAACATGAATCGTGGCTTCGGCCGCGTTACCTCGCGGAGCGACACTCTGATGTTCCTCGGGTGTCTCGCGGTCGGTGCCGGTGCCCTGGCGCTGCCGGACGGCCTGGCACAGCCGACCGCCGGCTGGCTGCGGGACACGGTGTTCCGGCCCCTGCTCTGGCTCCAGGTGCGGGGAGAGGAGGACCGGACCAGCCGCAGCCGCTTTCGGGCGCTCCAGGCGGATCGGGACTCGATGGCGGTGGCGTCCCATTCGGTGAAGGGTCTCCTCGCCGAGAACGACCGGCTGCGTGCGGTCCTCGGCATTCGTGCGCGGGCGCCTTCCCGGACCATCCCCGCTGAAGTGCTGCACCAGTCGGTTCCGACCGACGGCCGCACGATTCTCCTGAGCGTAGGCCGGGACGGCGGCGTGGCCGGCGGGGATCCGGTCGCGGCACCGGAGGGTCTGATCGGCGTGGTGGTGAACGCCGGGGTCCGGACCAGCGTGGCGATGACGTGGGCCCATCCCGACTTCCGGGTCAGTGCCGTCACTGAAGACGGCGCCATCCTGGGAATTGCCGCGCCCGCGCAGACCTTCGAGGCGAGTGAAGCCTTCCTCGAGCTGCGCGGCGTGGCCTACCGGGATACCGTCGCGACCGGGGTCATGGTCATGACCTCCGGCCTCGGCGGCGTGTACCCGCGCGGCATTCCGATCGGGCGGGTCGCCGGCGTGCGGCGCGAAGAGCTTGGCTGGGAACGGGTGTACCGGCTGATGCCGCTCGGGAATCCCGGGCATGTGGCGCACGTGCTGGTGGTCAAGGCGCGGGGCGCCGTCGCCGTATCGGACTCCCTGCCGTGATCGCGACCCGGCGTGGAACGGGTCGCATCTACCTCGCGTTCGCGCTCCTGCTCGCGCTGCACTTCTACGTACGGCCGCGGATCTGGGACGGTCGCGCGGCGCCGGACTTCCTGGCGCTCGGGCTCATTCTCTTCGCCCTCCGCACCCGTCCCGGGGTCGCGGCGATCGTCGGGTTCCTGGTGGGGCTGCTGGCCGATACGCTGACGCCGGCACGGTTCGGCGCGAACGCCCTCGCGCACACGGTGCTGGCCTATACTGCCGCATGGGGGCGAGCGGTGTTCTTTCCCGACAACCTGCTGGTCAACGCCGGCCTGTTCGCCGTCGGCATCTGGGTCCGGAACGTTCTGGTGATGCTGCTGAGCGCGACGCCGGTCGCGCAGCTCGGGCCGGAGTTGCTGGTGTGGGCGCCGCTTCAGGCGCTCTCGACCGCCGTGGCCGGGGTCGTGGTGGTCTTCGTGCTGCGCGACTGGTTCGCGATCCGGCTCGAAGCATGAGCTCGATCGGCCCGGAACGGCTTCGCGACCGCGCGGGCATCGCGCGCGTCGTCCTCGCCGGCGCATTCCTGCTCCTGCTGAGCGCGTTTTTCCGGGCCCAGATCCTCGGACACGAGGAGTACCGGCTCAAGGCGGAACAGAACCGCCTGCGGCAGGTGCCGCTGCTCGCTCCGCGGGGCGCGATCCTCGATCGCAATGGGGAGATCATCGCCGACAACATCCCCGGCTATACCGTGAAGCTGTTCGCGGGCCGGGAAGACTCCCTCCGGGCGGTGCTCTCCCGCATCGGACGGCTGGTGCCGCTGGACAGCGGCAGCATCGAAACGATCGTCCGGCGCTGGAAGGGCGCCCGCTACCAGGCGGCGCTGGTCGCCAGCGGCTCCACCTTCCATCACGTCTCGCAACTGGAGGAGCACCGGTACCTGCTTCCGGGGCTCGTGGTGCAGACCGAGCCGCGCCGGGTCTATCCCTCCGCGACGGCGGTCGCGCACCTGGTCGGATACGTGACCGAGGTCACCGAGCGCGAGCTCGAGAGCAATCGGTTTCCGGGCTCGCGTCTCGGCGGCATCGTGGGCCGGGACGGCCTCGAGCGCCAATACGACTCGGTGCTGCGCGGCGTCGACGGCATCCGGTTCACCGAGGTCGATGCAAGGGGCCGGCTCATCCGGGAGGAAGTGTCCTCACCCTCGCTCTCGCCCGTCGCCGGGAACCCCATCCGAACCTCGCTCGACATTCGCCTGCAGGTCTACATCGACAGCCTCTGGCGCGCCGAGCTCGCGGACACGCGCGGTAGCCTGATTGCCATGACTCCCACCGGGGAGGTCCTGGCCCTGTACTCCGCACCGAGCTTCGATCCGAACGAGTTCGTCGGCGGGATCAATTCGAAGCGGTGGGCGGCGCTGCTGACCGATGAGGCCAAGCCGCTCCTCAACCGGGCCACCCGGGGCACCTATCCGCCCGCCTCCCCGTTCAAGCTCGCGACCGCCGCCATGGGGCTGCGGAAGGGCATCATCGGCTTCAACTCGCGCATGCCGGAGCCGTGCCGCGGCGGGTACCAGTTCGGCAGCCGGTATTTCCGCTGCTGGAAGAAGGAGGGCCACGGCAGCCTCGACCTGACCGGAGCCATCTCCAGGAGCTGCGACGTGTACTTCTACCAGCTCGGCCTCCGGCTGGGCCTGCCCACGGTGCTGGAGGAGGGCATTCGCCTCGGCTTCGCGATGCCCACCAACATCGATCTCGGGGTCGAGACGAACCCGTTTTACCCCGCCGGAGTACAGTACTACGACCGGCGGTACGGGCCGCGGGGCTGGACCCGGGCGGTGACCCTCAACCTCGCGATCGGTCAGGGCGAGAACAACCAGTCCCTGATCAGCATGATGCGGTTTTACGCGGCCATGGCGGGAGACGGCAAGCTCCGGACGCCGTACATCGTCAAGTCCCGGGACACAATGCCAGCCGGGGACCTCGGCCTGAGCGAGTCCGACCTCGCCGGGCTGCGCCACGCGATGAGCGACGTGGTGCAGCGCGGCACCGCCGCGGCCAGCGGCGGCCGGGAGCTCAACGTGGCAGGCAAGACCGGGACCGCCCAGAACTCGCACGGCAAGGACCATGGGTGGTTCCTCGCGTTCGCGCCGGCGGACGACCCGAAGATCGTGGTCGGCAGCATCATGGAGTTCAAGGAGCACGGCTCCACGGTCGCGCCGTACGTGGTGCGCATCATCCGGCGCTATCTCACCAGCCAGGACTCCTCCCTGGCGAAACTCCCGGTGCGGGTCCGGTTCGAGCGCGATTCGGCCCCGCGGGAGCAGATCCTCCAGCTGCCCGACAGCGCATCGCAATGACCCGGAACCGGCTGGACCGCCAGCTGCTCATCATCGTCACGCTGCTGCTCGGGTTCGGCATCCTGATGGTGTATTCGGCGGGGCAGACCGATATGCGGACGCCGGCCAGCGGAGCCTGGATCCGGCAGCTGGTCTGGGCGGGCCTCGCGCTGGTGGCGGGCACCGCGGTGTTCAAGATCAACTTCCGGATCCTCGAATGGGCCGCTCCGGGAATCTATGTCTTCGGCCTCGCGCTCCTCGTGCTGGTGCTGCTGGTGGGCACCGGCGCCGGATCGGCGGCGGGAAGCAAGAGCTGGCTTGCCGTGGGAGGCGTCCGCCTCGGTCAGCCCGTCGAGCTCGCGAAGCTCGCGACCATCCTCCTGATGGCCCGCTACCTCTCCTCCCTTCGCGAGGCGCCGCAGACGCTCCGGCATCTCGTGATTCCCTGCCTGCTCGTCGGGGTGCCGTTCAGCCTGGTGATGATGCAGCCCGACCTGGGGAGCGCCATCGTCTTCATCGGCGTCCTCTTCGCGATGCTGTTCTGGGCCGGCGTGTCACCGCGGCTCCTGCTCCTTCTGGCCTCGCCGGTGGTGAGTCTGCTCCTCGCCGCGAGCACCGCCTGGTGGGTGGGCTGGATGGTCTTCCTCACCGCGCTGCTGATTCTCTGGCGCCCGCACGTCTACGTGACCGAGGGCGTTTTGATCTGGCTGGTGAACTCCGCTATGGGCATCGTGGCCATCATCGTGTGGACGCGGGTGCTCAAGTCGTACCAGCAGCAGCGCCTGATTTCGTTTCTGAATCCGGAGGCGGACCCGGTCCGCTCGGGATACCAGCTGATCCAATCGAAGGTAGCCATCGGATCGGGGGGATTGCTGGGCAACGGGTTCCTCGATGGGCCGCAGAAGCGTCTCGCCTTTCTTCCCGAGCAATACACCGACTTCATCTTTGCCGTGGTGGGCGAGGAGCTGGGCTTTCTGGGGGTGGCCGTCGCGCTCGGCCTGTTCTTCCTCCTGTTCACGGCGATCGTTCGGATCGCGCGGAGAGCCACGGATCCCTTCGCGAGCCTGGTCGCCTTCGGCGTGCTGGGATTGTTCTTCACGCATCTGTTCGAAAACGTGGGCATGACGATCAACGTCATGCCGATCACGGGGATTCCGCTCCCCTTCTTCTCGTACGGCGGGTCATTCCTGCTCTGCTGCGGAATGGCGGTCGGTCTGGTCCTCCGAGTGGCGTGGGACTCGCGACTGTCAGGCTATGCCGATGTGTGATAACGACTTACGTGTCAAGGTCTGGCGGGGTGCCAACCTTTGCGCCAGATTGTGGCCTTCCCCGTGGTTCAGGCGCGCCACAGTGGCAACTCCAGACCAGAGCCTATGTCTGTGACGGCGTGGTTCAAGAAAGAGCGAAAGCCTCGGATTTCGCAGCGCACCAAACTGGAGATTCCCAAGGATGCCTGGGAACGGTGTGAGGCGTGCGGCCATGTCGACATCCGGGAGCGCTTCGAGCGGAACCTCAATGTCTGCGCCGAATGCGGTCACCATCGGCCGTTCAGCGCCGAGGAGTACATCGAGCTGCTCACCGACGCGGGTACCTGGCGGGAGTATTTCGCCAATCTCAAGTCACAGGACCCGCTGGGCTTCGAGAGCTATGCGGATCGCCTGGTGACGGCGGAGAAGAAGGCCGGTGAGTCGGATGCGATCTTCACCGGGTTCGGCCGGCTCGACGGGCTGCCGCTGCATCTGGGGGTAATGAACTTCGCGTTCATGGGCGGGTCGATGGGGTCCGTGGTGGGTGAGAAGCTCGCGCGCCTCGCGCGGCGCTCGGCGGACAAACGCATTCCGCTCGCGGTCGTCTGCACGTCCGGTGGGGCGCGAATGCAGGAGGGCGTGCTCTCGCTCATGCAGATGGCCAAGACCTCCGCCGCCATCGGGCAGCTCAAGCAGGACGGCGTGCCCTTCCTCACCATTCTCACCAATCCCACGACCGGCGGCGTGTCCGCCTCCTACGCGATGCAAGGCGACGTGGTCCTGGCCGAGCCCGGCGCCGTGATCGGGTTCGCGGGCCAGCGGGTCATCAAACAGACGATCGGTCAGGACCTTCCTGAAGGGTTTCAGACGGCCGAGTTCCTCCTGGAGCACGGCCAGCTCGATGAAGTCGTTCCGCGCGGCTCACTCCGCGAGACGACGGCGCGGCTGCTCCGGCACATGCTCGGACATTCGGCGGCCTCGCCGGTAGCGGTGCCTGCCGCGGTGAGCGGTGAGCAGTAAGCGGTGAGCGGCAGCGCCTGCCCTGGCTCGGCAGGCCCAGGCTCTACTACCCTCGCCCCACCACTGCTCACTGCTCACTGCTCACCGCTCACCGCTCATCCTCCTCTGCCCACCACTTCCGCTTACGCCGACGCGCTCGCCTACCTGTATCCGCGGGTGACGCAGATCAAGTTCGGCCTCGACACGACCCGGGCACTGCTCGGGAAGATCGGGGATCCGCACCGGGTCTTTCCCATCGTGCATGTCGGCGGAACGAACGGGAAGGGGAGCGTGACCACGCTCATCGCGGAGGCACTCCGGTCGGCCGGATGGCGGGTCGGGGTCTACACGTCGCCGCATCTGGTCTCCTTTCGCGAGCGCATCCGCGTCGACGGTGAACCAATATCGGAGGTAGCGGTTGTCTCGTGGCTCCGGCGGCTGCGGCCGCTCGCCGACCGCCTGGAGGCCACCTTCTTCGAGACGACCACGGCCATCGCGCTCGCCGACCTCGCGGCGCGGGGCGCCGAGATCGCCGTGGTCGAAGTCGGGCTCGGCGGTCGGCTCGACAGCACCAACGTCGTGCGGCCTGTCGTGAGCGTGATCACGAAGATCGAGCTGGACCATCAGAAGTACCTGGGCGACACCCTGGAGGCGATTGCCCGGGAGAAGGCGTGGATCGCCAAGCCGGGCGCCCCCCTTATCACCGGCGAGACGAGGCCCGAGATTCTCCGCGTCGTCGCGGTGGAAGCGCGCCGCGCGGTGCAGGCGGGGGGGGGAGGGCCCTTTGCCGGGATCCGGGTGGTGCCCCCGGACCATCGCTGGGAGGGGCCACTCGGCCTGGCCGGCTCCCATCAGCGTCGTAACGCGGCCATCGCGAAGGCGGCACTCGAGGAAATCCCGGCGCCGTGGTGTCCCGATCCCGACGCGATCGCACATGGCTTCGCTACCGCGTTCATTCCCGGACGGCTCGACCGTCGCGGCAAATGGCTCTTCGACGTCGCCCACAATCCCGACGGGGTCGGCACGTTGTGCGCGGCCCTCGGTGAGCTCGATCCGCCGCGGCCGCTGCACGCCCTGGTCTCGATTCTGGGCGACAAGGCCTGGCCGGAGATGCTGGTGCGGCTCGACCAGGCGATCGACCGGGGTGTCCTGACCCTCGCGCCCACGGCGGAAGGACGGGGATGGGACCTCGAGTGGCTCCGCCGATGGCTTAAGGATCCCGCGCGTCCTCCGGCGCGCGCGCAATGGTCGCTGGTGCCGGATTTTCACGAGGCGGTGGAGCGGGTACAGGCGGGTGCCGGCACGGTAATCGTGACCGGATCGTTTCACACCGTGGGCGACGTGATGAGCGGGCTCGGGATGGCGCCGCTC
>Ga0256867_10000570_pt1 | contig 14767 bp, 13 predicted proteins | sample RVTome_15_FD_185939 | JGI IMG/M metagenome (GOLD analysis project Ga0256867, IMG submission 185939) | Soil microbial communities from uranium-contaminated site in the Upper Colorado River Basin, Wyoming, United States - RVT150D86 (HiSeq) ... | reverse complement strand
CATCAGCTGGTGGGGTCAGTGTCCCGCGCCAGGGCCACCGCCCCCGCGGCCATGACCTGGGCGCCGGTGCGCAGCGCCTCCTCCTCGATCCGGAACGTGGGGCTGTGGTGCGCCCCCGACCCGCCCTGGGGGGTGGCGCCGACGAAGAAGTAGCAGCCAGGGATGCGGGCCAGGAACTCGCTCATGTCGTCGCTGGGGGTGACGGGGGGCATGGCGGCCAGGACCCTGTCGGGGCCGAGCACTGCTGCGGCGGCGCCGCTCACCACCTCGACGGCAGCCGGGTCGTTGTCGACCGCCGGGAGGTGCGCCGTCTCGGTCACATGGACCTCCACGGAGAACTCCTCGGCCAAGCGGGCCTGCAGGTCCTCCATCCTGGCCAGGGCCTTCGTGGTCTGTTCGGGGGTGAAGGTCCTCAGCGTGCCCGTGATGGTGGCCGTCTGGGGCACCACGTTGGGGGCGGTGCCGGCGTGGATCGTCCCCGCGGAGCACACGCAGGCCACGTCATCGAAGCTGAGGCCGTCCGTCAGCGAGCCCATGCGCTCTGCCAGGGCGGCCGCGGCCAGGATCACGTTGCCCTCCCTGGTGGCGAGCGCTCCGTGCCCGCCAGGGCCGCGGAGGTCGAAGCTCAGCAGGCGGCCGTCGGCGAGCTGGATGCCCGGCCGCATGGCCACCATGCCCGACGGCATGATCCCCGAGGTCAGGTGGCAGCCGACGGAACGCTCGGCGCCCAAGCCGTCGAGGACGCCGCCCTCGATCATGCGCCTGGCCCCCATGCCGCCCTCCTCGGCCGGCTGGAAGAGGAAGATGTAGCGGCCGGGTAGGTCCTCCGCTCGGCTGGCCAGCGCCTCGGCCACACCCATGAGCATGGCGGTGTGGCCGTCATGCCCGCAGGCGTGCATGCGGCCATCGAGGCGGGAGGCGAATGGCAGGTCGACCTCCTCGGTCACGGGCAGACCGTCGATGTCGGCCCGCATGAGCACGGTGCGGCCTGGCTGGGATCCTTCGAGCCTGAACACGGCTCCGGTCGGTGCTCCGGCCGGCTGCTCGGTCAGGCCCACCGACGACAGCCGGCTGCGGATGATCAGGGTCGTCTCCCGCTCCTCGTGGCCGAGCTCGGGGATCTGGTGCAGGGTGCGCCGCAGGTCGACGATGTCGTCATAGCGCTGGTCGACGACTTCGGCGACGGCGCTGTGGTCGAGGAGGCTCACTGGTTTCTCCTATGGGGATGCGTTGGTCAGGTCGTCCACGACGGCCAGGATCTCGTCTCCGTAGGCCTCCAGCTTGGCCGGTCCGATGCCATGGCAGGCCACGAGCTGGGCAGCCGAGCGCGGCAGGCGTGACGAGATGTCGTCGAGGGTCCGGTCGCTGAACACCACGTAGGCGGGCACGCCGTCCGCCTCGGCCCGGTCCCGCCGCCAGGTCCTCAACCCCTCCCGCACGGCGACGTCGGGGCCGGTGCCGGTCGCCGGTGACCCGGGCGTGGCTGCCTGCCCCCGGCGCCGGCCGGTTCGCCGCTGGTGCCCTTCGAGCTCCTCCGGCGGCGGGCTCGTCCACGGCTCGCAGAGCTGGTCGAGAAATGGCGAGGCCTGGCCGAACTGGCCGATCACGGTGGTCGACTCACACGAGCGCGTGATGGCAACGTGCAGGACGCGTCGTTCCTCCTCCACGTCGACCGCCAGCCGATGGGGGAGCACTCCGGCGTCGACACCGTGCACCACCACATGGGCCCACTCCTGGCCCTTGACCTTGTGGATGGTCGAGAGGTGCACGGCGTCGGGCGGATCGGCGTGTCGTTCCAGCGCTGCTCGCAGCCAGATCTGGAAGTCGGCCCGCTCTGGGTGCAGGTGGGCGAGCTGGACCACGGCGTCGACCTCGTCGCGGTGCGGCGATCGGGTGGCCACGCCGCGGCGCGAACCGTCGAGCTGATCCAGGGCCTGGCCCAGGCCGATCACGTCGCGCACGTGCTCGAGGGCGGCGCGGGTGGTCACGCCGGTGGCCACCAGGGCCACGAGGCCCTCGAGATCGCTGGCGTAGGCGTCCACCTTGGCCGCGTCCCGGTCGCGCTGCAGGCGACCGGCCAGCGCCCGCAAACCGCTCACCGACCGCTGCTCGGCCATCCACTCCACCAGCCTGGCCGAGCAACCGCGGCCCGGTCGGCGGGCGGTGACGGCTATGTCGCCGGGCTCGAGGCGCCCCTTCGGGTCGGCCACACGGAGCCACGCAAGAGCCGCGGCCACACCGCTGTGGCTGAGCAGCTCCGGGCCGACGGCGGCGATGACGGGCACCCCCGCGGCCCGCAGCGCCACCTGCACGGGCGCCAGCGCCACGTTCACCCGTGTCAGCACGGCCACGCCCGCCGGAGCGGTTCGGGCCGCCAGCAGGTCGACCACGGTCTGTGTCGTGCGGGCCACCTCGTCGTCCACCACCGACACCTGCAGGTCCCGGTCCCCGTGGGCGCGGCCGGGGGCAGCGCGGATCGTCTTGGGAACCCGTCGCCGGTTGTGCGTCAGCAGTGTGGCCGCGGCGGCGACCACCGGCTCGGGGCAGCGGTAGTTCACCTCGAGCGGGTGGCTGGCGGCACCAGGGAAGAACCGGTCGTAGTCGATCAGCCACTCTGGCGAGGCACCGGTGAACCCGTAGATCGTCTGGTCGTCGTCGCCCACGCCGAACACGTCGAATCGCGGTGCGGCCAGGAGCCGGATCATCAGCAGGTGGGCGGGAGCGAGGTCCTGGAACTCGTCCACCAGCAGCACCCGGCACGCCCGCTGGGCCTGGCGGCGGGCCATGGGGTGACGGACCAGCATCTCGACGGCCCTGGCCACCTGCTCGTCGAAGTCGACGAGGCCGCGCCGGGCCAGCTCGTCGCGGTATCGGCGCACCACCGTCTCCAGGTCCTCGACGTCGCCGAGGGCCTCCTCGACCTGGCGCGGGTGGCGCAGCTCCAGGCGCACCGCCCGCAGCGCGTCGAGCCACACCGCGAGCGGGTCGACGTTGGCCCGCCGTCGTCGTCCCTCCCCGACGATCCCGCCCAGGATGGCTCGCACCTCGCGCTCGTCGATGGTGCGCACCCCGCTCGGGACCGAAGGGGGACGGGTGAACGGCGGGCGACCCTGCAGTACAGCCAGGCCCAGTCCGTTGAGGGTGCGCACCTGCAGGCCGGTCAGATCGGCTGTGCGCTCCACCATCTCCGCCCTGGCCCTGACGTTGAAGGCGACGAGGCCCACAGCCGAGGCCGGTAGCCCCCAGTCGCGCAGCAGGTGGCGAGCCCTGGCCGTCAGCACCCTGGTCTTGCCCGACCCGGCCGGCGCCACGATCCGGGTGGGGCCGCCGCGGTGGCCGACCGCGGCCAACTGGTCGGGCGCCAGGTCCTCGTGGGGTCCTGCGGTGCCCAACGGCTCGACCGATCCGTGCTCGACGCACACCGTGTGCACGACGCCGATCCCGCCGACGCCCGGATCGAGCGGCCCCCCGTCACCCCACGTCCCGGAGCCATCGAGGCGTGCGAGGGTGTGGGCCGAGTTGGCCCAGACCAGGTGGTGCAGCCGCTCGCCCGGGTGGTCGAAGCCCGGCGTCAGGTCCCAGAGCTCACCGTCGAACCCGTCGTCGGGAGGCTGGGACAGCTCGCTGCGCAGGTCAACGACGTAGCGGCGCCGGCTCGACCACATCGCCTGCAGGTGCTCGACCACCGGTCGAGGGTCAGCCAGCACGGCGTCGTCGACGACGACGCGCTCCGCCTCCGCCCAGGGAGCGGGGACAGGGGCGCCCGCAGAGACCACGAGCGTGCGCCCCATGACGTCTGGCCCTGCGGCCCGCCCGTCCACCGGTGCGGCCACGCGCCGTGCGGCGAGCCCGTCGTCGGGTGCAGACGCCTCTGCGTCCTCGCCCGCATGGCAGGCGCGCACCTCCGCCGCGCTGGCGTGGTGCTGGTCGCAGTGACCACAGCGGATCGGCATCAGCCGGTCATCTCCACGACCTCCTCGGCGATGAGGAGGGCAACTTCGTCGGGGTCCATGCCGAGGATCTCGGTGAGCACCGTCCAGCTGTCCTCACCCACGCAGGGCGCGGCCTTGGACAGGCGAGCAGGGGTCCGCGACAGGATGGCCTGCATCCCGTTGTAGGGGACCTCGCCCATCACGGTGTGCTCGAGCACCTGGAAGTAGCCGCGGTGGGCGATCTGGGGGTCGGTGTACAGCGCCGACTGGTCGTGGACGGGGCCGGCGGCCACCGCGGGCTGCAGGGCTGCGACCACCTCCTCCACCGTCTGGGTCGAGGTCCAGTCCGCCAGGTGCTGCTCGATCTCCGCGGCGGCTGCTCGGCGCCCGGCCACGTGGTCCAGGTCCGCCCCGGCGGCCCAGAGCGGGTCGCCCAGTGCCGCACGCAGCGCCTGCCACTGGGCGTCGTCGGTGGCCACGATGGTGACCCATGCCTCGTCCTGGCCGGGGGCAGGCCGGCACGGGAACACGCCGTGGGGAGCCATGTCGAGGTCGCGGTTGCCGGCCCTGGCGGCCACGCGCCCGTTGACGTCGAGGTCCAGCAGCTCAGGGCCGAGGAACTGCAGGGCCGCCTCGAACTGGGCCACGTCGATGTGCTGGCCCTCGCCGGTGCGCCGGCTGTGGTCCAGGGCGGCCAGCAGCACGGTGGCACAGAAGCGCTGGCAGATGAAGTCCGTGTAGGCGCCGTAGACCATGACCGGGTCCCGGTCCGGCCAGCCGGTGATCTCGTAGAAGCCGGCCAGTGAGGCCATCAGGTTGCCGAACCCCCGGTAGTTTGCCCTGGGCCCGGTCTGGCCCTGCATGCAGGTGGAGAGCATCACCAGCGAGGGGTTGACCTCGGCCAGCGCCTCGTAGCCCATGCCCCAGCCCTGCATGGTCTTGGGGGTGAAGCTCTCGATCACCACGTCGGACCAGGCCACCAGTCGGCGGGCCAGGTCGCGGCCCCGCTGGTCGTCCAGGTCGAGGCCGACACCCAGCTTGGAGCAGTTGAAGTCGGCGTAGAAATGGCTGTTGTTCAGCCCCGGTTCGCCGTTGCGGAACGGCGGGCCCAGGCGCAGCACATCGGGACGCTTGCTCGAGTCGAGCCGCACCACGGTTGCCCCGTAGTCGGCCAGGTAGCGGGCGGTCATGGGCCCGACCCCAACCCACGACATGTCCCACACCTTCAGCCCGGCCAGGGGGAGCTCCGGTTCGGGAGCAGCCAGGCCTCCGGCATGCCCTCCGGGCGCAGCCACGGCTGGGGTGCGAGCCGGCTCGGTGGTCACCTCGACCGTGTGCTGGCCGATGCGCGGAGCCGGCCCGGTCCTGACCAGGGGTGTGCGGCCCGGCCTGGCCCAGGGACCGGGATGGGTGACGGGACCGTGTCCGGGTTGGTCGAGGGACTCCCAGTAGCCGCGGCTGGCCAGCTGCTCATCGTCACGAAGGTCGGCGACGGTGTTCACCGGGGCCAGCAGCAGTCCGTGCTCGAGCGCCGCGCTGTACAGCTCGTCCTTCGTGTGGCGGGCGAACAGGCGCCCGATGGTGTCGCTCACGGCATCGAAGAAGGCCACGCCGTCGGGGCGGGCGGAGATGGCCGCGAAGTCGATCTCGGCGAAGTCCGTGTCTGCCAGCAGGTCGGGCACCCCGACCTCCCGGCCCGCCCAGTCGAAGACGTAGCGCATCATCGCTCCGCCCAGCCTGCCCCCGATGGGGAGGATCGTCACGTAGCCGTCTGCGCACGGCGTCACCATGCGGAACCGGGCATGGCTGTAGGCGGAGAACCCGCCCATCCGACGGAGGTTGATCCCCTCGAGGAGGGGAAAGGCGGTGGCGTTCATGAGTGTTCGGATGCCGGCCAGTTGGGCCGACACGTCGACGTGCTGACCCCAGCCGGTGACGGCGGCGTGGTGGAGCGCCACCAGCGTGTGCACGGCCGCCTCGGCTCCGGCGTGGCGCCACAGCTGGGGGACGCTGATGCGGGCCGGAGGCCGGTCAGGGTCGCCCGACAGCCACAGCATCCCCGACATGCCCGCGATCACCAGGTCGGTGGCGCAGTGGTGGGCAAACGGTCCCGTCTGACCGAAGGCCGAGATGGAGGTGACGACGAGGCCGGGGTGGCGGCCCGCCAGCGCGTCGACACCGAGCCCGCGCTCGTCCAGCCAACCCGGGTCGAACGACTCGACCACGACGTCGGCTCCGGCGGCCAGGTCCGAGAGCTGCTCGCGTCCTGCGCCCGTCTCCAGGTCCAGGACCACCGAGCGCTTGCCCCGGTTCTGGAACCACCAGGTCAGGGAGTCTTCCGGATCCCCCGAGTCATGGGCGGTGCGGCCCCGGCAGCGGCCTCGGTCGCCGCCCGGCGGCTCGACCTTGACGACGTCTGCACCGAGGTCGGCCAGCAGACGGCCGCACATCCAGCCCCTGTCCGTGGTGAGGTCGATCACCCGGTAGGGCGCGAGCGGCGCCGTGGTCCCACTGCCCATGTCCGACCCTCCCCGATGGTGTGGTGGGTCATCGTCGCGGGCGGCGGCGCCTCGTGTCGAACGGGCGCTGGGCGTGGGGCCGGTGCGGCTACCCGGTAACACCCGTGGCCGGGGGAAGGAAGCCGGCCAGGAGGTCGTCCCAGTCCGAGATGTCGCACCCGTTGACGCGGTCAACGCTGGTGTCGACAGGCTGCTCGTCGATCGTGCCCGAGATGGTGGCCACGTCGGGCCCGCCGTAGATCTCGGTACAGACCTGGTCGCCGGGCGGGCCCTCCGAGAGTCGCGTAACCACAGCGGGGTCGGCCAGCACGGCGCAGGCCCGCTTCTCGTCGATGCCGACGTCGTCTCCGCTGACAGTGGCCGTGTCCCCGAGGCAGGTCACCCGGTAGGTCGTCGTCCCGGTGTCTGGATGCTCGACGGTGACGGTCAGCTCGGCCACCGGGTAGGGCCCACCGATCACCGTTCCCGACCCCGGCGTGTTCGAGGTCGGCGGGCTGGTCGTCTCACCTGTTCCCTCGTCGCCGGGCCCGTCGTCGTCGCCGCAGCCTGCGGCGAGCACACCGATGGCGACGAGCGTTGCCGCCAGGCGGAGCACGGGCACGGTCCCGTGCCGGACCCGCTCCAGCGAGCCCGTCACCCCGGGTCTCGGTCGGTTCCGGGATCGGGACCGTGATCCGATCCCGGATCCGCGAAGTCGGCGGGGTCGAGGCTGGCCAGGAAGCTGCGGAAGTCCTCGACGGTCTCGTCGATGTCGGGACCCGACCGTAGGTCAGGACCGGTGCCGCCTGCGGGCCCGTCGGCGTCCTCCTCGTCGAGGATCACACCGGCCTCGGCCAGCACGTCCTCGCTGGCGTATACGGGGACGGACAGTCGGACGGCCAGGGCGATGGCGTCCGACGGACGGCTCGACAGGCGCCGGTGGCCGTCGGGCCCGACGAGGTCGAGCTCCGCGAAGAACGTGCCGTCACGGAGCTCGGTCACGTCCACGCGCCGCACCTCGGTGCCCGTGCCCTGCAGCACGTCGACCAGCAGGTCGTGTGTGAGGGGTCGCGGCGGCGCCGCCGCCCCGAGCCCGACCGCGATGGAGAAGGCCTCCAGCGGTCCGATCATGACGGGTAGGACACGGCGGGGTTCGTCGAACTCGCGAAGCAGCAGCACAGAGCCGGCCCCGGAGGGGTCGACCTGCAGCCCTGCCACCTCCATGGCGATCATGGCGCCTACTTCCCGGCCCGGCCATGCCCCAACCGCCACAGGGAAGCGGGGCATTGCACGCTCGGTATCTCTTGGCCGCCGAGGGCGGCCTGCCCTCAGAGGGGGCGGACGTTGAGCGCCTCGGGGCCCTTGCGGCCGGGCCCGATCTCGAACTCCACCGACTGCCCCTCGGTCAGCGAGCGGTAGCCCGAGCCCTCGATGTTGGAGTAGTGGACGAACACGTCGTCACCGTCGTCGCGGGTGATGAAGCCGTATCCCTTCTCGGTGTTGAAGAACTTCACGGTGCCCTGTGGCATCCAGGATTCCTTTCGTGGCGAGCGCGTCGGCGCCCATCCGTGACGGGACCTGCCGCTCGAGACGACGCATTCGCTCGAGCAGCGGAACGTGGAAGAGCCGAAGACCGAGAGAATGGCCGACCGCCTCGCGGCGGCCGCCCGTGTTTTCACGCCAGCTGGCGGTACCAGCCGGTCGCCGAAGCGTAGCCGTCCCGGCCCCATGCTGCTCATCGCGGCCTCAGGATCCCAATAGCAGCAGCTGGTCGACGGGGGCGAAATCGTCGGTGAGGACATCGGCCGACCCGATCCAGCTCTCCAGCTCTGCGCCCGTGAGCACGACCTCGTCCAGCGGACCGCCGGCCGCGGCAGCGGTCAGGACGGCGTCGTCCAGCGGTGCCTGGGAAGCGACGAGGACGAAGTTCGACCCGGTCCGGCCGATGGCTCCGGCAGGGGGAGCCAGCACCGCCACGTGGGCGAAGACGTCTGCCAGCGTGGCGGCCTCGGCCCGCACGAAACCAGTGCTGGGACGGTCGATGACGTTGACGATGTAGGTGCCGTCGGGCCGCAGCACCCGGTCCAGCTCGGCCACCAGCTCGCGGGTGGTGAGGTGCCACGGCACCGCCAGCCCGCCGAAGGCGTCGCCGAACACGACGTCGTAGCCGTCGTCGCCGAGGTCCTCCACGCCCAGCCGGGCGTCGCCGACCTCGACCCGTAGCGAGGAGTCGGTTGTCAGACCCAGTCGCTCCCTGGCGATGTCCACGATGCCAGGGTCGAGCTCCAGCACCAGGCTCGAGGTCCCGGGCCGGGTCGCCGCCAGCAGCCGCGGCATCGTGAAACCCCCACCCCCGATGTGCAGGGCGTCCATGGCCTCGGTGCCGGGACGGACGACGTCGAGCGCGGCGGCGAACAGCTGGGTGTACCGGAACTCGAGATGGGTGGGATCGTCCAGGTCGACGTAGCTGTGGCGGAGGTCGTCGAGGACCAGCAGCCGGCCCGAGGGCCGGTCCGGATCGACCTCGATGCGGGCGCAGTAGTACACGGTCTCGACGTGACACGGGACACCCACGGCCAGGCCAAGGCCGAGGCCGGTCCCCGCCGCCAGCAGCGCCCAGATCATCAGCGAAGGGGAGCCTCGCGACAGCCACAGCCACAGCCCGCCGCCGGCCGCCACGAGGACGATCCCCAGGACGGTGATCAAAGTCGACACGGGTGCCGCCGACACCAGAACGAACCCGGTCACGAACGTGCCGGCGATGGCGCCCAGCGTGCCAAGCGCGGACAGCCGGCCCACGACGACTCCAGTCTGGTGCAGGCTGCGCAGGCGGAGCTTCACGACCGTGGGGCCGACGGCGCTGAGCACGGCCGCCGGGGCGAAGAAGCCCAGGGCCGACAGGACCACGATGGCGACGATCCCACCACCGGCGAAGGCCTCCCCGAACAGGCGGACGACGGGGATGGTGGCCAGCGACAGCGCTCCGCCCAGAGTGATCAGAGGACCGAGGAGGCGGCGCGGATCGACGTTGTCGGCCAGGAACCCGCCGTACCAGGTCCCCACGGCGATGCCGGCCAGGACCGTTCCGATGATCCCCGTGTACGTCTGGAGGGTGACCCCGACGTAGGGCGCCAGCAGTCGCCCGGCCAGGATCTCCAGGACCAGGACCGCAGCGGTGGCGCCGAACACCACCGTCCCGGCCGCCCAGGACGGGATGCCGGCGGGGCCGGTCGGGTGGTCGGGCTCGCCGCTGGTCTCGACGGGCGACAGCATCGTTGACCGCCTCGGGCGATGGCAACGCGTCCGACCGGCCTGGGTAGGGTCGGAGCCGTGTCCAGCAGATCCGAAGGCGTGTCCGGTGCGGGCCCAGACCAGACGCTCACCGAGTTCGCCCACGCTCAGATGCCCTTCACCGGGGAGCTGGGCCTGACCGTCACGGCCGGCGACGGCGGTCGCGTCGAGGCCAGCGGCGCATGGACGGCCGAGCGCTGCACCGGCGGCGGTGTCCTGCACGGCGGCTACCTGATGGCCCTGGCCGACTCCGTCGGCGCCATGTGCGCTGTCTTCAACCTGCCCGAAGGGGCCACCACCTCCACCATCGAGTCGAAGACCAACTTCCTGCGGGCCGTGACCGAGGGCGAGGTGAGCGTCGTGTCCACCCCTCTGCACGTGGGCAGGATGACGATCGTCGTGCAGACAGACATCACCAGGGCCGACGGCAAGCTGGTCACACGCACCACCCAGACCCAGGCCGTCCTCTCCCGCTGACCGCGCCATCGTGGACGGTCCCCGGTCCGCACCCGACGTCGTCCTCTGCTGGGTGGCAACGTGGGAAGGTGTCGTTCCAGTCGAGGCCGGCGTATCCATCCACATCGGCGTGGGCACCGCCTTCCAGTACCGCGCCGACCCCGGCGGCGACTTCTTCATGCAGGCGACTTCTTCATGCACGCGAGGAGGGATCATGGCCGTGACCGAGAAGCAGGAACGGGCGGTGCTGGCGGCCCTGCCCACCGGCCTGGGCTCCGACGCTTCGGGCCCGGGGGAACGCGGAACCTTCGACGTGACCGACCCGGCCACCGGTGAGGTGCTGATCGAAGTGGCCGACGCCGGGCCATCAGACGGCGTCGACGCGCTGGCGGCCGCCGCCGAGGCCGCCGCCGCGTGGGCGGCCACGCCTCCTCAGGCCAGGGCCGACGTGCTCAACGGCGCGGATCGGATCGTGCGGGAGCGCGTCGAGGACCTGGCGCTGCTCATGACCCTGGAGATGGGCAAGCCCATCGAGCAGTCGGCTGCCGAGGTCAGCTACTCGGCCGGGTTCCTGCGGTGGTTCGCGGGCGAGGCGGTGCGAATCGAGGGGCGCTACGGGGTGCCGCCCGACGGCGGCTCGCGTCGGATCGTCCACCGACGGCCGGTTGGTCCGTGCCTGTTCGTGACCCCGTGGAACTTCCCGATGGCCATGGGAGCGCGCAAGATGGCGCCGGCCATCGCTGCCGGTTGCACGATGGTGGTGAAGCCGGCGTCGCAGACCCCGCTGTCGATGCTCGCCCTGGCCGCCATCCTGCGCGAGGCCGGTCTCCCCGACGGGGTCTGCAACGTGGTCCCCACCTCCGCCGCAGGGGAGGTGGTGGGCGCTCTGTTGGCCGACGGCCGGCTCCGCAAGCTGTCCTTCACCGGGTCCACCGAGACCGGGAGCATGCTGTTGGCCCAAGCCGCCGAGGGGGTGCTGCGGGTGTCGATGGAGCTCGGCGGCAACGCGCCCTTCCTCGTGTTCGAGGACGCCGACCTGGACGCGGCCGTGGAGGGCGCGGTGATCGCCAAGACGCGCAACATCGGTGAGGCGTGCACCGCCGCCAACCGGTTCCTGGTCTCGGAACGGGTCGTGGAGCCCTTCACCGAGCGACTGGCGGCGCGCCTTGCCGCGATGCGCGTCGGGCGCGGCACCGAGGCCGGAGTGGAGATCGGGCCGCTCATCGACGACGCGGCCATCACCAAGGTCAGCGAGCTCGTGGACGATGCCACGGCCAGGGGCGCCAGCGCGGTGACCGGCGGGCACCGTCTCGGGGAGCGCGGCACGTTCTACGCGCCGACCGTGCTCGCCGACGTCCCCGTCGGTGCCGGGGTCCTGACCACGGAGATCTTCGGGCCGGTGGCGCCGGTGGTGTCCTTCACCGACGACGACGAGGCCATCGCCGGGGCCAACGACACTCCCCTCGGTCTCGTCGCCTATGCCTACACACGTGACCTGGCCCGCGCCCTGCGGCTCACCGAGGCCCTGGAGGTCGGCATGCTGGGCATCAACCGGGGCATGGTCTCCGATCCCTCCGCCCCCTTCGGCGGCGTGAAGCGATCCGGTATCGGCCGGGAGGGTGGCCGGGAAGGCATCGACGAGTATCTCGAGACCGTCTACGTCAGCATCGGTGGCATCTGACGCCGCGATCCGGCTCTGCCACCCGGCACCGATCGATCAAGCGACGTCCACGACATTGCGCAACTGGCCGATCGTGCGCCGCAACAACCGCGACACGTGCATCTGGCTGATCCCCAGGCGGGCCGCGATCTCGCTCTGGGTGAGGTTCTCCTCGAACCGAAGCCGGATGAGCTCCCGCTCGCGCTCGGGCAGGCTGGCCAGGAAGTCCTCCATCGCCACCCGGTCTGCCACGCGCTCCAATCTGGGGTCGGTGGCGCCGACCCGCTCACGGCGTGGTTCACCTCCGTCTGCGTCGGTGGCATCGAGGGACGAGGCGCGGTACGAGCTCCGTGCGTCGAGAGCAGCCAGCACCTCGTCGGTGGTGACGCCGAGCTCGGCCGCGACCTCGGCCGTCCGCGGGGTGCGACCCAGCTGCTGGCTGAGGTCGTCGGCCGCCCGGCGCGCCTGCTGGGACAGCTCCTGGGCCCGTCGCCCCACCCGCACCGACCACGTGTGGTCGCGGAAGTGGCGCTTCACCTCCCCGGCGATGGTGGGCTCGGCGAAGGTGGAGAACTTGTAGCCCTTGGCGGGGTCGAACCGCTCCACGGCCTTCAGGAGGCCGAGCTGGGCGACCTGCACGAGATCGTCGACGGGTTCACCGCGGTCGCCGAACCGCCGCGCGATCTGCTCGGCCAGGTCCATGTGAGCTTCGATCAGCTGGTTGCGGAGGCGCCGGTCGCCGGTGCGGTGGTACTCCTCGAAGATCGACCCGAGGTCATCCACGGTGCGCGGCCCGCCCCATCACGTCTCCGGGGGACGGAGCTTGTGCAGCGTGAAGCTCGCAGCCCCGTCGCTGACCTCGACACTGTGGCCGTCGACGACGGCGCCGAGCAGGGTCGTCATGAGCGAGGTCTCCTCCGGCGGCCGGGCGGAGTCGGGGGCCAGGTCCAGGTGACCCGACACCTCGATGCGGTCGGCCAGCTGGACGAGGCGGACCTCGAGCCGGCCGCTCGGCTCTCCCGCCTCGAGCACGGCGAAGCACATCTCGCCCACCCCGATGCGCAGGTCCTCGACCCCGTCGAAGTCGAACCCGGCCTCGTCCGCGATCGCTCCTGCCACCAGCCTGGCGATGCGGACCGTGCGCGACTCGGGAGGGAGGCTCAGCTCTACGGGCCCTATGCCCGTCACGTGAGGCCGAAGGGCTCTGCGAGACCGGTGATCTCGAGCACACGCTCCACCGTCGGCGTGGGGTTGCGGACGACGAGGACGGCGTCGCGGTCCCGCAGTTCGTTGTGGAGCTTGACCAGCTCGCTGAGACCCGACGAGTCGATGAAGGTCAGGCCGCTCAGGTCGATCTCCACGCGCTCGACGTTGTCGTCGATGGGCTCCCGCACAGCCGCCGCGAAGTCGCCGCAGTTGTGCGAGTCGACCTCGCCGGTCACGGTTGCCACCACGGTTGGGCCATCGAGCCCTACGTCGACGTGCATCAGGCACAGATCGTAGCCTGGTCATGGTTTGGGTAGCCGCGGTCCCGGGCAACCTGGCATTGTGGACCCTCTCTGGGCTTGCCCATGTCACCATCGGGGTCCGGTGGGCGCTGCCCCGGCCGGCCCGATGGCCGTCGGGCCGGACCGCATCGCAGCGTGCTCGGTCCCCACGGGGCAGACTTGTGCTGACGGCCCGTCGGGGGGACGCTCGCCGAGGAGGGCGGATGAAGGCCACCAACGGCCGGCGCGGTGTGCACCGGTACCCACGCCTCCGCGTGGCCTGAGGGACGTGGACAAGGATCGGGACGACGCGGTGGCGGCCACGACCGCCGCCCTCACCTTCGTGGTCGACGTCGCTCCAGACCTCGATGAGGTGGCCGAGGTGCGCCGTCGCGCCATCGGTGAGGCCGAGGCGGTGGGCTATTCCACCGCCCGGCTGCAGGACCTGGCCGTCGTCTTGAGCGAGCTGCTGACGAACGCGGTCGAATCCGGTACCAGTGCTCCCATCGGCCTCGAGCTGCGTGTCGTTCCCGGCCGGGCCCACGTCGTGGTCACCAACGCCGTCGACGAGGCCGACATCCCGCCCCGGAAGGACTGGGGGCCGGAGACGTTGCTGGCCAATCGGGGCCGAGGTCTGGCCATCGTGGAGGCCATGAGCCAGCACGTCGTGGTCGAGAAGAGCGACGGCGAGGTCGTCGTGCGGGCCGTCGTCCCCCTCGTCCACATGTCCCAGAACTGACCGTAGCGCCGGCTGCTGGGTGCCGTCGTCGGGCTCCTACCCGCCCTCATCGTCGCCATCGGCGGCCTCATCGGCCTTCACCCGGCTGCCTGTGGACCGGCAGAGCTGGGACAGCATGGGCATGTCCGACACCGCTGCCAGCCGTACACGGTGCGAGTGGCTGCTACCGACGCGGCGACGGCGGCCACGGCGCGACAGGCCCACGAGCGCGCCGGGGTTGAGGGGTAGCCCGAGCGGGTAGCCACCCGGCCATGGTCAACGCAGGACAGGCGGCCGGACCGGGCTTTGGTCCGTCGCCCATCAAGGTGGCGATCGTCAACGACTTCGAGGTGGTCGTACACGGCTTGGTCGCGATGCTCGAACCCTGGCGCCACCGCATCGAGGTCGTGGAGCTCGAGGTGGGTGGCGTGCCGGATCGCGCCGCGGACGTGGCGCTGCTCGACACCTTCGGGCAGTCCGACCGGACCGCCGGCCGCGTCAGGGAGATCATCCAGGGCGCGACGGCCCGCCACGTGGCCATCTACACGTTCGACTTCGACCCGGCCACCGTGGCCCAAGCCGAACGGCTGGGGGTCAGTGGCTACTTCTCGAAGGGTGCCTCGGCCGATCAGCTGGCCCGGGACCTGGTGGCGGTCGCCGGCGGTAGGCGAGTCGTGCACCAAGCCTCGGCCCGCCGCCAGGCCTCGGCCCGCCGCCAGTGGCCG
>Ga0256867_10000569_pt1 | contig 14781 bp, 16 predicted proteins | sample RVTome_15_FD_185939 | JGI IMG/M metagenome (GOLD analysis project Ga0256867, IMG submission 185939) | Soil microbial communities from uranium-contaminated site in the Upper Colorado River Basin, Wyoming, United States - RVT150D86 (HiSeq) ... | reverse complement strand
CCTGTGCTTCACCCGAGGTGAGGCCTCGACCCTGCGGGCCCGCCCCGACAACCTCGACCAGCTTGGCCACCTGGGCGATATCCGGGCAGCCGAGCTGTCCGACGCAGCCCGGCTGCTCGGCCTGGACCACTGCGAGCTGCTCATCTATCCCGACGGTCGCCTCGCCGAGACCCCCTCGCCGTTCTCGCCGCCAACGTGCTCAGGGCCGCCCAGCGCCGACGAGCCGACCTGCTCGCGGTGTTCGATAACGGGGGCGTCACCGGCCACCCCGACCACCAGCACGCCACCCGCGCCGTCGTCGCCGCCACGGCCCACCTCGACAGCGGCGTGCTCGCCTGGACGGTGCCCGAACCCGTCGCCACCGCGCTCAACACCGAGCTGGGCACCGACTACCGGGGCCGCCCCGCTGCCGAGGTCGACCTCACCATCGCCGTCGACCGCAACCGCCAACGCCGCGCCATCGCCTGCCACCACAGCCAGTCCACCGACAACCCCGCGCTGCGCCGACGCCTTGAGCTCACCGGCCCGACCGAATCGCTCTGCTGGCTCCGCCGACCCGGCGATCCCGGTGATCCCCGCGGTCCCGGTGGGAACGGGCGAGCGCGATGAACGGTCGCAGCCGGAAGTCCATCCTGCTCTGGAGGGTGGGGGGCCTCCTCGTGCAGGCTGTCCTGCTCGTCCAGGCCGTCAGGTTGCGAGGGACGTGATGGCGGTGGTGGTGATGTAGAGCGAGAGCGCCACGAGCCCTCCCGCGAACCAACGGACGAGCAACCCGGCGTCCACCCGGTCCGCCACCCGGTTGCCGGTGAGGACGCCCGCCAGGGCGGCCATCGTGAACGGGACGGCCACCGACCATTCGACGCCGGTGGTGCCGAGCCGGACGGCCAGCGCGGTGGCGGCGTTGAGCGCGATCACCAGCAGCGACGTGCCCACCGCCTGGGGCATGTTGAACCCGAGGACCAGCGTGAGGGCGGGAACGATCACGAACCCGCCGCCCACGCCGAACAGGCCGGTGAGGAACCCCACCGCGGTGCCGATGAGCGCCACCCGCACGATCGCGCCGGTGTGGACCCGCCGACCGGTGAGGACGGCGGCGCCGGCTGCCGCGTTGTCGGCCGGATCGGCCACGTTGACGGCCCGCTCCTCGCCGATGCGCGTGCAGCTCGGGCAGCCCGTCACCATGCGCCATGCGGCCACGAGCACCAGCAGCCCGAAGCCCAGGAGCAACAGGTCGCCGTCGAGGGCCCGGTTGAGCGCCGAGCCCACCAGCGACCCGCCGATGCCGGTGAGCCCGACCACGATGCCGGTCGTGAACCGGACCCGACCGGCGTGGGCGTGGCCGATCATGCCGCCGAGGGCGGCCGTGCCGACCACCAGCAGAGAGGTGGTCGTGGCCGCCGCCGGCTCCTGGCCGGCCACGTAGACCAGCACCGGTACCGCCACGATCGATCCCCCGCCGCCCAGCGCACCCAACGCCAGGCCGACCAGGAACCCGAGCGGCGAGGCGACCAACGCCCTCATGCCGTCACGGCAGGCGCACGTTCACGACCATGGCGCGGTCGGTGTCGTCACCCGGCGGTCTCGGCTGTGACCGTGGGGAGGCCGGCGTCGGCCCAGGCGTCGTAGCCGCCTTGGAGGTCGGCGACGTGGGTGAAGCCGACCGATCGGAGCAACGACGCCGCGATCGAGGACCGGTAGCCGGCGGCGCAGTACACGACGGTGGGCGCGGTGGCGTCGAGGTCCCCATGGCGGTCGAGCAGCCGGGCGAGTGGGATGCGGACGGCCCCGGGCACGATGCCGGACTCCTGCTCGCTGGGATTGCGGACGTCGACGATCTGCAGGCCCGGCTCGTCGTAGCGCCAGGAGGCGAGGTCGCGCGCCGCGAGGCGTGTGCCCTGGCTGGTGAGCTCGGCGCGTTCGGCGAGGATGCGCTCGACGTCGACGACGGCACCCCGCACCCGGTCGAAGCCGATGCGGGCCAGGCGCACCTTGGCCTCGATCTCCCGACCCTCGTCGGTGACCACGACCAAGGGCTGGCCGGGTCGGACGACGTCGCCGGCGTACTCGGCGAAGCGGCCGTCCAACCCGACGTTGACCGAGCCCCGCAGGTGGCCGGACGCGAAGGTCTCGGGCGAACGCCCGTCGATCACAATCGCGTCTTCTCGGAGGCACCGCTCGAGGTCGTCGACACCGAGGCGGACCGGCGGTTCGGCGTCATCCAGGAGGTCGCGCAGCCGCCGGTTGCTGTCGGCGGTGTAGGCGAAGTACAGCGGCGCGACCGACTGGCCCTGGGTGACGACCTCCACGAACGCGTCCTCCGACATCGGTTGGAGGGCGTAGTTCCAGCGCCGCTGCTCACCAATCGTCGACGACACCGCATCGGACATCGACTTGCCGCACGCCGAACCGGCGCCGTGGGCGGGGAAGACCGTCGTCTCGTCGGGAAGCGACAGCAGCTGCTGGTGCAGGGATCGGTAGAGCCGGCGGGCCAGTTCCTCGGCACCGAAACCGACCGAGGTGAGCAGGTCGGGACGACCGACGTCGCCGACGAACAGGGCGTCGCCGGTGAGGACCGCCCACGGGATCGGGTCGGACGCGTGCTCCCACACCACCACCGAGATCGACTCGGGCGTGTGACCGGGCGTGTGCCTGATCTCGAGCACCACGTCGCCCAGCTCGATGCGCTGACCGTGGGCGAGCGGCTCGATGGGGAACTCGGCCTTCGCCTCGGTCCCGTAGGAGATCACCGCCCCGGTGGCCTCGGCCAGCTCGAGGTGGCCCGAGAGGAAGTCGGCGTGGAAGTGGGTCTCGATCACCCGCTTGATCGCGAGACCGTTCGCCTGCGCGTCGTCCACGTAGCCCGTGATGTCGCGCTGGGGATCGACCACCACCGCACGCCCGGTCGACTCGTCGCCGATGAGATAGCTGAACAGCGACAAGCACGACAGCTGGTACTGTCGAAAGAACATCCCGACCTTCTCCGCGTTCACGAGTGGTTCGTCTTCGTGCCCGGTGCTCTCACGCCACCCGGCCACCCACATACCCCTAGGGGTATCAGTGACTAATCTACCGCCGTGAACAGCGATGCGGGACCCACACCTGGCCACCGCTGGGCCGGATGCCCGGCAATGGTTGCATCGTCGAACCGAATGGTTCTATTGGTCGAACTATGTCCGGCGATGGGGCCGATCCTGCCGACTTGCAGCGGCGGATCGTCGCCTTCGTGCGGGCGTTCGGTCTGCACCAGCCCGACGAGACGCCGTGCGGCGGCCCGGTCCCTGTGTCCGCGGCGCACGCCCTCGCCGTGCTGGCGGAGCGGGGTGGGCTGTCGCAGACCGAGCTCGGCGCGCGGCTCCCGCTGCGCAAGTCGACAGTCAGCCGCCTCGTCGACCAGCTTGAGCGACGCGGTTGGGCCCGGCGGACGGTCGAGGGGAGCGATGGCCGGCAGCGCACGGTCGTGCTCACCGCGGCGGGGCGACAGGCGGCCGACGAGATCGGTGGCCGGCGAGCCACCCGCATGGCCCGCCTGTTCGACCGGATCCCGGAGAGAGACCGCCCAGCGGTGATGGCTGCCCTCGATCCATTCGTGGAGGCGGCGCATGACGACTGAGCGCGCAGCCCGGTGGGGGGTGCTGCTCGCCGCTGCGACCGCGCTCCTGGTGGCGGGCTGCGGCGACGACCAGGTTGCATCAGCCGACCGCCAGGTCGATGTGGCGAGCCGCGGCGCCGAGGTCATGCCCTTCGACCTCGAGGCGACCACGCACCGGTTCGAACCGGTCGACGACGGACTCGTCGAAACCGTCGTTGCCGACGACCACGACGACAGCGAACAGGTCGAGCTCGTCCGGCAGCACCTGGCCCACGAGGCGTCCCGGTTCTCCCAGGGCGACTACGGCGACCCCGCGACCATCCACGGCGACGACATGCCGGGCCTCGCCGAGCTGGACGCGGGCGCGGCCGACATCCGGGTCGTCTACCAGCCGGTCGACGCCGGGGGCCGTATCACCTACACGTCCTCGACCCCGGCGCTCGTCGACGCCCTCCACCGGTGGGGCGAGGCCCAGACCTCCGACCACGGCGCCCACGCCGAGCAAGGCTGAGCCCGCCACCGAGGCTGTCGCCGGCGTGGCCCTCACGCAGCTCGTACATGGGCATCAGCGTCTCCGGCGCCGACCTCCTGGCCACCAGCCCCGGCTTGGCCGCCGCCACCGGCTCCGCCTGCCACGAAGGCGACCCCGATCTCCTCCGGGGTCCTGCTCGCCGTGGGACTCGGCCACGAGCGCGCCCGCTCTGCCATCCGCCTCACCCTGGGGCGATGGACCACCGAGGCCGAGATCGAGCAGGCCGCCGCGATCCTCGCCACCACCTACCACCCCGCGTAGACCGCGGTCAGGTCAGGCCGTACGACGGGGGTGAGAGTTCGGCTTCGATGGCCAGGAGTCGGTTGTACTTGGCGACGCGTTCGCCGCGGGCCGGCGCGCCGGATTTGAGCTGGCCGCAGCCTGTCGCCACGGTCAGGTCGGCGATGAAGCTGTCCGCGGTCTCGCCTGAACGGTGGGACACCATCTGCGCGTAGCCGGCGTCTCGGCACACGGACATGGCATCGAGGGTCTCGGTGACCGTGCCGATCTGGTTGAGCTTGATGAGCGCGGCATTACCGACGCGTTTAGTGATGGCGTCGCGGATGATGGCGGGGTTGGTGACGAAGATGTCATCGCCGACGAGTTGCAGGCGTGACCCGAGCCGGGCGGTGAGGTGCTTCCATCCGTCCCAGTCGTCTTCGGCGAGGCCGTCCTCGATGGACCAAATGGGGTAGCGCTCGGAGAGAGCTTCGTAGCGGTCGATCATCTCGGCGCTGGTGCACAGCTGCCCGGTGGCGTAGCGGTAGCGGCCGTCGGCTTCACGAAACTCTGACGACGCCGGGTCGAGCGCCACCGCGACCCCGCCGGTGTCGGGGTCGTAGCCGGCGGCGGTAATGGCCTCGACGAGCAGGTCCAGGACTTCTTCGGGTGTGCCCAGGTCGGGGGCGAAGCCGCCTTCGTCGCCGAGCCCGGTCGACTGGTGCCGCTCGTGCAGCAGGCCGCGCAAGGTCTGGTAGATCTCGTCGCCGGCGCGGAGGGCCTCGGCGAAGGTGGGTGCGCCGATGGGGGCGATCATGAACTCCTGGAACTCGAGTCGGTTCTGGGCGTGGGCGCCGCCGTTGACGACGTTGAAGTGCGGGACGGGCAGGCGCGGCGGCATCCTCTCCGGCGCCAGCCACTGGTAGAGGGGTAGGCCGTCGGCGGCGGCCATGGCCCGCGCGGCGGCCATCGACACGCCGACGATGGCGTTGGCGCCGAGGCGGCGCTTGGTCTCAGTCCCGTCGAGCTCGATGAGCGCCCGGTCGAGTGCCTCGAGGTGCGGCCAGTCACGGCCCGAGAGCAGCTCGTTGATCTCACCGTTGACGTGGTCGACCGCGGTGGTGACGCCGCCGCCGCGGTAGCGGGCTTGGTCGCCGTCTCGCAGCTCGACGGCTTCGCGGGTCCCCGTCGAAGCACCCGACGGTACGCCGGCTGAGCCGGTGGCTCCCGAGGCGAGGCGGACGGTGACCTCGAGGGTCGGTCGGCCTCGGGAGTCGAGGATCTCTAGGGCGCTGGTGTGGTCGATCCGGTAGGTCATGGCGTATTGCTCCTGGCTGGTGATCGTGTGGCGGGACACACCGTCAGGCGTGCCACCACTTGGCGGCTGGTCGCCGCGGCGACGTCTGGAACACGTCGGCGAGATTGACGCAGGATCGGTGCTGACGCGCAGCACCTGTCGACCGGCGTCGGCGGTGGGGGCAGCGACACCGCTGGCGATGGTGGTCTTACCGACGCCGCCCTTGCCCGTGAACAGCGCAAACCGGGTATCGCAGGTGGCCCAGTTGAGCGGTGCGGGCGTTGGCGAGTCGCCCGCCATGGTCAGTCCAGGATGAGCGCGCGGCAGGGCAACATGATCCTGCCCATCAGGACTTCGCCGCGGTGGCCATCGGGGACACGATGTCGCCGCGAGCGAGATGGGCGGTGTGACACGACTCGCAGCGGATGAGTCGTGCCGGTGGTTCGACGCGCTCGACGCGCATGATCGTCTGGGTGGCGGTCAACCAGTGCCGCACCGGGACGGCGTGCTCGATGCAGAGGCCGGCGCCGCAGTCGACGCAGACCGCGACGGCATCGCGGTGGTTGCCGTCGGTGGCGCAGTCGTAGCAGTTCATGGGGCGGCCTCCTCGGTGGGGAAGTAGCGGCGTCGTGCCCCGAGGGCGACGTAGACGAGGGCGACGAGTACGGGCACTTCGATGAGCGGGCCGACGACGCCGGCGAGCGCTTGGCCGGAGGTGACGCCGAAGACGCTGATGGCCACGGCGATGGCGAGCTCGAAGTTGTTGCCCGCGGCGGTGAAGGCCACGCTCGCGGCACGGGGGTAGCCGAGCCCGACCCGGCGGGCGAGCCACAGCGCGCCGGTCCACATGACGGCGAAGTACGCGAGGAGCGGCACGGCGATGCGGGCGACGTCGAGGGGCTCGTTTGTGATCTTCTCGCCCTGCAAGGCGAAGAGCAGCACGACGGTGAACAGCAGGCCCCACAGCGCGACGGGCCCGATCTTGGGCAGGAACCGCGTCTCGTACCACTCGCGTCCTCGGCGGGCCTCGCCCCAGCGGCGGGTGAGGTAACCGGCGACGAGCGGCACGCCCAGGAAGATGGCGACGGCCTTGGCGATCTCGGCCATCGAGAAGTCGATGGAGGACTGCTCGAGGCCCAGCCAGCCGGGCAGCAGCTCGAGGTAGAAGTAGCCGAGCAGGCTGTAGGCGGTGATCTGGAACAGTGAGTTGATCGCCACGAGCACGGCGGCGGCTTCCCGGTCGCCGCAGGCCAGGTCGTTCCAGACCAGGACCATGGCGATGCAGCGGGCGAGCCCGACGATGATCAGCCCGGTCCGGTACTCGGGCAGGTCGGGCAGGAACACCCAGGCGAGGGCGAACATGAGCGCCGGGCCCACCAGCCAGTTCAGCACCAGGGACGTGCCGAGCATGCGCCGGTCGGCGGTGACGTGGCCGATGTCGCCGTAGCGGACCTTGGCGAGCACCGGGTACATCATCAACAGCAGCCCCACCGCGATCGGCAGGGACACCGCGTCGATCTTGACCCGGTCGAGGCTGTCGTTGAGGTCCGGGAAGAGGCGGCCGAGCGCGAGCCCCAGCGCCATGGCGGCGCCGATCCACACCGGGAGGAACCGGTCGAGGAGCGATAGCCGGTCGAGGACGGCCGCCTCCTCATGATCGACAGCTGCCGTGTCGGTGGCGGTCATCATCGGGCCGGCACGTCACAATCGGGCGCACACCCGGCCGGCTGGTCGACCGCGGCGGCGAAGCCCGCCGCGCCGAGCGCGCCGCCGATCAGTGTCGCGGCGCTGTCGGTCAGGCGGTAGTCGATGAACCGCCCTCGACGGCTGCCCTCGATGAGCCCGGCCTCGCGGAGTGTGCGCAGGTGATACGACAGCAGGTTGGCGGCCATCGGTGCCGCGGACTGGATGTCGCACACGCAGCGCTGGGCATCGGCGAGCACGGCGAGCACCCGCAGGCGGGCAGGGTCGGCCAGCGCCGCGAACACCCGGGCAGCGTCATCGACTTCAACCACCGTTGGTTCAAGAACCGTCGAACTGTTCATGGGTGCAGTATGCGCGACGGGTTGGCGGTTCGGGAGGGTCGAAGGTCCCGACTTGCTGAGCCTCCATTCCCCGTTCGATCGACCAACCAGGATCGTGTCGAACAGAACCGTCTACCGATTCGCGACGCCGTTGTCCGATCACGTTCCTCATAGCTCGATGCCGAGACCACGTTCGAGCCGATGATCCAGCTGCGGCCCGTTGATTCGCTCGATCATCTCGACTGTCTTCACGGCTGCGTTCCATTCGTGGTACTGAGCGCCGTCGATGGGCGGATGGCGGATGTCTTCCGGCTGGATGCCCCAATGCTCGCGGTAGGCCTCGACGCGGCCTGCGAGCCGGGACCAGCGCTCCCGGTGCGTCTGAGCGCGGCGAGCGCCGCCTCGGCCTCCTTGCGCGTCCCGCGCACCATGCGGCTCACGTAGCGGTACCGACCCTTGACCGGATCTCGCCCGGTGGACACCCGCAACTCCCACTTGCGGTCGCCGCGACGACGCAGCGATCCGCCCCCGTAGCCACTCGCGTCGCCATGTCGGAAGCGGTAGCCCGCCGGAGCCCGCCGGAGCACACACCCGCCGGAGCGGTCGGTTATGGGATCAATATGGGACGGGCCATGACCATCGTCGTCTCAGTCTCGAAAATATGGCCTCTGAGCAGGATATGTACTGGAGGCGGCGAGGGGAATCGAACCCCTGTACAGGGCTTTGCAGGCCCTTGCCTAAGCCACTCGGCCACGCCGCCGGAAGGGGACAACCATAGCGGCCACCTGCAGAACGCTCGGGATCCCGTTTCCGCTGACCGGCCACCATCAGCCTCCTTGCCCATCAAACGTTCGCTTGACAGACTGCGTTCGTGACGGTCACCGAGGGCAGCAAGCCACCGCCGTTCGACATCGACATCCTCGATCCCCGGCTCTACGACGATCCCTGGGAGGCGTATCGCTGGCTCCGCCGCAACGCGCCCATCTGGTGGGACGAACGCAATGAGCTCTACGTCATCTCCCGCCACGAGGACGTCAGCCACATCAGCCGCCACCAGGAGCTGTACTCGGCGGCCCAGGGCGTCCGGCCCAGGGTCCTGGCGCCGATGTCCATCATCTCGATGGACGACCCCGAGCACACCCGGCAGCGCCGGCTGGTCAGCAAGGGCTTGACGCCTCGGATGGTCCGCCAGCTGTCCGATCACATCCGTGACCTGTCGAACCAGATCATCGACGAGATCTCGGCCAAGGGCGCCTGCGACTTCGTCGAGGAGATCGCCATCCACGTGCCGCTCATCGTGATCGCCGAGCTGATGGGGCTCGATCCCGAACAGCGCCGCAACCTCTACCGCTGGAGTGACGCCATGATGGCCGGCGACGGCCACACCGCCGCCGACGACCCGGTGCTGCTGCGCGCCGCGGAGGCCGGCGGCGAGTTCGCCGCCATGTGCGTGGAGCTGATCGAGCAGCGACGGGCCGACGGGTCGACCGACGACATCATCGGCATCCTCACCCAGGCATACGACGAGGGTGCCCTGGCCCGGGCCCACGACCATGCCGGTGTCCGGGCCTATGGCGTCGACGCGATCGTCGACCAGCGGATGACCAGCGACGAGCTGATCATGTTCCTGATCCTGCTGGTGGTCGCCGGCAACGAGACCACGCGCAATGCCCTGGCCGGCGGGCTCGTGGCGTTCACCCGCTTCCCCGAGCAGCGGCGCCGGCTGCTCGAGCAGCCCGAGCTGATCGACCTGGCCGTCGACGAGATCGTGCGCTACGTCAGTCCGGTGATCTCGTTCATGCGGACGGTGACCGAGGACCACACCTACAAGGGCGTCGACTTCGTTGCCGGCGACCGCGTGTTCCTGCTCTACCAGTCGGCCAACCGGGACGAGGACGTGTTCGACGCGCCCGACGAGTTCCGCGTCGACCGCGATCCCAACCCGCACCTGGCGTTCGGGATCGGCACCCACTACTGCCTGGGTGCCAACCTCGCGCGGGCGGAGATCAAGGTCGTGTTCGAGGAGCTGTTCCGCCGGGTGCGCGACATCCGGGCCGTCGACACGGAGACGCTCGACCGGGGTGACTCCACCCTGGTGTTGGCCCTCAACCGGCTGCCGGCCGTCTTCACCCCGGAGACGGCGGAGCTCCGGCCGTGACCCGGTCCGCCCCCGTCGCCGACGCTGGCCCCCGCAGCCGGATCCTCGACGCCGCCCTGACCCTCATGAGCCAGCTGGGCTCGGCGGGCACGTCGATGCGCCGTCTGGCCTCCGCATGCGGGCTCAACGTCGCCACGATCTACCACTACTTCCCGTCCAAGGCCGACCTGCTGCGCGCCCTCATCGAAGAGCGGCGCTACGGCGAGCGGCTGGCCACCGAGGAACCGGCGATCGACGCCGAGCTCCCGCCCGGCGAGCGCCTGGCGGCGTTCCATCGCTGGGTCGCCGAGCGGACGCTCGACGAGGAGGTCGTGCTCCGGCTCCTCCTCGGCGAGGCGTTGCGGGGCGACGCCACCGCCCGTGACACGGCGGTCGGCCTGCTCGCCGAGCTCGACGTCGGACTGACGGCCTGGCTGGCCCGCGGGTTCCCCGAGCTCGACGCCCGGGGGCTGACGCCGGAGGTGAGTGCCCGGCTCGTCCGCCGCAGCCTGCTGGCGCTGATCACCGAGCACCTGGCCACCGGATCGGCTGACGTGGACGCTCACGCCACCGAGTTGGCCACCGTCATGTTCGGGGAGCGGGGAGGGCCCGACCCGACGGTGTCTAGTCGGTGAACGTGACGACGGCGTCCTCGCGTCCCCGGAAGGGTGCGATGAGCTCGGCCTCTTGCTCGATGGCGGTGCGCCGGCGATCGCTGAGCTTGGCGAAGGGGTCGATCGTCACCTCCAGTTGACTGCCGGCCCCGCGGGCACGCCACGTTCCCACCGGATGACCGGTGACCAGCACCAGCCCGGGCGCCCCCACCGGCCGCCACACAGCCCGCTGCGCCGTCTTGTCGGGGAGCAGTGTCGCCCGGTCGCGCTGGGCGAGGAACGGGTCGCCGGCAGGCAGCAGGCGGGCACCGGACGCCGTCGGGGGGTCGTCCAGGGCATCGGCATCGTCGGCCAACAGCCACGCCACTGCGCCGTCGAGCTTGGCCTCGACGAGGTCGGCGTCGAGCTCCACGAAGCGCTGGCGGGCCTCGGCGACGCCGATGCCTGTCCACGCCGCGAAGTGGACGGGCGTCACCGGTCCGTAGGCGTGCACGAACCGGCGGACCAGCTCGGTCCGGGCCGCAGGGACATCTCCCCCCAGTGGGCCACCCAACCAGATGTCGGTGCCCATGAGCGTCTGGCGGGAGCCTTGCGGCCAGCCGTAGCAGAACACCCCGGCGGTACCCGCCAGCCGCAGCAGCTGGTCCGGCACGTGATGCACGTCGCACACCTCGCACCACGGTTCGAGCTCGGCCGGCAGCCGACCATGGAGCGCCTCACTCAGCTGGCCCTTGGTTCTTGTCTCGCCGTCGGCCACCACGGCCGCCAGAACGCCGAGAACCATGGCCAGCGCCTCCCGGGCGGTCCAGCCCGCGGCCTCGATCGGTGGCCACGAGCCCGACAGCTGCTCGCGCAGCGACTCCTCGTCCGCCGCCAGCGCCCCGGGCCCGAACACCGCGGCGTCCTGCCGCGGCACGACGTAGGCGGCCCCTCGTGGGCCGAGGAAGCGCAGCAGCGACCGGTCGTCGAGGAGGGCGTCCTCGAGGGCCCCGGGCGTGAACCCGGCCACCCGGGCGGCGAGAGCCACGCCGGCGTTGCCGGGCGGCGTGTCCTGCACACCGCAGACCGCGGCCGCGTCGATGACACGATCCGCCGGTAGCCGCTCGTGCAGGTTGTGGGCGGCAACGCGGAAGGCAACGACCTGTTCGGCGGATACGCGATGCACTGCCTGCCTGCCCATCGGCGCCGAGGCTAGGGGCCACGTCGGCGCCGGGTCACCCGCAGCGCGGAGCGTGCTGAGATCGTCGCTGAACGTCCGTCGACCGGCGGGAGCACCGCCATCAGGCCGGCACCTCGCGCACGTGGGCAACCAGCGCGTCTAGGTAGCCCTGCGTCGCCCGTGCCTGCTGCCAGCGCGCCATCGGTCCCGCGAGCCGCACCAGGGGATGCCGCGGCCGCGAGAAGGCGGTGATGGCCAGCCGCACCTCGCCGCCACCGTCGGGGCCGGCGCCACGCTCGACCACGAACGCCTCCTCGCCGCTCTCCGGGTGGACCGGCAGCGTCCCGTAGCCGAAGCCGAACCGGTCGGCTTCGTCGACCACCCAGGCGATGCGGCACGAGGCGATCACGTGGATGGCGACCAGGGGAACGTCGACCGCCACTGTGGTGCCGACCTCCACGGGCGGGTCGTCGGGCACCACGCGGAAACCCTGCCGGCGGTGAAGCTGCCAGCGACGGATGCCGTCGACGGCGGCCGCGAATGCCGCGTCCCCGTGCCCGAGCACGCGAGTGGCGTGCACATGGTGATAGCCGTCCGGCAGGCCGTCGGGATCCGCCGTGGCCGCCACCCGGTCGTAGGTGAAGGGCGCATCGGCCACCTCGGCCAGGATCTGCGACAGCTCGGCGTCGGACGGACGGCGGACGAGGAACACCGGCAGCTCCAGCACGGTCGGGTGGTCCCGACCCTAGGCGGCGGTGTCCCCCTCGAATCCACAACCAGTCGATAGGGTCGCTCGTCATGAAATGCCCGGTGGGCGACGTCCAACTCTCGATCTCGTCACGCGAGGGCGTGGAGATCGACTTCTGCCCCCAGTGCCGCGGCGTGTGGCTCGACCGTGGTGAGCTAGACAAGGTCATCGAGCGGGCGGCAGCCTCCCTCGCGGTTGGTGGCGGCCGGCGACGCCTTGCTCGCCCCGACGGTGACCCGGCGGCTCATCGACGAGTTCGCGCGCCTGCGGCCCCGCATGGGACCGCGCCCTGACGTCCTGCGCGCCCTCACCCGGCGCGAGGCCGAGGTGCTCCGGCGCGTCGCCGAGGGACTCTCGAACGCGGAAATCTCGGAACGCGTGGTCGTGAGCGAGGAGACAGTGAGACCCACGTGAGCCGCGTGCTGGCGAAGCTCGGGGCGCCGCCCGTCCGGGGCGTGACCAGGCCGGACTCGGGAACCCCCCGAGCCACGGCCCGCCGCGGCTCCGTCCGGCATAATCTGGTGCTCGCGGGTCGAGGAGGTACGGATGGTCGAAAACCAACGCTTGCGGCCGGTCGAGCGCCGGGTCCTGCGATGGGCCCAGGCCGGTGTGGGTGACGCGGAGATCGGCCATCGCTTCCGCCGGAGCGAACGCTGGGCAAAGCAGGTTCGGTTCCTCGCCGGCCTCGACCGGAGCGGCAACGCGCCGCTCCCCCAGGACCTCCTTCGTCCCCTGGAGCGCCGCGTGCTTCGCTGGCGTGAACAGGGCGAAGACCTGGTCGACCTGAGCGACCGCTTCCTGCGGAGCCCCGCGCACCTGGCCCGCGTCGAGGAGTATGCCCGCTACAAGCTGGCCGCCGCTAAGTAGGTCCAGCCCGCCAACCCTCGACATCATCCTCCAGTGGAGGTTGAGGGTCGGCGTAGATCACCGCTCTCTCAGCACCGTCTGCTCGTCGTGCCGGTGGGTCAGCACGGAGTCGACGTACGAGCGCAGCGCCTCGTCCATGGGGACCTCGCTGCCGGCCCGCTCGGACATGTAGTAGCGGTGCTCCAGGAGCTCGTGGAACAGCTCCGCGGGCTCTAGGCGCCCGCGCAACGCGGGCGGGACTCGAGCCGTCACCGGCTCGTAGACCTCAGCGAGCCAACGGGCCGCAATCACTGCCTGGGGGACCTCGGCGTCCGCTTCGCCGCTGAGCGACGCGCCGAACGCGGCGATGTCGTTCAGGAGGCGACGGGCCTGGTTCTCCTGCACCTCCAGACCGGTCAGTCGCCGTAGCTCCCGGGCGTGATGCCCCTCCTCCACCAGCACGGGACGGACCCGCAGCCGGGCTCCGTCGGGGTCGTGCTCGACGAGCAGCTCATCCACGTCGAAGCCCAGCTCGTTGAGCCGGCGGATGCGGCGGTCGATCAGATGACGATCGTCGAGCGCGAGCTCTTCGGTGCCCGTCAGCTCGTCCCACAGGGCCCGGTAGCGGTCCTCGAGCTGATCGGCGACCTCCACGACGTCGATCTCGGGTCCTAGGTCGCCGCTCGCCTGCAGGTCGAGCAGTCCGCCGGCGACGTTCTCGCGGGCGATGTCGATGTCGCTCGCCCGCATGCCCTCGGGCAACTCGTCGTGACGTTCGGCGGTCTCGGCATCGACGAGGTACGCCATCAGTGCGCCGGCGTCCCGACGGAACAACAGGTTCGACAAGGAGCAGTCGCCCCAGAAGAACCCCTCCAGGTGCAGGCGCACCAGCAGCACCACGCCGGCGTCGATGAGGAGGCCGGACAGATCCGGACGCCGCTCCTGGGTGAACAGGTAGCGGTAGGGCAGGGAGAAGTCGAGGTAGCGACTGATGAGCACCGATGCCAGCGGCTCCCCCGTCGGCGCCCGCCGCCCGGTGACGACGCCCGTGGGCTGCACGGCGGGGAGCCCCTCGGCGGTGAGGCGTCGCAGCATGCCGTACTCGCGCCGGGCGTCGAGCTCCGTGGTCTCCTTGAGCGCGAACACCCGGCTCGCGTCGGCCACGAAACGGACGACGTGGCGGCTCGTGCCGTGCACCATGTCGACCAGGCGGGGATCGTCCCAGGATGCCAGCGGCGTGCTCCACGGCAGGTCGAGCAGTCCGCCCGGTTCGTTGCCCGGAACGAACTGCAGCCGGACGACCATCACGCTCACGCTACGCCCGGCTCACGCGACGCGAGGCCGCACCCCCTGGCTGCAATGCATTTGGTCTAGGCTCTAATGCGCATGCCTGACACGGCGACGCCACCGCTGGCCGTCACGGCGACCGGGGCCACGACCGCCCAACGGCTCATCGACGCGGCGGAGGTCCTGCTCGCCGCCCACGGCATCGACGGCGTCAGCCTGCGGGAGATCAACCGCGCCGCCGGTGCCCGCAACGCCTCGGCCCTCCAGTACCACTTCGGCGGCCGTGACGGGCTCCTCCGGGCGGTACTCGCGAAGCACCACCATGCGGT
>Ga0256867_10000568_pt1 | contig 14787 bp, 9 predicted proteins | sample RVTome_15_FD_185939 | JGI IMG/M metagenome (GOLD analysis project Ga0256867, IMG submission 185939) | Soil microbial communities from uranium-contaminated site in the Upper Colorado River Basin, Wyoming, United States - RVT150D86 (HiSeq) ... | reverse complement strand
AACCGCGCGTCCGATTCAGGCCTGGGCCCGCAGCGCGAGCAGGAACCCGGCGATCCGGAAGCACCAGCGAAGCGGAGCGCCGCCACGCGAGCGGCAATCATCGCTTCCGGGTCGTCGGAGGCGGTGGCGATCACCCCTTCTTCTTCCTTGAGGGCCGCCACCGCCTCCACCGAGTACCGCGATTTGAGCATCTCGTAGTCGGCGTCGTTCAGCTTGCCGGTCGCGCGATCGAACTCGATTTCCTTGAGCGCGAGGAGTGCCGCACCCCGGCGGGTCTCTTCCGGGTCCGGCGGCTCCGGTGGCAAGGCACCAGACTCGAGTCCCCCCCGCTCGAGCAGCGGCCCGAACACCACCCACAGCACCAGCGCCAGCACCAGCGTGGCGGCGGCCGCCTCGAGGGCCATCAATCCTCGACTTCGGCCAGGGCGCGCCGCAGCCGCTCGGCGTCTTCCGGCGCAATCGGGGAGGCGGGGTCGGCCGGCGAGCCGGGCGTGGCGTCGCTCCCCACGTCAGGGGCGGTCATCGAAGCGGCGCCCGCGCCCGCGAGCACCCGGCCCCGCCGAAGCAGGACCCCGGCGAGCAACCCGCCGGCCACCAGGAGCACGGTACCGGGCAGGAGGTATCCCGTGAGATTGAAGCCCGTGGGCTCGGGGGCCATCAGGATCCGCTCGCCGTACTTCGCGACGAACGCGTCGACGACCTCGGACTCGGATTTCCCGAGTCTCCGCAGCTCGACCACTTCGAGGTGCAGCGCCGGGGAGTAGGTGCAGGTGAAGTCCGTCGTCCGGCAGGTGTAGATGTCCAGGTTGCACGGGCAGGTGCACTTGAGCCGGCGCTCGAGACCCTGCACCACCGCATCGTTGTCCGCGTCCGTCGCGGCGGCACGCTGCTGCACGGCCCCGGGATTGAAGAGCGGATCGCCCGCGCCGGCCGGAGCACGCCCTTGCGCCGGGCCCGCGGAATCGGGAGTCTGGCCAGCCAGCCCGCCGAGGCCCGCCAGCGCTCCACCGAAGAAGGTGCGGCGGTTCATCCCTCGACTCCCGCGCCCACCAGGGGCGCCTCGTAACCCGCCTGCGCCTCGGTCCGCTCCCGCCGGGTGATCACCGCGCCGCCCGGCCACATGGTGATGAGGCCGCCGGCGATCAGAATCGCCGCGCCAATCCAGACCCACACCACGAGCGGGTTGATGGAGATCGCGTACGTGGCGCGGTCGGTGCCTCCCACCGAGCCGGCATACACGACGTACAGGTCCTCCCGCAGCATGCTCCGGATGCCGACCTCGGTGGACGGCTCGAAGGTCTTCCGTCCGAAGCTGTCCACGTGCTGCCGCTTCTCCGAGGTGATGCGTCCGACCCGGGTGCCGTCCCGCTGAATCTCCAGCGCCGCGGCGGAGACGAACCGGTTGGCGTTCTGATACTGGGACACGCCGAGGTGCGAGAGCCGGTAGGTGTGCCCGTACGGACTCTGGATCTCGGTGGATTCGCCCGGCGCGAGCGTCACCTCGCGGGTGACCTTGAACGCCATGCCGGCGAACGCGATGATGTAGGTGATGATCCCGATATGGACGATGTATCCGCCGTAACGCCGGCGGTTCCGCCCGATGAGCCGGCCGAGCGCCACGAGCACCGGCTCGCCGTGCATGCGGTGCCGGGCGCGGACGCCCCGGAAAAACTCCTGGCCGACGGTGCCGATGACGAAGCCCGCCAGCGCCCAGGCGATGAGGGCATAGGTATCGCGAATCCCCATCGTGACCAGCAGCACGCCGGTCACGAGGCCGGCGGCCACCGGCAGGATGAACTGGCGCCGCAGGTTCTGCACCGAGGCCTTCCGCCACGCGATGAGCGGGCCGATGCCGGTGAGCAGCACGAGAAACAATCCCAGCGGCACATTCACCCGGTTGAAAAACGGGGGACCGACCGTGATCTTGGTGCCCCGCACCGCTTCGGAGATAATGGGAAACAGGGTCCCCCAGAGCACCGAGAAGGCGATCCCCACCAGCGCGAGGTTGTTGAACAGGAACGCGGCCTCACGGCTCGCGAGCGACTCCAGCTTGGCCTCGGGCTCGAGCTCGGGCCAGCGGCTGTAGAGCAGCGCGAACGCCAGCACGCCGGCCCCGAGCAGGAACGCGAGGAAGAAGTAGCCCACGTTGGACTGGGTGAAGCTGTGCACGCTGGCGATGACGCCGGAGCGGGTGATGAACGTCCCGAAGATGCTGAGCAGGAAGGAGCCGACGATCAGCCCGACGTTCCAGCGTTTGAGCATGCCCCGTTTTTCCTGGATCATCACCGAGTGCAGGAACGCGGTCATCGTGAGCCAGGGAAGCAGGCTCGCGTTCTCGACCGGGTCCCATGCCCAGTAGCCGCCCCAGCCCAGCTCCACGTAGGCCCACCACATCCCCACCGTGATCCCGGCCGAGAGGAAGACCCACGACAGCAGCGTCCATTTCCGGATGGCCTGGACCCAGCCGGTGTCGAGCCGCCGGGAGAGCAGGGCCGCCATCGCGAAGGCGAACGGGATGGTGATGCTGATGTACCCCAGGTAGAGCAAGGGCGGATGAATCGTCATCCCCGGGTTTTGAAGCTGCGGATTCAGGCCGTTCCCGTCCTCGGGCGTGAAGGGCAGCCGGGCGAACGGGTTGGCCGAGAACAGCATGGTCAGAACGAAGAACGCAACGACGACGTTGGTCACACCGGCCACGTACGGCAACAGCGCTTCGTGCCGGCGGCTGGTCAGTGCCTGCGCGAGCGCGCCAAACCCCGCCAGGACGACGGCCCAGAAGAGCAGGCTGCCCTGCTGTCCGGCCCAGAACGCGGCAAAGACGTACGCCTCCGGCAGGTTCCGGGAGGTGTACCGGGCCACGTAATCGATGTTGAAGTCGTGAGTGAGGAGGCCCTGCCAGAGCGCGAGGGACGCCACGAGGAGCGCCACGGCGACGCCGTAGGCGGTGCGCTGGGCGGTCCGGGCCAGGTCCGGGCGGCGGCCGAGCGGGGCGAGGAACGCGAGGCCCGCGCCCCACAGTGCCGTGAGGAGCGCGAGCCAGAGGCAGAATTGTCCGAGGAGGGTCACGGGGTCAGGTCTTGCGCGACTTCTCGATTTCCGTCTCGTACCGGGAGCCGCACTTCGCCAGGACTTCCGTGGCCTGGAAGACCCCGCTGCGATCGTACTTCCCCTCGACGATGACCTCGATCTCGTTGGCGTCGGTGAAGGTATCGGGCACCAGTCCGGTGTAGGTCACCGGGAACTCCCGGGTTCCGTCCGACACGCGGAAGTCGACCCGCCGGGCGGCATCATCCCGCCGGATGGAGCCCGGCACCACCTTGGCACCCACCTTGAGCCCGACGTCATGCATCGTGGGATCGGCCTCGACCCGCTGCACCAGCTGGGTGGGGGTGAAAAAATACTGGCCGGTCTGCCGGACGCCGCTGGCGATGAGAAACGCGACGCCGGCCACGATGACGCCCGCGCCGAGGGCGAACCTGGTGCCTGCCTTCATGAGACGACTCCTTGGCCCGTCTGACCTCTGGAACATAATCGGCTGTGGGGCCCCCGACTTGATCGTTGGACGTCAGGAACGACCGGGACGATTGAACTCGCTGCCTAAGGACTGCGCTTGCACCAAATGGCGCAATTTCTTCCAGACCTCTTCATAAACGCTTCATGTGCCGGGTGGGATGTTAGCAGTGCGTCAGACCGCCTCGCTCAGAAGATCCAGTCCCGCGTCATGGGCTCGGAGGAACTTGCGCAGATTATCTAAAGCTAATACGGTGATGGCATCGAAACTGTTCAGATTCTCGCGCGACCCTCGCAAAAAGGGGCGTCTCTCATGGCCCGGATCCTGAACCCGCTCGGGGTGCTGATCACGGCACTCCTCGTCAGCGGATGCACGGACGTCGTCTTCCGGGACCGGGAGCCCTTCAATCCGCCTCCTGACGAGCTGAGCGGTTTCCTCGGCTATTTCACCAGCTCCACCAAGCAGACCACCTGCGGGAATTGCCACGTCGGGCACCAGGCCGACTGGAAGACCACCCGCCACGCCGACGCCTTCGCGACCCTGGCCGCCCTGCCGGCCGGAACGGCGCAGGCGTTCTGCTATTCCTGTCATACGGTCACGGAAAAGGGAAACGTCGCGACGGGCACCGCGGGGTATGATCAGGTCCAGCACGAGGCCTATCGCGACGTACAATGCGAGAGCTGCCACGGTCCCGGCATAGAGCACGTGACGCTGCCCGACAACAACGCGACCGTTCCTCTCGCCAATGCCTTCCTGAGCAATCCGGAAGCGAGCTGCGCGAGCTGCCACTCGGGAACCCATCACCCCTTCGTCGAAGAATGGGAACAGTCCGGACACGCCGTGGTCGCGAGCGGCACTCGCGCTACCAACGTGAGCTGCACCGCGTGTCACGAGGGGAAGGGGGCCCTCGCTGCCTGGGGCGCGAACGTCAACTACGCGGAGAAGGCCGCCACCGCCACGGCCCAGCCGGTGGCGTGCGCGGTGTGCCACAATCCGCACGGCTCGGAGAACACCGCCCAGCTCCGGTATCCGATTGACTCGCCGGATCCGGAGCGGAACCTCTGCATGCAGTGCCACATCCGCCGCGCGGAGCCGGCCGGCAACACCACCAGCCCGCACGCCGCCGCCGGCTCCGTGTTGCTCGGCTCGGCGGGATATCGCCCCGCGGGATTCGACTACGATACGTCCCTCGTCTATACCTCGCATGCGTCGGACCGGAACCCGAGGCTCTGCGCGGGGTGCCACGTGAACCAGTACGAGTCGACTGACCCGACCTCCGGCACGACGTTTCACTCGACCGGCCATTTGTTCCGGCCCATTCCCTGTCTCGGCCCGGAGGGGGCGCCGCTGGCCGACAACAGCTGCGCCTACACGGCGACCGCCCGGACCTTCGCCGCCTGCACCAACAGCGGCTGTCATGCCAACGCGAATGCCGCCGCGTCAGCACTGGCGAATTCGCGCGGCAACATCGACCTGCTGGTCGACCAGATCTGGACCGATCTCGACGGAGACCAGACAGTCGACCCCGCTCCGACCGACGGCGGGTATCTCGCCACGATCCGGGCGGCGAGCCCGAACGAGTTCGCGTCCGACAACATCATCAGTGCTGCCGAAGGCGCCCTGTTCAACGTGCGGCTCGTGGGCGAGGGGTTCGATAGCCACGCCGACGGGTCGTTCGGCGTCCACAACCCGTTCCTGGCGCTGGCCCTGCTCCGGGCCAACATCAAGGAGCTGCAGGCGACCTACGGCCTGACGGCGCCTCCGGCTGTCGTCCAGCGGGCCATCGAAGCAGGCGCGGAACAGCTGCGGCAACAGGCGCGGATCGCCACACTGATCACGCGTCAGGCGGGGTCGGTCAGGGCTCCGGTACGGCAGCACGCGGGGATCACGCGCGCGGCAGGCAGTCGCGAGTGAGGGCGTGATCGCGTGATCGCGGTCGGGCTCCGGATTCTCGTTCAGGCCGGTGTGGGGGACACGCTCCCCCACGCCGGCCCTTCTACAGAAGTGGAATCCCCGCTGCCCGGCGGGGTCGCGGCGGTCGTCCGGTTCTTCTTCAACGTCCCCCAGTGGATTCAAATCGGCGGCTTCCTCCTCGGCCTCGCCGTGGCCGCCGGTGTGGTCTGGTACCTGTGGAAGCGCCGCCGCCCGATTGCCGACTGGGTTCGCTCCCGCCCGCGCGGCATCAAGGCCGCGCTCGGTGCCGCGGTGGTGCTGCTGATGCTCGCCGGCGCCGGCGGCGGCGCGGTGAGCTGGAACTACATGCAGCACGACAACGGCTTCTGCACCGGCTGCCACATCATGGCGGAGCCGTTCGGACAGTTTACGGCGAAAGCGGGCAAGCACGACTCGCTCCAGTGCCACGACTGCCACCAGCAGTCGATCTACGCCAGCACCCGCCAGCTCTACCTCTGGGTGGCTGAGCGCCCGGAGGAGATCGGCGCGCACGCCGGTGTTCCCGACCGCATCTGCAGCAGCTGCCACGTGACCGGACAATCGGAGACCTGGCAGCGGATCGCGTCGACGGCCGGCCACCGGACCCATCTCGAGTCCGACTCCAGCGCCATGCGCGAGCTGCAGTGCATCACCTGCCATGGCGCCGAAACCCACAAGTTCGTGCCCTCGAGCCAGACCTGCGGGCAGAGCGGGTGCCACGAGAGCACCGACACCGACATCGCCCTCGGCAAGATGCAGGATCAGACGGCGATGCACTGCGTCACCTGCCATCAATTCACCGCCGAGGTGCCGCTCCTCGCGACCCGTGATTCCGCGTCCGGCGCGATGGTGCCGGCCCTCAAGCAATGCCTCTCCTGCCATCAGATGGAGAGCCTGATCCCGGACTTCGATGCGGCCCTCGATCCCCACGGCGGGACCTGCGGGACCTGCCATAACCCGCACGAGCAGAAGGTTGCCGGCGAGGCGACCAAGACCTGCGCCACGGCGGCCTGTCACGGCGACTGGCGCGACGAGCCGTTCCACACGGGGGCCTCGCATCGCCGGCGAATACAGGATTGCACCACCTGCCACCTGCCCCACCGTGCCAAGGTCGACGCCAGCGACTGCGCGGGCTGCCACGCCGAGGTACGGGCGCGCACCGGCAACGTGCGTCCACCCCTTCCGTTCGATACCACCCGGGCGTTGCGTCGCTCGACGCTCGAGGGGCGGCTCCATCCCAGCCTCTTACGCCCTCCGAATCGAGACACCGAGACGAGCGGCCCAGAACCGCCCCGGCCGCCGACCCCGGCGGCCGATTCGTTTCCGCACCCGCCACACCGCCGGCTGGCCTGCCTTACCTGCCACGTCACGGCGAGCGGTGATGCCCGGCTCACCTTCGAGGCGCCGCGCGGGTGCCAGATCTGCCACCACGAGCGACCCACGACCAACGACTGCACCCGCTGCCACCGCAGCGATGCGCTCGCGGCGCCGCAGCCCGTAGGCCTGGTGGTCCGGGTCGAGCGGCGGCCTCCGGTGGAGCGGCAGATCGGGTTCTCCCATGCCACCCACACCGCCCGGCGCTGCGTGGAGTGCCACACCGCCCCGGTCTCGCTCGAACCGCCGGTGCCGGTGCGCACCTGCGCGAGCTGTCACGAGGATCACCACAAGGTGGGCCCGTCCTGCGCGAGCTGCCACGGCGCCGAGAGCACCAGGGCGGCGCACGCGCGGCCCGTGACCGCGCATCAGCGTTGCGACGCGTGTCACAAGCCGAGCACCGTGCAGGCGCTCACGCCGGACCGCTCGTTCTGCCTGACCTGCCATCAGCCGCAGGCCGCCAATCACTACGCCCCGCGCGAGTGCACCACCTGCCACTTCCTGACGACGCCGGACCGCTACCGTCACCGCCTGATCGGGGGGCGGCGACCGTGAAGCGGGCGCACGTCGCGGCGGCCGGGTTAATCGCGCTCGGCGCGGCAGGGCCGCTCGCGGCGCAGGGCTATCGCGTCCGCCTGGACACCCGCGTCCTCTCGGCGAGCTATCGCGGGCTCGAAGAAGACAGCATCCCCGCCGGCCAGGCCGTCACCGGAGCAGGCAGCGGGCTCGTCACTCCGGACGGCTACGCTGTGAGCTGCCTCGCCGGCATGACCTTCTGCCGCTACTTCCGCGCCGGACCCAAGCGCTCGGGGCTCCCGTGGACCGCCGGCGCCGACGCGACGCTCTGGGGCTTCGGCGTGACGGGCCTGAGCGTCCGGATGCAGGCACGGGCCGCGTCGGATCTCCGGAGCGAGGCCGACGGCGAATGGCCCGGCGCCGACCCGACGGTGCAGCTACTCGAGGCGTACGCCGAGCTCGCGAGGCCGTCGTTCACGGCGCGGGCGGGTCGGCAGACGGAGGTGGGCCGGCTGGGTTTCCAGGGATTCGACGGGGGGCGGGTCGCGTTCCGCCAGCCAGATCGCGGCCTCGAGGCGGTGGTGTTCGGCGGGTGGGGTCTCGCGCGCGGCATCGCGGTGCCGGTCACTTCGCCCGCGCTTAACCCGCTGGACGACTTCCAGCCGCGCGACCGCCAGCTCCTGGTCGGCGCGGGGGCGTCGTGGAGCCACGCGCTCGCCGACCTGCGCGGCGAGTGGCGGCACGCCGTGGACCCGGGGTCGAGCCACACGGTCGAACACCGCGCCGCGCTCAGTGCCACGGTGCGCCCGCTCGCGAGGGTGAGGCTCTCGGGGGGTGCGGAGTACGATTTCGCCAACGCCTGGTGGGGCACCGCCGATGCGGCGCTCACGTACTACGACTCCCGGCTCACCGCCACCGCGGAGATCCGCCGGTACCGACCGTTCTTCGACCTGTGGACGATCTGGGGCGCGTTCAGCCCCGTTCCGCACCGGACCGTGGGCGGCTCGGTCGCGGTGCTGGTGCGGCCCTGGCTCACGCTCGACGGCCGGGTCGAGCAGTACCGCTACGACGACGCGGAAGCGGAGGCGCCGCTCGCGCAGACCGAGGACGACGGGTGGCGGATGCGGGTTGGCGGCCGGGTGCGTGTCAACGACGCCTGGTCGCTGGACGGGGGATATCGCTACGAACGCGGGGTCGGATCGGCGGAGCGGAACATCGAGGGCGGGGTGATATGGCGGTCGGGCGACCGGGTGACGCTTCGCGCCGAAGTCGCCGCGCTGATACGGCCGCTCGAGCTCCGGTTCAGCGAGTCGCATGCGCGCTGGTACGCGCTCTCGGGCGACTTGAGCCTGGGGCCGCGCTGGCGGCTGGCGAGCGACCTGGTGTGGGTGGACGAGTCGCGAGAGCGGCCCGACGCCGCCGCGGTCTCCTGGGATCAGCTCCGGGTGAGCACTCGGCTCGTGTTGACGCTGGGGTCCGATGCGGACCGGCTGCCCCCCGGGCGGCGCCGGCCCCGCGTGGACCAGACCGCGCCATGAACACCCGCTCGGTGATTTCCGCGGCCCTGCTGCTGGGCCTCGGGCTCGCCGGGGCGGCGCTGGCGCTCCGGCAGGACGGGTTCGATCACGTCGAGCACCAGAACCTCTTCCCGAGCTGCACCAGCTGCCACGCGGGCGCGGAGGAGGCGGGCGCGCCGCTCTGGCCGACGGCCACGGACTGCGCCACCTGTCACGACGGCACCGTCGAAGAGCGGGTCACCTGGACCGCGCCGCGAGAGACGCCGGCGTCGAATCTCCGGTTCGCCCACCTGGTCCACCGCGATTCGGTGGCCGCGCGGCTCCCCGCCGACAGTGCACCGCCCGAGTGCGCCCAGTGTCACGCGACGGAAGCGGGCGAGCCGATGCGGGTGACGCGGGGGGACCCGGCACCGTGCCTCTCGTGCCACGCCCGGGCCGCCGACCATCTCGCCGTGGCAGACACGGCGTGCGCCACGTGCCACGTGACGCTGGCGGAAGCGCGGGGAATCACCGAGGCGCGGATCAAGGACTTCCCTGCCCCGCCGAGCCACGCGCGGCCCGGGTACGTGGGGAGCGGCCAGCACGGGCGCGAGGCCGCGTCGCCGGTGCGCTTCGCGGGACAGACCCAGGTCGCGGCGAGCTGTGCGACGTGTCACGCGCGGGACTTCTGCACCGACTGCCACGTCGACGCCCCGGAGACCGCGTCGATCCGGGCGCTGGCGGCCGATGCGCGCTCGCTCGCGATCGCGCGTGCGCTCGAGGCGCCGCCGTCCCACGCCGCAGCCGGCTTCGGGGGGCAGCACGGCGGACCGGCGAAAGCGTCCCCGCGCTCCTGCGCGACGTGTCATACCCAGGAGAGCTGCACCGTGTGCCACGTCGCCCCGGCGACACGCACCGTGATGGCCATGCACGCCTCGGGGCCGGGCCGAGGCGCCGGTGCCGTTCTCGAGCGGCAGCCGCCGTCGTCGCACGTGCTCGGCTTCGCCGACCGGCACGCCCAGGTCGCGAGCGCCGAGGAAAAGAGCTGCTCCACCTGTCACGTGCGGACCGAGTGCCTCGACTGCCATCGGCCGGATCCGGGAAGCGGCAGCCAGTTCCACGGAGCCAACTTCCTGGCCCGGCACCCCACGGCGGCCTACAACCGGGAGACCACCTGCGCCGACTGCCACAACGCGGGGCAGTTCTGCTCGACGTGCCATCTGCAATCCGGCCTTACCGCGGGGCGGCCGCTGGGAACGGGCGCCAAATACCACGATGCCAAGACGTCGTTCCTGTTCGGCCACGGCGAAGCGGCGCGGCGCACGCTGGAGAGCTGCGTGAGCTGCCACACGGAGCGTGACTGCCTGCCCTGCCATTCATCGTTCGGCGGGCGCCGGTTCAATCCGCACGGGCCGGGGTTCAACCCCGAGCGGCTTCAGAAGCGGAACCCGGAGATGTGCCGGGCGTGTCACGGGCTCCAGATTCCCCGGCGCCCCTGAAGGCCGGCAATTTCCGGGAACGCCGGGTCCGGGTTGACAGCTCAGCCGTTGATTGTAGATAATCAAGGCATGATTGTAGATCATCATCATATCCTGCTTCCGCGACGACTCATCCCATGCGACCGTCCGACCTGATTCAGGGGACCCTCGACGTCCTCATTCTCAAGTCGCTGGCCCGAGAGCCGCGTCACGGATGGGCCATCGCGAAACACATTCAGGCGGTCTCGAACGACGTGCTGCAGATCAAACAAGGCTCGCTGTACCCCGCGCTCCATCGCCTGGAGCAGCAGGGCTTCATCCGCTCCGAATGGGAAGCCGGCGCCTCGGGGCGCGAGATCAAGGTGTACGCGCTGACCCGCGCCGGACGGGCCCAGCTCGAGGTCGAGTGCTCGCAGTGGGAGCGGCTCTCGGCCGCGATCCGTCTCACGCTGCGCAACGCCTGAGCCTCCTTTCTCCATGCTTTCTCGCTGGCTCGACGTCCTGCGCCTCCGCATCCGATCCCTGACCCGCCACGGCCAGGTGGAGGCGGAGCTGGACCGCGAGCTGCGGGGGCACCTCGAGGCCATGGTCGAGGAGAACCTCGCGCGAGGCATGACGCCGGCCGATGCCCGGCGCATCGCCCTCCGTGACTTCGGCCGGCTCGACGAGGTCAAGGAAGCATCGCGCGACGCCCGCCGGGTGGCGCTGGTCGAGAACCTGCTCCGCGATTTGCGGTACTCGCTGCGCGGGCTCGTGCGCGAGCCGACCCTCCTCCTCACGGCGACCGCGTCGATCGCCCTCGGCGCCGCCGGCAACATCGCGGTCTTCAGCCTAGCCAGGGAGCTGGCCTTCGGGAGCCCGGACCTCCGTGATCCCGGAGGGGTCGTCGCCATGCGCGTGAGCCACTCCAGTCACGTCTCCCACCAGCGATGGCGCGACCTCGACGCGAGCGGGGCACTCGACCAGATCGCCGGGTACAACTTCGGCGGCCAGGTCCACTGGTTCCGGGGCGACGCGACCGTGGCCATCCAGTCGCCGATGCTGGTGACGGCCAACTTCTTCGATATGCTCGGCCTCCCGCTCGCGCGCGGACGCGGCTTCACCGCCACCGAAGCCCGCGCCGAGAACGACCCGCACCTCGTGGTGGTGAGCCATTCGTTCTGGCAACACGCGCTCGGCGCCGACTCGGCGGTGCTCGGGCGCACCTTGCGGCTCGACGGTGCGGCCTACACGATCATCGGCGTGCTCGCGCCGCACCTGCGCAGCATCGCCGGACTGGGCATCGCCCCGCCCTTGTATCTCCCCCTCAACCGGTCCCTCGAGCCGGATCTGCTTTCCCCGGGAACGCAGCGGGTGCAGCTGGTTGGCCGCCTCAAGCCCGGCCAGTCGCACGGAGCCGCGCGGGAGGCGCTCGACGCCGTGGACAAACGCCTGGCGCGGATCGCGGGGGACACCGTCTACGGCGGCGTGCAGGAGCTCGGGCCGGTGGGTGCCGTCGGAGACAGCAAGGTGCGCCAGATCCGGGCGTTCTTCACCATGCTCTCCGTCGTCTCGATGCTCATCGTGCTGATCGCGTGCGCCAATGTCGCCGGGCTGCTGATCGCGCGCGGCGCCGCCCGGCGCTCCGAGATCGCGATCCGCCTCGCCATCGGAGGCACCCGTCGGCGGCTGGTGCAGCAGCTGATGGCCGAAGCGTTCTGGCTCGCGGTGATCGGGACGCTCGCCGGCCTGGGACTCAGCGCGCTCGCGATGCTGGCGATCAACACGATCACCCTGCCGATCGCGCTGCCGATCGAGCTGCGTCTCACGATCGACCGGCCGGTCCTGCTCTGCGCGCTCGTGCTCGTCATCGTGACCATGATCGCGAGCGCCCTGCTCCCGGCGCTGAGTGCGACCCGGCCCTCCCTCGTCACGGCTCTGCACCGGGATGAGCCCCGGCGGCTTGGCCGGCGCCTCACGATGCGGGGCCTGCTCCTCGCGGGGCAGGTCACGGTGTCGACGGTGCTGCTGGTGACCGCGTTCCTCTTCCTGCGCAACCTCCAGCGCTCGCATCTGACCGACCCCGGGTTCCAGGTCGAGGGCGTGCTCGTCACCGAGGTCGGATTCCTTCGGGGCGATGACCAATCGGCCGAGCAGCAGCGCATGCTGCTGGAACGCATGGCCGAGCGGGCGAGCGCGCTTCCCGGCGTGGGAGCGGTGGCGTTCGGCGCCGCGGTTCCGCTCACCACCAAGTCCGGCTCGAGCAATGGCCGCTCCATCCAGTTCGAGGGGAGGGAGCGGCCGGAGCACGTCGAATACTACCGGTCGGAAGTGAGCCCGGGCTATTTCGCCCTGCTCGGAATTCGCCTGATGGCGGGTCGCGACTTCGGCCCGGTCGACCGGGCGGGCGCGCCGCCGGCGGTCATCGTGAACGAGGAGTTCGCCGGGCGCTATCTCGACGGCCGGGCGGTGGGCCGCCGCTTCGTCTTCGCCGAGGCCGAAAAGCCGGTCGCGTACGAGATCGTGGGCGTAGTCGCGAACAGCAAGTCCCGCACGATCGGTGAGGAGCTACGCGGCGCGATGTACCTGCCGATGGCCCAGCGGCCGGACAGTCGCGCGTTCGGATTCGTGTTCGTCCGGGCGGCCGGCGAGGACGCGACCCTCGCGCGGCGGCTGGAATCCAGGTTGAGCGCGGAGGACCGGTCGGTCTCGGTCGAGGTACAGCCGATGCGGTCCGCACTGACTTTTGCGCTGTTGCCCAGCCGTCTGGGCGCGGCGGTGCTGGGCGCACTCGGCCTAGTGGGATTGATGCTCGCGGCGTGCGGCCTGCTTGCCGTGGTGTCGTACACCGTCGCGCAGCGAACGAAGGAGATCGCGATTCGCGCCGCGCTCGGGGCAACCCGGGCCAGGATCCTCGGCCTGGTGATGCGCGATGCGTCGATGCTGGTCGGTGTGGGGGTGGGACTCGGCCTCGTCATCGCGGCGATGGCGACGCGGGGGCTCTCGGCGTTCCTCGTCGCGGGTCTCAGTGCAACGGATCCGGTCAGCTTCATCGGAACGACGGCGGTGTTCTTCCTGGTGGCGATCCTCGCCAGCTGGATGCCGGCCCGGCGCGGGATCAGCGTGAGCCCGTCGATCGCGATGCGCGTCGAGTGAGCCGAGCCTTCAGTCTCCCTTCAGCGCCTCCGTCGGCTGAATCCGGAGCGCCCGCCGCGCCGGCCCGATCGCGGCAACGAGCCCGACCGTCGCCATCAGCAGCGCTACGACGGCAAGCAAGTACACGCCCCTTCCCCCCGTAAACCCACCGTCCATCATGCTGTCCAGCACCCCGGCCACCGCGATGCCGACCCCGATCCCGACCGCAATCTGCCGCATCGCCCGGGCCAACACGCCCCGGATGATCCCGCCCGGACCGGCGCCCAGGGCGGAGCGGATGCCGATCTCCCGGCGGTGGCGCGTGACGGTGAAGGAGATGAGCGCGTAGATCCCCGCGGCCGAGAGCAGGAGCACACTCAGGGTCACCGCCACCACGACCCCCACCATCGTCCGGATCTCGAGCAGTCGGTCCTTCAGGGACTCGTCGAGCGTGGCGACATCACGAATCCGGAGCATGGGATCCACCGCGAGCGCGAGGTCGCGGAGCCGGCCACCGAACTCGGCGGGCGCGTTCTTGACCCGCACGGCGATCATTACCGGGTTAAGCACTCCCGCGGTGAGAGCCCGGTACATCCTGGGCTCGGGGAACCGCGGATTGACCCGGTTCGGGAACTCGGGGACCACCCCGACGATCTCGGACCAGGGCTGGGGCGTCGCGGTGTCGGCGGCCGCCCCGCGGCTCCGGATCACCTGCCTCACCCGCCGGCCGAGCGGATCGGCGCCCCCGAGGACCTGCTGGACGAACGAGCGGTTCACGATCACCGCTTGTCCCGCGCGCACCGGAGCCGGCAGCGGAGAGGCGGCGGCGTCCCCCGGCTCGAACCCCCGCCCTGCCAGGAGCGGAACGTCGAAGACCGCGAACAGCTCCGGACTCACCCCGCTGGTCTGCACCTCGTGCGCGGTACCCGTCGCCCCTTCGGCCTCGATGCGCACCACCGGCTCGTTGCCGGGTACGGACGAGCTGAGCACGGCCGCGACCACGCCCGGCTCGGCGCGTACCAGCCGCACCACCTCGGACTGGCGGCTCGCTGCCTTGACCTCGAACCCGAGGTCCCTCTCCAAACCCTCGCGGTCGAGATCCAGCCGGGCTGTCAGCCATTCTCCCGGCTTCACCGCGGGGGCTGCGAGCGCCTGCCGGAAGACCACTGCACCCCCCGCGACGGCGAGAGGCAGGGTCGACACGGCGAGCGCCACCTGCGCCACGATCATCGCCGTCCAAGCCCTGCCCAGCCGCATCGCGGTGCCGCCCGACGAGATCTGCAGGGTCGGCTGGACCTCGCGCCGCGTGGCCTTGAGCGCGGGCAGCGCTCCGACGATCATCGCGCCCAGAACCGCCAGGCCGAGG
>Ga0256867_10000567_pt1 | contig 14797 bp, 13 predicted proteins | sample RVTome_15_FD_185939 | JGI IMG/M metagenome (GOLD analysis project Ga0256867, IMG submission 185939) | Soil microbial communities from uranium-contaminated site in the Upper Colorado River Basin, Wyoming, United States - RVT150D86 (HiSeq) ... | reverse complement strand
AGAGCTTGTCCTGGATGAACTTGCCGCCGACCGCCGCGCCGAAATCGTACTCGGTGAAGCCCAGGTCCTGGCCGAACTGGACGATCGGCTCGGCCTCGGCCTGCAGGCTGTCGTCGCTCCAGTAGCCGAAGAGATCGCCCTGGAGGTCGTTGCCGCCCGACTTGGTGATGACGTTGAGCACCCCGCCCAGCGCGCCGCCGTACTCGGCCTCGTAGCCGCCGGTCTTGATCTCCACCTCCTTGATGAACTCGAAGGGGACCTCGGTGGCGATGATGCCGAACCCGGCGTCGGTGGTGTCGAGGCCGTCGACGACATAGCGGTTCTCGGCCGCCGAGGCGCCGGCGATCGAGGGGTTGTCGCCGAGGCCGCCGCTGACCACGCCCGGGGCCGCGAACGCCAGGCCCTGGAAGGTCCGCGAAACCGGCAGCTCCTGGAACAGCTCCTCGCCGAAGTTGGCGCCGGTGGTGGTCGAGGTGGTGTCGATGATCGGCGCCGCGCCGCTGACCGTCACCTCCTCGCCGAAGCCGCTCGCCATGGTGAGCTGCAGGCCGATCGTCCGGCCGAGCTGGACGTTGAGTCCGGTCTGCTCGAGCGGAGTGAAGCCCTCGAGGCTCGCCCGGAGCGTGTACTCGCCGGGCGGCAGGGCCAGGAACCGGAACGCGCCGTCGGCGCCAGTGACCTGGAGCCGCTCGCCCTGCAGGCTGGCGCTGTTGACGGACACGGTGACGCCGGGCAGCGGGGCGCCCTGGTCGTCGAGGACCACGCCGTCGATGCGGCCGGTCGTCTGCGCGAGGGCGGCCGGAACCGTCAGCAGACAGACCGCGACGGCGAGCACGCCCTTCATCAATCTGGGATTCATGCGCTTCAACCTCCTCTGGGTTGTCGCGAGCCGCCGGAGACGCTCCGTCGGGCTCGAAGACTGGTTTCGAGTTTCGCTGGCGAACGTTCGGCGCGCGGTCACTTCGCCGCGGATCGGTCGACGGGAGCGCCGTCGCCGTGCCGAGCGTTTCGTTCGACTCTCGATGAACGGTAGGAGCATACGCCATGCCATCCGAGAGGCGTCAAGAGCGCGGATCTATCTCACTGAAAACAAACGAGTTGGAGACAGAGACGGCGGCGTACGCCGGGGAAAATCCAACCCTTCGTAGGCTTGATCCAACGATTTGGACCGAGGCGCGCCGCGGGCGCCGGCGAGCGTCCGCGGCGCCACCGTCCCGGGGAGCTCCGGCAGGTCCGGGGACCTGCTCGGAACCTAGCTCAGGTAGTCGAGCATCTCCTTCGCGGTGCCCGCGTCCGGGTCGTCGGGCGCCAGCTCGAGGAAGCGCTTGAGGTGCTCGGCCGCCTTGGCGTTGTCGCCGGTGTTGGCGTAGGCGAGGCCGAGCGTGTAGTGCGCCTTGGGCAGGTCGGGGTCGGCCTCCAGCGCCTGCTCGAGGGCCTGCTGGGCGCCCGCCATGTCGCCGGCGTTGAACATCGCGATCCCGCGCTCGAAGAGCGAGCCGGCGGTGCCCTCGGGGTCGGCGCGGGTCATCTCGGCGAAGATCCGCCTCGCCTCCTCGGTGTCGCCCTTCCTGCGGTAGCCCTCGTAGGCGTACTTGAGCGCCGTGACCTGGGCGGGATCGAGCTCGTAGGCCTTCTCGGCGGCCACGATCGCCTCGTCCCACTGCTCCTGGGCGTAGTAGATGCGGGCCAGGGCGCCGTGCGCCGGCGCCAGCTCCGGGTCGGCGCCGAGCGCCTCCTCGAAGCGGGCGCGCGCGCGCTCGAGGTCGTTGGCGCGGGTCGCCTCGACGCCCTCGTTGAAGAGCCGGATGGCGACCTCGGTGCCGCCGCCCTCGGTCGACTTCAGCCGCTCGAGCATCTCGGCGGCCTCGGCCTGCTCGCCGCGCTCGCGGTAGACGTCGTGCGCGACGCGCAGCGCCGCCGCGTTGCCGGAGTCGATCGCGAGGGCCCTCTCCGCCATCTCGAGCGCCCGGTCGGCGTCGCCGCGCTGGAGGTAGATGCCGGCCAGGGCCGCCGGCGGCTCGGCCATCTTCGAGTTGATCTCCATCGCGCGCAGGAACTTCTGCTCGGCGGTGTCGTAGTCGCCGGTGCGCAGCGCCTCGACGCCCTCGTTGAAGACGGCGACGAGGGGCTCGACTCCGGGCCCGCTCTCCTTGCTGCCGCCCTGGGCGCCGGACCCGGCGGCGGGGAGGACGTACTCCTTCTTCAGGTTCTCGCCGACCTCGGGGTCGAGCTCCTGCTCGACGGTCTCGTGGCCCTCTTTCTCGAGCCGGACGAGGTACTCGCGGGTGCCGTCGACGAACGCGACCGCGAAGCGGCCCTTCTTGTCGGTCTCGAGGCTCTTCGAGTAGCCGATCTCTTCGCAGGTGATCGCGACCTTCGCGCCGGCGACCGGGTCGCCGTTCTCGTCGACGACGGTGGCCTGGAGCCGGGCGTAGGCCTGGCCGAACGCCGGGCCGGGAAGGAGCAGGCAGGCCAGCGCCAGCGGCCAGGCCGTGCGCAGCATGCGGAGCATGGGAGTCCCCTTTCTCGTCCTCGCAGACGCGGATGGTCCGAACTGAATCGTCGGCGAACGTCGTCGGCGCCGGGGACCGCGCCCGCCCGCAGCCGCGACCGGCGGATCGCCGGACGCCTATCGTAACGCGCCGGCCGGCGGCGGTATGCCGGCCGCCGGCGGCTCCGGCTCGACCAGGATCTTCGACGCCGCCCGCCAGCCGAGGCTGAGCCGCTCGCCGGCGGCCAGCCGCAGGGCGACGGTGTCGGCGGCCTCGTCGCGCCCTTCGACCACGACCCGGCTCCCCGGCTTGAGCCCTTCGCGCTCGACGAGCTGCAGGAACTGCGGGCTCTGGTCCTCGACCCGCACCACCTGCACCGGCCGCTCGAGCGGGCAGCCGAGCAGGCTGGCCAGCTCGGGCTCCTCGACCCGGCCGCGGGAGTCCGGGATCGGATCGCCATGGGGATCGGTGGCGGGGTGGCCGAGCATCTCGTCGACGCGCTCGATCAGCCGGTCGGAGACCGCGTGCTCGAGCCGCTCGGCCTCGTCGTGGACCTCCGCCCAGTCCATCCCCAGCACCTGAACCAGGAATAGCTCGAGCAGCCGGTGGCGGCGCAGCACGTGGACCGCGAGCTGGCGGCCGGCGGCGGTGAGCTGGACGCCGCTGTACGGCTCGTACAGCAGCAGCCCGCTGTCCGAAAGGGTCTTGACCATCGCCGTCGCGGTGCCCGGGGCGACCCCGAGCGCCGCGGCGATCCGGCCGGTGGTCACCCGGTCGCCGGCGTCGCGCTGCTCGGCGAGCAGGATCGACTTGAGGTAGTCCTCGACCGTGCTCGTCGCCATCGGCCAAAGAGTACTCCAGCCGCGCCCGCCGGGCTTGCTTTTTCATTGGCCATGGCTTATGGTTTCGCCATGCCAAAAAATCCTGCCGCCGCGACTCGAATCGACTCCGCCGACGCGCGGCGGTGGCCGCGACTGTCGCGGCGCGGGCTGTTGCGGCTGGCCGGGCTGGGGTCGGTGACCGCCGGCGCCGGCGTCCTCGCGGGCCGCAGCGGCGGCGGCGAGGTCCACCCTTCGGCGGCGGTGGCGGCGCACTCGGGCCACGCCCTGGGCACGGTCGGCGCGGTCGACACCTCGGCCTTCCACCCGATGGCCTACCTGCGGTCATGGAACTTCTCCCACCTCGAGGCGCGCGAGCGGGCGCGCTTCTACCGCGAGAGCCCACGCCCCGACGGCACGCTGCTGCGCGAGGTCGAGCTGGTCGCCGTCGACCGCGAGATCGAGATCGCCCCCGGGATCTTCTTCCCGGCCTGGACCTACAACGGCCAGGTGCCGGGGCCGACCCTGCGCGCGACAGAGGGCGACCGCGTGCGCGTCAACTTCATCAACCAGGGGACGCACCCGCACACCATCCACTTCCACGGCTGGCACCCGCCGGCGATGGACGGCGCGCTGCCCGACCAGCAGGTGCTGCCCGGCGAGAGCTTCATCTACGAGTTCGACGCCGAGCCGTTCGGCGTCCACCTCTACCACTGCCATTCGAACCCGCTCAAGCGCCACGTTCACAAGGGTCTCTACGGCGCCTTCGTCATCGATCCGCGGACCCCGCGGCCGACGGCCGACGAGTTGGTGATGGTGATGAACGGCTTCGACACCAACCTCGACGGCGACAACGAGGTCTACGCGGTCAACACCGTGGCGCACTTCTTCATGGGCGCGCCGATCCGGGTGCGGGTGGGCGAGCTGGTGCGCATTTACCTGATCAACGTCACCGAGTTCGACCCGATCAACAGCTTCCACCTGCACGGGATGTTCTTCGACGTCTACCGCACCGGCACCCGGCTCGCGACCGCCGAGCACACCGACACGGTGATGATGTGCCAGGCCGAGCGGGCGATCCTCGAGACCCGCTTCCGCTACCCGGGCCGGTTCATGTTCCACGCCCACCAGAGCGAGTTCGCCGAGCTCGGCTGGATGGGCCTGTTCGAGGCGGTCGCCGCGGGCGATCGGCAGGCCGGCGATGGGCGGTGAGCCGCGCGCCCGCGCCGGCCTCCGGCTGTGGCTGCTCGGCCTCGCGCCGCTGGCCCTGCTCGCCGCGCTGCTCGCCGCGATCGTCGCCCTCGAGCCGGCCGACGCGATCCGCGGCGAGGCGCCGCCGGTCGAGCGGTTGACCTTCCAGCGCGTCGAACTGACCCCGGACGGGATCGCGGCGACCGTGCTCAACGACGGGCCGGATCCGGTGACCATCGCCCAGGTCCAGGTCGACGAGGCCTACTGGCAGTTCGCGATCAGCCCGGCCCGGCCGCTCGGCCACCTCGGGCGGGCGCGCATCGAGATCCCCTATCCATGGGTCGAGGGCGAGGCCCACGAGCTGCGCCTGGTCACCGCCAGCGGCGTCACCTTCGACCACACCGTCGAGGTCGCGGTCGCGACCCCGAAGCCGAGCTGGCGCTTCCTCGGCGTGCTCGCCCTGATCGGCCTCTACGTCGGCGTGCTGCCGGTCGCGCTCGGCCTGCTCTGGTACCCGTTCGTCGGCCGCCTCGGCCGCCGCGCGCTCGACTTCGTGCTCGCGCTCACCGTCGGGCTGCTGGCGTTCCTGCTCGTCGACGCGGTCGGCGACGGCCTCGAGGCGGCGGCCGGGCTCGCCGAGTCGTTCCAGGGGCTGGCGCTGTTCGCGTTCGCCGCGCTCTTCGCCTACCTCGCGATCGAGGGGCTCGGCCGCTGGCTCGAGCGCCGGCAGGCGGCGGCGGGGGCGGCCTGGGTGCTGGCGCTGCTGGTCGCCGTCGGCATCGGCCTGCACAACTTCGGCGAAGGGCTGGCGATCGGTGCCGCCTTCGCGCTCGGCGAGGCCGCGCTCGGCACCCTGCTGGTGGTCGGCTTCACCCTGCACAACACGACCGAGGGGCTGGCGATCGTCGCCCCGCTCGCCAGGGTGCGGACGCCAGTCGCGCGGCTCGCCCTGCTCGGCCTGATCGCCGGCGCGCCGACCATCGCCGGCGCCTGGCTCGGCGGCTTCGTCTACTCCCCGGTCTGGTCGGTGGTCTTCCTCGCCCTCGGCGCCGGCGCGATCGCCCAGGTGATCGCCCAGATCGCCCGCGGCACCGCCGGCGAGCGGAAGCTGGCCGCGCTGGCGCGCTCGGCGCCGGTGATCGGCGGCCTGCTGGTCGGCTTCGCGGTGATGTACGCGACCGGGATGCTGGTCGGATAGCGGAACGCGGCAACGGAGCGCGAGGAGGAGCGATGTCGAGAGCGGCAGCGACGCGGAGGGCGGCGGCGATCGTGGCCGCGGGGTTGGTCGCCGGGTTGCTCGGCGGCGGGATCGGGATGTCGCGCGGAACCACGCCGGCGGGGCCGGTGGGGCGCGAGTTCGTGCTCTTCGCCCGCGACATGGCCTACTTCCTGCCCGGCGACCCGCGGCCCAACCCGACCCTCGTGGTCGAGCGCGGCCAGACCGTGCGCGTGGTGCTGCTCAACCAGGACTCGGGGATGGACCACGATTTCGCGGTCCCGGCGCTCGACGCCGCCAGCCCGCTGATCGCCGGACCGGGCGAGGCGGTGGTCACCTTCCGCGCTCCGAGCGAGCCGGGCGAGCACGAGTACCTCTGCACCGTGCACGCGGTCGTCATGCGCGGGGTCATAGCCGTCCGCTGATCGGTCAGCGCGGCCAGCGGATGGATACCCCGGCCGTAAGGAAGCGGTCCGGCGCCTCGTCGGTCAGGCCGGCGCCGGCCGCGAGGTCGAGCTGCAGGCGGTCGCGGAGGAGGAACGTCAGGCCGCCGTCGACCGCGTGCGCCGCTGCGGTCGACCGGCCGTCCGCGGGTCCGTCGACCGGAGCGTCGCCGAACAGCTCGACGAACCCGCCCACCCGCGGGCCGAGCCCGAACCCGAAGGCCGCGGTGTACTCGAACCGCGACTCCTCGCCGGCCCACGCCACGCCGAGGTTGTAACCGAGCGAGGTGCCGCGCGGCAGGTCGTGCGCCAGCGACAGTCGCAGCGAGGGGTCGTGGCGCTCGCTCGACAGTCCGTCCTCGCCGGCCGGCAGCGAGACGCCGCCGAGGAGCGCCACCTGCGGCCGCCGGCCCCGCGGTTCCCACAGCGCCACCTTGAACCCGACCTCGGCGTCGGCCACCCCCTCGACCTCGCCGCCGCCGGCCTCCCGCTCGCGCGCCCAGCCGCCCCAGCCGAGGCGCAGCTCGAATCCCTCGGCGAGGCCGATCCGGAGCAGCGACGAACCGAGCGCCTCGCTGTCGATCTCGGGGTCGCCGCCCTCCGCGGCGTAGTCGACGCCGGTCTCGAGCTGGACGGTGCCCGGCGGCACCACCGCCGCCGACTCGGTCTGGTCGGGACGGTCGGTGACCAGCTCGGGCGGAGCGCCGGGCGGCACCGGCTCCTGCCCCGCGGCGGGGAGCGCGCCGGCGACGGCTGCAAGCAGCGGGAGCACCAGCCGCCGGGCGACGGCCGGCAGCGCGACGGGGCGGGGGCGGGGTACGATCTGCATGGAAGCCTCCGGGGGAAATTTTGATGAGTCGAAATCATAGCTTAGACCGGCAGAAAGGCAAGCCTTGACATTTCGCACCCCCTCCATCAGGATTTTGATATGCCAAAAAACCTCGTCGCTCCGGCTCCATCTGCCCTTCTCCCAGCCCCCGGGGGCGGCCTCCGCACCGCCCGTCGCCGTGCCGTGCCCGGCCGCGCCGGAGACGCCGCCGTCGTGCTCGCAACCGCCGCTCTCGGCCTCGTCGCCCTCGGCTGTGACGGCGGCGCGGTAGAGGACGGCGACCGCGGGCCGCTGCGGGTGGTGACCACGATCGGCATGATCGGCGACGGCGCGCGGGCGGTCGCCGGCCCCCACGCCGAGGTCGAGAGCCTGATGCAGACCGGCGTCGACCCGCACCTCTACAAGGCGTCGGAGAGCGACGTGCGCAAGCTGGCGGAGGCCGACCTGATCCTCTACAACGGCCTCCACCTCGAGGGCAAGATGGGCGACGTGCTGGTCAAGATGGCGCGCAGCCGGCCGGTGGTGGCGGTGTCGGAGGAGATCCCCGAGGAGCTGCTGCGCGAGCCGCCCGAGTTCCTCGGGCAGTACGACCCCCACATCTGGTTCGACGTCAGCCTGTGGCGGCGGACGCTGGCGCCGATCGCCCGCGAGCTGGCGGCGCTCGATCCCGAGCACGCCGCCGATTTCGAGGCCGGGGCCGCCGCCTACGGCGCCGAGCTGGAGCGCCTCGACGCCTGGGTCGAGGCACGGATCGCCGAGCTGCCGCCCGAGCGCCGGCTGCTGGTCACCGCCCACGACGCGTTCGGCTACTTCGGCCGCCGCTACGGCGTCGAGGTGGTCGGGCTCCAGGGGATCAGCACGGTCGCCGAGGCCGGGCTCCAGGACGTCGAGCGGGTGGTCGACCTGGTGGTCGAGCGGCGGGTGCCGGCGATCTTCATCGAGTCGAGCGTGCCGCGGCGGGCGATCGAGGCGGTGCAGGCGGCGGCGCGCGACCGCGGCCACCAGGTGGCGATCGGCGGCGAGCTGTACTCCGACGCCATGGGTCCCGCCGGCACGCCGGAAGGCACCTATCTGGGGATGGTCCGCCACAACGTCGATACCATGGTCAATGCGCTGAAGGAGACGCCGTGAGCCCCGAGACCGCACCCGCCGCGCGACCGTCCGAGGCCGAACAGCGCGCCGAGCAGGAACCGGCCGGCGCCGGCCGCGGCGCCGCGACCACGGCGGCCGACGCACCGCGGCCGACCGGGGCCGACCGGCGCGCGCCCGCCGGGCTCCCCGACTGGACCGCCGGGGACGCCGCGACCGCCGACGAGACCGCCGGGGCCGCGGTCGCTCTCGAGGTCCACGACCTGACCGTCGCCTACCGCACCCAGCCGGTGCTGTGGGACGTCGACCTCGAGCTGCCGGCCGGCCAGCTCATCGCGATCGTCGGCCCCAACGGCGCCGGCAAGTCGACCCTGCTCAAGGCGGTGCTCGGGCTGGTCAAGCCGATCACCGGCTGGGTCAAGGTGTTCGAGGCGCCGTACCGCCGGCGCCGCTCCTGGGTCGGCTACGTGCCGCAGCGCGAGAGCGTCGACTGGGACTTCCCGACCAGCGCCCTCGACGTCGTGACGATGGGCCTCTACGGCCGCATCGGCTGGCTGCGGCGGCCGCGCCGGGCGCACCGGGAAACCGCGCTCGCCTGCCTCGACAAGGTCGGCATCCGCGAGCTGGCGGACCGCCAGATCAGCCAGCTCTCGGGCGGCCAGCAGCAGCGGGTGTTCCTCGCCCGCGCGCTCGCCCAGGACGCCCGGCTCTACCTGATGGACGAGCCGTTCGCCGGCGTCGACGCCACCACCGAGCGCGCGATCCTCACCCTGCTCAAGGAGCTGCGCACGCGCGGCCGCACGGTCGTCGCGGTCCACCACGACCTCCAGACCGTCGCCGAGTACTTCGATCACGTGGTGCTGCTCAACATGCGCCTGGTCGCCTCCGGCCCGGTCGAGACCACCTTCACCCCGGAGAACCTCCAGCGCACCTACGGCGGCCGGCTGACCGTGCTCACCCAGGCCGCCGAGGCGCTGCTGCGCCGCCCGAGCGTCGACCGCGACGAGGCCGCCTCGGTCCGCCCGCCCGGGGCGCCCTAGATGGAGCTTTCCTTCACCGTCCGCAACGTGCTCGCCGGCGCCTCCCTGCTCGGCGTGGTCGGCGGCGTGCTCGGCAGCTTCGCGCTGCTGCGGCGCCAGAGCCTGCTCGGCGACGCCCTCGCCCACGCCGCGCTGCCCGGGGTCTGCCTCGGCTATCTGCTCACCGGCGCCAAGACGCCGCTGCCGCTGTTCGCGGGCGCGCTGGTCGCCGGGCTCGTCGGGTCGCTGTTCATCCTCGCCACGGTGCGCTGGAGCCGGGTCAAGGAGGACTCGGCGATCGGCATCGTGCTGTCGGTGTTCTTCGGCGCCGGCATCGTGCTGCTGACTTACATCCAGAAGCTCCCGGCGGGCAACCAGAGCGGCCTCGACAAGTACCTGTTCGGCCAGGCTGCGACTCTGGTCGCCGACGACGTGCGGCTGATGGCCTGGCTGTCGGCGGCGGTGCTGGCGGCGGTGGCGCTCGGCTACAAGGAGCTGAAGCTCCTCTCCTTCGACCGCGCGTTCGCCGCCAGCCTGGGGATGCCGGTGCGCGCCGCCGAGGTGGCGCTGACCATGCTCCTGGTGGTGGCGGTGGTGGTCGGGCTGCGCACGGTCGGGGTGGTGCTGATCGTCGCCACCCTGATCACCCCCGCCGCCGCCGCCCGCCAGTGGACCGACCGGCTGGGCTGGATGATGGCGCTCGCGGCGGCGATCGGCGCGGCGTCCGGGATCGCCGGCGCGCTCGCCAGCGCCACGGTGCCGCGGCTGCCCACCGGCCCGGCGATCGTGCTCGTGGCGAGCGCGGTGCTGGTGGTCTCGCTGCTGTTCGCGCCGCGCCGCGGGCTGCTGTGGGCGAAGCTGCGCGAGCGGCGGGTGGCGGCGCGCATCCGGCGCGAGAACCTGCTCAAGGACCTCTACCGGCTCGGCGAGTCGGCGGGCGGCTGGACGGGCTTCGCGCCGGCGCCGCTGCTGATGGGGGTGCGCGGCCAGACTGCGCGCGAGCTGTCGCGGAGCGCCCGGCCGCTGGTCGAGCGCGGGCTGCTCGAGCGCACCGGCGACGCCCTGCGGCTGACCGCGCGCGGGCTCGGCGAGGCGGCGCGGGTGGTGCGCAAGCACCGGCTGTGGGAGCTGTATCTCACCCGCCGGCTCGAGCTGGCCCGCGACCACGTCCACCGCGACGCCGAGGCGATGGAGCACGCGCTGACCGACGCCGCGGTCGCCGACCTCGAGCGCCAGCTCGGCTACCCGACCACCGACCCGCACGGACGGCCGATCCCGCCGCCGCCCCCCGGGCGGCCGGCCGGCGGCGGCCGGGGGGCGCAGCGGTGAGCGCGCTGCTCGGACCGACCGGCGTGGTGCTCCTGGTCGGCTCGCTGGTGGCGGCGAGCTGCGCCCTGGTCGGCAGCTTCCTGGTGCTGCGCAAGATGGCGCTGATGGGCGACGCGATCAGCCACGCGGTGCTGCCCGGGATCGTGATCGCCTTCTTCCTCTCCGGCAGCCGGGCGCCGCTGCCGATGGTGCTCGGCGCCGGCGCGCTCGGGGTCGTGACCGTGGTGCTGGTCGAGCTGTTCCACCGCAGCGGCCGGCTCAAGGAGGACGCCTCGATCGGGGTCGTCTTCCCGGCGCTGTTCGCGATCGGGGTGATCCTGATCAGCCGCTACGCCGCCCAGGTCGACCTCGACCTCGACTGCGTGCTCTACGGCGAGATCGCCTACGCGCCCTGGGACCTGCTGTTCGTCGGCGAGCGCTCGCTCGGCCCCAAGGCGCTGTGGGTGACCGGCGGCGCGCTCGCGGCCAACCTGCTGCTGGTCGGCCTCGCCTACAAGGAGCTGAAGGTCACGACCTTCGATCCCGAGCTGGCGGCGGCGCTCGGGTTCTCACCGGTGGTCATGCACTACCTGCTGATGAGCGCCGTGTCGGTGACGGTGGTGACCTCGTTCGAGTCGGTGGGGGCGATCCTGGTGGTGGCGATGCTGGTGGTGCCGCCGGCCACCGCCTACCTGCTGACCGACCGGCTGAGCCGGATGCTGGCGCTGGCGGTCGCCTGCGGGATCGCCTCGGCGGTCGGCGGCTACTGGCTGGCGCGCTGGTGGGACGCCTCGATCGCCGGCGCGATGGCGGTGGTCGCCGGCGGCCTGTTCACCCTCGCCCTGCTGCTCTCGCCGAGCCACGGCCTGCTCGCCCGCGCGCTCACCCACCTGCGCCTCGGCGGCCGGCTGGCCGACCAGCTCGTCCTCCTCCACCTCGGCTCGGCCGCCAGCGCCCAGGCGCCCTTGACCCTCCGCCGCCGCTTCGGCTGGAGCGCCGCCCGCCTCGCCCGCGTCCTGCGCCGCCTCGAGTCGGCCGGCTGGGTGGAGAGGACCGCCGCCGGCCTCGCCCTCACCCCCGCCGGCGCCGGCGCCCTCGAGCGCACCGGCAGCCGCGCCCTCGCCCACCCACCCACCAGCGCCTAGGTTTTCTCCCGGGGGGCGGCCGCGCGTAGTCCTGCTGCGACCGGTTCGGCTAGGCGTGGTGCTCCTTGGGGGCGAGGACCATGTTCATCGTCCGCCCCTCCATCCCCCTGGTTCGGAACTCGACCGTGCCGATGTCGGCCAGCTCCGAGGCCACCCGGTCGAGGATCTCCTGCCCCAGCTCCGGGCGCCGGAGCTGGCGGTAGCGGAAGAACACCGTCACCTTGACCTTGTTGCCCTTGGACAGGAACTGCCGCGCCTTCTCGGTCTTGCGGTCGCGGTCGTGGGCGTCGATGGTCGGGCGGTACTTGACCTCTTTGATCTCGATCGTGTGGGTCTTCTTGCGCGCCTCGCGCTCCCGCTTCTGCTTCTCGTAGCGCACCTTCCCCCAGTCGAGGATGCGCACCACCGGCGGGTCGGCCTCGGCACCCACCTCGACCAGGTCGAGGCCCTTCTCCTCCGCTCTCCGGCGCGCCTCTTCGACCGGGACGATCCCGACCTGGCTGCCGTCGGCGTCGATCAGGCGCACCGGGCTCTTGCGGATCTGATGATTGACTCGCGGTCCTCTTGGCGTTGCGATCTCCGGGTCTCCTTATCTGGTCGTTGCGGCGACGGTCGCACGCACGCCACCCGCCGGGGGCGGGCGCCGCCGCGCACGGGCGCGGCCGCGCCTCCGGTCCCCCGGGGCGGCGTCAGCGGCCGGGGGTCAGCTCATCGAACAAGGTGCTCTATGGTAGTCAAACCAGGTCACGGCGGGAGGGTTGCGGCGCGACCGCGTCAATAGCTCTCGCCCGGCCGCAGGACGACGATCTCGGCATTGAGACCGAAGTCGGCGGCGGCGCGCTGGAACTGCTCGGGAGTGCCGGTGAGCAGCGGGAAGGTTCCCCAGTGGATGGGGATCGCCTGCCGTACGCCGAGGTAGCGGCAGGCGCGCACCGCCTGGTGGGGATCCATGGTGAAGCGGTCGCCGATCGGCAGGAACGCCAGCTCGGGGCGGTGCAGCTCGGCGATGAGCTGCATGTCGGAGAACAGCGCCGTGTCGCCGGCGTGGTAGAAGGTGTAGCCGCTCGCCAGCCGCACCACGTAGCCGGAGGCGACGCCGCCGGTGACCATGTCGCCGCCGCCGCCCATCGCCGCCGAGTGGTCGGCGCGCACCATCGAGACCCGCGCGCCGAGCACCTCCTGCGAGCCGCCGAGGTTCATCGCCTGGCAGCCCTCGACCCCCCGGGCGGTCAGCCACTCGCAGACCTCGAAGGTGCCGACCACGACCTCCGGCCGGTAGCGGCGGGCGATCTCGACCGCGTCGCCCATGTGATCGCCGTGGCCGTGGGTGATCAGCACCGCGTCGAGCCGGTCGAACTCCCGGAGGTCGTCCGGACAGCTCGGGTTGCCCGCCACCCAGGGGTCGATCAGCATCACCTCGCCGCCCGGCAGGTCGCAGCGGACGGTGGCGTGGCCGAGGTAGGTGAACCTCGGGCGTTCGTCGCGGTCGGTCAACGCATCTCTCCTGCTGTCCTCCTCGTACGGCGGCCCCTTGCCGCGCTCGGCCGCGCTCGCGGCGACGCGTGCGCGCTTTCGGAACGCGGCCGTGATTCTACGGGATTCTACCCGCTCCGCCGCAGGCTTCAACCCCGGACGTGCGAGCCGGACGGCCGGCGGTGACGCCGGCGCCCCAAAAAGCAACGGAGGCCCGGTCGCCCGGGCCTCCGTCTCGAACTCCCTCGTGAGAGCGCCGCTACACCTGGAACTGGCTGAAGAAGTTCTCCCGCAGCTTGGTGTTGAAGTCGTGCTCGGTCAGCCGGTAGTAGATGGTCTGGGCGTCGCGGCGCGGCGCCACCAGACCGTAGGCCTTGAGCTTGGAGAGGTGCTGCGACACCGCCGAGACAGACACGCCGAGCAGCTCTGCGAGGTCGCAGACGCACAGCTCCTTCATGTTGTCCAGCAGGTAGAGCAGCTTGAGGCGGGTCGAGTTGCCCGCCAGGTTCATCAGCTCGGCGGCTTCCTCGATCTCGGTCGTCACTTCCAGACTGCGCCGGAGTTCGGCCATGTCCTGGTCCTGAACCATGTCATTGATCCTCACTCGTCATTAAGGTTTCCTCCGCAAACCCGCCACGCGTCGATCCCCGGCGGGCCGTAGGGCCCGAGGGACCTCGCCGGCGGTGCCGCCAACAACGGCGGCCTCGATCCCGACCGCCGGACCGAGCCGTGCCGAAACGCGCCCCGCGTTCGGCTGTGACCCGGCTCTTTCGGGGTGGTACCATGCCCCGGACCCGGCGGACCGGGTCAAGCAGATTCCTCCCGAAACCCGCTTTCCCCGTGGACCGAGGGCTATTATACGATTTCGCTACTGCCATTCAAGCAAAATAGCGCCCCCTTCCGGGAGTACTTATTCATGTAGGTACAGGCTCCGGTTGAAGACCGAGGCGCAAGTTCCAGCCGCTCTGATATTTAGCTGATCCTGGGCGACGCCGGGCCGGCGGCGCACGTCCGTCGTCTCAGGACCGTAAAAAGACCGGCGGGCGGCGACCGGCGGGGTCGCCGGGCGACCGGCGGGGGACCGGCGGGGTGGTCGGCGGGCCGGCGGCGGCGCCTCCGGCGAGCTGCGCCCCGTGCCGGCCCGAGGGCGCGGGTATACTCCGGATTCGAGGAGGAGCCGTGGACGGCAAGGAGTTCGTCGCCAGCCTGCAGGCCGAGATGGCCGAGCTGTTCTCGCGCCTCGGCGAGACCGAGACCCTGGAGGCCGAGTCCGGCGGCGACGTCAGCGTCGTCACGCTGCTCAAGCTGGCGCTGACCAGCGAGCTGGAGGCGAGCGAGATCGCCGCGCTGTGGATGCCGACCACCCCCGAGATCGACGCCAAGCTGGCGCTCGCCCACCAGTGCGGCGATGAGATGAAGCACTACCACCTGATCGAGCGGCGGCTGCGCGAGCTGGGCGAGGACCTCGCCGGCTTCGACCCGCTCGCCGGCGGCTACAGCGCGCTCTACCAGTACCTGCGGCCGCTGCGCTCGACCGTCGAGCGGATCGCCGCCGGCCCGTTCGCCAGCGAGGCGATCGCGCGCGTGCGCAACGCTCAGTTCATCGCCTTCTGCCGCTCGGCCGGCGACGAGGGGACGGCGCGCCTCTACGAGGAGGTCATCCAGCCCGAGGAGGTCCACCACCACGAGCTGGCGGCCGGCGTGCTGGCCACCCACTGCACCACCGCCGAGCGCCAGGACGCCGCCGCCGCGGCGATGCGCAACACCCTGGCGA
>Ga0256867_10000566_pt1 | contig 14803 bp, 16 predicted proteins | sample RVTome_15_FD_185939 | JGI IMG/M metagenome (GOLD analysis project Ga0256867, IMG submission 185939) | Soil microbial communities from uranium-contaminated site in the Upper Colorado River Basin, Wyoming, United States - RVT150D86 (HiSeq) ... | reverse complement strand
AGATCATGAAGACGATAGGCAGTGTGCCCACCAGCAAGGTCCATTGGTTGACCTTCGATGAGATCAGCGCACCGATTCCGGTGCGAGCGGCGAGACGCCAGGCGAACAGTGTCGCGATCAGGAGCTCAGGGGCCTCGGAGGCGAATGGTGCGAGCCACTTCACCAGGAGGAACTCGTCGATCCCGGTGGCCTCGCCGAGCTCGATGAGCGATTCGGCGAAGTGCTCCGCAACGAGAACGATCACCGCGGCCGAGAGGGCGAACAGCAGATAATTGACGATCCGGCGAGCGACCTTGGGGAGCATCCCGATGTAGGCGCTGGGGCCGACGAGATGTGGAGCGCTGGGTGTGGCTCTCGAGAGCCTGACCATGTAGGCCACATAGATACTGACGAGGACCAGGGCATCGAAAGCCGTCAACGTCTCCTTGAGGAACAGTGTCATCCCATAGACAGATGCGAGGGCCAGATAGGCGATGTCGACAGTCTGGGAGCGACTGAGGTGAACCGAGTTGGAGGTCGCCATCTCCGCCTTCTCCGGGATGGCCCGGGAGCGTCGCACTCTCCATGTGCCCAGCAGGATCACCAGTGGCCAGCCAAACCCGATCAACAGCTGATTCGCCCCGGTCATGTTGGCCAGCGCCAATGGCCCGAAGTTGTCCGCATGACCGAATTCGGCGAATTCGAGGCCGGCCTCCTTGGCGAAAACGAAGTCGACGGCGTACTCGGGCAGCACTGCGATCAGGGCGAGGATGGCAAGCGCCAGACCACCACCCACGTCGAGCTGGATGACCTCGGCGGCCCAGGAGATCATGAAGGCTGCCCCGACGATCGCCGTGCCAAACAGAAATGCCCCTAGGAACGGATCGGGATGCTCGACGCCGAACCTGAGGACGACACCGGGGACGGTCACTGCGCTTGCCAGCAGAATCAACCCGATCTGGCGCTTGGGACGAGGAAGGTGAGTTTCCATCGGCCGGCGAGTCTAAGACTTCGTCAGTCGAGTACTCGTTTGCAGTTCCAGGGAGTCCAGTAGTAGTAGCCCAGCTCCTGGTAGCGGTTGGCGAGCCATGCCGCCGTGGAGATGTTTGCCTCGGCGTGGAGAGGGCTGTAGCCGCCCCAGCCGGCCGGGGGAGCAGCGCTGGCCCACGTCGAAGGGAGGAACTGGAAGAGCCCCGCCGCTCCCGAATAGGGGTTGATCGCCTCTGGATCGCCATTCGATTCGCAATCGATGATCCGAAGCGCCTCCTCGACCCGACTCGAAGGGAACCACTGCTGGACGAGAGGCCGCCACTGCTCCACCTGAGGTGGATGGTCCCACGGACCGCCACCACCGCCGTCCACAGTCGAGGTCGTCGAACCCGGGGAGGTGGTCGTCGTGGGGCTCGATGGGGTGGTAGTGGATGTGGTGGTTGAAGGCAGCCGGTTGTCCTGGCGTCTCTGTTCACTCTCCTTTGCCTGGGCGAGCTCCACCGCGGTGAGTGCCGCCCGGTAGGCGTGGTCCGCCTGCTGCGCGTCGCGTATCGCATGGGCAACGTCGGCGTCGGCCTCCTCATACAGGGTCATGTACCTGTTGACCTCTTCGTCAACGAGCTCCTGCAGCTCTCGATACTCCTCCTGCTGGCCGAGGAACGTCTCCTGAAGGGAAACCAGCGTCTTGCGCTTGGCGCTGAGCTCGCCAACTGTCTCCCTGCCACCCTCCACGACATCCTCGACCAGTGAGCTGACTACCAGGGCCTGTTCGACGGTGCTCGACGCCATGACAGACACAGTGGGTGATCCGAGAACAGACATGTAAGCGTTGACTGCCTGGTCCTCGATATCCGATTCCAGATTGGCGATCTCGACATCGGCGAAGCCGACCTGTGAGGCGATTCGGTCGATGCTCGCCCCGACTAGTGACAGCTCGGCGCTGAGCTCGTTGAGACGGGTGATCGAGTCGGCGAGTTGCCTCTCGATCTCCTCGCGGTTGGCTATCGCCTCGTCCACGAGGCCGGACGCGGCGTTGGCGCGCTGCCGGGCGATATCTGCGTCCTTCTCAGCTTGTTCACTCGACTGCGCTCCGGCTTCTGGCACACCCAGGGTTGCCACCGACGCAAACAGGGAGAAAGCCAAAATGGCTGTGAGGAAGCGAAGGGGACGCATTGCGTTCGCGAAAGCGTAACCAACCCCGCCATGTGGGAGAAGTGGGGATCGCGCCGGTTACCACTAAGCGTCGGCCAGAGAGAGGCTCATGCAGACGCTGTAAGCATTGTCCCAGTAGTCGCCGAACGGCTCACTTTCGATGAACCCGGCCGACTCGTAGAGGGCCCTGGCCGGGGCGAACGCATCCATGGTCCCGGTCTCGAGGCTGAGGCGTCGGTAGCCCCGTCTCCTCGCCTCGCCTATCAGGTAGTCGAGCATCGCTCGCCCTACGCCGGTCCCGCGCGCCAAAGATGCGGTGTGCATCGATTTGATCTCGCCATGCTGGGGATCGAGCTGCTTCAGAGCTCCTACACCGAGCAGCCGGCCACCCTCCCGGAGGCTGAAGAACGTGACGTTCGGTTTGCGAAGGCCTTCGATGTCGAGAGCGTGAACGTGCTCGGGAGGGCTGTGCTCGTTGGCAAACTCGAGGTGGGTTGCCAGAAGCGCACTTATGTCGGGTGTCGCCGGGTCATCGACGGCGATCGTGCGCAGCATCGAGGCAAGTTAGCGATGCGAGGGGGAAACCGAGCCCCTAGTTTTCGTCGGATGAGTCGTCGCAACATCTCGTCGGGATCGCCATTCGAGCCAACCGTTGGCTTCAGCCGGGCGGTGCGGATCGGTGACCGGGTGCTCATCTCTGGGACCGCACCCATCTGGCCCGATGACTTCGTCGACTCTGATCCGGGAGCGCAGGCGCGACGCTGCATGGAGATCATGCTCACCGCGTTGGCGGAGGCCGGCGGCTCGGCTACCGACGTGGTCCGCACCCGCATGTTCATCACCGACGCCCATTACGCCGACGCGGTCGGTGCCGCCCACGGCGAGGTCTTCTCGGAAATACGACCGGCCTCGACCATGGTTGTAATCGGTGGTCTGCTGGACCCCCGGTGGGTGGTCGAGATGGAACTTGAGGCCGTCTTAACGGCCGCTGAGGTTGAATGACGGCAGGAGGTTTGAGATGTTTGGACAAAAAGGGCGTGAGATGCCCGAGGCGAACGACGCCCTGCCCGGCCGCGAGAAAGCCGTGGATGTCCCACCGGCCCACTTCGTCAACGGCAACCAGCTGAAGGGCCCACATCCAGAGGGTCTCGAAGTGGCCGTGTTCGGGATGGGGTGCTTTTGGGGTGCGGAGCGCCGCTTTTGGCAGATGGACGGGGTGTACACGACCTCGGCCGGATACGCCGGCGGCTACACGCCCAATCCATCCTACGAGGAAGTGTGCACCGGGAGGACCGGTCACACCGAGGCGGTGATGGTGGTCTACGACCCGGCGAAGGTGTCCTACGACGAATTGTTGAAGGTCTTCTGGGAGACCCACGACCCGACCACCGGGTATCGGCAGGGCAACGACATCGGCACCCAGTATCGCTCGGCGATCTACACCTCCACCGACGACCAGCTCGATCAGGCGAAGAGGTCGATGGATGTCTATCAGGCGGTTCTGACCGAGCGTGGTTTCGGTCCTATCACCACCGAGATCAAGCCATTGGACGACTACTACTTCGCCGAGGACTATCACCAGCAGTACCTGGCCAAGAACCCCCACGGCTACGACTGCCACGCCAACACCGGAATCGCCTACCCGGGTTTGAGGTAGCGGTCGCCGTTACTCTCGTCGAACCTGCACCGCGTGACGTTTGGCGAGCGCCTGTGCAGGCTCGACGATGTGAGTAAGCAAGCGGACTACACGCTGTCCAACACCCCACGCAACGGGCTCGGCACCCGGTCCAACTCGAGGGCCTCGACGAAGGCCCGGGCGTACCGCAGCTTCCTGCCCGAACCGGCACCGATCCAGCGTCGTAGTTGCGCCTCGGGAGGGCGGTCCCTCCAGTGCGGCTGACTCATCATCCGGCGCAGCTTCCCCGCATCACCCTGGCGGTTGACCACCTCGAGTGCCGCCTCCACGCCCAGAGCGCGAATCAACTCGTCCTCGAGGTCCTCCACGCAAACGTAGAAGCCAAGACCCTCCAGGTCGTCTGTCATGAGACCCATGGTGGCGAGGCCTCGGCGGACCTCGTCGGTCTCGGCGAAGTCGTAGAGACCGGCGATTGTCACATCGGGGAGAAGCCGCACGAGGTGCTCACCCAATCTCGAGGCGCCGCCCATCGCCACGATGTCGATTCCCTCTGTTGTGAGATCTCGGCCCGCTTTCAGGGCGAGGGCCTCGAGGGCGAGCATGTCGCTGTCACCTTCGACGAGGATGACCGCATCCGTCACTTGATCGAGCGTATCGGTGCCACATCCGTAGGCGTAGGCTCATGTCCCGAGACTCAAGGAGGTCGGTTAGTGAGTCATCATCGGGTGCTGTGGATCCTGCAATGGGTGATGGGGCTCTACTTCGTCGGCGTCGGTGTGACCCACTTCGTCCTGCCGGAAGGCCTCCCTGAGATGATCTCTTGGATGTACGACCTCAGCGATACCCAGCACGTGCTGGCGGGGAGCGCCGAGATTCTGGGTGGGCTCGCGCTGATCCTCCCTGGGCTGACCAAGATGGCGCCGGCCCTCACCATCTGGGCCGCCCTCGGCCTGATAGTCGTGATGGTCGCGGCGGCGGTGTGGCATGCAGGTCGGGAGGAGTACACCAACATCGGATTGAACGTCTTCAACATCGCCCTGCTCGGCTACATCGCCTACGGCCGGGCGAGGCTGGCACCAATTACGAGTGAGACTTAGAGCCCGCTGAGCGCAGCCACCAGCTCCTCACCGGTCAGATCGGTGACGTCGAGGGTCACGTCGGGTGTCACTCCTACGCCTCCGAAGTCGAGGCCGCCGGGAGTGAGCCAGCGGGCGATGGTGAGCCTCATGGCCCCACCGTTGGAGAGGTTGAAGCGCTGTTGCACCGTGTTCTTCCCGAAGGTGTTCTCGCCGACGACGGTGATGCGGCCCCGCTCCTGCAGCACCGCCGACACCACCTCCGACGCCGAGGCACTTCCCTTGTTGACCACGAAGGTCACGCTCATTTCGGTGGGGACGATCGAGTCTCCCTCAGACGGGTATTTGATCGACTCTGATGGCCCCTCGGTAACCACGACGTCGCCATCGTCCATGAATACGGATGCGACCTGGATGGCAGTCTCTAGGAACCCCCCCGGGTTGTTGCGGAGGTCGATGACCAGCTCGTCGACTCCCGCCGTGAGGACGTCGAAAACGGCCGTCTCGAATTGGCTGCCGGCGCTCCCGGTGAAGCTGTTGAGACGCACGTAACCGACGTTGCCGAACACATCCTGTTCGATCAGCGGGATCGTCACCGCGGCCCGGACGATCGAGATGTCGATCAGCTCACCGCCGCGGTCGATGGTGAGAGTCACCGCGGTGCCTGCGGGACCTCGCACCGTTGAGGTCACTTGGTCCACCGGCCATCCCAGGATCGCTTCGCCATCGACACCGACGATGATGTCGTCCCGGAGGAGGCCGGCCGCTTCCGCCGGTGAGCCGGTGATGGGCGAAACCACGAGGATCTGACACGTTTCGGAGACGACCGAGCACTGCTTGTTGTCGCCGGGGAGGGTCTGGTCCTCGGGTGACACCAGTGCCCCGATTCCCTCGACCTCGCCCTGCTGTTCTTCCGCGAGTAAATCCAGCGCGTCCTGGTTCAGGTACCCGGAATTGGGGTCGAGGGCGTATTGAGCGATGCCGTTGACGATGGCAACGGCTGCCTCCTGGCTGTCGTCTGCCTCGGTGGCGGCCAGCTCACATACGGAGACGAAGGCCGCCGAGGGCAGAGCACAAACCAGGAGCTCAGTCGAGTCGGTGCCGTCGAGCGCCGCCAAACCCTGTTCGGCCGCGGCGATCAGGTCGGCGTCCGAGATGTCGTCGACATACCGATCGATGATCAGGTCGTAGACCTCACAGACGATCGCGATCTCGGTCCGCAACCGGCGCAACTCCTCGTCGGTGTCCTCGCAGTCGGTGAGACTCACCTCCCGGTCGGGTGTAGAGAGGATCGTCGTGGTCGGTTGATGTCCCTCGCGGCTGGTCGTCGTTGACGAGGGTGTCGTTGTCGTGGGATCACCAGTGGCGGCGCTGCATGCGGCAAGGATGAGTGCTGCGATGGCGATGCTGGATGAGAGTCTTATCCGGGTCATGAGGTTGCTTCGAGAGCTAGGTCGACTATCTCGTCGATAGTTGCCCCGTTCGGCCAATCGACGAACACGTCTGGTGAGAGCCCGTCGACAGCCGCGGTGTCGCCACCCGGTGTCGACCAGCGCGCCACCACCACGATGAACTCGCCACCGTTGCGCAATCTGAACGGTATCTGCACCGCGTCCTTACCAAACGTGTCGGTTCCCACCACAACGGCGTTGCGTCGGTCCCTCAAAGCTCCGGTGAGTATTTCCGCCGCCGACGCCGTCCCCCGGTTGACCAGCACGATGAGACGCTGGCTCGTGGCCAACCCGCCCGAGGCCGCCGGGTACTCGAGGTGCTCCCCTGGCCCGTCGCTGATCATGACCACCCCATCACTGATGAACAGGTCGGCCACCTGGACGACGGAATCGACCAGGCCGCCGGGATTGTCCCGCAGGTCGACCACCAGGGTGTCGGCACCCGTGTCGGTGAGCTCGGTGAGACCCTGATAGACCAGACCAGGGATGTCGGCCTCGAAGTCGGGGATCTTGATGTACCCCACCGAAGAGGAGGGCAATTCGATGTCCACGGTGGGCACCAACAGCTCCATGCGCTCCATGTCCAGCACCAGGGTCTCCCCATCCCTGTCGATGGTGAGGCTCACCGCACCGGTCTCGTCACCGGCGATGAGTGCGACGACCGAGGCGAACCCCTTCCCCTCCACGGCCTGGCCATCCACCGCCACGATCTGATCGCCCGCCAACAGACCGACGTCGAAGGCCGGGTTGTCTTCGAGCACCACGACCACCTCGAGGCGGCACGGGTCGATGATCTGGGTGCATTTGGAGCCCACCGCGTCCCGAGCGTCGAGCAGGACGCCGATTCCTCCGACGATGCCGTTGTTCCTGAAGCCACCCACCTGGTCGGGTGGGAGGTAATAGGTGAACGGGTCCAAGCCGATGCTGATCATGTGGGCGACCGCCGCTTCCACCGCTTGGCCCACCGGTATCCGATGCTCGAGCACCCGGTTGGCCATCTCTTCGCAGAAGTCGTGGAACGCCTCAGTGGGCACCGCGCAGAAGAGCGTTCTCGGCGGCTCTTCGGTCTCCGCAGAGGTGAAGTCGCTCAGACCCCGGATGGCGAGATCGGCGAGCGGCTCGTAATCGATGGGGGCGTCGACGTACCAGTCCTCGAGCAACTCGACTATCTCGCAGAGAGGGGAGAAGGTGGCCGGAGGGCTCGAGCAGTCTTGGATCACCAAGTCTTGGGATGGGACCGTGGTCGTCTCTTCCCAGGGCACGCGCGTGGTCGAGACCGGCCGATCGGTGGTCGCGGTGGCGGTGGTGCCCGCGCACGACACGATGACCAGGGCCCCCAGCAGGATCCGGCTCATAGAGGTCATAATGGGGATTTGTCGGCAGTTAGCGTCAGGCACGTGAGTCTTCGAGTTGTACTCAGGTCTCCGGACGGAGTCCAAGTCGTGCGTGACATCGTCGACGGCCGCTGGCAGGAGCCAGCCGGGGACGCCGACGACGAGGTCGGCAAAGGGTTGTGGGCCCTACCCGGGCTGGCCGACGCCCACGCCCACCTCGCCACGAGGGAGCTCAACACCGAACCGGGGAACCTGTCAGAGGCTATCGAGCGGGCCAAGAGGTCGCTGCGCGCCGGCGTCACACTGATCCTCGACAAAGGCTGGAGGGACGACACCGCCATCCGCGTACTCGAGGTGGTCGACCCCGGCGATCGTCCGGAGATCGAGGGCGCAGGGACGATCATTCACACAGCCGACGGGTACTACCGAGGATTCGGCCATGTGATCGACCCAGAGGATGTGGGTCAGGCCGTGAGCGAAGAGGCCGGGGCTGGGGCTGGATGGGTGAAGCTGATCGGCGACTGGCCAAGATCCGGTCTGGGGGCCATGCCCAACTTCGATGCCGATCAACTGGCTGAAGCGGTGGCCGCGGCAGAGACTGCTGGTGTTCGGGTTGCCATCCACACAATGGCTCCAGACGTCCCCTCGATGGCAGTGGCCGCCGGAGTCCACTCGATCGAGCATGGGCTGTTCCTCACCGAGTCGGCTCTCGATGCTCTCGGCGGGCGTGAGGGCATTTGGGTACCGACATTGCTGCGTAACGAGGCCACTCTTGCCCAGTTGGGAGCGGACTCGAGTGGGGGCCGGCTGTTCGTGGAAGGGTTGGGACGGGTGCGCAAACTCCTCCCGCTTGCGGTCGAAGCCGGCGTTCATGTTCTCGCGGGCACGGACCTGATCGGGTCACCGGCAGATGTGGCGGCCGAGGCGATTCGGCTCAGTGAGTACGGCCTGGCCGGCGCGGCTGTGGTCGCGGCCGTCTCCACCGCCGCATTCGAGGCGACCGGGCGCGACGCCACCTTCGGACCGGGATCCATCGCCGATGCGGTCTTGTTCGAGCAAAACCCGACCGAGACTCTCGGGGTCCTGGCTCATCCCACCCATGTCATCCGTCGGGGGAGGGTGATTTGAGGCTGGTCCTCGCTTCGAGCAGCCCACGTCGGATCGAGCTTCTCGAGCGTCTCAGGCTCGAGTTCACCTCCGTCAGCCCTGAAATCGACGAGGCGAGGCGACCAGGCGAGACACCGGGTGTGTACGTAGAACGTGTGGCCCGGGAGAAGGCCCTGTCCGTCGTCGCGCCGGACACGGTCGTCCTCGCCGCCGACACCTGCGTGGTCTACGGGGGCCACGTGATGGGCAAGCCCGCACACCCCGCAGAGGCGCGGACGATGCTCGACACACTTCAGGGTGACGTCCACGAGGTGTTCACCGGCATTGCCGCCGCGGCCGGAGACGAAGTGCGCTCACTCGTCGATGTGACCGAGGTGCGGATGCTGGCTATGACCGAGCACGAGATCGCCGACTACATCGCCACCGGTGAGCCGATGGGCAAAGCCGGGGCTTATGCGTTGCAGGGTGCGGGCGGAGAGTTCGTCGAGGAGATAAGGGGCAGCCCGTTCACGGTGGTGGGACTTCCCATACACCTGATCCCTCGACTGCTGGGCCAGGTGGGCTTTGTCGTTGATCGATTCAGAATCACCGACCCGGTCTAACTTGTCTCCCATGAAACGGATCACCGTGGCAGTCGTGCTCATTGCGGTTGCATGCAGCCCCGACGATGCAGCCGACACGACGACTACCACGGTCGCTGCGACGACCACCACCCAGGCCGCTACAACGAGCACCCAGGAATCCACCACGACAACGGTGGCCACCACGACGACACTCGCTACGACGACCACCAGTTCAGAAGAGCTCGAAGGCAACTGGGCAGACGAGCCATTGATCACGACCGATTTCGGGGCGCTCGGGTGGTGGGATGGGTCTGGCTGGGTCGACGCCGTCACCGAAGGTGCCCTTCCGGTCGCCGGCGGTGAGGACTACCAGGTGATCCGAGTGGGCGTATTGGCTCTGACCACCGGTGGTCCCCAGACCACGGTCTGTGAGCCGTTGGACAACATCGGTGTGCAACTCGCCGCCCCCGATCTCCTCGGTGAGTTCCCCGGGCCCTACGGAGTCGCCATTTCCGCGCCCTGGAGCCTTCAGCCGCACCTCTTCGAGGCGGTGGCCGACAACGGGACCTACTCGGGTTTCGCCAGCGATTTCCTGGCTACTCGAGGCCTCGATGTCGACGAGCCGGTGATCAAGCAACTGTTCCGCACGGATCTCGAAGGTGACGGGGTGAACGAGGTCATCTTCGTGGCCGAGGACGTCTCCCCCGGGTTCCTCATGGAGCCTGGTGACTACTCGGTCGCCCTGATGCGAAAGGTCGTCCAGGGCGAGGTGCAGACAGCGGTCCTCGGCGAGACGGTGGCCTTCGACGAGGACGACACCTTCCTCGGTGGGCACTCTCTCGGAGCGGTGGCAGACATGAACGGCGACGGGAAGATGGAGATCATCATGAACTCGGCATACTTCGAAGGGTTTGGCGTATCGGTCTGGGAGTACGTCAACGACGACCTGGGCCCGGTGATCCAGCTGCAGACGGGTTGCGGTAGCTGATGGAGAATCCGTTCGAGAGCCGGCCAACCTATGTGGGCCTTACCGGGATCGAGTTGGTCGACGCCTCGGCCGACCATTGTGAGGGTCGGCTGGTCGTCAACGAGAACCACCACCAGCCCTACGGCGTCGTCCATGGTGGTGTCTACTGCACGATGATCGAGACCCTCGCCTCCACCGGAGCCGCATTGTGGGCCATCGACAACGGCATGCAGGGTGCCGTGGGAGTCACCAACAAGACCGACTTCATCAGGCCGACGACCGATGGTGTCCTCATCGGCATGGCCTCCCCGATCCATCGAGGTCGCACCCAACAGCTCTGGCAGGTCGACATCGCCCGGGAGTCCGACGGCAAGCTGGCCGCGCAGGGTCAGGTCCGGCTCCAGAATGTGAACCAGACGAGCTTCTAGTGGCCAGACCGGCCGACGAAGCGGTCCGGCTGATAGCCGATTCCTATCACGATCTCGAGTCGGGGTTTGCCGAGATCACTGCCAGAGCGCCAGATCGCTTCGAGCGGCGCGAGTGGCATCTGCTGGTCGCCGACGTCCTGGAACGTCTCGGCCTCTATGGCCCTGCTGCCGACGGGTGTGCCGGGCGGATTGTTGAGTCGCTGGGCGACGCCTCGTTGGAACGCGACATTTGGATGGCGGCCAAAGACGCCTATAGGCGGTTGTCCGATGGACGGAGCGATTCGGGTCTGGCCAAGACCTTTTACAACTCGGTGACGAGGCGGGTCCTGCAAATCACCGGTGTCGACGAGAGAACACAGTTCCTCGCCGACGAGCTGGACGACCCGCTTCGAACCCCGTTCGAGATCTTCCAACGGCACCAAGTCACGACCGACCTGGAGACCGTAATCGTCGAGATCCTCGAGGCGTGCGAGTTCGCCGCCCCCTTCCGCCGGATGCCCGATGACGCCCGACTGGTAACGGAACGAATCGCCGGGGAGCTGGCCGACGGGGAGAGCATCGTCTCGGTGGACGTGGCAAAACCTGTCTTCTACCGGGGCAAGGGGGCCTATCTGGTGGGGCGGGTCAACACCGACAACAAGACCTTCCCACTGGCATTGGCACTCGTGCACAAGAAGGAGGGGATCGGGGTCGACGCGGTGCTCACTGCCGAGAACGACCTTTCCATCCTCTTCTCGTTTGCCCACTCCTATTTCGATGTGGACATCAACCATCCCCACCACCTGGTGGCCTTCATCAACGAGCTGGTACCGCGAAAACGTCACTCGGAGCTGTTCATCTCGTTGGGTCGGGTCCGGCACGGCAAGACCGAGCTCTACCGGGAGCTCTTCTCGACCCTCGCCAGCACCGACGACCCATTCGTTGAGCCACCCGGGATGAGGGGCCTGGTCATGGCGGTGTTCACTCTCCCCGGACTCGAGATGGTCTTCAAGGTGATTCGTGACAGCATCCCGGCGCAGAAGTCGCTAACCCCGGGCCAGGTAATGGAGAAGTACCGGTTGGTCTATAGACACGACAGGGCAGGAAGGCTGGTCGACTCGCAGTCCTTCGAGCGTCTGCAGCTGCCCGTCCACCGCTTCGATACGAGGCTGCTCTCCGAGCTCGTCACGGACTGCTCTCGATCGGTGCGGCTGGAGGGCGATCAGGTGGAGATCGACCTCGCCTACATGCAGCGTCGGGTGACCCCACTCGACGTCTACGTGAAAGAAGCCGGGGCCGACAAGGCGTCGGCGGCCGTCGTCGAGTACGGCAATGCAATACGTGACCTGGCGGTGACCGGCATCTTCCCTGGCGATCTCCTACTGAAGAACTTCGGGGTGACACGCAACGAACGGGTGGTCTTCTACGACTACGACGAGCTGACCGAGTTGACCAATCTCCACTTTCGTGAGATGCCCGAGACCGACGACGCCGAACATGTCATGTCGGCCACGCCTTGGTTCCCCCTTGGGCCGGACGACGTCTTCCCGTCCGAGTTTCGCTCCTTCCTCGGTCTGACCCCCGACCTCCTGGGGGTCTTCCTGGAGCACCACTCCCACCTCCTCGAGGCCTCATGGTGGAAACGGGTCCAGACGCGGATCGCCGGAGGCGACGTCGTCTCCATCTACCCCTATTCCGCCGACCTGCGGCTGTAGGTGTCGCCGGATCGCAAATACCATCGAGCTGGAATGACTCTCCGCATCGGTCCCATGGTCATCGATCCGCCCGTGGTGCTGGCCCCCATGGCTGGCGTCACCAACGCTCCCTTCCGACGTCTGTGTCGTGAGTTCGGTGCGGGCCTCTACGTCTCGGAGATGATTGGAGCAAGAGGGCTGGTCGAGAAGAACGAGAAGACGATGGCGTTGGCCCGTTTCGACGAGGACGAACGACCGCGCTCGATCCAGTTGTACGGGACCGACCCGGGATCGCTCGGTAAGGCGGTGGCCCATCTCGTTTCGGAACAGGGCGTCGACCACATCGACATGAACTTCGGCTGCCCTATGGGCAAGGTCACCCGTCATGGTGGCGGGGCCGCCTTGCCCTGGAAGCAGGAACTGTTCCGCTCGATCGTCAAGGCGGCGGTCGGCAACGCCGGCGAGGTGCCGGTGACCGTCAAGTTCCGCAAGGGCATCGACGACGACCATCTCACCTATCTCGAGACGGGGTTGACGGCCGAGGAGGAGGGTGCCGCCGCGGTGGCGTTGCACGCACGCACCGCCCGTCAGCTCTATTCGGGCGAGGCCGACTGGGCGGCGATACGGACACTGAAGGAAACGGTGACCACCATCCCGGTGCTGGGCAACGGCGACATCTGGTCTGCGAATGACGCCGTCAGGATGGTGCGGCAGACCGGTTGCGACGGAGTGGTGGTGGGCAGGGGATGCCTCGGGCGGCCATGGCTCTTCCGCGACCTCGCCGACGTATTCGCCGGCCGCGAGCCAGAGTCGCCACCGAATCTCGGTGATGTGGGGCGGATCATGATCCGCCATGCGGAGCTGCTGGAGTCTCATTTCGGCCGTCCCCACGGTGTCAATCTGTTCCGCAAGCATCCGTCGTGGTATCTCAAGGGCTTCCCGGTGGGTCCGGTCCTCCGTGATGCATTTGCCCGGGCGGCGTCGGTGGCGGAAGTGGTGGATCTGGTCGGCAAGCTCGATGCCGACGCCCCGTTCCCCGAAGATGCCCACCGCATGGTGAGGGGCCACAGTCATGGTCCCCTGCCGGTTCGGCTGCCCCACGGGTTCCTGGCGGACAGGCGTGGCACCGAGCTTCACAGGGACTCGGAGCACCCGGTCAGCGGCGGCTAGGGAACCGGCTCGGAGATCGGCGTCTCGACGAGTCGTCTCGTGGAGTAGTACCGGTAGAGCATGAGGATGGAGGCGGTGATACCCACGACACCAAAGGTGATGATCCCGGCGGCGCGGTTGTAGAGGCCGAAGTAGCCCCACAACGAGGCCTCCGCCGCACCGATCCACCAGGTTCCCGGTGACACTCCGGAGGGATCGGCGGATTTGAAGGCGCTCCACACCGAAGGTGCGACCATCACGCCGTAGGAGAGCCCGAGCACGACACCGAGGATGTCCCAGCCGAAGAGAACGGTCGTCAGGATGAGCAGGGCTGCCCAGGTCAGACCCCGGATGTAGCTCGCCCGCAATTCCCTCCCGGTGCGGCGTAGCGCCCAGAGGGTGACGGCGTACGAGACGAAGGTGATCAGCGGCGCGAGAATCGCCGCCCAGAACGCCTGGGCGATCACGTAGGCGAACCAGCCGACGTTGGTGACGAAGCCAAGAGCCGGCCAGGTGGTCGACACACCCTCGGAATCGCCGGTCCGCACCAGCTTGAGGATCTGGGGGATGAGAAAGGTGACGGTGCCCACGGTGGCGGCAACAATCGCGAGATTCGCCAGTGTCGCGTTCATCTCTGAATTGAACACCGACAAAGGTGGCGCGGTTGCAACAAGGCGCAAGAGATCATCGACACGGTGTCTTCGCGGCTGACGGCTCGACAGGTTGCCGATTGAACCCAGGGTTGGAGACACCGCTCAGCGGTGTCTGGAACCCTGGGTTTGCTGTCCCAGGCTGAGTACCCCCCTCGTGACTACCGGCTGGCCACGTATCCAAGGGCGGCCGCCGCAAAGCTGAGTGGACCGGAGAGAATCAGATTCCACGCGGCGTACTTCCAGGCTCGGTCTTCGATGAGCTGGACCGTTTCATAGGTGAAGGTGGAGAAGGTGGTGAAAGCCCCGAGAAATCCGGCTCCACCCCAGATCGGCGACGAGTCTGGTAACTGACCGGCGATGACCAGCGCCACCAGGCATCCGAGCAAGAAAGAGCCCGAGACGTTGACGACCAGGGTGCTCAGTGGGAAGGGGCTCTGTTGGCGTGGAGCGATGAGCCCCTCGAGTCGGTACCGGGCTAGTGCTCCGAGACCGCCACCGATGGCCAGACCGAAGATGGTCACACTTGGGCCTCCGGGTCGGCCTGATACTTTCGGATCTCGACCCGCTCCACGGTGACCAGGCCCTCGCTCACCATTTCGTCCGCCACCGCAAGGAACTCGTCGATCTTGTCTGTGGTATCGACCA
>Ga0256867_10000560_pt1 | contig 14840 bp, 16 predicted proteins | sample RVTome_15_FD_185939 | JGI IMG/M metagenome (GOLD analysis project Ga0256867, IMG submission 185939) | Soil microbial communities from uranium-contaminated site in the Upper Colorado River Basin, Wyoming, United States - RVT150D86 (HiSeq) ... | reverse complement strand
GTCTCCCTCGGGGTGGGCGACCGTAGTTGAGCGACGGTCACTCCGGAAGCGGGAGCACTTGCCCTGGCGTCTTGGTGTAACCGAGTTGCTCGATTACACGACCGCCGCTGACCCGGGACACGTTCAGTGGAGAACAGATTCGGCGTCAGTTGGCCCGAAGCGATAGCGCCACCGAACGGCAGCCCAGTCGCCAGCTGTGAAGACGTGCTGGACCTCGAACGTGGTCGACGCGTCGTCCATCAGCTCAGCCCAGAACGCCACGCACGCGTCCTTCCCCATATACGCCGTGCCGTCGGGCGCCGGCTGGGCCGACACCATCAGGCAGTCCTCATGGACGACGGCGGCCAACGCGGCCCGGTCGCGGCGCTGGAAGGCGTCGTTGAACCGGGCGATCGTCTCGGCGGTTTCCTTGGTGATCTGCGCAGATGTGGTCATGTCGCACGCTCCTCAGAGGTAGACTGACTGGTCTACCGAGCACCATATAGAATGGTCGATCTACCGTCAACCGGAGGTGCACTGCGCAGATGACGACGAAGCACACCCAGGGACCCCGGGAACGACTTCTCGCGGCCGGCCAGCGGCTCTTCTACTCACGCGGCGCCTCGGTCGGAGTCGACGCGCTGCTCAAAGAAGCGGACGTTGCCCGCAGGTCGCTGTACGAGCACTTCGGAGGCAAGGACGGCCTGGTGGCAGCGGTTCTCCGCCGCGCCTCCGACGAGGACATTGCGTGGTACGAGGAGGCGTTGGCCGGCGCCACGGAGCCCCGAGCCAGACTTCTCGGCCTGTTCGATCGGCTCGACGAGCTCGTCTCGAACGCGGACTTCCGAGGCTGTCGGTACTTCGCGACCGACCTTGCCTTTGCCGATCCCCGCCATCCGGCACATGCGGAAACAGAGGCGTACCGGCGGCGCCTCCGCGCAATCCTCGCGCGCGAGCTCGAGGAGATGGGCCACGCCGGCCCGGAGAACGCGGCCGAGCAGCTGCACCTGCTGATCGAGGGGACCTTGGTCATGGGCGCCACTCAAGAAGCTCAGCATCCAGCTCGTGCCGCGCGCGAACTCGCCGCGGCCATCCTCGACTGACAAGTCTCGGGATCCGCCCTTCAGGGCTTCGGGCGCCCGAGACGCCGCTCGCGAGTCCCAGCCGTCGAAGGCACGGGCCTTACAGGCGACGTCGCGTGGGGCACTGTTGTTGGAGGCCGGTCGCGGATAGCCTCGCGGGATGAGTGCGGAGGGTGCGCCGGGATATCTCGCGGGCGATCCGCCGCTACCGGCCAGATGCCGTCCTCGTGAGCTCGTGGGAGGTCGCCGGTGACCCCCGGCCGACCCATGGAGTGGATGTCAGCGGTGACCCCGTTGAGCGAGGGATCGCTTCTCTGGAAGCTCACCGTGAATACCTCTCCGGGATTCCCGGCCACCCACCTCCCCGTTCGATGATCATCGGCATCACGGCCATGCAGGGACGGGGGATGGGCGTCGCCCACGCTGTGCTGTTCCGCGCCTTCGATTTCCATGCCCCACCGCCCATTGCGTTGGAAGCCATGCAGTTCGCGGAAGGCAATGCATCAGCACAGACAGCTAGGACGCCGTGGGTCCGGGCGCTTCATTCCGCCGCGCCAGCCTGCCGCGTCATACCGCCGCTGGTGCCCTCAAGTAGCCGATGAGGCGCGCAGATCTGTCTGCATGTAACGACATGACGGACCTCGATAGTGATGAGAGTGTGGGATTGATCCTGTTGCCGGGTGGAGGAGGCGCATGAGCAGCATTCCCGTGCCCGACGAGCAGACTCAGTACTCGTCCCGGCGGCATAACGGTGACGATGCGCTGGCGTGGCCGGTGTTCAGTGAACACGCGCTCGACCTGCTGCGGTCGGCCGGTGAGGTACTGCATCCGGAGCCCGGTGAGGTGATGTGGGACGCGGGCGACCCGTACGACCTGTACCTCGTCCTCTCTGGCGGCGTACTTCTCCTGGACCGCCGGGACGACCGGGTGGTCTTTGTCATCGAGGAAGGCGACTTCGTCGGCGAGCTGGGCATGTTGATGGGGCAGCGGGCCTTCCTCCCCGGCGTGGCCATGGAGGGCACCGCGGTGCTCCGGGTACCGGTCGAGGAGCTTCGCCGGCTCGTGGAGATCTCGGGGGAGCTGAGCGATGCGCTGCTCTCCGCGTTCGACGCCCGGCGGCGGATGCTGGCGCGAATGGGGGAGGGCGGTCTCGTGCTGGCTGGCGACGACGACCGCGACCTGCACCGGCTCCAGGAGTTCGCAGAGCGCAACCAGCTGCCGTACCGGACGGTGCTGCGGTCGGACGCGGCGGCCTGGTCAGAGCTGGCGAAAAGCACCGCACTACCTGAGGCGGGTACGGTTGTGGTGACGGGAGAGCGACGGGTGCTCACGGCACCGACGACGCGTGACCTGGCGACTGCGCTCGGAATCGATCTGTGGTGCCTGTTCGACGACTCTCGATGTGACCTGCTCGTGGTCGGCGCCGGGCCTGCGGGGCTGGCGGCCGCCGTCTACGGAGCCTCAGAGGGGCTGGACGTCGTTGTCGTCGAGGACGTCGCCATCGGCGGCCAGGCCGGCAGCAGCTCGCGGATCGAGAACTACCTGGGCTTTCCTCGGGGCGTTGCCGGGGCCGAGCTGGCGCGGGCCGCGATGCTGCAGGCGGTCAAGTTCGGGACGAAGCTGGTGTCCCCCCGCTCCGTCACGGGGCTGTCGAAAGTTCCCGGCGGCTTCCGGGTCCGGCTCGACGACGAGCACGACATCGAGGCGTGCGCGGTGGTCGTCGCCAGCGGCGCCCGGTACCGGCGCCTCGACGTACCCGGCCTAGCCGAGCTCGAGGGTCGCGGTGTCTACTACGCGGCGAGCGAGCTCGAGGCCAAGGTGGTGGCCGACCAGAACGCCGTCGTCATCGGTGGCGCCAACTCGGCCGGCCAGGCCGCCCTGTTCCTGGCACGGTACGCCGGCCAGGTCCATGTCCTGATCCGCCGTGACGACCTCCGCGACACGATGTCGAACTACCTGGCGCAACGCCTCACCCACCACGAACGGGTCATCGTGCACCCTCGCTCGGAGGTGTCCGCGGTCGAGGGCACGAGTCGGCTGAGCTCGCTGACCTGGCGGGACCACTCCCTCGAGCGGGACGTCCAGCTCGACGCAGCCGGTCTCTTTCTGATGATTGGCGCGGCCCCGGGCACGACCTGGCTGCATGAGGTCGGCGTCGAGCTCGACGAGAAGGGGTTCGTCGTCACACGCGACGGCTTCGCGACGTCGGTGCCCGGAGTGTTCGCTGTCGGTGACGTGCGCGCCGGGTCCGTCAAGCGGGTGGCCTCGGCGGTCGGCGAGGGGTCCGTGGTGATCTCCGCCGTCCACTCCTACCTAGCACGGCGAGACGCCTGAAGCTTGAATCGGCATGCACCGCGTGGCCTTCTCGGCCGACGACATCGACGAGGCCCTCGAGATCGCCGCGAGGCACGGCTGCCACCCGCTGCCCGGCGTGGCGACCTATGGGGACGTGTACAAGCTCACCTACGTCCGCGGTCGCAGCGGCATCATCGTCACGCTTGCCCAGGAGCTGAACAAGAGCTGACCCCGGTCGATCCTCATGTGGCGCCCGGCAGAGCACCGCGGACATCTGGACGGTGCAGCAAGGGTGCGTCATGGGCCACCGACGCAGATTTGTCGGGGAGCGGGTGTAAGGTGCGGCAGGTTCAAGGCATCCGGTACTCAGGGTGAGGGACGGGCGGGCCATGGTTGGTTACTCGGCTGCGCATCTGGACGAGATCGAGGATTTCAGCGACGCAGGCTGTCACTATCGGCCGATCCGTCACCACTTGGGCATCACGGCGTTCGGAGCGACTGCTTGGACTGCGGGTGCGGCGGGCGACCTCGTCATCAACGAGCACGACGAGGACGACCCCAGTGCGGACGAGGAGCTCTTTCTCGTGCTGCGCGGCCACGCCGTGTTCGAGATTGACGGTGACCGGGTCGACGCGCCGGCTGGAACTCTCGTGTTCGCCCCTCCCCGCACCAAGCGATCGGCCTCCGCCAAGCAGGACCGGACGACCGTCATCGCGCTGGAAGGCACGCCTGGAAAGGCGTACCAGGCCCGCGGCTGGGAACTGTGGGCTCCGCTCGCCCCACTCTATGAGGCGGGTGAGTACGCCGAGGTCGCCGACCGTCTAGGCGCCCTTGTCGTAGCTTCTCCGCAGTATCCGATGTTGTTCTTCAACCTCGCATGCTGCGAGAGCCTCTGCGGCCGGACAGGTGACGCGCTCGATCACCTCCGGCACGCCATCGAGATGTCGGAGGAGTTCCGCGCTTCGGCAAAGGCCGACTCCGACCTGGATCCGATCCGCGACGAACCCGCGTTCAAGCAACTGATCAACGACTAGAAGCATGAGCCCTGGGCGTCATGACCAGGCGGGCCGAAGCCTCCCCGAGCGATCGCTACCCCGTTCGCGCTACTCATCGGAGAGGCCACCCACTTCGCCGTGCAGTTCCGTCAGTTCCACAACCTGCGGAGGCGCATCGCGGCCGGGAAGTCCGAGCGTTACCGCGTCCGTAAGGATGCCTGAACTTGGCCGCCAGGACGCTGGCCTGTCCGATGCCGGGTCCGCGAGCTTGTTCGTCCCGGTCAGCACGTCCTCCGACAGGATCCGTCGCACCTTCTCAGGTTCTTCGAAGATCGGGCTGTGGGCCGAGTGGTCGAACGTGTAGAAGCCCTTGACCGGCGCCTGGACCCTTTCGTAGTACTCATGGGCGAGGCTGAGGCAGCAGGTGTAGTCGTGTACCCCATGGAGGAAGTACAGGGGCAGGTCTACCTTCGGGACCTGTTCGGACAGGTCGGTGGCGAGTATCTGCTGCGCCCATCGCGGCATGACGCCGGTGGAGAACTTGCTGCGCCACAACCTGACCTTCTCCCCGACGGCGTACTGGCGACTTGTGATCGACGGCCAGAAGACGCCGGTGATCACGGAGTGCATGTCGTGCATCGTGCCGACACCGAGACGATGCATCGCCTTGTCGCGCACCGAGAGATAGGCGTCCGGGGTCCCGTCCGCGACCGTCACCGGCGCGGCTTCGAGCTGTCGGAGCATCCGCAGGTCGCCACGCTCCCGGAACCGCGCGACCATGTACTCGTACGCCAACCGCTCGGATTCGAGCTGCCGCACCATCTGGGCCATGCCGACGTATGCGTGGAAGCGCTCCGGTGTCCTGGCCGCCGCCTGTAAGCCGAAGAATGTTCCTCCCGAGTGCGCCATCAGGTACACCTTCTCCTGACCGAAGCGCTCCCGAAGGTAATCCGTTACAGCGAGGGTGTCGGCCAGGTGCTGCCCGAGGGTGATGTCCTGCGGCGGGTTCCCCGCGTTGTACGACAGCCCCGCCCCCCGGCGGTCCCACCAGGCCACCGTGAAGACCCTCTCGAGCCCGGTCGGGTAACGCTCGGTGAAGAAGAACTCCGGCATGCCACCGTGGAGGTAAAGCAGCACCGGGTTCGTCACGTCGGCGCTTTGAAGGAACATTCCTTGCCGCACGCCGTTGATGTCGACGTAGGTCTTCTCCGAGAGACTGCCCGGCAGCGGGTGACCGTCCTCATCGATCACGGGAAGGGGCGCCCCGCTGCTCCACAACCCTGTCCGACGCAGGAGCAGGCCACCGACCGCCGCGACGAATGCCATGTAGGTGATCTTGCGCAACACGCTCGCTCGCCTCCTCACGCCCGAGTCGCAGGCTCCAGTCGAGCATGGCAGAGGGCTCGCAAGTCCTGGCTGGCCCAGATCGGAGGCAACCGTCGGTCTGTACGGCGTGTAGCCGGACCAAGGGCCTTTAGGTGCCGCCCAGAATTGGCAGGGGTCCAGAACCGGTTAGGCGATCTTGCGGCGGTACGTGATCATGGCGAAGACGTACCCCACGATGAGGATGCCGACGCACCAGGCCAGGGCGATCCAGATGTCGGTGCCGACCGGCTGGCCTGCGAACAGGTCGCGGATTGTGTTGACGATGGCCGTCACCGGCTGGTTCTCGGCGAACCAGCGCACCGGACCGGGCATGGAGTCGGTAGGCACGAACGAAGAGCTGATGAACGGCAGGAAGATGAGTGGGTAGGCGAACGCGCTCGCGCCGTCGACGGACTTGGCGGTGAGACCTGGGATTACGGCAAGCCATGTCAGCGCCAGGGTGAACAGGACCAGGATGCCGGCGACGGCGAGCCACGCCAGCACTCCCGCTCCCGAGCGGAAGCCCATGAGCAGGGCGACACCCACGACGATGGCGACCGAGATCATGCTGGACATCACCGAGGTGAGCACGTGCGCCCACAGCACGCCCGACCGCGCGATCGGTAGCGACTGGAAGCGCTCGAAGATGCCGCTCTTCATGTCCATGAAGAGCCGATATGCGGTGTACGAAACGCCCGAGGCGATCGTGATCAGCAGGATGCCGGGAAGCAGGTAGTTCACGTACGACGCCGAACCGGTGTCGATGGCACCGCCGAACACATATACGAACAGCAGCATGATCGCGATGGGCGTGATCGCCGTCGTGATGATCGTGTCCAGGCTGCGCGTGATGTGTCGCAATGAGCGCCCGGTGAGGACGGCTGTGTCTTCGAGAAAGTAGGCGGTCATCATCATTCCTTACCTGTCGCATCAGCGTTGATGTTCGCGTCGTCGTCGCCGACGAGGGCGAGGAAGACGTCCTCTAGGGACGGTTGCTTCTCGACGTACTCGACCTTGGCCGGCGGGAGAAGTTGCTTGAGCTCGGCGAGGGTGCCGTTCACTATGATCCGGCCCTCGTGGAGGATTGCGATCCGGTCGGCGAGGTGCTCGGCTTCTTCCAGGTATTGCGTGGTGAGCAGCACCGTCGTACCGGCAGCGGAGAGCTCCTTGACGGCCTCCCACACATCGATCCGCGCCCGCGGGTCAAGCCCCGTCGTCGGCTCGTCGAGGAAGATGATCGGCGGATTGCCGATGAGGCTCATGGCGATGTCCAGCCGACGACGCATGCCGCCGGAGTAGGTGGCCACCTTCCGCCCACCGGCATCAGTCAGCGAGAAGCGATCGAGCAGGTCATCCGCGATCGCAGCCGGGTTGTCGAGGTGCCGCAGCCGGGCCACCAGCACCAGGTTCTCCCGCCCGGTGAGGATCTCGTCCACGGCAGCGAACTGTCCGGTCAGGCTGAAGGACTCGCGGACCTTCCCGGGTTTCGCGGCGACATCGATGCCGTTGACGGTCACCGTACCCGCGTCGCCGTTGAGCAGCGTGGAGAGGATCTTCACGACGGTCGTCTTGCCCGCCCCGTTCGAACCGAGCAGGGCGAAGATGCTCCCCCGGGCCACGTCGAAGTCGACGCCGCGCAGTACCTCGAGGTCTTTGAAGTTCTTCGTCAGGCCTTGGACGTGGATCGCCGGCCCTTGTACCTGACTGCGCGTCATCTGAAGATCCCCTCTTGGAGTCGTCACGACTGGTCGCCTGTGGCGCGGTTGACGGCCTCGGTCAGGCGGGCCCGCTCCTTGTCGATCCACCGCGTCCCGCCGTAGGCCTGCGCAAACTCCTCGGCGAACCCGACTGGGTCATCGCCGACGATCTCCCGCACGGGCGTCCCGTCGACAGCGGCGCGATCCCAGAGGTCCGCGAAGTCGCCGAGCATCCTGACCATGACCTCGCCGTCGGTGATGCCGCCGTAGTACATGAGGTACCGGTCGAACGCCTTTGCGACGGTGGCGTACGGCTCCGGGAGGGCCGCGACGCGGGCCTTGTACTGCTTGTACTGCTTCTTCTGCTCGAGCGAGCCGGTGATGGTCTCGATCCACTTCGCTGCCATGATCACTTCTCTCCTTCGTGGAGCTGTTCGATACGTTCTGCAAGGAAGCTCCACGTCCTCCAGAACTCATCGAGTTGCGCGTGGCCCGCGGCGTTGAGCGTGTAAACCTTGCGCGGCGGTCCCTTCTCGGACGGGACCTTCTCTACATCGACCAGGCCGCGCTGCTCGATCCTGACGAGCAGGGCGTAAATAGTGCCTTCTGCGATGTCGACGAAGCCCTGCTCACGCAGGCGCGCGGTGATCTCGTAGCCGTACGCGGAGCGCACCGCCAGGATCGCGAGGACGATGCCCTCCAACGCGCCCTTGAGCATCTCCGTCAATTGCTTGCCCACGGAGCACCTCCACCCGCTACTCAGTATTATTGACTACTGGTAGATAGTAACACTGAATAGCGATAGTGCAAGTCTGGACCGCAAGCGTGGGTGCAGGCGTGTGTCTCCGGCTCTCGGCACCTGCGGAGGGTGCGAGCGACTCGCGCCTGGTGGCTTAGGGGTGCGGGGTATCGGAGAGTCATCCTCCGGCCGTCCAACTGGCAGGTGGGGCGCATGGAGTGGACCGTCCCCGGACGCCGGGCCACTCGCCGTCGGGTCGCGAGTCGAGGTCTCCCAGCCGCGGATCCCGACCGGCACGTACACGGTGACCGCGCTCGAACCCGGCAGCGCCTTCACCTGGGAGCAGCTGCAGCCAGGCAGCACGGTGTCTGCGCACCACGAGTGTGCACCGTGCCCGACGGTGGCACCCGGGTCGAGCTGAGAGTCGTGATGAGCGGCGCGGTCGGGGGTGTCGTGGGACGGCTTCACCGAAAGCTCACCGAGCGGTACCTCGCCGTGGAAGCCGCCGGCCTCAAGGCCCGTGCGGAGGGCATCGCTCGCTGAAGCGCCGCGGCTCAACCCCGCCAGGACTCCGTTCGCGGACTCCAAGCTCAGCTGTGCTCAGCGTGCCCCAGTCGAAGTTCTTCCTGAATCGGACTCGACTGCTACCCCTCGGCCGTGAATGTGGCAGGCTCACGGTTGTCGGGGATGCGCGACCACATTGAATCGCGGCGCTGCTGCGCCGCGGGCTCGGCATCCCTCGCCGAACAGGAGGTCACCCGTATCACCCAAGAACCTCCCACTGCGGCGAGCGGTCCACTCCTGTTGGCCGACATCAGTGGATACACGTCATTCCTGCAGTCGGTGGCCGTCGCGCACCAAGACGATGCCTTCGCGGACGGCGCTGTCCCCGACGCCTACGCGATGATGTCGCACCTCATGGACGGGATCGTCGAACGCCTGGTACCACCCTTCACACTGTCAAAGCTTGAGGGCGACGCGGTGTTCGCCTATGCAACAGACGTGGCATCGATGCCGCGCGGAGCGGCCATGCTCGACTGTATTGGCGAGTGCCACACCGACTTCCGGCGCCGCTTGGACAGGGCTCACGGGATGTGGACCTGCCAGTGCAACGCCTGCTCCCGGATCGATGACCTCAGCCTGAAGTTCATCCTTCATGCGGGCGCGTTTGTGATCCAGGAGATCGCGGGGCGGCAGGAGCTGGCGGGGCCCGAGGTGGTGATGGCACACCGCCTCCTCAAGAGCGGAGCAGCGGATGTGGTCGGCCACGGAGCATACGCACTGATCTCCGAGGCCGCGGTGGCTCGCTTCGACATTCCGACCGACGCCGCCAACCCCCTCGTTGAGACGTACGAGTACTACCGACCCATTCACGCATACGTCTTTCCGCTGCACTCGGCCTGAGGGGCCTTAGGGGCGGCCGGAGTAGCCTCACAGGTGCGATGAAGGTCTTGGTTACGGGCGGCACGGGCTTCGTCGGCGCCCACACGGTCGCCGCCGCGGCCCGGGCCGGTCACGACGTGCGTCTACTGGTCCGCCGGCCGGAGCAAGTGGACGTCTCGCTGGCGCCGCTAGGAGTGCAGGTTCGTGACATCGTCGTGGGCGACGCGCTTGACGAACAGGCCGTAACGCGGGCGTTGGACGGCTGCGAGTCTGTGGTTCACGCCGCGGGGGTGTTCTCATTTGACACGCGCCGCGCCGCGGAGATGCGGCAGACCAACCTGCGCACCACCGAACTGGTCCTGCGACAGGCCGTCGCCCAGGGCTTGGACCCGGTCGTGCATGTGTCCAGCACGGTGGCGCTGACCCGGTACGGCGGTACTGCTGCGTTGCTGCCGCTGGGGGACATCGAGCTGCCGTACACTCAGTCGAAGATCGACTCGGAGCGAGTCGCTCGAACTCTGGCGGCCGCAGGAGCGCCGGTGGTGAGCGCCTACCCGGGCGGTGTCTACGGCCCCGACGACCCCTACCGCGGCGACCAGGACGAGCGGCTGCGCTGGATCCTGCTCGGGCGCTTCCCACTGTGGCCCAGCGGGGGTCTTCACGTGGTCGACGTGCGTGACGCCGCAGCGGTGATCACCGCGACACTGCAACCCGGACGCGGGCCACGTCGCTACGTGGTCCCCGGCCACCACGTGGACGGCGCCCTGCTCTACAGGACCTTCGCCCAGTTGACCGGGCGGCGCTTCCCACACCTGGTGCTGCCGGGGTCGGTGCTCGGGCCGGCAACGCAACTGATCGACACGCTCCAGCGGCGACTGCCGCAGCGGTGGCACTACCCGGCTGATCGGGAGGGCACCGAGATCATACGCCGGAACACCCGATTCGATGTCACCGCCGCAGGCGAGGAGTTCGGCATCCAAGCACGGCCGTTCGCCGACACCATCGCCGACACCATTCGCTGGCTCGTGCGCTCAGGCCGAGTACCGGCCCGCTACGCCGGACGGCTCGACACGGCGTGACGCAGCGGGATACGCGGGGCGATGCGACGACGTCAACCCTCGCGCCGAACGTTGCTGGCTGCAGCCAATCGATGGCCGCCTACGGCCGGGTGCCGAATCCCGCTAGGCTGCAATGCCAATACTCTGTGCTGAGCGCAAAATCGCGGTGAGCCATTACAACGTGTGCTCGCTGCAGGAGATACCGGGACCGAACAGTTGACCGCATCCTGGCAGGCCTCCTCGTCCAGGCTGGTCGGGCGAGGCAATGAGCTCGACCGCCTGCGCCGGCTACTGGAAAGCGTGGAGCGGACCACCACAGGGCGGATGGTGCTCGTCCAGGGCGAGGCCGGGGTGGGCAAGTCCCGGCTGGTTCGGGAGGCCGCCGTGATAGCCCGGCGAGCCGGCGTGAGCGTGTTCTTCGGCCGGGCGGTGCCGTCCGGCGAGGCGTACCGCCCGTTCGGCGAGGCGCTCAGCGCCGCGTTGCGGGGCCGCCCGTTGCCTCAGGAGAGCGGCCTGCGGCCGTACCTACCGGTGCTGTCCGCGCTGCTCCCCGACGTCGGCATCGAGGCGCGGTCCGACCCGCGTGGCGGAGTTGTCCTGGGCGAGGCCATCCTGCGGCTGATCACCACGCTGGCTAGCCCGTCCGGCGCCATGCTGGTGCTCGAAGACCTGCACTGGGCCGACCCTGACACTCTCGACGTGCTGAGTTACCTGGCCGACGCGGCGAGCAGCGTGCCGGTGGTGGTGGTAGTGACCGCCCAGGATGAGCCGGACCCGCCGCAGCGGCTGCTCGACCTTGCCCTGGCCTGCCAGGCCGACGTCATCCCGCTGACCCGGCTCGGCCCGCGGGACGTCCGCGAGATGGTGGAGTCCTGCCTGTCGGCTGCCCCGCCGGACGAGCTGGTGAGGTTCGCCGTCGAACATGCCGACGGGTTGCCATTGCTTGTCGAGGAGCTGCTCACTGGGCTGGCCGCGGTCGGTGCGCTGGCCCCGGACGGAAGCCTTACCGGCCCGTTGACCGCGAACGTGCCACGCACGTTCGCGGCCACTGTGCGCCGCCGGCTGGCCGGCCTGGACCCGATCGGACGCTCGGTGGTGGAGACCGCCGCCGTGCTCGGCCGCCGGTTCGACTGGCGGCTGATCCCGGAGATCAACGGGCTGGCCGAGAAGGTGGTGATCGCCGGCCTGCGGTCCGCGGTGGCCACCGGCCTGATCGCGGTGGACGCGACCGAAACCGACACCTTCCGGTTTCGGCACGCGCTGACTTGTGACGCTGTGTGCTCCGACCTGCTACCGCCGGAGCGCCGGGCGCTCGCCCGGGCCGCCGCCGCGGTCGTCGAGCGGCGCGACCCGGCGGCCGGCGACTTGGCCGCCGGGCTGTGGATGGCAGCAGGGGAGGACGCGCGGGCCGCCAAGCTGTACCTGTCCGCGGGCAGGCAGGCCCACCGCGGCGGCGCGCTGCACACCGCGGACGCGCTGCTGACCCGCGCTGCGAACCTGGCCGCGGACAACTCGCGGGTGCGCCGGGAGGCGGAGGCCGTGCTGCTCGAGGTACTGGCCGATGCCGGCGACACCGACCGGGCGCTGGCGCTGGGCGAGCGGCTGCTGGCCCGCGGGGAGACCTGGGTCCGACTGACGCTGGCCGAGGTGGCAGCCGAAGCAGGCCGGTGGGACGACGCCGCCTCCAGCCTGGCCGCGCTGCCGGACAGCAACGATCCGCGGGCCAGCGTGCTGGCCGCTCGGCTCGAACACGAACGCGGCCGGCCGGATGATGCGCAAAGCATCGCCAGACGGGCGTTCACCGAGGCCGAGGAGCGCAAGCAGTGGTCGGTGGCATGCCAGGCACTGGAGGTGACGGGCCGCGCCGCGCGGGTGATCGACCTGGAGGCGGCCCGCGACGCGTTCCTTGCCGCCGAGCGGTTGGCCATCGACCACGACCTGCCGTTGGAACGGGTTTCCGCACTGCACGAGCTCGGCACCGTGGACCTGCTGCTCGACGGCTCAACCGTCAGGCTGGAGCGAGCCCGAGTGCTCGCCCTGGACGCCGGCGCACTGGCCCTGGCGGCCAAAGTCGACGTGCAGATCGCGGCCAGCCTGCTGCACCAGGATGCGGACGCCGCGCTGGTGCACGCCGAACGCAGCGCTGAGCTCGCCCGGAGGTTGCGGCTGGACCAGCTACGGGCTACCGCGCTGTTCTTCCAGGCCGCCGCACACGCACATAACCGCAACACCCCGGCGATGGAGCATTGCGTGGCCGAGACCCGCCGGCTCGCGCCGGACGACCTGGACGTCAACGCCGGCATCTGGGGCGCGGTGTATGCGCACGTCGCGTTGCTCGATGACGACCGGGATCGGCTGGCTGAATGCCTGGATCGGGCCATCGAATTCATGCGTCGCAGCCCGACCACGGCGCCGGCGCCCACCTACGGGTTGTGGGCGCTCGTGCGCACTCTGGACGACCGGGAGGGACAGCAGGCCCGAGCCGAGGCCCGCCCGTCCGGCGTGAACTGGGAGAACCGAGCGCTGCTCGGCTATTCCGAAGCGGTCGTCGCCGGACGCCAGCACAGGCAGGAAGAGGCCGAGCAGCTGCTCGCCGCCGCCGATGCAGCGATGGGCTCCAGGCCCTGGTGGCAACACCGGATCCGGCTCCTAGTCGCCGGCGATGCACTCACCGACGGCTGGGGAGACCCGATCGGGTGGGCCCGGGAGGCGCTGGATGTGTTCGTCCAGCGCGGCGACGACCGGCTGGCCACCAGGTGCCGCGAGATGCTGCGCCGGGCCGGCGTCCCCGTGCCGCGACGCGGCCGGGGCGACACCGCGGTGCCGGCCCGGCTCCGCAGTGTGGGAGTGACCAGCCGCGAGATGGACGTCCTGCAGTTGGTGGCGAAGGGGCTGACAAACGGGGCGATCGCCGAGCGGCTGGTGCTCTCACCCCGCACGATCGAGACGCATGTGGCCAACCTGGTCGCCAAGACGAAGGTCTCTGGACGCAGCGGCCTGGCCTCGCTGGTTAAGTCCGGGAACGTGGCGGACTAACTCAGGGTGCCGCTTCCTAGCCGGTGCCCTGCACATGCGGGAAGACTACGGCGCAGGATGACTCCCGCGCAGGTAACGGTGCTGGCAGCCGACAGACGGGGCAACGGGGAGTCGTTGGGGGGCCTGTTGGTCAGCGGGTCTGCCCTCGGACGGCGGGGGGGTCCGAGGGCAGACGCAGGCGGGTGCCGTCCGGGCCGTTAAGTGCAGCCGCGCGTGGCCCGGTGGCAAATTTGTAGAAGTCGGCTTGCTCACGGCGGGACTCGCAGCTCGAACGCGAGAAGTGCAGCACGAGCCGCCTGCGGCTCAGAGCCTTCGGCGACGGCGGTCAGCGCAGCCCTCCACGCTGCCGCGAGCACAGGGCCCAGAACGGGTGACGCCGAGGCCGTACTAACACCCAGCATTTCAGCCAGCCGATCGCGTTCGGCTCCCGCTGGCGGTGCACCCAGGATCCGGAGGAACCCCTCACCTACGGCGAAGTCGAACCCGACCAGCAGGGCGGCTCGCACGGCCGCGGAGCGATCCGCTTCGTCCTCGACCGCCGCGACCGCGCCCTCCATGCGGTCCAGCAGGCGCCGCTCGACGTCCTCCCGCACGAACGCATAGAGCCCGAGCTTGCTGCCGAAGTGGTGGTAGAGCGCGCCAGTGGTGACCTTCGCCGCTGCCGCCAGCTCGCCGACGGTGACCTCGTCGTATGGTCTCGCACCGAACTCCTTGACCGCGGCGAGCGCGAGCCTGCCCTTCGGGGAGGTCGATACCGGGAGCCACTCGCGCATGTAAACATAATGCCGTTATGCTTTGCCATAATCTAGTTACGACACGGAAGGACCCCTCATGAAGCTCGAGTTCCTGCTCGTCCCGACCTCTGATCTGAACGCCTCGCTCGCCCTCTACCGCGACACCCTCGGCTTCACCGAGGTGTGGCGCGAGGGCGAGGCGACCGTTGCCCTGACCCTGCCGAACAGCGACGTGCAGGTCATGCTCGACGCCAACGACCCCGATTCTCCCGTCGGACCGCTGTTCGTCGTCGACAGCGTCAAGGCCTTCCATGCCGCGCGGCCCGAGACGCTCGCCGTGGTCGAAGAGCCCTCGGAGATCCCGGGCGGGTTCCTGGCCACCTATCAGGACCCGGGCGGGGCAACCATCTACCTCATGGATCAGTCGACGGACTCGGCCCCAGAATAGTCCGTGGATCAAGGTATTCGCGGGCAACT
>Ga0256867_10000558_pt1 | contig 14876 bp, 14 predicted proteins | sample RVTome_15_FD_185939 | JGI IMG/M metagenome (GOLD analysis project Ga0256867, IMG submission 185939) | Soil microbial communities from uranium-contaminated site in the Upper Colorado River Basin, Wyoming, United States - RVT150D86 (HiSeq) ... | reverse complement strand
GAGGAGGAAAGCGTATGAGGAAGTCCAGGATCTGGCTTGTGCTCGCCCTGCTCGTGGCCGCGCTGGCAGTCGTGGCGGCCGGTTGCGGAGGCGACGACGACGACACGACCGAGCCCGCGGCCGAGGACACGACGGCCATGGACGACGACGGCACGATGGAGCCGGTCGAGTGCACCGCCTCGATCGGGATCATGGGCCCGTTCACGGGCGACGTCGCCGCGATCGGCCAGGAGCAGCTGAACTGGGCGAAGTTCGCGGTCGACCAGTACAACACCGAGCACGGCACGAGCTTCACGCTCGTCGAGGGCGACACGCAGCTCGACCCGGCGCAGGCCGCCACGGTCGCGCCGCAGTTCGTCTCGAACAGCGACATCGTCGCGGTCATCGGCCCGGCCGGCAGCCAGGAAATCGAGGCCGTCGGCTCCATCTACGGCGACGCGAGCATGGCGTTCGTCTCGCCGTCGGCGACGGCGACGAACCTGACGGAGGACTTCGACACGTTCTTCCGGGTCGTGCCCACCGACGCCGATCAGGGGCCGACCGACGCCGCGTACATGGCCGAGGAGCTCGGCGCCATGAACGTGCTCATCATCGACGACCAGAGCTCCTACTCGACCGGTCTCGCCGACTCGACGACGGCCGCGCTCGAGGACGCAGGGGCGACCGTCACCCGCGAGTCCGTCAGCCAGGACCAGACGGACTTCTCGGGTCTCGTCTCGACAGTCGCGGACGACACGGACGTCGTCTTCCTCCCGTGGCAGGTCGCGGCCAACGCTCAGCTCTTCGGCAACCAGCTGGCGGAGCAGGGCAAGGACGCGGTGATCTTCGGGTCGGACGGGCTCTTCTCGCCCGACGACTTCTCGATCGCCGGCTCCTACGTCTCGTCGTTCGCCCCCGACATCACGGGGATCGACGACGCGGCGATCCAGGAGCTCGTGACCGCGTTCGAGGCCGAGTACGGCGACTTCGGAACGTTCGGACCGCCCACCTTCGCGGCGACGACCGTCGTCATGGAGGCGGCCACGGCCATCTGCGAAGGCGGCGAGGAGCCGACCCGCGAGGCGATGGTCGAGGGCATCGCTGCGACGAACCTCTCGGAGTCGATCCTGGGGCAGCCGATCTCCTTCACGGACATCGGCGACATCCAGGACGCCACGTTCTTCATCTTCCAGGTGCAGGACGACGGGAGCTACCAGCTCGTGCAGTAAGGACAGCCCACAAGCAGCCGTGCGGCTCCTCCGGGAGCCGCACGGCCGAACGGGCACCGAGACCCCGTGGATTTCTTCGTCCAGCAGCTCGTGAACGGCGTGACGCTCGGCAGCGTGTACGCGCTCATCGCCCTGGGCTACTCGATGGTCTACGGGATCCTCAAGCTCCTGAACTTCGCCCACGGCGAGGTCTACATGATCGGGGCGTTCATCGGGTACTTCGTGCTCACCGCCCTGGGCGGCGCCTCCTCTCCGATGCTGCCGGTCGCGCCGCTCCTGATCCTCATGTTCCTGGCGGCCATGCTCGGCGCGGGCCTGCTCGGGGTGGTGATCGAGCGCTTCGCCTACCGGCCCCTGCGCAACGCGCCGCGCATCGCGCCGCTGATCAGCGCGATCGGCGTGTCCTTCTTCCTGCAGGCTTCGGCGCTCCTGCTCTTCTCCGCGCAGTTCCGCACGTACTCGACGCCGGAACTGATCCCGTTCTCGACCGGGATCGAGGCGGGGCCGCTGCGAATCTCGCTCGTCCGGATCCTCGTGATCACGTCGGCCGTCTTCCTGATGATCGCGCTCACGCTCCTCGTGAACCGGACGCGGCTGGGGAAGGCGATGCGGGCGGTGTCCTACGACCGCGAGGCGGCCGCGATGATGGGGATCGACGTCGACAGGGTGATCGTGGCGACGTTCTTCATCGGCTCGGTCCTGGCCGGGGCGGCCGGCGTCATGGTCGGGCTCGTCTTCGAGCGCGTCTTCCACTTCATGGGCTTCGTCGCCGGGCTGAAGGGCTTCACCGCCGCCGTGATCGGCGGCATCGGGAACATCCCCGGCGCCATGCTGGGCGGCCTCGTGATCGGCCTGGCGGAGGCCTTCACCGCCAGCTACATCTCGTCCAGGTTCCAGAACCTGATCGTCTTCGGAATCCTCATCACGGTCATGCTCGTCCGCCCGACGGGCCTCCTCGGATCCCCGGTCCTCAAGAAGGTGTAGGCGCCAGCAAATGCCCCGGATCGGCACCGACGAGTGGGTTTCCGAGCAGGAGCTGCGGACCGAGTACTACTCGGGCCTCACCGCGCCGGCGCGCCGGGCCTTCGACCGGGTCGGCCCGGGCCCCCGCTTCTTCGCCTTCCTGGCGATCTGCGCGCTCTTCCCCTTCCTGACCGACTCGGCCTTCCTGATCCGCGTGGGCGTGAACGTGATGCTCTTCGCGCTCCTCGCGCTCGGGCTCAACATCGTCGTCGGCTGGGCCGGGCTCCTCGACCTCGGCTACGTCGCCTTCTACGGCTTCGGCGCGTACATGTACGCGTGGATCTCGTCGGCCCACTTCGACGTCCACCTGCCGACCGAGCTGGCGATCCCGATCGTGGTGGCCGCCTCGGCCTGCCTCGGCCTGCTGCTCGGGCTGCCCTCGTGGCGGCTCGTCGGCGACTACCTGGCGATCACCACGCTCTTCTTCGCGCAGATCTTCGTCGAGCTGGCGCTGAACCTCGACCGCGTCAACCTGCCGTGGCGCGACGAGCCGCTCGACCTGACCGGCGGCCCGAACGGGATCCCCGGCATCGACCGCATGAGCCTCCTCGGCATCCAGCTCGACGATGTGCGCGACTACTACTTCCTGCTCCTGATGCTCCTCGCGCTGATCGTCGTCGGGCTCTTCTACCTGAACGACTCGCGCACCGGCCGGGGCTGGCGGGCCTCGCGGGAGGACCCGCTCGCCGCCGAGCTGATGACGACGCCGGTCAACCGGCTCAAGCTGCTCGCGTTCGCGATGGGGGCCGCGATCGCCGGCCTCACCGGCTCGATCTTCGCCGCCGTCCAGACGGGCGTCTTTCCGCAGAACTTCGAGGTGACGCTCCTGATCATGATCTACGCGGCCCTCATTCTCGGAGGGGCCGGCTCCATCTCGGGCGCGGTCCTCGGTGCCATCATCGTCGCCGCGGTCCCGGAGATCCTGCGCACGCCCGAGAACGCGCGCTGGCTCTTCTACTGCGCGCTCGTCCTCGCGCTCCTCGTCGCCGTCCGCCCCTGGACCCGCCTGGCGGTCGTGGCGGGCGCCGTCGTCGGCTTCGGGCTCGTCGTGCACCAGCTCGTCGCCTGGCTCTGGCCCGCGGGGGTCGAAGGGGAGACCTCGGGCGGGACGCTGGCGGGCGTGCTCGACTCGTGGGTCTTTCTCCCGGCCGAGAGCCAGGACACGGTCGGGAACGTCGCCTTCGTGCTCCTGGTCGCGGCCGTGCTGTGGCTGACGACGCTCCGCGGGAACGCGCGCATCGCGGTGCTCGTGCCGACGATCTACCTGGCGGCGTTCGTCTGGGAGAACCGCCTCGTCGAGCAGCCGAGCGTCACGCGACAGCTTCTCTTCGGAGCGATCCTCGTCGCCATGATGACAACCCGGCCGCAAGGCCTCCTCGGCACGCCGCGCGTGGAGAATCCCATCTGATGACCCCTGAGCCCCTGCTCGAGCTGCGAGGCGTGAGCAAGTCCTTCGGCGGGCTTGCCGTCATGAGCCGCCTCGACCTCCACGTGGACGAGGGCGAGATCGTCAGCGTGATCGGCCCGAACGGCGCCGGCAAGACGACGCTCTTCAACCTCGTCACCGGGATCTACGAGCCCGACGGCGGCGAGATCCTCTTCGACGGGAGGAACATCATCGGCCTCGAGCCGCACCGGATCGCGCAGCTCGGGATCGCCCGGACCTTCCAGACGCTGCGCCTCTTCCTGAACATGACGGTGAAGGAGAACGTCAAGGCGGCGGCCTACGGCCACACGAAGGCGCGGTGGTGGCAGTCGGCGCTGCGGACGCGCGCCGCCCGGCGCGAGGAGCGCGAGGTGGACGCGCTGGCCGAGGAGCGGCTCGCCTTCTTCGGGAAGCGGCTGGCCGGCTACCGCATGGACCAGCCCGCCTACAGCCTCTCGTACGCCAACCGGCGGCGGCTCGAGATCGCCCGCGCCACTGGAACGGTGCCGCGCCTGCTGCTCCTGGACGAGCCGGCGGCCGGGATGAACCCCGTCGAGACCCACGAGATCACGGAGCTGATCGGGCGCCTGCGCGAGGTGGGCGGCTACACGATCCTCGTGATCGAGCACGACATGCACGTCGTCGAGGGCATCTCCGACCGGGTCGTCGCCCTCGATCACGGCGAGAAGATCGCCGAGGGGTCCTTCGACCACGTCGCCACCGACCCGCGCGTCGTCGAGGCGTACCTGGGCGCGCAGGCCACGAGCGAGGGTGCATGAGCGAGGCACCGCGCAACGGGCCGATCCTGCGCCTCGACGAGGTGAACACCTACTACGGGCAGATCCACATCCTCCAGGGCGTGTCCCTGGAGGTCGGCGAGGGCGAGCTCGTCTGCCTGCTCGGGGGCAACGCCTCGGGAAAGTCGACGACGCTGAAGACGATCCTCGGGATCGTCACGCCCCGCTCGGGCTCCGTCCTCTTCGCCGGCGAGGACGTGACCGCGCGCTCGACGAGCTACCGGATCGGGCGCGGCATGGCGATCGTGCCCGAGAATCGCCGCGTCTTCGCCCCCATGAGCGTGCTCGAGAACCTCGAGATGGGCGCCTACCTGCGCAAGGACGACCTCGCCGCGGACTTCGAGCGCGTCTACAACCTCTTCCCGCTCCTGTACGACCGCCGCTCGCAGCTCGCGGGGACGCTCTCGGGCGGCGAGCAGCAGATGCTCGCGATGGGCCGCGCGCTCATGTCCCGGCCCCGGCTCCTGCTCATGGACGAGCCGTCGATGGGCCTCGCGCCGATCCTCGTGGAGAAGAACTTCGAGATCATCAAGCAGGTGCACGAGACCGGCGTCGCCGTCCTCGTGGTCGAGCAGAACGCGAACGTCTCGCTCGCGATCGCCGACCGCGGCTACGTGCTGCAGACCGGCAACGTCGTCCTCGCCGACCGCGCCGACGCGCTCCTCGCCAACGACGAGCTGAAGAAGGCCTACCTTGGCCGCTGAGCCGGGCGTCGAGGCCGCCACCGCCCTCCCCGGGCGCGTGCGCCACCGCTTCCCCATCCTCGAGCGGCTCACGTACGTGAACAGCTGCTCGCAGGGGGCGCTCTCCGACGCCGTGCGGGCGGCGTACGAGGACTACCTGCGCGACTGGGAGGAGAAGGGCGCGCCCTGGGAGTACTGGGTCGAGCGGGCCGAGGCGGCGCGCGGGGCGTTCGCCGCGCTGGTCGGCGCCGAGCCCGACGAGGTGGCGGTGACGACCTCGCTCTCCGCGGGCGTCAGCGCCCTCTTCTCCGGGCTGCGCTTCGAGGGCGAGCGGACGACCATCGTCGTCAGCGACTTCGAGTTCCCTACCGTCGGCCAGATCGCGCACGCGCAGGAGCTGCGCGGCCGCCGTGTCGTGCACGTGCCCGAGGCCGGCGACGCGACCATCCCGCTCGAGCACTTCGACGCCGCGATCGACGAGCGGACGGCGCTCGTCGCCGTGACACACGTCTGCTACCGCAACGGCAGCCGGACCGACCTCGAGGGCGTCGTCCGGCTGGCGCACGAGCGCGGCGCGCTCGTGCTCGTGGACGCCTACCAGGCCGCGGGCGCCATCCCCATCGACGTGCGCGCCCTCGGCGTCGACTTCCTCGCCGCCGGCACCGTGAAGTACCTGCTCGGCTCGGCCGGCCTGGCGTTCCTCTACTGCCGCAGCGAGCTGATCGACCGCATCCGGCCGACGAGCACCGGCTGGTTCGCCGACGAGGACATCTTCCAGATGGACATCCACGACTACTCGCCCTCCGCGACCGCGCGCCGCTTCGAGTTCGGCACCCCGCCGATCCCCAACATCTACGCCGGGCTCGCCGGCCTCGGGCTCGTCCGGGAGATCGGCGTCGCCGAGACCGAGCGCCACGTCCGCGGGCTCACCGCCCGGCTGATAGACGGCGTGGACGAGCTGGGCGGCCGCGTCGTCACCCCGCGCGACCCGGCACGGCGGGGCCCGTTGGTGGCGGTCGCGTCGACGGACGAGCACGCCCTCGTCGCCGCGCTCGCCGAGGACGGGATCGTCACCTCCTCGCGCGACGGCAACCTCCGCGTCTCCTTCCACGGCTACAACTCGGCCGAGGACGTCGAAGCGGTGCTCGCCGCGCTCGCGCGGCACCGCCGGCTCCTGGCGACGTAGCGGCTAAGAACTCGTCTCAAAATGAGGCCTTGTGCCGTCGGGCCGCGCTGCTCGCCCCGAGAGCTGCGTCCTCGGTCGCGCCCATACCGCTTCGGTATGCGCGCTCCCTGCGTCCTTGTCTCGGAACGACCATCGCACCCCGACGACGAAGCATCATTCTGAAACGAGTTCTAATCCTCGAGCTTGGCGAGCTCGGTGAGCTCGCTGCGTGCGCGCCAGAGCTCGGGGAAGCGGCTCTTGGCGACGAGGTTGCCGAGGACCTCGACGGGCGTCCCCTGCGTCCCGACGACCTCGCCGCCGATGACGCGCTCGACGAGCTTGAAGTGGTGGGCGCGCCAGAGGATCACCCGCTCGTCCCACTCGATCAGGAGCTCGCCGAGCTGGTAGAGCTCCTCGAACTCGCGCCCGCGCCGGTAGAGCTCGACGACGGAGAGGCCCTGCTCGCGCAGGGCGGTGTGGAAGGCCTCCCCGAGCGGCGGCGTCACCCGGCGCACCGCGTTGAAGCCGGGGGAGTCGAACCCGCTCCCGTGCCCGAGCGCGCGCCGCACCTCCTGGTACTCCCAAGGCGACATGTGCTCGAGCATGTGGATCTGCTCGGTGATCAGGCGGATGCACTCGACCGCGCGGCGGAGCAGCCGGACGGCCGCGGCGAGCTGGCCCGCGCGGATGTGGCCGGTGGCCGTCTCGACCTCGAAGCAGGCGAGCTTGAGCCAGAGCTCCGACGACTGGTGCACCGTCTGGAAGAGGAGCTCGTCCCGGTGGGCCATCTCCTCGGGCGTCTTCTGCAGCTCGAGGAGCTCGTCCGTGCGCAGGTAGCGCTCGTAGTCGCTCGCGCCGCGACCCGGCAGGATCGGAGCGAACTCCTCCTCGGTCACGTGCTCTCCCATGGCGTGCAGGATACTTCGCCTTCGATGACGTACCGCCTCCTGGGCAGGACCGGGGTCGAAGTGTCGCGGATCGCGCTCGGCTGCGGCAACTTCGGCGGCATCGGCTCCGCGCCCGCGTTCTTCGGGCAGGGCGAGAGCGAGGAGGAGGCCTTCGCCCTCATGGACGCAGCCTGGGAGGCCGGCATCACGCTCTTCGACACCGCCGACGCCTACGGGGGCGGGCGCAGCGAGCGGGCGATCGGCCGCTGGCTCGCGGAGCGGGGGCCGGACGTCCGCGAGCGCGTCGTCCTTTCGACGAAGGTCTTCCATTCCGTCGAGGGCGTCCCGGCCGACCACGGGCTCGCGCCCGGCCGCATCCGCCGGCAGATCGAGGGGAGCCTCCGGCGGCTGGGCGTCGAGCGCGTCGATCTCTACCTGACCCACGAGCCCGACCCCGAGACGCCGGTGGGCGAGACGCTCGCCGCCCTCGACGGGCTCGTCCGCGCGGGCAAGGTCGGCGCGATCGGCGCCAGCAACGTGACGGCCGCCGAGCTCGACGAGGCCCTGCGGGCGAGCGAGGAGCGTGGTCTCGCCCACTTCGACTGGGTGCAGAACTCCTACAGCCTGCTCGAACGCGGAGACGAGGAGGAGCTGCTCCCGCTCTGCGAGCGCCACGGCCTCGGCTACACGCCGTTCAGCCCGCTGGCGGGCGGCTGGCTCACCGGCAAGTACCGGGCCGGGGTGGCGTACCCTGAAGGCTCGCGCATGACCCTCCGCCCGGAGCCCTACCGCGAGCTCGAGCACGAGCGGACGTTCGCCGGCCTCAGCGCGCTGGACGAGGCGGCGCGCTCGCGCGGCGTCGACATGGCCACGCTGGCCTTCGCCTGGCTCCTCGGGGACGACCGCGTCATCTCCGTGGTCGTCGGCCCGCGCCGGCCGGAGCACTTCGAGCCGGCCCTCGCCGCCCTCGAGCTCGACCTCGCCCCCGAAGAGCGCGACGAGATCGGAGCGCTGCTCGCCCCGTGACCCTGATCCTGGGCGAGAAGGACGTGGAGCGCCTCCTCCCGATGGAGGAGTGCATCGAGGCGATGGCCGAGGCGCTCGCGGCGCTCCAGCGCGGGGACATGGAACAGCCGCTCCGGTTCGTCGTCAGGCCCGCGGAGGCGGCGGGCCTCATGGGGCTCATGCCCGCCTACCGCGCGCGCCCCGAGCCGGCCTACGGGCTGAAGGCCGTCTGCGTCTTCCCCGGGAACCCGGCGCGCGGGCTCGACGCCCACCAGGGCGCCGTCCTCCTCTTCGACGGCGAGACCGGCGTGCTCCGCGCGGCCGTGAACGCCTCGGCGATCACGGCGATCCGGACGGCGGCCGTCTCGGCCGTCGCCACCCGGCTCCTCGCGCGCGAGAACGCCCGCGTGCTCGCGATCCTCGGCGCCGGCGTCCAGGCCCGCTCGCACCTGCGGGCGCTGGCGGCCGTCCGCGACCTCGCCGGCGCGCGCGTCTGGACCCGGACGCCGGCGCACGCGGCGGCGCTGGCGGAGGAGGCGGACGTGCCGTTCCCGGTCGAGGTGGCGGCGAGCGCCGAGGCGGCGCTCCGCGGCGCCGACGTCGTCTGCACGACGACCTCGTCGCCGGAGCCGGTCGTCCGCCGCGCGTGGCTCGCGGCCGGCGCGCACGTGAACGCGGTCGGCTCCAGCATCCCGACGACGCGCGAGCTCGACACGGAGACGATGGCGGCGGCCAAGCTCTTCGTCGACCGGCGCGAGTCGACGCTGAACGAGGCGGGCGACTTCCTCTTCGCGCAGCGCGACGGCGCAGTCGGCCCCGAGCACATCCGCGCCGAGCTGGGCGAGCTCCTCACCGGCGAGGCCGAAGGCCGGGCCTCGGCCGACGAGCTGACCGTCTTCAAGTCGCTCGGCCTCGCGGTCGAGGACCTCGCCGCCGTCGAGCACGTCCACCGCCGCGCGCTCGAGACCGGCGCCGGCACGGAGGTCGACCTGTGATCCCGCTGGAGGACATCCTCCGGGCCCGCGAGACGATCGCCGGGACCGCGATCCGCACGCCGCTCGTCCGCCTGCACGTCGACGAGGCCCCGGCGGAGGTCTGGCTCAAGCTCGAGACCCTCCAGCCCATCAACTCGTTCAAGATCCGCGGCGCCTACAACGCGATCGCGTGCGCGCCGCGAGGGGAGCTCGCCGCCGGCGTGGTCACCGCCAGCGCCGGGAACATGGCCCAGGGCGTCGGCTGGGCGGCGCGGGAGCTCGGCATCCCCTGCACGGTGATCGTCCCCGACCACGCCCCGGCGACGAAGCTCGCCGCGATCGAGCGCCTCGGCGGCCGCTTCGTCAAGGTCCCGTTCGACCGCTGGTGGCAGGCGCTCGAGGAGCGCGGCTTCCCGGGCGTCGAGGGCGTCTTCGTCCACCCCGTCGAGGACGAGCCGGTGATGGCCGGCAACGGCACGATCGGCCTCGAGCTGCTCGAGGACCTGCCCGCGCCGGACACCGTGATCGTCCCCTGGGGCGGCGGCGGCCTCCTCACCGGGATCGCGAGCGCGGTCAAGGCGCTCCGCCCGGAGACCCGCGTGCTCGCGGTGGAGCTGGAGACGGCGGCGCCGCTGACCGCCTCGCTGGCCGCCGGCGAGCCGCGCGAGATCGACTACCGGGCCACCTGGGTGGACGGAGCCGGCGCCCGGGCGATCCTGCCGAAGATGTGGGAGCTGGGCGGGCCGCTCGTGGACGGCACCGTCGTCGTCTCGCTGGAGGAGACGGCCGCGGCCGTGCGCCTGCTCGCCGAGCGCGTCCGCGTCGTCGCCGAGGGCGCCGGGGCGCTCGCGGTCGCCGCCGCGCTCTCCGGCCGGGCCGGCGGCGGCACGGTCGTGGCCATCGTCTCCGGCGGGAACATCGACGCCTCCGTCCTGGCGAGGATCCTGGAAGGCGAAACGCCGTAGGGATATGCTCGCGGCGCCATGACTGAGACGAAGATCACCCTGCCCGAGAGCGCGATCCCCGAGCGCTGGTACAACATCGCCGCCGACATGCCGAACCGGCCGCAGCCGGTTCTCCACCCCGGCACCGGCGAGCCCGTCGGCCCCGACGACCTCTCGCCGCTCTTCCCCATGGACCTGATCCTCCAGGAGGTCTCGACCGAGGCGGAGGTGGCGATCCCGGACTCGATCCGGGACGTCTACCGGCTCTGGCGCCCGACCCCGCTCTACCGCGCGCACCGGCTCGAGGCGGCGCTCGGCACCCGCTCGCGCATCTTCTACAAGTACGAGGGCACGAGCCCGGCCGGGAGCCACAAGCCGAACACGGCCGTCGCGCAGGCCTACTACGTCAAGGAGTCGGGCCGGACGCGCATCGCCACCGAGACGGGCGCCGGCCAGTGGGGGAGCGCCGTCGCGCTCGCCTCGCAGCTCTACGGACTCGAGTGCAAGGTCTACATGGTCAAGATCTCCTACGAGCAGAAGCCGTACCGGCGCTCGCTGATTGAGACCTGGGGCGCGAGCGTCGTCCCGAGCCCCTCCGAGGACACCAACTCCGGCCGCGCGATCCTCGCCGCCGACCCCGACTCGCCCGGCAGCCTCGGCATCGCCATCTCGGAGGCGGTCGAGGACGCCGCGCAGCGCGAGGACACGGCCTACTCGCTCGGCAGCGTCCTGAACCACGTGCTCATGCACCAGACGGTGATCGGCCAGGAAGCGCTCGCGCAGATGGAGCTGGCGGGCGCGTTCCCCGACCTCGTCGCCGGCTGCGTCGGCGGCGGCTCCAACTTCGCCGGGCTCGCGTTCCCGTTCCTGCGCGAGAAGATCGGCGGCCGCGACATGGACGTCCTCGCGTGCGAGCCGGCCGCGTGCCCGACCCTGACGCGCGGTCCCTTCGCCTACGACTTCGGGGATACGAGCCAGCTGACGCCGCTCGTCCCCATGCACACGCTCGGCCACGACTTCATCCCGCCGGGCATCCACGCGGGCGGCCTGCGCTACCACGGCATGGCGCCGCTCATCTCGCAGCTCGTCCTCGACGGGCTCGTCCGCGCGGAGGCCTACGGCCAGACCGACGTCTTCGCCTCGGCGGTGCAGTTCGCCCGCACCGAGGGGATCGTCCCGGCGCCGGAGGCGGCGCACGCCATCCACGGCGTCGTCCAGGCGGCCGCCGCCGCCGACGCGGAGGGGCGCGAGCGCACGATCCTCTTCAACCTCTCCGGCCACGGCCACTTCGACCTGGGCGCCTACGACGCCTACTTCCGCGGGCACCTCGAGGACTACGAGCTCCCCGAGGACGAGATCGCGCGGGCGCTCCAGGCGATCGAGCCGCTGCCGAAGCCGGCCGGCGTCTCCTAGCCCGCGGGGAGCAGAGGCCCGAACAGCTCGGGGCGAACGTCGCCGAGGAGCGCGGCCGCCTGCTCCTCGCCGAGGTCGAGGGCGCGGCGCGAGCCTGCGCCTTGGCCGAGGTGCACGGTGAGCGTGGCGACCCCGGCGCGCCGCTGGCCGGGGGAGGTCCGGAGCTCGAAGGAGACGGCGCCGTCGGGGTCGAGCTCGGTCCGGCGGCGGCGGAGACTGCCCTCGCGAAGCGCCAGGCGCCGGCCGTCGAAGGCGTGGCCGAGCTGGCGGTAGCGGTCGAGCCCGAGCAGCAGCGCAAGCGCGACCGCGGCGAGCGCGACCGCCGCTCCCCACCAGACGCCGAGGGCGAGGGCGACCGCGAGGCCGGCGAGCGGGAGCGCGAGGGCACGGACGAACCGCCGCGACCGCGCGGCCGGCGGGTGGGCCGCGAGCGGCGCCCCGGGGTCGGGCGCCAGAGGGTCGACGGCGCGGAGGAGCCCGGGCAGCCCGCCGGCGCGGATCACGGGCGCGAGCAGCGTCCCGCCGCTCCGCCCGCGCACGCCCGCGGCGATCGCCGTGACGGCGGCCAGGCGGAGCGGTCGCCGCAGCAGCGTGTCCCTGACGTCGACGCCCCGGATCCGGCTCCTGTCGAGGTTGACGAGGCGGCGGGTGAAGAGGCCGCGGGAGGCCAATAGCCGTTCACCCTCGTCCCGCAGCGTGAAGTCCCAGTCCACGAGCAGCGACCCGGCGGCCGCGGCAACGAGGACGAGCGCCGCCACGGCGGCGCCGACGACCACGAGGCCCACGGCGTCGGTGGGAAACCGGTCGGCCGCCGACTCCGCGGCGCGCTCGACGAACCGCCCGGGCAGGTCGTCGGCGAGGTTGAAGGCCACGCCGAGGATCGCCGCCGGGGCGAGCAGGTAGCTCAGGCTCGTGATCCCGCCCAGCGCGAGGAGCCGCGGGCTCGCCCGGTAGAGCGGGGGCGGCTCGGCTGCCTCCTCCTCGGCGGCGCGCGCCGAGCCGAGCAGCGCCTCGCGCAACTCGTCGGCCTGGGCGCGGGAAACCGCGGCGAGCGAGAGCTCGGCGCTCTCCCCGCCGCCGGCGGCCGCCTCGACCTCCACGCGGACGAGCCCGAGCAGCCGGTGCAGGAACGGCTCGGTGACGTCGATCCCGCGCACCCGCTCGAGCGGGATCGTCCGCACCGAGCGGCTGACGACGCCGGAGTGGAGCTCGAGGCGGCCGCCGCCGACCCGGTAGCGGAACCGCCACCAGGAGAGGATCGCCAGCGGCACGCCGACGAGGAGCGCGAGCAGCACCGCCGGAACGATCACCCGCGCTCCGGCGGACAGGAAGATCACGAGCGCCGGGACCATGCTCAGCCCGACGAAGCGCCTGGCGATGACGAGCACGGCCAGCGGGTGCAGGCGCCCCTCGAGGGCGACATCGTTCACGTGCCCTCCTCGATGCCCGCCCTCCGGGCCAGCTCCTCGACGAGCCGGTCGGCCACGTCCGGCGGAAGGCCGGGGATGGAGGTGCCGCCGTGCGCCGAGGCCGTCCGGACGTGCACGGAGACGAGCCCGAACGCGCGGAGGAGCGGGCCGGCGGTCGTGTCGACCGTCTGGACACGCGCATGCGGCACGACCTGGTGGCTGCGCCAGAGCCAGCCGGAGGCGACGTAGAGGCCCAGCCCCATGACCTCGTAGCGGAAGTGCCGGTAGTCGAGCCGCGCGGCCAGCACGGCCAGCGGCACGAGGGCGAGCACGACGGCCCCGCCGACGGCCCCGACGAGCCAGGCGGCCGTCGTCGAGCCCGCGACGACGGCGATCGCCGCCCCGGCTCCCACGAGCAGGGCGACGAAGGCCGCGACCAGCAGGTTCTGCACGAGCCAGAGCCGCTGCACGCGCGGGTCGAGCGCCTCGGCTGGGTCGCGCAGGATCACGCTGGCACGATAGGCGCCTGCTCGAGGGCCCGGCCGGTCACGCGCCGATCGCGTGGGCTTCGGCCGCTCGCTGGAGCCGCTCGCGGGAGAGCGGCAGGCAGACGAGGACCATGACGGCGGCCACGGCGACGATCAGCCAGAGGGAGGCCGTGAAGCTCCCGGTGGCGTCCCGGATCGCCCCGAGCACGAAGGGGGTGAGCGCCGCGAGCGAGTAACCCGCCCCGAGCATGAGCCCGGTCACCGCGCCGACCTCGGCCGGACGGGTGGCCGCGTCGAGCGGAAGCGTCATGACGAGCGGGAACTGGGTGCCGAACGCGATCCCCATCAGCACGGCCCAGACCCAGCCGCCCGCGGGATACAGGAGGGTCCCGAGCACCGCGACGACGAGGACGGCAGTGGCGGAGGCGAGGTAGACGCGCCGCGAGCCGGCCCGATCGGCTAACCAGGGGACGACCAGTGAGGTCGGCACGGTCACGGCGTTGAAGACGGCGACGAGCGCGCCTGCGCTCCCCTCGCTCCACCCCCGCTCGATGTACGCATCGGGGAGCCAGGCGTTGAGACCGTAGAACGAGACCGCCATGAGGAAGAAGACCGTGACGAGGACCCAGGCGACCGGGCTCCCGTAGGGAAGCCGCGGGGGCCGCCCTTCGCTTCGCGCGTGCGCCGGCGTCCCGCGCGTCAGGAGCGTCCAGCCGATGACGAGCAGGCCGGTGAACAGAGAGAAGACGAGGAGCGAGGCACGCCAGCCGAATGCCGCATCGGCGACGGGCACCGCGAGCGCCGCGGAGATCGCGGCGCCCAGGGCGATGCCGGTCGCATAGGTGCCGGTGGCGAAGGCGGGGCGATCGGCGAAGCGCTCCTTGACCGCGACGGGGAGCAGCGCGCCGGCGAGCCCCATGCCGATCCCGACGCCGAAGGTGAGCAGGAGGAGACCGGCGATTCCGGGGACGACGGCCCTCCCCACCCCGAAGGCGGCGATGGCGACCAGGGAGAGCGCCATCGCCCACCGCGAGCCGAGCCACTCGCGCAGGTAGGGCGCGGGCGGAGCAAAGAGGCCCATGCAGAGCACCGGGATCGTCGCCAGGAGGCCTGCCACCGCGTGCGAGACGTCCAAGTCGTCCTGGATCTCGGGGAGGAGCGGCCCGATTCCGACGAGCTGGGGCCGGAGGGCGAGGGCCGCTGCGAAGAGCGCGGCGAGCAGACCGAGCCGAGCGGGCCCACGGCTCACGCCTAGAAGCCCGGCTGCCCGGACTCGGGCTCGCCGCCGCTCTTGATGACGTTCCCGGCGGGCGCGCCCAGGACGGCGCGGGTGGGCCGGTCGAGCTTGCCGGACTCCTCGATCCCCTCGTCGGCCTGCAGGGCCTTCAGGGCCTCGTGGGTGTCCTCGCCGAACACGCCGTCGTGCGGCCTCTCGTAGCAGCCGAGCTCGCCGA
>Ga0256867_10000557_pt1 | contig 14884 bp, 10 predicted proteins | sample RVTome_15_FD_185939 | JGI IMG/M metagenome (GOLD analysis project Ga0256867, IMG submission 185939) | Soil microbial communities from uranium-contaminated site in the Upper Colorado River Basin, Wyoming, United States - RVT150D86 (HiSeq) ... | reverse complement strand
GGGCGTGTTCATCGCGCTGACGCTCTCGCAGGCGGGCATGGTTCGTCGCTGGTGGCATCGGCGCACGGCCGGCTGGCAGGGGAAGGCCGCGATCAACGTGATCGGGGCCACCACCACCGGCATCGTCTTCGTCATCGTGGTCGCGACGCGCTTCACCTTGGGAGCCTGGATGGTGGTCGCCGCGCTGCCGGTGGTCGTCGGCCAGTTCATGTTGGTGGCCCGCCACTACCGCTCGGTCGCGAAGGCGCTCGACGACGTGACGCCGTCCGACGTTGCCCCCGGCGACAGCGAGTTCCTGTTCCTGGTACCCGACCTGGGGCCGGCCACCCGCGACGGCATCGCCTACCTTCGCTCGATCCGTCCCGAGCGCCTCACAGCGCTCCACATCGGCCCGGCCGGCACGTTCGAGCTCGCCGCCGCCGACTGGGCACTCGCGGCGCCCCGACTCGGCGAGCTGCAGCCCCTGCGAGGAGCGGACGAGCACCTCGTGAGGTCGCTGCGCGCCTTCATCCGTGGTCGGTCGAGGCCCGCCGGCAGCTTCCTCACCGTCGTGGTTCCCGAGAACGCCGCCGATCGATCCCTCGTGCAGCAGATACTGCACAACCGGCGGATGTTCCTGCTCAAGACGTCGATGTTGTTCGAGCCCGGCGTCGTCGTGGCCGATGTGCCGCTGCTGCCGCAGGAGCGCGTGTCCGAGTCGGCTCGGCCCCACGAGCCCGAGCGCAACTTCGTGATCGTGCCGGTGGCGAACGCCCGCGCAGCCACGGCACGCGCAGTCGCCTACGCGCGATCGCTCCATGCGACCGGCGTGCAGGCGATGTTCCTCGTCACGGACAACAGCGAGATCGACCCGATCGCGCGCGCCTGGATCGAGCGGGACTTCGAGGTCCCGCTCGTGATGGTCGAGGCGCCGTTCCGAGATCTCGGAGCGCCGTTGCTCGAGGAGATCCGGAAACACACGTCGCGTGGGGACACGATCGTGACGGTTGTGCTGCCCGAGGTGGTGCCGCTGCGATGGTGGCAGAGCCTGCTGCACGGCCAGACGGCGCTGTACTTCAAGCGGTTGCTCCTGTTCGAGCCCCACGTCGTCGTCACGAGCGTGCCCCTGCACCTGCGTTCGCCGGAGGGAGTCGACGACCTGCCCGCCCCCGACCTCAGGCGCTGAACTCGAGCCGCGGGTTGATCATGCGTGGCGGCCCGCCGCCGGGCTGGTCGCCGAGCACGCCCTCGACCACGACCTTCGTGCCGAGCGAGAACCCGCCGATGCCACGACGCCCCATGAACACCACGACCGCCTCACCGGTGCCGTCGGAGACGAGCGCCTCCAACGACTCGTGCCCGCTCATCGGCAGCACGGTGATGCGCCGGATCACTCCGGCGACCTTCACGCGACGACGCATCGGTGCCTCGCCGAGGCGCACGCTTCCCTCGATCGAATCTGCCCACCCCTGGGTCTCGGTCGCTAGGCGCGTCTCGTCGCTCTCGGCGAGCCGGTCGAGCCAGCGACGGAGCGCACCCATTGGGGTCTGGTCTCCTCCGATCGGGCTCTCGGGCCGTCCTCAGGCGTTGACTGATGCTTTGTCCGCGTACTCCGCGGCCGCGTCGAGCTCCGATGTCCGCGACTTCGAGACGTAGATCGCCGCTCCGAGGATCACCGCCGCGACAACGCCGATCGCGATACGCGTCGCCGTCTGATCGGCGTACTCCACGACGAGGGGCGCGACCAGAAGGGCCACGAGGTTCATCACCTTGATCAGCGGGTTCAACGCCGGACCGGCCGTGTCCTTGAACGGGTCGCCGACCGTGTCGCCGATCACCGCGGCCTTGTGTGCGTCGGAGCCCTTGCCGCCGAAGTTGCCCTCCTCGATGTACTTCTTCGCGTTGTCCCACGCACCGCCGGAGTTCGAGAGCATCACGGCCATCAGCTGCCCGGTGACGATGGCGCCGGCTAGGAAGCCGCCGAGGGCCTCTTCCTTCAGCAGGAAGCCGGCGATGATCGGCGAGAGCACGGCGAGCAGACCGGGCGTGAGCAGCTCGCGCAGCGACGTCTTCGTGCAGATGTCGACGACGCGCGCGTAGTCGGGCTTGACCGAATAGTCCATGATGCCCGGGTTGTCGCGGAACTGGTTGCGCACCTCCACCACGACCTGCGCGGCCGCGCGGCCGACCGCGCGGATCGCGAGCGAGCTGAACAGGAAGGCGATCGTGCCACCGGCGAGCAGGCCGACAAGCACATCGGGCCGGTCGATCCGGATGCCCTCGAACGTGAAGCCGGCGTCCTTCAACGCTTCCTCGAAGGAACCGAACAGCGAGGTCGCCGCGATCACGGCGGTCGCGATCGCCATGCCCTTCGTGATCGCCTTCGTCGAGTTGCCCACGGCGTCGAGACCTCCGAGGATCTCGGCGGGGCGGCCCTCGAACTCTCCCGACATCTCGGCGATGCCCTGGGCGTTGTCGCTGATCGGACCGTAGGTGTCCATCGACACGACCACGCCGACGGTCGTGAGCATGCCCATACCGGTGAGCGCGATGAAGTAGAGGCGCTCGGCGAACAGGTTCGAGGAATCGGGATCAGCGAGCAGGAACGCGGCCATGATCGTGCCGGCGACCACGAGCGTGGCCCACACGGCCGACTCGAGCCCGACCGAGAAGCCGGAGAGCACCGTCGTTGCAGGGCCCGTCACCGTGGAGTCGGCGACCTCCTTGACCGGCTTGTACTTCGTGTCGGTGAAGTACTGCGTGAGGATCTGGATGACCGAGGCGAGCACGAGGCCGATCGCGACCGCGATGCCGGGACGCCAGCTGTCCATGTAGGTCACGGAGATGCCGAGCACGACGACGGCGGAGATGATCGCGGAGACGAAGAAGCCGCGGTTGATCGACTTCATGCCGTGCTCCTCCTCGGACCGAGGCGTCACCGCCATGATGCCGATGATCGAGGTCACCACGCCCACGGCGCGCACGAACAGCGGGAACATCACGCCCGCGATCGCGCCGATCTCGCTGTCGGCGAACGCCGCCGCGCCGAGGATCAGGGCAGCGACCAGCGTCACTTCGTAGCTCTCGAACAGATCCGCCGCCATGCCGGCACAGTCGCCCACGTTGTCCCCGACGTTGTCGGCGATCGTCGCCGCGTTGCGCGGGTCGTCCTCGGGGATGCCTTGCTCGACCTTGCCCACGAGGTCGGCACCGACGTCGGCCGCCTTCGTGAAGATGCCGCCGCCCACCCGCATGAACATCGCGAGCAGGGCGCCGCCGAAGCCGAACCCGACGAGCACGGCCGTGGCGTCGCCCTCGAAGATGATCAGGATCAGCGTGGCTCCGAACAGGCCGAGCCCGACCGTGAACATGCCGGCCACCCCGCCGGCTCGGAACGCGATCGTGAGCGCCTTGCGAAGGCCGGACTCCTTCGCGGCGTTGGCCGTGCGGACGTTCGCCCGTACGGCGAGCCACATGCCCGCGTAGCCCGTGAGCATCGAGGCGCCTGCGCCCAGCAGGAACGCCACGGAGCGGCCGACCCGGATCGACAGCTCGGGCGACATGCCGAGCAGCGACGTCGTCACCGCGTCGGAGACCGGCAACACGAAGAACAGCGCGACGGTCAAGATGCCGAGGAAGACCCCCAGCGTGCTGAATTGCCGGCTCAGGTAGGCCTTGGCGCCCTCCTGGATCGCGGTCGCGATCTCGCGCATCTTGTCGGTGCCCTCGGGCTCGGCGAGCACCCTCGCGCGCAGGTACCAGGCGAACCCGAGCGCGACGAGGGAAACGGCGAGCACGATCCACAACCACGTGTTCTCGAACGACCCGAAGGAGACCTCGAGCGGGCCGCCTTCCTGGGCAAGGACGCGGAACATGGAACCTCCTGAAGTCGTGTGGAGTCCTCTCTCAGCGCCCGAGCGGGCCGGGCGATCGGTGAAGTATAGGGAACGCTCCCCCACGCTGACCTGCGACGATGCGCTCGGGCTCCCTGGCTCGTGTGGGAGCATGCGCGCCATGGGGTTCGAGGGCTCCACCCTGTGGTCCGTGCGGCAGAAGGTCGGCACCGACCTCGTGTTGTGGCCGGGAGCCAGCGTCGTGGTCGTGCGCGACGACGAGCGCGTGCTGCTGGCGCACCGGCTCGACAACGGCATGTGGGCGATCCCCGGCGGCGGCGCCGAGCGCGGCTCGAGCTTCGCCGACACGGCGCTCAGCGAGCTTCGGGAAGAGGTCGGTCTGCATGCGGACCCTGCCGACCTCGAGGCTTTCGCGAGCATCTCCCGGGTCGACAACCACCTCGAGACCTACCCGAACGGCGACGTCACGCATTACTTCGGCCTCTGGTTCGAGCTCCGCCGATGGCGCGGCGAGCCGGTCGGCGACGGCGAGGAGATGGGCGAGATCGTCTGGGCCGACCTCGACGATCCCCCCGAGCCGCTGTTGCGCTCGACGCGGATCGGCTTCGATCTGTATCGCAACTGGCGCGAGACCGGACGGTTCCAGGCTCACTGATCCCCGCCGTCGCCGGATGAGCCAGGCGACGGCGCCAGCCGCAGGACGACGTAGCCCACCACGCCTGCGATGAGCGAGGCGGCGAGGATCGCCACCTTCGCCTCGTCGAGCAGCCGGGGGTCGGAGAACGCGAGCTCCGCGATGAACAATGCCACCGTGAAGCCGATCCCCGCCGTGAAGCCCATGCCGCTGAGGTCGCCCCAGCTCACGTCGTCGGCGAGACGACCGAGGCCCGATCGAACGGTGAGGAAGGCGCCGGTGAGCACGCCCAACGGCTTGCCGAGCACCAACCCGAGGAAGACGCCGATCGAGACGGGCGCGGTGAACGACGACGCGAGCCGGTCGAGCGAGAGTTCCACACCGGCGTTCGCGAGCGCGAACAGGGGCAGGATCATGAAGCTCGTCCACGGCAGGAGCGCATGCTCGGTCCGGGCCAGCGGAGAGACCGCCTCGCGTGCCAGCCACGCCAGCCGCATCCACCACTGCGCGTCGCCGTCGACGGGCTGGGGATCGTTGCTCGTCTCGTCGGCCGTACGCCTGGCCTCTTCGCTCACCGCTTCGGGGCGCTGGAACGGCGCCGCGGGCGTGAGGAGCCCGAGGACCACCCCCGCGATCGTCGGATGGATGCCGGCCTCGTAGGTCGCGTACCACAGCGCCGAACCGAGGACGACGTAGACCAGGATGAACCGGATGTGCACGGCGTTGGCGATCGCGATGACACCGACGATCGCGAACGCGGCGATCAGGGCGGCGACCTCCACGCCCCCGGTGTAGAAGATCGCGATCACGATGATCGCCCCGATGTCGTCGACGATCGCGAGCGTGAGCAGCAGCGGCTTCAGGCGGGGCGACGCGTAGGAGGCCGCGAGCGCGAGCACCCCGAGAGCGAATGCGATGTCGGTGGCCATCGGGATGCCCCAGCCTCGACCGGTCTCGCCACCGCCGGCGATCGCGAGGTAGATCAACGCCGGCGCGACCATGCCTCCGATCGCGGCGAGGATCGGCAGGGTGGCGACCCGCAGCCGGCGGAGCTCGCCCGAGACGACCTCACGCTTGATCTCGAGCCCGACGACGAGGAAGAACAACGCCATCAGGCCATCGTTGATCCAGAAGTGAAGGTCGCCCTCCAGATCGACCACCGAGCCCACGCGGAAGGCGATCTCGGTCGAGAAGAGGGTTTCGTAGGACCCCTTCCACGGTGAGTTGACCCACAGCAACGCCACGAGCACGGCCACGAACAGCAGCGCGGCGCTCGCCGTCGACGTCTGCAGGAACTCCTGGAGCGGGCGGAGGACCCTGCGCGGCACCGGCCGGTCCGATCGCGACCACGGTGGCCGGACCTCGCCCCCCACCGGGGCGTGCACGTCGCCGGGGGGGCCGGGCTCGACCGGTTCGGACATGCCGACTCCTCCTGCCGACCAGTCTTCCCGGCACACCTCGAGACCGCGACATCCTACCCGTCACGCAACCGTCACGCCGATATCGTTGGCGGGATGCCCTCCCCCGGGTAGCCTCGACGCGCCTTGGCAGACGGTCGGCACGCATCCACCCCTTCCCGGAAGAAGCCCGTGATCATCGTGGGCGGCATCGTGCTGGTCGCCGTCGCGGCGGTGGCGATCTTCTCGCTCGCCGGTGGGGACGCGATCGACCTCCCGGACCTGACCGGCGAGGAAACGCCCGAGACGCCGGAGTTCGCGTTCGAGCGCTCTCGGCCGACGGCGGTCGAGACCGCCGCGGAGCCGCACCACGAGGCGGCCAACGCTGCCGCCCGCGGGCCGGCGAAGGCGATCACCCAGCAGCTCGACGGCCTCTACACCGCGGCCTTCCTCGACCCGGGCAACTGGATGGATGGCGACTATGGCGACGTGCTGGCGTTCTTCGCGGGCGACGCCCGCGACGCCGCCGAGGACCAGCTCGACGTGCTGACGGCAGGTCCGTCGGCGGGCGACGCGTTCGATTCGATCACGCCCAAGACGAGCACCCTCAAGGTGCGGGTGCTGATGGCACCCGACGGTGCGCCGTACGCCGTGCAGAGCACCGCTCGTTTCGTGGCCCGAGGGGCCGGCGACGGCCGCAAGGTTGCGCTCGTCAGCAGGGGTCAGTTCGTCTTCGAGAAGGACGGCGGCGAATGGCGGGTGGTGTCGTTCTCGGTGCAACGCAACGATGAGGTCATCGAAGCCGAACCAGGCGCCTCGCCGTCGACCTCCCCGAGCGGGATCGACGAGCCGTCGGAGGCGGAGGCATCGTGAAGCGCCGCGCGTCGTTCCTCGTCATCGCGCTCGTGGCGTGGGTGCTGGGTTCCTCGCTCGGCGCGATCGACGGCGCGGTCACTGCGCGAGCGCAGTCGAGCGGCGTCGTGATGGGAAAGGCGCACGCGGCGTTCACCCCGTCGCTCACAGGCTCGAAACCGATCGTGATTCTCGCGATCGGGTCGGGCGCGCGTCCGGGCGAGGACGTCCTGCACTCGCTCGGTGACTCCCTGCATCTGATCTTCATGAACCCGGCGAAGCGTCGCGCGGTCGTCGTCGGCGTACCGCGCGACTCCTACATGTCGATCGCGGGCCGGGGCAGCGGCAAGATCAACTCCGCGATGGTCTTGGGAGGACCCGAGCTGCTCGTGGCCGCGATGGAGCAGAACTTCGGGATCACGATCGACTACTGGGCGCTCACCACGTTCTGGGGCTTCACCGACATGATCAAGGCCGTCGGAGGGCTCACTGTCGACGTACCGTTCCCGATGCAGGACCGGTACTCGCGCTCGGACTTCCAGCCGGGCGTGCAGGAGCTCACCGGGCCCGAGGCGCTCGCGTTCTCCCGCGACCGCCACAGTTTGCAGCAGGGTGACTTCGGCCGGCAGGAGAACGGCGGACGGCTGATCCTCGCGGCGCTCGCACAGTTCAAGAAGCAGTTCCGCGCCGACCAGGGCCGCCTGTTCACGTGGCTCGGCGCCGGGATGCGCAACATCGACACGCAGATCCCGCTCTCGGAGATGATGACGCTGGCCTACACGGCGTCGACGGTGCCCCCGTCGAGGGTGCAGAACGTGGTGCTTCCCGGCGGCGTCGGCACGGTCGGCAGCACGTCGGTGGTCACCCTCGACATGGCACGAGCCCGGACCATCGCAGCCGATGCGGAGAAAGACGGCGCGCTCGTCGCGAAGAACGTGCCGCCCAGCCCCACCGCCGGCGAATAGGCGTTCCCTCCGAGGGGTAGGCTGCGGCTCGGCATGACGACGCTCCACGACGATCTGAGCGACGTCCATCCGGCGCGCGCCAAGATCGAGATGACGATCGCCGCCGCCCTCACCGTGCCGGGTTTCGTCGTGCGGTTCACACATCCCGAGATCTCACACCCGCTCGAGGCCTTTCTGTTCGGGCTCGCGATCGTCGGGGCCGCCTTCATGCTCTCGTGGGCGGCCGAGGTGGCCCAGCTCGACATCTCGGCCGGGCTCGCGATCGCGATCCTGGCGCTGATCGCCGTACTGCCCGAGTACGCGGTCGACTTCGTGTTCGCGAAGAAGGGCGGCGAGTCGTTCGCCCAGACCGGCGCCGCATGCCTCCCGATCGACGGAGGCACCGAGTCGCCGTGCCATCTCGCCCTCGCGAACATGACCGGCGCGAACCGTCTGCTGATCGGGGTCGGGTGGACGATGGTGATCTTCGTCGCGTACTTCCGGCTGAAGGGACGGAACCAGCTGGTGAAGGCATCCAACGGCCGGTGGGAAGGCGTGCGCCTCGACCGTGATCACTCGATCGAGATCGGTTACCTGGCCGTCGCGACGCTCTACTCGCTCACCCTGCCGCTGAAGCACTCGGTGACGCTGATCGACGCCGCGATCCTGGTCGCGATCTTCGTCGCGTACACGGTGAGGGTCTCTCGCGCGCCCGCCGAGGAACCACACCTCGTCGGGCCCGCGAGGTACCTCGGCACGTTCGACGACTGGCCGAGGCGATCCGTGGTCGGCGGCATCGCGGTCTTCGCCGCGGTCGTGATCCTGTTGTTCGCCGAGCACTTCGCAGAGGCGCTCGTGCTCTCGGGCGAGAGCCTCGGCATCAGCGAATTCGTGCTCGTGCAGTGGGTCGCTCCCCTCGCATCGGAGGCTCCCGAGCTGTTGATCGCCGGCCTGTACGCATGGCGACTGAACACGAGTGCCGGCTTGGGCACCCTCGTCTCGTCGAAGGTGAACCAGTGGACGTTGCTGGTCGGTACCCTCCCGATCGTCTTCAGCATCGCCGCCGGCGGGCTCCACGGGCTGCCGCTCGACACGCTGCAACGCGAGGAACTGTTCCTCACGGCCGCGCAGTCGTTCTTCGCCGTGGCGGTGATCTCGAGCTTGACGATGTCGCTGCGGGAGGCACTGTTCGTCTTCGCGCTCTTCTGGGGGCAGTTCATCCTCGGCGCCGTCGTGCCGGAGCAATACCACGGCGTGGAGCGCATCGCGGTGGGCATCGTCTACCTCATGCTGGGGGTCTGGGTGCTCGTGAGCGATCGGTTCGACCTCCGACGACTAGCGCACGACGCCTTCCGAGCCTCCTACGACGAGCTCGCGCAGGAACGAGAGGCCGACGCGATCGCCGTCGAGGCCCGCCGCGAGGTCTGATCGCGGCGTCGCCGGAAGGCGTCGGTAGCCTTGCCGGATGGATGCACGCGCGTTCCTGCGAGATCTCGAGACGGACCCCGACGCCGCCGACCCGATCGTGCATGTCCGCGAGTTGCCGGCCCACCGCCCGGTGGTCGAGCCGTTCCCCAGCGACCTGCCCGAGTTGCTCGTGACCAGGCTCGTGCTCGAGGGTGTGCGTGGCCTCTACCCGCACCAGGCCGACGGCCTCGCCGCGCTCCGCGGCGGCCGTGACGTGGTGCTCGCCACCGGCACCGCGAGCGGCAAGACCCTCGTGTACAACACGGCCTTCGCGGAGGCGGCGCTGACCACGCCGAAGGCCACGGCCCTCTACCTGTTCCCGACGAAAGCGCTCGCGCGGGATCAGCTCCGTGCGGTCCGGGCGCTGAAGCTCCCACAGATCAAGGCGGCGGCCTACGACGGTGACACGCCGAAGGCCGAGCGCCCGCTGATCCGAAGGAACGCGAACCTCGTCATGACCAACCCCGACATGCTGCATCTGTCGCTGCTCGCCGACCATGCCCGCTGGGCCGACTTCTTCCTCCGGCTGTCGTTGGTGGTGGTCGACGAGGCGCACGTGTGCCGGGGTGTGTTCGGCTCGCACGTGGCGATGGTGCTGCGACGGCTCAGACGACTCGTCGCGCACTACGGCGGCACGCCGCGCTGGTGCCTCGCCAGCGCGACCGTCGGGAATCCCGGCGAGCTCGCGGCGCGTCTCACCGGCCTGCAGGACTTCGTGGAGATCATCGACGGCGCGTCGCCCAGCGGGGAGAAGCTGTTCGTGCTCTGGAACCCGCCGATGGTCGACGAGGAGACGGGGGTTCGCCGCAGCGCCCTCGCGGAATCGGCGTGGCTCGTGGGGCGGCTCGCCGGCAGCGGCACACGCACGATCGGATTCACGCGCTCGAGACGAGCGGCCGAGCTGCTCGCCGAGTGGGCGCGGCGGGAGGTCGGGGAGCCCGAGCTGCGCGAACGCATCACGAGCTACCGGGCCGGGTACCTCGCGGAGGACCGGCGGAAGATCGAGCGGGCGCTCACCGACGGGGAGCTGCTCGCGGTCGCCTCGACCAGCGCGCTCGAACTCGGCATCGACATCGGCTCGCTTGACGCCGCGGTGCTGACCGGATACCCGGGCACCCGGGCGGCGATGTGGCAGCAGGCCGGGCGCGCGGGCCGGCGTGATACCGACTCCCTCGCCGTGCTCGTCGCCCAGGACGACCCGCTCGATCAGTACCTCGTGCACCATCCCGACGATCTGTTCGACAAGCCGCCCGAAGCCGCGGTGATCGATCCGGCGAACCCGTACGTTCGGGAACCCCACCTCCGCTGTGCCGCTCGAGAGATCCCCCTCGGCGACGACGACCTCGGGTTCTTCGGGGATCCCGGTGACGTGCGCACGTCGGTCGAGGCAATGACCGATCGAGGGGAGCTCGTGTTTCGCCGCGGGGCCTGGCACGATCGAGGGAAGGACGCCCCCCACCGCGCCGTCGACGTCCGTGCCGGCGGCGGCCATGTCTACGCGATCGTGGTCGAGGACACCGGCGAGCTGATCGGCACGGCCGATGAACACCGCGCCTACGGCACGTTGCATCCAGGCGCGGTGTACCTGCACCTCGGGGAGCAGTACCTCGTGCAGGAGCTCGACCTCGTGCAGCGGGTGGCGGTCGTGCGGAGCGCCGACCCCGACTACTACACACAGGCCCGCGACGTGACCGACATCGCCGTCGGCGGCGTGCTCGGTCGGTCGGCCATCGGCGACGTGGAACAGTGCTTCGGCGACGTGCTCGTGACCGATCAGGTCGTGAGCTACGTGCGGAAGTCGGTCTCGACCAACGAGACGCTCGAAGAGCTCCCGCTCCCGCTGCCTCCGGTGCGGCTCGAGACCCGGGCGGTGTGGTGGACGATCCCCGGCGGCGTTCTCGACCGCGCGGGGGTGGGGCCCCGCGACGTCCCCGGCGCGATTCATGCGGCAGAGCACGCCGCGATCGGGCTGTTGCCGCTCGTGGCCACCTGCGACCGCTGGGACATCGGCGGCGTCTCGACCCCGATGCACCCGGACACGGGGCTCACGACGATCTTCATCTACGACGCATACCCGGGGGGTGCAGGGATCACCGAGCGCGGGGCCATGACGAGCGAACGGTGGCTACGCGCCACGCTCGAGGCGATCCGCGGATGCCCGTGCGCCCACGGCTGCCCCAGCTGCGTGCAGAGCCCGAAGTGCGGGAACGGCAACGAACCGCTCGACAAGCAGGGCGCGGTGGCGCTGCTGGCCGCGTTCCTCGGCGAACGGTGGGGCTGAGCCCCACGACGCCGAATCGTCCCGGCGTCCGTCCCGCAGAGCGGGCTGCGGTAGGCTCGCACCGCCCGTGTACCCCCGCCGACTCACCCGTCGACAGTTCATGAGCGCCTCGGCCGCGGCCGCCGCCGGGGTCTTCGTGACCTCCTGCATCGGGGAGCGCATGTCGACGAGCCCCGAGCCGCGCCCGACGTTCTCCGGAACACCGCCGCAGCAGCTCGAGACCCGCTGGCCGGTCGATCGGGTCGTCTACCTCATGCTCGAGAACCGCAGCTTCGACAACCTGTTCGGGCGCTACCCGGGAGCGAACGGCACCCGCACCGGGGTTCGATGGGGCGAGGAGGTGACGCTGGGGCGCTGCCCCGAGTGGCTGCCGGGCGACCTTCCCCACGACACGGCGTCGTGGTACGCCTCCTACAACGACGGGAAGATGGACGGGTTCGCGATCGGAGAATACGGACCGTACTTCGCCTACTCGCAGTTCGACCGTCCCGACGTGCCGAACTACTTCCACTGGGCCGACGAGTACGTGCTCTGCGACAACTTCTTCGCGTCGGTTGCCGGGCCCTCGTACCCGAACCACCTCTACATGATCGCCGGGCAGGCGGGAGGGGCGATCAACAACCCCGAGAACATCGCGGTCAAGCACCTGAACGACGGCAGGGTGTTCAAGAGCTGGGGGTGCGACGCGTACGGCGACGACGTGTACGTCGACGTCGAGGACGAGCAGGGGAACGTCACCCGGCACAGCACCTGCTTCGACATGAAGACGGTGGGCCACCAGCTCTCGAGACGCGACATCGACTGGGCCTTCTACTCAGCAGACCCCTACCAGGCGGGCTACATCTGGCAGGCGTATTCGGCGATCGAGGACATCTTCCACGACGAGGAGCAGTGGCGGGCGCACATCTGGCCGGTCGACGACCTGCTGCGTGACATCGAGGCCGAGGCGCTGCCGTCGGTCACGTGGATCACGCCCCGGTTCCAGCTCTCGGACCATCCTCCGTTCAGCACCCGGCATGCGCACAACTGGGTCACCGACATCGTCAACTCGATCATGCGCTCGTCGATGTGGGAGTCGATCGCGATCTTCATCTCGTGGGACGAGTGGGGCGGCCTCTACGACCACGTGGCCCCGCCGACGATCGACGACGTCGAGCTCGGGTTCCGGGTGCCGATGCTCGTGATCTCACCTTTCGCGAGACGCGGGTACGTCGACGACGCCTTCGGTGAGTTCTCCTCGCCGCTTCGGTTCATCGCGGACAACTGGGGCCTTCCCTACCTCACCTCGCGCATACGAACCTCGCACAACTTCGAGCACGTGTTCGACTTCGATCGGAAGCCGCGCGCGCCGAAGCCCCGACGGCACGTGAAAGCCACGAACGACTTCTGGGACTGGCCGGAGACGTTCCCGGGATGGCCGGAGTCCCTCGACCCCGAGGACCCGAAGATCCGTTACCCCTGAGCGGGCGGGGCCGTTCCCTTGCTGCCGTGGTCCGGGATCATGCCCTGAAGGCACGGGAGGTCCTCGAGCATGTCTGCGGGGTATGCGGCCAGCAAGGCCGGCTCGTCGGCGACCTGAGCCGGCACGGGGAACTGGTCGCCGCCCAGCTCACCTTTCGTGACCGTCAACAGGAAGCCGGCGATCTCTTCGAGCGTGGCGCCGTTCTGTTCCATCTCGTCGATGTCGACGAACATGTTCGATGGCTGCGTGAACTCCACGATGCGCGTGTCGTCACCGTCGGTGTCGAACTCCGCCTGGACCACGTCGGCGATGGCACCCGGCGAGATCACGGTGGCCCCGCTCACGTTCGGGTCGGGCGTATGTCCGTGGTCGGAGGTCAGCGCCATCACCCAGTTCCCCTCGCCGACGTGTTCGTTCAGCAGGTCGACCAGCGCGCGCAGGTCGGCGTCCTGGGCCTCGATGCTGTCCCGCATCTCCACGCTGTTCATCGAGTACCTGTGCCCGATCTCGTCGATCAGCTTGTAGTTCACGAACAGCAGGTCCGGCACCTCGTCCGCGCCGAAGCCCTCCCGCTCGACGACCTCTTCGATCAGCCGGGTCTGGAACGGGATGCGAGCCGGCGTGAGCAGCGCCTCCTCGGCGCTGGCGTCGTCGAGCTGCAGCTCGTGCCAGCGCCCGTCGGCGCGCCCGTCCTGCCGGTCGGTCTCGTCGTAGTAGTCGGTGATCGGCGGCAGGTCGTTCACGTAGTCCGGCACCCGGTAGTAGGGTGCGACGTTGCTCGTGAGGTTCCAGCTGATGCCCTCGGCGCCGAGCGTGGCGGCGCCTTCGCGCTCGCGCAGTACGGCGATGTCGCGGTCGCCGCCCCCCCACAACGAGCCGTGGCTCATCATGCCGACCTGGATCGCCACGGTGGCGAGCGTGCCGACGATCGGACGGTTCCCCTCGTGCCGGTCGTAGAGATCTGCGAACGTCGCGGCCGTGAGATATCGGGACCCCGCCTCCCACGGATCGGTGAGCCGGTCGCCGATGCGCAGCCGGTGGGAGACCAGCCCGTGGTTGCGGGAGAAGGCGCCGGTGCCGATCGTGGCGTGGATCTGCGCGGTGCTCGGCGGGGACGAACCCACCTCGGCGTGGTCGTACCACGTGCCCCGGTCGATCATTCCCCGCAGCTCCGGCCATGCCTTCGGCCATGCGGCGAGCACGTTCCTACCGGCGCCGTCCCACACGACCACGACGACGAGCCTGGGCCGTCCCGCCCCCGGTTCGAGCGCCTCGGTGAGCGGCGCGCCGTCGGGCCCGTCGAACGGGAAGCCCACCAGTTCGCCTTGGGTCGGCGCGACGTCGGCGAGCGTCACCGGTCGGTCGATCTCGCCCTGCGGCCGGATGAACCCGGGGCCGTACCAGAGCAAGGGAACACTGCCCACGTAGTCCCAGGGTCCGGAGTGCGGTAACCCGCCGTGGCCGATGAAGTCGGGCTCTGCCGGCAAGAGCTCGAGGTCGCCGCTTCGGTCGGATCGGTGGCCACGCCAGGTGCGAACGAGTAGCTCGGTCGGCACCGAGCAGGCGGCCTCCGTCAGCCGTCGGGCGAGGTCCTGTTCCTGGGTGCGACCGGCGGTGGGCGCCGCGACGACCAGCGCGGCGAGCGCGAGGATGAGGGCGTGCCGCTTCACGCTTCGTTCCCCGGCTGCGGCGGCACGAACGCGCCGAGATCCTCTCCGCCGAGCAGGAGCACGACCAAACCGATGTGTCTGGCCTCCGGCGCCGGGGGTCGATCGACCTGGAACGACGCACGCTCCCCTTCTCCCACGGGCGCCGCGTCGACCACGCGCCAGGTCGTGCGGACCCCGTCGCGCGCGTCGAGCACGAACACCCCGGGCTTCGGCAACAGGGCGCCGGTCCCGTTGCGCACCACGAGCTCCCCGCCCTCACCCTCGAGGGTGAGGGTGGCCTCGATGCCGGCGGCGTCCGTGAACACGTAGGACTCGGCGCTCGTGACGGGCGGCGGCGACGTCGA